>VFQR01000364.1_pt1 | contig 71152 bp, 62 predicted proteins | sample 3512321 | NCBI WGS metagenome assembly VFQR01 (sample SAMN10412374, study PRJNA504923) | tailings metagenome | isolation source: Relicate 3 Philex TSF1 revegetated site | place: Philippines: Tuba, Benguet | collected 2017-08-29 | reverse complement strand
TTTCTTCTTTCATGTGTCTAAATTTACAATTTGACACACTTAAGTGAACATACTCACTATCGACTATGGTCCATGGTCGATAGTCCATAGTCCATGGTAAGAACATCATTTCCCTTTTCCCTTTTCACCCTTCACCATCCTCCCCCTTTCACTATCTTTGCCCCATGCATTATGTTTCTGTTGAAGGTCTCACGAAGAGTTATGGTATTAATCCCTTATTCAATAATATTTCTTTCCATATCAACGAAGGTGATAAAATTGCCTTGATTGCCCGGAATGGGGTCGGTAAATCAACCTTATTACGCATTCTTGCCGGGCAAGAAACTGCTGATGAGGGTAAGTGTTGGATCAATAAAGAAGTAACCGTTGCCTTATTTGAACAAGAACCTGAATTTGATGAAGCAAGATCGGTACTTGAAAATATTTTTCATTTAGAGCATCCTATTATTACAGCGATACGTGCTTATGAAGCAGCCGCTGAATCTGAAGATGGTCATTTGATCGCTGATGCTATTACTAAAATGGATGAATTAGGAGCTTGGGATTTTGAGGCCAAAGTAAAACAGATACTAGGTAAGCTGAATATTCATCATTTACAAAATCCGGTGAAAGACCTGAGTGGCGGACAACGTAAAAGAGTAGCGTTAGCTAAAACATTGATCGATATTGGGTTTGAGCATAAACACACTTTATTGATGATGGATGAGCCAACGAATCACTTGGATGTTGAAATGATTGAATGGTTGGAGCATTATCTCAACGGAGAGAATATTACTTTGTTATTGGTAACCCACGACAGGTATTTTTTAGATGCTGTTTGTGATGAGATATGGGAACTGGAACGCGAAAACATGTATGTCTACAAAGGCGATTATGAAAACTACATGGAAAAAAAAGCGGCGAGATTAGAAAGTGAACAAGCCAGTATTGATAAAGCCCGTAACCAATATCGAAAAGAACTTGAATGGATGCGGAAACAGCCAAAAGCGCGCACCACAAAGAGCAAGAGCCGTCAGGATAATTTTTATGAAGTAGAAGCCCGTGCCAAGCAAAAGATAGAAGAAGCTAAACTGCAACTGGAAGTCAAAATGAGCAGGTTGGGTGGAAAAGTAATAGAAATGAAAAAGGTATATAAATCTTATGGAGACCTTCCGATCTTAAAAGGGTTCGATTATACTTTCACAAAAGGTGAACGTATTGGCGTCATTGGTAAAAATGGCGTGGGTAAATCTACCTTCCTCAATATGTTGCAATTGATTGAACCTGCTGATAGCGGTAAAATCAATATCGGGGAAACAGTCATCTTTGGTAATTTTTCTCAACAAGGTCTGCAGATAAAAGATAACCTGCGTGTAATTGAATATGTCAAAACTTTTGCAGAAAGTTTTCCATTGGCCAAGGGTGGTAGTTTAAGTGCTGCGCAGTTTTTAGAATTATTTTTATTTCCACCTGATAAGCAATACACTTATCTATCTTCTTTAAGTGGAGGTGAAAAAAAGAGACTTCAATTACTCACTATATTATTTCGTAACCCTAATTTTTTAATTCTGGATGAACCTACCAATGATTTGGATCTTCCAACATTGGCAGTATTGGAAAACTTCTTGAGTGAGTACCAGGGTTGTGTTTTGATTGTATCGCATGATCGTTATTTCATGGATCGATTGGTGGATCATTTATTTGTATTTGAAGGAAATGGAGAAGTGCGTGATTTCCCGGGCAACTATACACAATATCGGATATGGATGAAGGAACAGGAAGAGAGAGAGGGGTTGACAGTTGATAGTAGACAGTTGAAAGTGGAAAGGACAGAGGTGAAAAATGATATCGTTGCTTCAAAAAAGAAAATGAGTTTTAAAGAGAAGCGGGAATTTGAGATGCTGGAAAAAGAATTACCTGCACTTGAGGCAGAAAAACTCAAAATCACTGAAAAGATGAGTCAGGGAGATCTTTCCTTTGATGAAATTTCAAAACTCAGCGAAAGAATGATAGCCATCACACAAGAATTGGAGGAAAAAGAGTTGCGATGGCTTGAACTAAGTGAGATGGTTTAAATCGAACCTATTCCATAAAATGTATCGATTGTTGATCATACTATTGTTTGTGTCTGTTCATGTAGAGGCCCAACAAGACAGTACAAAGAGTACATTTGAATGGGGTGCTTATGCAGAAGCATATTATAGTCATGATTTTGGTAAACCTGCGAATCAACAAAAAGTTCCTTTTCTATATTCTTATAACAGGCATCAGCAGCTATCGCTGAATCTTGTAATGGGCAGGGTGTCTTATACTTCGCAACGATTTCGCAGTGTTGTAGCTTTGGCTGCAGGTACTTATATGGATGATAATCTGCAAGCAGAAGATGCTGTTACAGGACAGGTTTTTGAAGCTTCAGTAGGATTTAAACTTAGCAAACACAAAGAATGGTGGTTGGATATGGGTATCCTGCCCTCTCATATTGGATTTGAAAGTGCAATAGGGGCAGATCAATTAACGTTGACCAGAAGCATGATGGCTGATAATTCTCCGTACTATGAGTCAGGATTCAGGCTATCTTATAACAGTTCCAATCAAAAGTGGTTTTTAGCATTGTTGTGTGTGAATGGATGGCAAAGAAGTATCAGAGCAGATGAGCCATTTCAACCGGCATTCGGACATCAGCTCACCTACAAACACAGTAATACTTTGAGTATCAACAGTAGTTCTTTTATTGGGAATGACAGACATCCTACCTTCAGAAGGATGCGTTATTTCCATAACCTCTATGGTAACTGGCAATTGAATAAAGATTGCACGGTGACTGCAGGGTTTGATATAGGTTGGGAGCAGCAAACTAAAGGATCTTCAAAAATGTACAATTGGTATTCTCCGGTTTTGATACTGGGCTATCAAATTACTGATCATCATCGACTGGCTATGCGGACGGAATATTATCAAGACATCCATAAAGTCATCGTTTCATCTCCTGCATCTGTTGCATTCAAAACTTTTGGTTATTCAGTCAATTACGATTGCAAGCTTAGTTCATCCATGTTATTCCGTATTGAGGCAAGATCATTTAGCTCTGTGCAACCCGTGTTTCCTACAGAAACTGGCTTAAAATCAAATAACTTTTTTATGACCAGTTCTATCAGTATCCGTTTATAATAGTTCAAAAGAAACTGCATTGCTTTCTGATCCGTTAATGATCATTGAAACTTTTTGTTTGCCTTTATAAAATACTCTCGTTGTGATGAGTTTGAAGCTTTGCCTTCTGGTGATTTCCCATTTTTCTCCTCCAACCATTTCACGCTCACTGATTTTAAACACTTTCTTAGATAAGCTGCCATTGTTTCTTAAATAATGAATGGCATATTCCAAACGAACTGTAGCTTTCTTTTTTCCATTGTTGGTAATACAGGCTTCAAATTCAAGATGTTCTCCAATCTTTACTTTTTTATTTTTAACGATGAAGCGATCGATTGTTAAGTTGTCGGCTTTTAATTGATAGTATTTTAATACTTCCGGATGTCCGGCTTTTAATAAGGATCTCAATCCATGTTTGATGATGGCATTGGTTTCAGGACTTTGGTTTTTCCATTTTTTAGCAATTGTAATCGCTATATCCGGATTATCTTTTGAGATGTCATTGAGATTATTGGCTACACTTCTTCTCACTACTTCACAACTATCTTGTTTCAGGTTTTCAAGGATCGGTAAAATGGGTGAGGGATCTTTTTTCAGTGCAGGTAACGCCATGGCCCAGGGCAAACGAGGTCTACAGCCTTCTGTAGCAAGTCTGCGTACATGACGACTTGTATGAGTAGACCACTTCAACATTTGCGGAATCATTTTTGCTTCATAGCGAATGATAAAATGCCTGACTGCAAATTCACAGCTAATAAATTGGGTTACTTGCTCCATAGCCATTACAGATTCTTTGTAATGATCTAATCCATATAGATAAATGTATTCCGGTAAGAAAAGATATTCGATGCTGCTGGCTGCAGGTCCCTCTTTTTTAATGGCTCCTATCAGTTCAATTAAAAGAGGAGCTGCTTTTGAATAATCTTTGGGCAAGAAATGATGTAATACATGCGCAGTATGTGCCATTCTTTCTTTTAGCTCGTATGCCTCAAATGCAGGAATAAATATTTTATTCAGAAATGATTTTTTATCAAAACCGGGAATAGTTGTTTTTAACGGAATCGAAAGCTGATGATAAAAAGACTGTGAATACAGGTCTTTCAGTAAAGTACTCATGAACTAAATTTTACGGAAAGATGAGAGAAACTGATAAGAAAATGAATAAAAAAGTATCAACGGTCTGATAAGAAAATGGGAGAGGTTGCTTTGTTTGTAAAATCAGGCTCTGCAATTTCCATCAATCTGGTAACTGCTTGTTTTCCGGGAATACCCAGATCAATCGAAAACTCATTTACATAGAGGTCAATGTGTTGTCGCATCACATCTTCACTCATTTCCTGTGCGTGTGCTCTAACATAATTGGATACTTCCGGATAATGTGCAAATGCATACTCCACACTTTTTTTGATGCATTGATCAACTTGTAAAGCTACTTCATCAATGATTCTGTTGTGGGCTACAATACCTCCTAATGGTATAGGTACGCCGGTTTGTTGTTCCCAGTAATCACCCAGGTCTATTATTTTATGTAGTCCTTTTTGTTGATAAGTGAATCTGTTTTCATGGATGATGACACCTGCGTCAACTTGTTCACTTACAACCAATTCTTCTATCTCATGAAAAACATGAAAGCTTTTATTTTTTGCTGAAGGAAAAGCCATCGAAAAAAGTAAATGAGCAGTGGTATTGATACCGGGTATAGCAATTGTAGCATTGTTGACAGATTCTACCGTCATGGATGGATCCTTAGTAATCAAAAGCGGCCCAACCCCTTTTCCCAACGCACCGCCACTGTTTAAAACTGTGTACTGTGGCAGCACCAAAGGCAATACCCCATAACTGATTTTTGAGATATCAAGTTTTCCCTCAATGGCCCATAGGTTCAAGGTTTGTACATCTTCCAATACTACATCAAATGAAATCCCACCCGTATCAATTTTACCATTGACCAGTGCATCAAAAATAAAAGTGTCATTCGGACAAGGGGAGAAGCCGAGGGTGAGTGTCATGGGGCAAAGATAGTGAGTGGTGAGCAGTGAATAGTGAGGGATCATTTATACCCATAACTCACTACTCACTATTCACTACTCATTTAATCTTATACAACCTATCCACATACTTCACCAACACTTCATTCAATGCTTCAATCGCTTCTTTCATTTTCCAGTGGGCTTTGTTGCGTTCGCCTACGTAGTTGGAGATGGCTCTGATTTGGATAAAAGGAATATTGGCTTCCCTGCAAATAAAATGTAAAGCTGCACCTTCCATCGATTCTACAACAGCACCATATTTCTTTTTGAGTTGTTCAATTCTGGTTGGTTGGGTGCTGATCTGGTTCACCGTAATGCCGGTCAATTCGGGAAGTTTTAGGAGATTATACGTGCTAAGCCAGGGATTGGGTAATTTTCTTTTTTCAAATGGATGATAATTGCTTTTTTCCAGTTTCATATCGAATATATCTTTCCATTTACCTTCTTCTTCTACACCCAGATCGCCTAAAATTTCTTCCTTTATCACTACTACTTTTCCAAGGGGCATATTAGGGTCGAAGCAACCGGCAATGCCAGCTTGAATGATCAAATCGGGCTTTTCTTCTGATACCAGACGGGTCAATGAAACAGCACTCGCCAACATTCCAACACCGGATTGATGAAATCTCACTTTCAATCGCTGACTCTCGCCTGTATACAGGGTATTCATATTTACAAAAACGGGCATCCATTCTCCAATGGTGGCGGCTGTAATGATAATTCGCATGAGAACAGTTTATAGATATAGTAAGATAAAAATACTAAGGATTGCATTGAGTTGATCATTTGATTTTGCGTTTTGCTATTTGTAAATCAATGATTTATGCATTTGTAGGTCGGTATATGCAAGGAGTTACAGGTCAACTTCATTACCTTTGCGGAAATTTTCTGAGCAAGCATGGTCTATTTAACGCGACAAGAACATTTTAACGCTGCCCATAAACTATACAATCCAGGTTGGTCGAAAGAGCGGAATGAGGAGGTTTTTGGTGTATGTGCCAATGAGAATTGGCATGGACATAATTATGATTTATATGTAACAATCAAAGGCGATCCTGATCCGGATACGGGCTTCTTGTTTGATGTTAAAAAGCTCAGTAAACTCATTAAAGAGCATGTAATTGATAAACTGGATCATAAAAACCTCAATCTGGATGTGGATTTTATGAAAAACCAGCTTTGCAGTACCGAAAACCTCGCCATTGCAATATGGCAACAACTACAGCCGCATCTTCCACAACAGGTTCAGCTTCACTGTATTAAGCTGTATGAGACGCCTAGGATTTATGTGGAGTATTTTGGATAGTAGCTTATTGCTTATGGATCATTGCTAATGGCAAATGGTTCATTGGTTTTGCTGCGTAAAATGGCATCCTTGGCTAGGGATGAACAGGGGTATATTAACTGTTTACACTTTCTTGGTCTATTTCTAAACAAAATAACATCTGTGCTGTTATTATATCCGTATGTACCTTTGTATTCAGGATGTCGAACATACCTGAATGATAGGTAGGATATAGATAATAGACTATGGACCATGGTCCATGGACCAAAAGACATTCAAGCTCTGTTACCAATGTATAGGCTCTCGAACTGTCCGGCCACTTGATCAGCACACTTCTGAAACAGTGCCAGACCATTGATAACTGAATCACTTGATAATTAAAGTACATGAACACCTGGGTTATTGCCGTTGAAGTGTGCGACGCAACGGAAGATGAACAGGTATCTGATGCCGGTTTCAAAATGGCATAAAAAGAATGGAGAATAAAGTAGCGGTATACAGGAAGGAACACTTTAATGCGGCGCATCGTTTGCATAATTCAAATTGGTCTGCAGAAAAGAACAAGGAAGTGTTTGGCTTGTGTAATAATGCCAACTTTCATGGGCACAATTATGAACTAATTGTGAAAGTGAGTGGTGTTCCGAACCCTGAGACGGGTTATGTGTTGGATATGAAATTACTGAGTGATCTTATTAAAGAAGAAGTATTAAACAAATTCGATCATAAAAATTTAAATCTGGATACAGTTGAGTTTGCAACACTCAATCCTACTGCAGAAAACATTGCTGTAGTTATTTACAATTTGTTGCGCGCTAAGCTGGATAAGGAATTGGACTTAAAAATCAGGTTGTATGAAACAGAACGAAACTTTGTTGAATATCCGGCTTAACGGAGAACAAATTGAATTGAGTGATATGCATATAGATGACATGGGTGATGACCATATCAGCACATCGGTGGAGACGCCTATGCGTGCTGATGCATTTGAAAAAACAGATGAGCAAAAGATCGCTGAGATTGAAGGACATTTTCGTGCGATCATGGAAACCTTGGGACTGGATTTAACGGATGATAGCTTGAAAGGAACACCTCGTCGTGTAGCAAAAATGTATGTGAAAGAAATCTTTCAGGGATTAAATCCAGCCAATAAACCTGCCATCGCCTTGTTCGATAATAAATACAAGTACAATGAGATGTTGGTAGAAAAGAATATTTCTTTCTACAGCAACTGCGAACATCATTTTGTACCTATTATTGGCAAAGCACATGTTGCGTACATCAGTAATGGTAAAGTGATCGGATTAAGTAAGCTCAACCGACTGGTAGAATATTTTGCGAAACGTCCGCAAGTGCAAGAAAGACTAACGATGCAAATCGGAAAAGAGTTACAGAAAGATCTCGGTACAGAAGATGTTGCCATTGTAATTGATGCGAAACATTTATGTGTGGCCAGTAGAGGAGTAGAAGATGATACCTCTTCAACCATCACCGCTTTTTATGGTGGAAGATTCAAAGAAGAAAAGACAAAGGAAGAGTTTTTAAAATATCTGGAATTGAAGACAGAGTTTTAATTAAAAAGAGATGGAGTAAGAAAGCAGCGAAAGCTGCTTTTTTTGTTTAAAATACCCTCAAATAGGTACTCTTTTCGTTTGAATAAACGATACTTTTATCATAAAATTTCAGGTCATGATACGCATAACAGTAAGACTCTTTTCGATAACTGTTTTTTTATTGATTTCCTATTTGGCTATTGGACAAACATCTGCTGATTATAATAAACAAGCAAGAACAGCTAACGAAAAGGGCGACAATGATGGCATGATCAATGCTGCAACTTTATCATTGAATGTTGCCTTGAATGGGGAAGCATATTGGTGGAGGGCGATTGGATATAAGAATAAAAAGAACTATGCTCTGGCAATCAGTGATGCTACTAAGGCAATGTCTTATTATACGAATGACAATTCATCAACAGGAAGGCTTTACGAACTGAGGGCGAATGCTTATTATGACTTAGGTGATTATGATAATGCGGTCGATGATATGGAGAAAATGAGGGACTATTATGGCTATTCAAAAAATAAAATTTTCTTGGAAAAGCTTATAATGGGTTATGAAAAACTCAAAGAATATATTAATGCATCTTTAGCTTACTCAGATATCATTAAACTTACGACTAATAACATAGAGCTATCTGATTTATATTTAAAAAGAGCAATTGTAAAAAGTAAACACTATAGTTATACTACAAAAGAAATTCTGGATGATTTGGGTCTATCTATTTCTAAGAACAAGCAAAATGTTGAATCTATTTTTGAGCGAGGAATAATATATGCTGACACAAAGGAGAATGATCTCTGTAAAAATGATATGTTAGAAGTAATTAGGTTACTTGATGGTAAAGCAAAAAATAATAAGGATACACTTAAGCTAGCCGCCAGCTATATGGTACTCGGAGCTTTCTATTTTGATAATAGAAATTATGATGAATCCAAAAAAAACTATTTGAAATCATTACAGTATGATAATAAAAGCGGTTTTGTTTTTTGGTATTTAGGAAAAATTAGATCTGAAATTGACAAAGAGTATGAAGCTGCTACTGCAGATTTTAAAAAGGCCTTGACATTACTCTCTACAAAAACTGATAAAATTAGTTGTTACGTAGATTATTATTTTCATGAAAAACGAAATTTGAAATTCAATAAGGCTATGGAGGTTATTGATGCAGCAATAGTCATTTCTCCAAATGATGCCGAACTTTATTGGGATAAAGCGTATCTGTATAAACTGAAAAATGATAAGACCGAGGCTTTGAGAAATTATAATAAGGCTTTTTCGCTAGGCTTGAAAGACTCAGCACAAAGAGCAGTTTTTTATTTGGAAAGGGGGCAGTTAAAACTTTCCAATAATGATCCTCAAGGTGCGTTATTAGACATACAAAATTCGATCGCATTGCAACCAGGGTATAATAATTATAAAGCGTTAGGGGATGTATTTAAAATAGGCATGAAGCAAACTGAGCTGGCAAATGGGAATTATCAAAAAGCTATGAGTTATACGATTTCAGGGGCACAAAAAAAAGATACATCAATCAACTATGCATATGCAGCAGCAGCTATGGGTGATAAAGTAACAGCTGAACGTTTTATTAAAAAAATGATCATTGATGCGAGTGCTAAAATTGGTGCTTTGGCAAACGAGTACCATAATGCAGCATGTATTTATACTACCCTAGGTAATTTTTCGAAAGCATTTGAATATTTGGAACTCTCGCTTCAAGCTGGTTATAAGGATTTTGAACATATGTTACATGATACAGACCTTGAACCATTGTACAAATTGCCGGAATACAAAAACTTGTTAGTTAAGTATAAGGTACCGGTACCGGTGTATTAAGTATAGCTTCTATAAAAATAAATTTGGGATATCATCAGGATTAGGTTTTTTTGCGTTTAGTAAAACAAGGATTATGAACAAGCATGCTTATATATTTCCGGGTCAGGGCTCTCAGTTCAGTGGAATGGGAAAAAACCTCTATGAGTCCAATGCCTCAGCTAAAAGATTATTTGAAAATGCCAATGATATCCTTGGTTTCCGAATCAGTGATATCATGTTCAATGGTACTGATGAGGAGTTGAAGCAAACCAATGTTACGCAGCCTGCTGTTTTTTTACACTCAGTGGTAGCGTACAGAACCATTGAAGCACCTACACCTCATATGGTTGCCGGACATTCATTGGGTGAGTTTTCAGCTTTGGTGGCTAATCAAACATTGAGTTTTGAAGATGCTTTACAACTGGTAAGCATACGAGCAAAAGCGATGCAGAAAGCCTGTGAACTCGTTCCCTCTACTATGGCCGCTGTATTGGCCTTGGATGATGCTAGGGTGGAAGAGATCTGCGCAGCAGTACAGTCAGAAACCGGTGAAGTGGTAGTAGCGGCAAACTATAATTGTCCCGGACAATTAGTAATCAGTGGTTCCGTAAAAGGAATTGAAATTGCTTGTGAGAGAATGAAAGCTGCGGGTGCCAAAAGAGCATTGGTTTTACCCGTGGGTGGTGCTTTTCATAGTCCATTAATGGCTCCTGCAAGAGAGGAATTGGCTGCAGCTATTGAAGCCACTACATTTCACCAACCCATTTGTCCTGTTTATCAAAATGTAGCCGCAGCAGGTATTACCCAACCCGAACTCATCAAACAAAATCTCATCGACCAATTAACAGGTGCCGTTAAATGGACACAAAGTGTTCAAGCCATGGTAACAGACGGCGCCACTAACTTCACAGAAGCAGGCCCGGGTAAGGTATTACAGGGTTTGGTACAGAAAATTTATAAGGAAGCAGTGGTAGATGGGGTGAGTTAGATTTTTAGTTGACAGTTGTTAGTTGACAGTTGACAGGAAAAGCAATAATTTTCTTTCTGTCAACTGTCAACTACACTACAACTCAAGACTCCCATTCACCCATTCAGGATCTAAATTAGCATTGTACTTTTTATAAAAATTGATAGCAGGTTCGTTCCACTCTAATACTTGCCAAACCATTCTTTTGAATCCTTTTTCTTTGGCTTCTTCAATCAAACGGTCAAATAATAATTTTCCGGCCCCTTGTCCACGGAGTCTTTCTGTAACGAGAAAATCTTCCAGATATAAACATTGTCCTTTCCAGGTGCTATAACGAATATAATACAAAGCAAAGCCTTCCACTTTTCCATCAAATTCAGCTACAAATGCCCACCAGACCGGGTTTTCACCAAAACCACTTGTTTCAAAATGTTCAAGGGTAACAGTAACTTCTTCCGGGGCTTTTTCATAAACGGCGAGTTCATGAATGAGTTCTAAGAGTCTGGCGCAATCTTTTTTTTCAGCTCGTCTAATTGTGATATTCATATTGCTTCTAATTCATTTATGATATTAGTGCTTGGTCAAGGTCATTTAAAATGTCTTCTATATTTTCAATACCAACACTCAAACGAATCAAGCCGTCAGTAATTCCATATTTAAGTCTCTCTTCTCTTGGAATTCCAAAATGACTCATACTAGCTGGGTGGGATACCAATGTGTCTACAGTTCCCAATGAAATGGCTCGTACACACATTTGTAATCTGTTGATGAATTGTTTGCCTGCTTCAAGTCCACCTTTTAGTTCAAAACTCATCACCGCTCCAGGTAATCTCATTTGTTTTTTGCAAAGCTCATGATCCGGATGAGAAGAAAGACCTGTAAAATTTACTTGAGCAATCGCCGGATGTTTTTCCAGAAATGCTGCAACAGCCTGCGCATTGGCGCAATGTCTTTCCATTCTGATCTCCAGTGTTTTCATTCCTTGTGCTAATAGAAAAGCATCGAATGGATTACTATTACCACCTAGTAATACATGCCATTTCCAAACAGAAGTTCTCATTTTTTCCAAGTCCTTACCTAAAAGCACTCCTCCAATAGCAGTACCATGTCCATTCAAAAATTTGGTAGTAGAGTGGAATACATAATCTACACCGAATTTGAAAGGCTGTTGCAAGTAAGGAGTAGCAAAAGTATTATCCACGCTTACGATTATATTTTTGGTCTTAGCGATTTTTGTCACAGCAGCAATATCTACACACTGTATAGTAGGATTAGCCGGTGTTTCAATATGTACCAATTTGATCTGTGGATGTTGTTGTAAAGCTTCTGATACAAGACTCAAATTCCGCATATCTACAATGATCACTTCTATACCGGTGGCTGCTAATACTTTGGTCATCAGTTCTTGCGTGCCACCATACAATGAATAGTGAGATAATATTGCATCTCCGGCTTTTAGATTACTTAAAAACAATGTAGACATCGCTGCTTGTCCGCTCGAGTGTAACAATGCTTTTAACTGTAAAGGCTGTCCGTTATCATCTTTCAAACCAAAAGCTTCCAGTGCTGCAATGGTTTCTTCTGCAGCTGTGAAAGTAGGATTACCCCAACGACTATATACCCTTGTCTTATCAGTACCTGCAAAACGATCCATGCCGTCTTCTGCTGTATCAAAAGTGAATGTAGAGGTAGCAAAAATGGGGGTCAGGTGTGCATCTTCGGCATTTTTATGTCCTGCAGCATGCATCGCAGTTGAACTGATTCCTTTTAATAAAAATTTTTCAGACATTCTTTGTAAATTGAAGGGATAATAAATTCGTACCATCAAATGTAAGACGAAAATGAAGCAAATACTACTCTCTTACACGGCCTATGAAGGATGGGCCAATGAGCAACTGCTGAATTTGGCAGTGCAGTTATCACCGGAAGAACAAAATCGCGAGGTCGTGAGCAGTTTTTCTTCTTTACACAAAACCTTTCTGCATATGTGGGATGCATCCAGTGCCTGGTGGCAAAGGGTGCAAATGCATGAAAATATTGTCATGCCTAGTTTGACATTTCATCCGAGTATGAAAGACATTAGTAATGGCTTATTACATCAAAATAAACAATGGGAACAATTTGTTGAACAAGCAACAGAAGATATGTTGGCTGCTTCATTGCCATATAAAAATATGAAGGGGCAAAGTTTTCTTCAACCTTTATCTGATATCATCATTCATCTCACAAATCATGGTACCTATCATCGCGGACAAGTGACCACTATTTTGCGGCAGCTGGGAGTGGAGAGAATACCGCAGACGGATTATATTGTGTTTAAGAGACAAGGAGGTTAATAAGTGAAAGGTGAAAAGTGAAAGGGTTTTCTTTCTTTCTTTCTTTTCACCTTTCACCTTTCACTTTTCACAGTGCTATTTTCCATCATATCCCCACTTCACCCAGGTAGCGCCCCAGGTAAATCCACCACCAAAAGCTGCCAATACAATATTATCTCCCTTCTTTAATTGTTTTTCCCAATCCCATAAGCATAGGGGTAAAGTAGCTGCAGTGGTATTTCCGTATTTCTGAATATTGATCATGACTTTCTCTTTGGGTAATCCCATACGATTGGCAGTTGCATCAATAATACGAAGGTTAGCCTGGTGTGGAACCAGCCATGAAATATCATCACCTGTTAATCCATTGCGTTCTAGTAGTTCTGCACTAACATCGGCCATTCCTTTTACCGCAAACTTGAAAACGGCTTGTCCTTCTTGATACGCAAAATGTTCTTTTGCCATCACCGTTTCAACAGTAGCCGGTTTTACGGAACCTCCTGCTTTCATGTGTAGATAGTGTCTGCCGCTTCCATCACTTCTTAAAATACTATCCAGTACTCCAGTACCATCGGTGGCGGGCTCTAATAAAACCGCGCCGGCACCATCACCAAAAATGATACAAGTAGCACGATCGGTATAATCAATGATGGCACTCATTTTATCTACGCCTACTACAATTACTTTTTTAAATCTTCCACTTTCAATATACATGGCGCCGGTGGTCAATGCATACAAGAAGCCACTACAGGCAGCACTCATATCATAACCCCATGCATTGGTAGCGCCAATCTTATCGCAAATGATATTGGCAGTAGCAGGAAATACCATGTCGGGTGTTACGGTAGCACAGATCACGCAGTCTATATCCAGTGGACTTAAATTTTTCTTTTTCAGAATTTCTAAAACAGCGGGTACAGCCATATCACTGCTGCCTTTTCCCGGTTCTTTCAAAATTCTTCTCTCTTCAATACCGGTGCGTGTACGAATCCACTCATCATTGGTATCCACCATTTTTTCAAGATCAAAATTGGTGAGTTTGTCTTCGGGTACATAGCCGCCTACTGCGGTGATGCTTGCTGTTATTTTATTCATGTAATCTTGTGTTAAAAGCGTCTAAAAATTCTTTTGGTGTTTGAATTAAAATGTCTTTTGATTTGAAATGTTTAGGGTTTCTGGTTACGATTGAGTGAAGTTCATGAATTGTATAAGCACATTCCAATTGAATTGAGTCTTCAAAATCAGGTTGTTGATTTTGAAGTGCTTTATCAATGATCAGGTCATCAACAGCGATTGTTTTGATGAGTTCACGCATATCTTTCATAGCCATAAAGGCTTTCGTTTTTCCTTTCATTTTTGCCAATAAGTAAAATATGGTCGTATAACTAATGGCAGAGCAACTGAGTTCTATTTCCTGCTCATAGGCTAGTTCCATAATTTCTTCCGCTTCTTTGTCAAAAGGCTCTCTCTCAGCAAAGAAGTCGAACAGGACATTGGTATCTAAAAATATTCGAGTCATTTGTTGTACTTATCCCAAATAGCTTCTGTAATAATTTCCTTATAATCCCTCTGATCGTCATTTTTAAAAGCCCCGTGCCATCGTTTGATATGAGGCGGAAGCTTTGACTTTCTTTTTTTGGATGGCTTTGTAATGGCTTTAAGATAAGATTCAACCAACTGGGATACACTTCTGCCAGACTTTTGCGCATACTCTTTCGCGTCTCGAATGACAGATTCATCTATCGAAAGGGTCAATTTTGCCGACATACGTATAAATTTTCTACAAAGATACGTATAATCTCTAAGCTTTTACCCTTATTTTTGATAGCATTATGATCGCATTTGTCAGAGGTAAATTTGCTGTTAAAACACCTGCAAGACTGGTGGTAGACGTGAATGGGGTGGGATATGAACTTCAAATTAGCTTGAATACCTATGCGGCAATTGCCAATGTTGAAAACGGACAATTATACACTTATTTACATATTACTGAAAATGCGCAAACATTGTTCGGATTTGCCGATATTGCAGAAAAAGAGCTATTTCTGCAATTGATCAGCGTATCAGGAGTGGGTGCAGCAACCGCAAGGATGATGTTGTCTGGAATGAAACCTGATGAAATCATAAGAGCGATCGTTCAAGGGAATACAAAGCAACTGGAAGGAATTAAAGGGATTGGAAAAAAATCGGCAGAAAGATTAATTGTTGAATTGAGAGATAAATTGGGTAAACAATCTATGGAATCTCCAATATCCGGTGGTATTATTATGAACACACCTGACACTGATGCGGTACAAGCCCTAATCGCTTTGGGCATTGGAAGACCGCAAGCGGAACAGGCCATTAAAAAAACGATGTCCATTATACCTGCAGATGCTTCACTGGAGCTGATCATCAAACAGGCACTTAAAAATTTATAGTCTATCGCTTACACCTCTACTTAAACAAGTGCACTGCTTTGCGTTTATTGTCTTTTTTTGTTTTTGTATTGCTGCTGTTGAGTCATGCCCCTGCATCAGCTCAGCAGCGTGATAGTTTGCGCTATCCTATTAGCGACAGAAGAGGCGACGCTTTGAGCGAACGAAGCAAAAATCCTTTTGATCTTCGAGATACTGCACTCATTAAAAGAACCATTGAATACGATCCTAAGACAAAACAATATGTCATTGTAGAAAAGATCGGTAACCGCTACTACAGAACACCAACAAACATGAGTTTTGAAGAGTTCTGGCGTATGCAGGCAAGAGAACAAGAGAGAGCTTACTTCAAAAAAAGAGCAGATGCCATTACATTATTAAATAAGAAAGTAGCTAGACCTAAACATGAAGTATATACTAGCTTATTTGACCGTATATTCGGATTAAATGACGTAGCCAATAGGTACGCAGGTGATATAAAAACTGGCATCGATGATGCTCGCAATGCAGCCAATGACCTGAATAAACTAAAGATTGATATTCGTCCAACAGGTGATGTGAATATTCTCGCCGGTTATCAAGGACAAAACATCAAAAATCCAACATTGCCCGAGAGAGCTCGAAAAAATGGTGGTTTTGATTTTGATATGAATGCCAATCTGAACGTGAATGCGAATATTGGTAACAAACTAAAATTCCCCATTAACTATAATACACTCTCCAACTTAAACTTTGATAATCAGTTGAAACTTGATTACAAGGGAATGGATGATGAGCTGATCAAAAGTATTGAAGCCGGAAATATTTCTTTTCAATCAAGAGGAACATTAATTCCTAGTGCACAGAATCTTTTTGGTATTAAAACACAATTACAGTTTGGAAAACTTTTTGTAACAGGTGCTTTGGCAAATCAACGTTCTAGTCGACAATCAGTAGCATTACAAGGTGGAGCTGCTACGCAAAACTTTCAAAAGCGCTTGGATGATTATGAAGAAAACCGTCACTTTCTTTTAGGACAATATTTCAAGGATAACTTTAATAAGACCATGGCCAACCTGCCGGTTGTAAACTCGCAGGTGCAAATTCAAAGAATTGAAGTGTGGGTAACCAACAGAACCGGCGCTACTACAGAAGCACGTGATATCGTTGGTTTGATGGATTTGGGTGAAACAAGACCTTTTAATCCTGCTGTTACACCACAAACCAATAATCCACTTCCTTTTAATGGCGCCAACAATTTATATCCTTCTTTGGCAGGTGATCCGAATAGCAGGAATCCTTCTTTTATCAATACATTATTATTGTCGAAAGGATTAAGACCTGTAGATGATTATGAAAAAACCTTTGCACGAAAACTGACTCCAACAGAATATGCTTTTAATCCACAAGTAGGTTTTATCTCTATCAATACACAACTGCAGCCCGATGAGGTACTAGCGGTTGCTTTTCAATATACATACAATGGACGGGTATACCAGGTAGGTGAATTCTCTCAGGATGTTGCATTGGATTCAACCGGTGGTGTACAAAAAGTATTATTCCTGAAATTATTGAAAGCTACTTCCCAAAGAATACAGTTACCCATATGGGGCTGGATGATGAAAAACGTATATTCTTTGGATGTATTCGGAGGCATACAAAGAGAAGATTTCAAGCTTAACGTTTTGTATGAGGAACCGAGTGGGGGTTTAAAAAGGTATTTACCGGAGACTTCACCAACTGTAGATGGTCAGCCCTTGTTAAGAATTCTAAATTTAGATCGATTGAACAATCGAAATGATCCACAACCTGATGGGGTATTTGATTTCATTGATAATTTCACGGTATTACCTCAAACAGGAAAAATTATTTTTCCCGTATTAGAGCCTTTTGGTAGAGATTTGGATACACTTGCATTTGCAGGATTACCTACATCGGTCAAAAATAAATACGTGTATTATGCATTGTATGATTCTATCAAAGCCATTGCACAGACCTATGCAAACTTGAATCGATTCGTGATGCAAGGGCAGGTAAAAGGAAGCAGTAGCGGCTCAGAAATTTATCTCAATACATTCAATATTCCTCCGGGCTCTGTTACTGTAACAGCGGGTGGACAAATATTAAAAGAGGGTGCTGATTATACCGTAGATTATAATTTGGGAACGGTGAGAATTTTGAATGCAGGTATTATGAACTCGAATGTTCCTGTGAATGTCTCTTTTGAAAATAATGCAGGTTTTGGCATGCAGCAAAGAGGGTTCAGTGGATTGCGATTGGATTATATCGCCAATAAAAAACTAAGTTTGGGTGCTACTACGGTTCGATTGGGTGAGCGACCGTTCTTTACCAAAATGGCATATGGCGATGACCCGATTCGTAATACCATGTACGGACTTGATTTTAGCTATCAGTCTGAACTGCCTGGCTTGACAAGACTGTTAAACAAACTTCCTTTTTATTCTACAAAAGCCACATCAGCGATCAATGCGTATGGTGAAGCAGCTTTTCTAAAACCCGGACACCCGCCACAAATTGGTAGGGGAGAACAAGGCTTGATTTTTATTGATGATTTTGAAGGAACAAGAACCAGTATTGATCTTCGTTTTCCATTTGTTGCCTGGGCATTGGCATCAACACCTCAAGGCAATGCAAAATTTCCTGAGGCAACACTCACAGATTCTATTGACTACAACTTTAATCGTGCCAAATTGGCTTGGTATAATATTGAACCCAACTTACAGGATAAAAACAGCAGTAATAATCCATTGCGAAGAAATCTGGCCGAGTTGAGTGATCCTCGTGTACGACAAGTATTCACCAATGAATTGTTTCCACAGCGAACTACCAATATCACAGATGTACAAGCGGCTACTTTTGACTTGGCTTTTTATCCGACAGAAAAAGGTCCGTATAATTTTGAAACAAGACCTTCAGAATTTACTGCGAATGGTCGTTTGACAAAACCGGCTAATCGTTGGGGAGGCATTATGCGTGCCATCGATCAAACAGATTTTGAAACAGGAAATATCGAGTTCTTTGAGATTTGGATGCAGGATCCTTTTATTTTGAATCCGGGTAGTAGAGGAGGTAAACTTTTCTTGAACTTGGGAAATGTGAGCGAGGATATATTAAAAGATGGAAAACGATTTTACGAAAATGGATTGAATACACCGAATATACCTGCTGCAGTAGATAGCACAAATACTTGGGGTAAAACGCCTGTGAATCCTATTCAGATTACACAAGCATTTAGTAATGATCCAAACGACAGACCTTTTCAGGATGTAGGTTTTGATGGTTTGGATGATGATGCAGAGCGCAGAAAGAAAGGATATATATTGAATCGAATTGCACAAAATTTCGGTACTTCTTCTCTTGCTTTTATACAGGCGCAAGAGGATCTGGCACGCGATAATTATAAATGGTTCCGTGATAATTCATTTGATCAGTTAGGAACGGGTATTTTAGGACGTTATAAAAATCATAACAACCCACAAGGAAACTCTCCTGTAGCAGTTACCGGTGGTGGACAGTTTACACCTGCTGCAACATTGTATCCTGATAATGAAGATCTGAATCGTGATAACACACTCAATGAAACGGAAGCTTACTATGAATACGAAGTGAACCTTCGTCCGGGTATGGATGTGGGTATTTCTCCTTATATCACTGATAAGCGAAGAGTAACTGTGAATGCAGCTGATGGTACCACGAAAACAGAAGACTGGTTTTTGTTTCGAATACCTATTCGTGGATATACTAATAAGGTGGGAAGTATCGCTGATTTTAAATCTATTCGTTTTGCCAGATTATACCTGACAGATTTTGAAGATTCTGTTGTGATTCGTATGGCGAGAATGGATTTGGTGCGTAACCAATGGCGACAGTTTAGTTTTAACTTGGATACAACAGGCTCGTACACACCTATTACCAATAGTGCTACCACTACTTTTAATACACTAGCTGTAAATCTGGAAGAAAATAGTAGCCGACAGCCTGTTAACTATATTATGCCGCCAGGTGTTGAACGGGTTCAATTATTGAGTAATAATGGTGTGAATCTCCAACAGAATGAGCAGGCGATGAGTTTACAGGTCCGTAATCTGATCACCGGTGACGCAAGAGCTGTTTTCAAAACATTGAATCTGGATATCAGACAATATGGTAATCTCTCAATGTTCTTGCATGCTGAATCTGTACCTGGTCAGCGTCCGTTACAAGATGATGAGTTGTATGCGGTGGTTCGTATTGGACAAGATTTTTTGAATAACTATTATGAAATCAAAGTTCCTTTGAAAGTAACGGCTCCTGGAAATTATCCGCGTGGACAAGAAGAAAGGGTATGGCCTACCGCCAATGATCTGAATGTGAGTTTGCGAGATTTGATTGATCTTAAACTTCGCAGAAATGAGCGAGGAGGAACAGTTACTAATATTTATCGGGAGCGTTTTGGTAATAAAATTTATTCTATCCGTGGTAACCCGAATTTAGGAGAGGTGAGAGGTATATTAGTAGGCGTAGAAAATCCTTATCGTCCGGATGGACCTTCTCTTAGTTCGGAAGTGTGGGTGAATGAATTACGTTTATCTGATTTGGATGAACGTGGTGGTTGGGCAGCATTGGGAAGAGTAGATTTGATGCTGGCAGATCTTGGAACCATGTCTATTTCTGCCAATACACGTTCACAAGGGTTTGGTACGATTGAACAACGTGTTAACGAGCGTGCAAGGGATAACCTGATGCAGTTTGATATTGCAGCAAACATTGATGCCGGTAAATTATTACCCAAGAAAGCTAGATTTTCTCTCCCGGTATATGCCAGTATCAATAGAACCATACTTACACCTGAGTATGATCCTTTTGATAGAGATGTACGCTACAAAGAAAAATTGAACAATAGTTCTCCTAATCAACGCGATTCCATTCGAAAAGCGGCCGTTGATCAAACCACTATTCGTACACTCAATTTTACCAATGCCAGATTCCTTCCGGGAGCAAAACAAGGATTATTAAGTCTGAGCAATTTTGATTTTAATTATTCATTCACTGAGACAGAACAAACAAGCCCGGTCATTCAAGAGAATAAAGTAACCAGGCATCGTGGCGGATTTGGTTATACCTACAATGCACAAAGTAATTATATCGAGCCATTGAAAAAACTCATCAAATCTAACTCTCCATGGTTTGCATTGGTGAAAGACTTTAATTTTAATCTCAAGCCATCTTTCCTCAGTTTTAGAACAGATATTCAACGACAGTTCGGGCAGTTCATACCTCGTATCGTTAATACATTTGATAGTAAGGTAGAACGTGTAGATACGACTTACGATAAATATTTTACGTTCGATCGCTTCTATAATATGCGTTGGGATTTGAGTCGTTCCTTGAACTTTGATTTCTCAGCAGTCAACAATGCCCGTGTGGATGAACCATTCGGAAGAATTGATACAAAAGAGAAAAAAGACTCTGTTCGGAAAAACTTTTTTAATGGGGGAAGGAATACCCTCTACACTCAAAAGGCAACACTTACCTATACTTTGCCACTCAATAAATTCCCCATGACCGATTGGATTACTGCAAGGTATGGCTATACCGCAAGTTACAATTGGATTGGGGCCAGTAGATTGGCTTATAACTTGGGTAACACACTTGAGAACGCACAGGAAAACAATTTTACTGCACAGTTCAATTTTGCCAGCTTATACGCGAAGTCCAGATGGATGCGCGCACTGGATAATGTACCTGCTCCCAAACAAAAAGGAGATACCACCAAGAACAAAAAGCCACCTTCTAACTTGTTGGGTTCAACACTTTTGCCGAAATCGGTTGCATTGCAAGGGTTATTGGGTAAAGACAGAAAAGAAGCGCTTAAAAAATGGAAAGCACAACGAAGAGATGAACGCATCGCACAAAGATTGCTTCGCGCCAATCAATTGCCAGAGTTGGGCGGATTGGAAAGAGCAGGTGGTAAATTATTAACCATGCTGAAGAATGTATCCGTGAATTATTCAGCCAATTACAGAAGCAGGCTGCCAGGTTATATGGATAGTACCCGTTTTCTGGGGCAGAATTTTAACAGTATGGCACCGGGACTTGATTATGTATTTGGAAAGCAACCTGATACTGCATGGTTAAATAAAAAAGCAGCACAAGGTTTACTATCCAGAGATACTACATTCAACTTCTTATTCAGACAAAGCTTTGAGCAACGCTATGAAATAACAGCGCAATTAGAGCCTGTTAGAGAATTGATCATTGATTTGAATCTGCAAAAATCATTTACAAAAGATTATTCTGAATTATTTAAGGATACACTGGGAACCGGAAACTTCAATCACTTGAATCCATTGGCAACAGGTGGCTTTAGTGTTTCTTATGTGGCATTTAATACGCTATTTGGCAAGTTTAATCCCAATGAAATTTCTACCACATTTAAAACATTTGAAAATAATCGTTTAATCGTTTCTCGTAGAGTGGCAGAGGGGAATCCTTATTGGCAGGCACTTCCGGCAGGTCAGAAATTCACAGCTGATGGATATGCAACAGGTTATGGAAGGTATGCTCAGGATGTATTGATTCCTTCCTTCCTGGCAGCGTACACAAAAAAAGATCCCAATTCAGTTGCATTGATTAAGCAATCCAATCCGAATATTTCTGCGAATCCGTTTAGTGGCATTCTCCCAAGACCGAATTGGAGGTTGACTTATACCGGTCTGAGTAAGTTGCCTTCCTTACAAAAGATCTTCAATAATATCACATTCTCACATGGATACAGGGGTAATCTGAGTATGAATAGTTTTAACAGTGCACTCTTATATACAGATCCATTCAGATTGGGAGGTCCGGCATTCATTGATACGGTAAGTGGTAATTTCATTCCTTATTTCTTAGTGCCGAATATTACAATGCAGGAAAGTTTTGAGCCCTTGATTGGTATTGATATTACCACGAACGATCAAATGAATCTGAAATTCACTTATGGTAAGGGGAGAAGACTGAGTTTAAGCTTAGTAGATTTCCAATTAAGTGAAACCAGGAATACAGATTGGACATTTGGTTTTAGCTGGAGAAAGCGCGGCATCAACCTTCCTTTCAAATTGCCGGGAGGAAAAGGAAAGAAACTGGAGAATGACCTCACTTTAAAAGTAGATATTGGTATGCGCGATGAATCTTTGACCAATAGTAGATTGGATCAGAGCAATGCGTATGGTACGGGTGGACAGAAAGAAATTACTATTCAGCCATCTATTGATTATATCATCAATAACAGGGTCAATATTCGTTTCTTCTTTGATCAGCGAAGAGTAACACCATATATTTCGACGTCAGCGCCAAGTGTAAATACCCGTGCAGGGGTTAGTGTGAGAGTGTCGTTAGCACAGTAGAGAAGTATAAATAATGAATGATGAATAAAGAATAATGAATGATACTTTCGAAATTCATTATTCTTTATTCATCATTTTTGTATTCCTCTTTTCTCTAGTTTTTCTTAACCGCCCATTTCCATAATTCTTTCCAGGTTACTTTCTTGCCGTACATTAAGATGCCGGTACGATAGATTTTACCTGCCAGCCATGTAGTTCCAAAGAATCCGAGTATCAGGAAGAGCATACTTAAGATCAATTGAAAAGTAGAAACACCATCCGGTATGCCATGGGCTACTCTAGCCATCATTACAATAGGAGAGGTTAATGGGAATAAACTGCCAAATACTGCCAGATTTCCGTTTGGATTATTCACAGCCTGCATCATAATAACAATCCCGAAAATGATCGGCATCATGATGGGTAATAACAGACTTTGTGCATCCTGCATATCTTCATTAGCGGCACTGCCTACTGCTGCAAAAAGAGAAGCATACATAAAGTATCCGCCTAGGAAATAAAATACAAAACAACCAACAATGAGTGGGAAATTGATTTGATTGAGTCCTTCCATCAATCCTTTGATCATATCAGGTTGCTGTTTGGTAGCATCTACGGCGGCCATCATGCCGGGTTGTACAGGTTGTGCCTGCATGCCTTCAAATAATTGAGGGAAGAGAACAGGCACTGCTAATTGAATCACAATAATCAACACTCCCCAAATCAGAAACTGGATCAATCCAACCGCACCAATACCAATGATTTTACCCATCATGAGTTGGAAGGGTTTTACACTGCTGATAATGACTTCTGCAATACGACTTACTTTTTCTTCTACAACACCACGCATTACCATGGTACCATAAATAAATAGAATGATGTAGATCATAAAGCCGGAAATAAAACCTACCGCATAACTCACGCCTACTTTGGTTTGGTTTTCTTTTTTCCCCGAAGTATTGGCAAAAGTGATCAATTCTTTTTGTGCTTGAATACTATCCAATTGTGCTTTGGAAATATTCATAGACAAGAGCCGTTTTTCTTCCAATGCTTTGCTGACCCTGCTTTCAATTTTTTCACGGGTCATTAAACCTACTGTTTTAGCTGAACGAAACTGTAATGAATCGTTACTTTGTCCACTGATACTAAATCCGGCAGGTACATATAGGTAAGCATCATACTCTTTTTGTTCTAATTTTTTATTGAGTGTGGCGGTGTCTTCATTGACGAAACTGAAAATAACCTCACTGCTTTTTTTCTCATCAATTTTTCCATTGAACACATTGGCCTGATCAACTACTGCTACTTTGAAGTCGCTGGTTGACTTTACAGACATAAAAATGATGACTGCATAAAATGCAAAAATCAATATGGGCACGCCAATAGTGGTGAGTAAAAAAGTTTTCTTTTGTACCCTGGTGAGAAATTCTCTTCTGGCTACTATAAATATCTTATTCATAAGTTGTGTTGTTAGTGGTTGAATAACAAAGATGATTAATCTACTTTCTGGAATGATCTCGTGAGTGCACTACTGCCTTCTACAATGCGAATAAAGATCTCATTAAGAGAAGGTAATATCTCATGGAAGGATTCAATGGTAGTACCTTGTTGCAGGAAGTGCATCAATACATCATTACTGCGGAAACCTTCATGAATCTTTACCACAAGATCATTGGAATGATCCTGCAGAACAGAGAAAGCATCGCTGTTGATATTGGCGGGTTTTTCTTGTAAACGAATCTTGAATTGATTCTCTTTGAATTTTTGTTTGATCTCTGCTACTGAACCATCTAACACTTTTTTACCCAGATTTACCAATACAATATGATCACAGATTTCTTCTACTTGTTCCATACGGTGGGTACTGAAAATAACAGTAGAGCCACGTTGTGCTAAACCAAATATTTCATCTTTGATCAAATTGGCATTCAATGGATCCAAACCACTAAAGGGTTCATCTAAAATGATCAATTTGGGTTCATGAAGAACGGTGGTTACGAATTGCAGTTTCTGGCTCATCCCTTTACTCAAATCCTCTACTTTCTTATTCCACCAGGTTTCCATCTCTAGTTTCTTGAACCAGTATTTAATTTTCTCCATCGCTTCATTCCTGCTCAATCCTTTTAGCTGGGCAAGATAAAGCGCTTGTTCCCCGATCTTCATTTTCTTGTACAAACCTCGTTCTTCAGGCATATAACCGATCATACGAATATCATTCAATGGATCAAAAGGTTTGCCATCGAATGTGATCTGTCCCATATCAGGATAGAAAATACCCGTAATCATCCGCAGCAGGGTGGTTTTACCCGCGCCATTCGGACCTAAGAGTCCGAAAATGCTGCCTTTTTCAATGGAGAAACTGATGTCATCCACTGCTTTTTGGGTGGCATAATATTTTCTTAATGCCTCTAGTTCAAGGATTTTACTCATATTGAAGTGGTTTGGTCGTGTTCGAATAATGTCGAAATGAAGATAGTAAATCAACAATAACAGGTCGTTAGTAGTGGATCAGTGGGAATTATTACAGCAATTGCACCCGAATCTGCTATTTTCGCGCCTTAAATACGCGAAAAACATATGAATCATCTGCAAAAAAGTAAGATTGGCGTTGTATTGTTAGTGATCCTGGTGGTATGTGGAAGCTGGGGTTTTTTAGTTCACAGAACCATCCATCAATTGGCAGTCTATGAATTACCTGCTGAAATCAGACCGTTTTTCTATAAAAATCTAGAAAAAGTAGTAGCAGATGCTCCTCGTCCTGATCAAAGACGTAATACCGATAGTACTGAAGCTCCTAAACATTTTATCGATCTGGAAATGTATGGAGAGAATGCAGCACATAGCATGCCTTTTGATTGGCAGAAAGCCGTACAGCAATATTCAAAAGATAGTTTGGAAAAGTATGGATACGTACCCTATCATGTGATATACATGAAACAAAAATTAACAGCAGCCTTCCAGCAGAAAAATAAAGACAGTATTTTGTTTTATGCAGCAGATATTGGTCATTATATCGGGGATGCTCATGTGCCGTTGCATACAACGGTGAACTATGACGGACAATTAACCAATCAGAAAGGGTTACATAGTTTATGGGAATCGATGATCCCGGAATTAGAAATTGAACAGTACCAATTATACTCGTCACATAAAGCTACTTACCTGAAAGATCCTGCAGCAGCCATCTGGAAAGCGGTACGTACCGGTTTTTCGATGGTACCGGAAATGTTGGCAAAAGAAATAGAAGTATCTAAAAATTTCACAGAGGCCACCAAATATCGCGTACAGATGAGAAGAGGCAGGGAATCCAAAAGCTACTCTACTGAATTTGCAAAAGCTTATGCAGCTTCATTAAAGCCAAGTATCAACCAAAGACTATTGCAATCGGCAGATCTGATCGCAGATTTTTGGTATACAGCATGGGTGGATGCCGGTAAACCGGATCTAAAAAATATTACTACCAACTGGACGGATAACGATCAACAACAATTGGATAAAGAGTTGGAAGCATTCAAGAAGAACGAATTACTCAAACAGCAATTGTTGATTTCAAGGAAACAGTTGCAGGAAAATATGAATTGATGGAATAAAATGGGTTAAAAAACGGTTGTAGGAACGCAACCGTTTTTTTTATTTTATGATTATTCAAATTGACAACCCTTTCATACCGGTCTATGCAGATTATTAGTAACCATATTGTTGAAGCCATTACCTTGATAACAGCTATTGCGAATTATAAACACATCAAAGGAACACGATATGTTTATTTTATTCCTGTTATGGCATTTGTTTTATTTGGAGAATTAGGAGGCGTCTACTTTTCAAAACCTCCAAATTATAATGTCTCTAAAAATCTCCATATTTATTTGGTAATAACCACGGTAGAAAACATTTTTTTTGGGTATCAGTTTTATCATATGATACAGTCCCGAAAAATGAAGATGTTCACATTTGTCGGAACTACTTTGCTTACAGTTGCAATGTCTTTGTGGCTATTCTTTTTTGTTGATCTGGGAAGTTTAATTACCAATACACTTGGTGTTGCCGGCTTTTTCTTTAGTTGTTTATCCTGTTTTTTCTTGTATGAAAGATTCGTTATTAATGAGCATACAGACGATAAAATAACACTTATTCCGGATTTCTGGTTCAGCATTGGGATACTCGTTTTTTGGGTAGGAAGCTCCATTCCGTTTATGCTGTACTATTTCTTGAAAAATGATCAGATTTTGATTTGGGGACTGCCCTTATACAGATTTTTCCCGCAGTTATTTAGTGTATTTTTATATGGCTGTTTTACTGCAGCAATTATTCTATGGAAGAAATATCAAAAGCAATTTTAGTAGGTGTAGTAACAGGGATCATGTTTTTATTGCTTTTTACATTAATCATGATGATGGTACTTATCAATTACCAGCGTCGTAAGAAAAAGCTAAATGACGAAAAAAAAGAAATAGAAGCCCGTTTCCAACAGGAAATCTTACAGGCACAACTAGAGTTGCAGGAGCATATTTTTAAAACTGTGAGCCAAGAGATTCATGATAATGTTGGACAGATACTGAGTTTGGCAAAAGTTAACTTGAATATACTCAGCATGGAAGGTGAACAGGATCCAAGAATAGCTGAGGTAGCTTTGCTCATAGGTAAAGCCATTCGTGAGTTACGTGATATCAGTGCTGGTTATTTTGGAGACAGACTTGTGGAAGATGGATTGGTAGTTATGATTGCAAAGGAACTCCAACAGCTTGAGAAGACAGGTATTTTCGAAACCTCATTTCAATCGGATATTGGCCATGTAATGATTGAAAAAACGCATATCATCTTTTTGTATCGCATATTTCAAGAAATCTGTAACAACATCATTAAACACGCCCATGCTACTAAAGTTGATGTAAGCTTATGGATGGTTGAGCAAAAAATTCATATGCTGGTAAAAGATGATGGCAAAGGTTTTAATGAAGCAGATGTTGATTTCAAATCAGGTATCGGGTTGAGTAGTATTAAACAGCGAGCAGCTATGATCAATGCAGATGTCAATATAAAGAGTAATAAGGGAAATGGCACTTCTATTTTATTAGTATTTAATGCAGCATAGTAATGATAAAAGTCATATTGGTTGATGATCATATTGTTTTACGAAAAAGCCTTGCTGTATTGATTGGAATGCTACAAGGGTTTACCGTTATAGGGCAAGCGGATAATGGACAGCAATTTATCAATCAACTAGATGAAGGAGAGTTACCGGATATAGTGCTCATGGATATTACCATGCCCGTCATGGATGGTGTTGAGACAACAAAATGGTTAAAACAGAATTATCCGTCCATTCGAGTAGTTGCCTTGAGTATGTTAAAAAATGATTTGATCGTAATCAGAATGCTTAAAAATGGGGCAAGAGGCTATCTTTTAAAGGACTGTGATCCAACTGAATTAAAACAGGCCATGACAGAAGTGCATGAAAAGGGATATTATTACAATGAGTGGCTTACTCCCAAAATGAAAAGAATTGGGATGGAGGAAAATCTGTTGCCATCAAAAATAATGATGAATGAAAGAGAATTGATTTTTCTTAGGCTCTGTTGCACAGAAAAAACCTATAAAGAAATTGCAGATGAGATGGGTGTAAGTGTTCGTACTGTAGATGGTTACAGGGATGCACTTTTTCAGAAATTGCAAGTAAGTACCAGAGTGGGTCTGGTATTATATGCTATAAAAAATGAGCTTGTTTTGTTGTAAAAATGGGTGTTTTTCCCCTTGTTTAAACTTCTATGTGCCGCTACTTTTACTTTTCAGGGAATATTTATAGTGATACATCTATCACTATAAATTGAAGAGATGGCAGCCATGACCTGGGGGGGAATATGGTTTGCTATCTCCATCCTGTTTTCAAATGGATAATCTGCCAATCCAAAGACTAAGCATCCATACTTAGACAATCTTTTTGCTGATGATCCTATCAGCAACTCTCTCCCCATCCATGGCAGCACTTACTATTCCACCGGCATAACCTGCGCCTTCACCACAAGGATATAAATTAATGATTTGAGGGTGTGTTAATGTATCAGCATCTCTGGGGATACGAACGGGCGAAGAGGTCCTACTTTCCGTGGCTACTACTACTGCATCATTGGTATAATAACCACGCATTTTTTTACCAAAAGCTTGAAATCCACCTTGTAAACTTTTATAAATAAAATCCGGAAGCACTTGTTCAAGTGGTGTGGCATGTAAGCCGGGTACATAACTGCAGTCTGGTAAATCATTGGATGATTTTCCTGAGCAAAAATCAACCATTCTTTGCGCCGGTGCTACAAAATGACCACCGCCAGCATTGAAGGAACTTTGTTCTACTGATTGTTGAAAATACATGAGTAATAAGGGATCATTTTCGGTAGCTGTATTTTTAGGAATCACTGTTCCATCCGGTAATGTCCATTTTCTTTTCTCAAAAAACTGAATGGCATCATGTTGTTCTACCTGAACTACCATGCCACTATTGGCATAGGGATTATTACGTTTGCTGGGACTCCAACCGTTTACGACCAGTTCACCCGGACTTGTTGCGGCGGGTGCAATAATGCCACCCGGGCACATGCAAAAACTAAATACTCCTCTTTTATTCACTTGTTCGACTAAGCCATAAGAAGCGGGTGGTAAAAATTCATCACGAATCGGGCAATGGTATTGAATGGAATCGATAAGTGCTTGTGGATGTTCAATGCGTACACCGAGTGCAAAAGGTTTGGCTTCTATTCCTATTTTTTTATCATGCAACAGTCTGAAAATATCGCGGGCAGAATGTCCGGTAGCTAGAATGCAAGCATCAGCGGCAATGGTATCTCCATCAGCCGTTTGAACGGCTTTGATGGTTTCTTTTTCCAGAATAAAATCAACCACTTTTTTTTCAAAGAGAAACTGTCCGCCACTATCAAGTATCTGTTCCCGCATGGCAGTAATGATATGAGGAAGTTTATTGGTACCGATATGTGGATGTGCATCATATAAAATAGACTCACTTGCGCCAAACTGATACAATAGATTCAGGATACGATTGATGTCCCCTCTTTTGGTACTGCGGGTATAAAGTTTTCCATCACTATAAGTACCGGCTCCGCCTTCACCAAAACAGTAATTACTTTCAGGATCAACGATGCCTTCTTTGTTAAGTTTGGCCAGATCGCGTCTTCTGGAACGAACATCTTTACCTCTTTCTAAGATGATCGGACAAATACCTGCTTCTATTAATTTGAGAGCGGCAAATAGTCCGGCCGGTCCCGCACCGATGATGATGACTTTTTTTGTGGAATTCGCAACATCCTTAAATGAAACAGGAATAATATTTCTTTCATGAAAGGGTTCATCAATAAATGCCTGAACGGTGAGGTTGATCCATACCTGTTGTCGGCTACGCGCATCGATGGAACGTTTGAGAAGATGAAAACCTGAAATTTGCTCAATCGGTTTACCACTGCTCTGCGCAATGTACTGTCGAACAATGTCTTCATTCGCCGCCTCAGACGGCTTAAGCTTCAGTGTATATTGTTGTTGCATACTGTTAGGTATTTAGCCTAAAAAGTGTTCAAAAAAATGGATCATTAAAAGGGAAGATCATCCACAACATCAGCCGGTGGGGGCATATCGTTGTAAGCATTACCTGCCGGTTGATCTTGCTGTCCAAGCTTTACCGCTTCCATACGCCAAGCGTCTAAATTGGTAATATAGTTCTCTCTACCGTCTTTTACCCATTTGGTTCCTTTGATATTGAATTGAACGCGAACATCGTCTCCAATGGTAAAACGGTCGGGCATTGCGGTTTTATCTTGAACGCATTGAAACTTTACATAATTGGTAATAACTCTTCCGCCAATATCTTCTGATTTTTCAATCACAAATTCGCGGGTTTTGAAGGTTTCACTTCTTTGAATGATATCAAATTTGGCTACTAATTTTCCTGTGATTTCGTACGACATTCATTTATAATTTATTAGCTGTAAAAGTAGGATTAAAATATTCTTTAAACAGAAAAAAAGCGATACGGGGTAGAATTATATTGTACCTTCCAACATTAACCACTAACTGCCATGTACAGGAGAAATTCTATTTTCTTGGGTCTATTTATTGCACTATCCTCCTGCAGTACTTTTTATCAGCCAACATCTTTACAGCACACACAATACAAGATCGATGCATCAATACGCAGCGATTCATCTCTGGCAGGTATGTTGCAACCTTATGCAACCAATATCAATGCAACCATGAATAAAGTGATTGGCACGAGTGCCGATACTTATACCAATAAACGTCCGGAATCGGAGATCGGTAATTTTTTAGCTGATTGTTATAAAGAGATGGGTGAAAAGAAATTTGGTCGAAAAATTGATGCTGCATTTATGAATGCAGGGGGAATACGGAGTTATTTGTCAAAAGGGAATATTACCGTTGGAAAAATTTTTGAGATCATGCCTTTTGATAATATCCTGATTTTACAGGAATTGAAAGGAACCATTTTGCAGCAGTATCTTGATGTGATGGCTGCTGATGGCGGATGGCCGGTATCGAAAGGAGTTACCCTGCAAATCAAGAATAAAAAAGCTGTCAACATTCTCATCCATGGAAAACCGTTGGATCCGAATGCAGTATATACTGTTGCGCATTCTGATTATGTGGCCAATGGGGGAAGTGATTGTAGTATGTTAAAACCCATTCCACAGATCAATCTAGGGTACTTAATGCGTGATGCTATTGTAGAATATATTGATAGTCAAACCAAAGCCGGAAAAACCATTCAACCAGTCATTGAAAACCGTGTGACCAATGCCGATTAACAGACGAAAATTTATTCAGGATACCGGTGCCGCAGTACTGGCTTCAGCATTGATACCCTTACACAGTGAAGGAGCAGCTGAACCTGTTCAAAAGTTGACCATCCTGCATACCAATGATGTGCATAGCCGTTTAGAGCCATTTCCAATGGATGGGAGTAGAAACCAAGGACTGGGTGGTGTAGCAGCAAGGGCAGCCTTGATTGCTAAGATCAGGCAGGAAGAAGAGCAGGTATTGGTATTGGATGCCGGAGATATTTTCCAAGGCACACCTTATTTCAATATTTATAAAGGTGAGCCGGAGATCAAGGCCATGTCGGCCATGGGGTATGACGCTGCTACCATGGGTAACCATGATTTTGATCTGGGTATGGAAAATTTTGCTACCCAGTTGAAACATGCTTCTTTTCCCATACTGATCAGTAACTATGATTTTTCAGGCACTGAACTGGAAGGGAAAACAAAACCTTGGCAAATTTTTAAAAAAGGAAATCTGCAAATCGGAGTTTTTGGAGTTGGAATTGAATTGCAAGGATTGGTAGCTGAAAATTTATATGGTAAAACCGTATACCGTGATCCGATACAAACCGCCAATGCCACTGCTGCTATGTTACATAAAAAAGGATGTGACCTGGTGATTTGTTTATCGCACCTAGGAGATCGTTATCAGGAAAATAAAGTTAGCGATGAGATACTGGCAAAAGAAAGTTATGACATTGATTTAATTATTGGTGGACATACACACCGCTTCTTTGAGGAGCCAAGAAAGTATACCAATCAAAAGGGTGGAGTTGTGGCGGTAAATCAGGTGGGGTTTGGTGGTATTCAGTTGGGCAGATTGGAGTATGAATTTTCCCGGGCGAAGAAAAAAAATCTCGCAAATGCCCATACTGTGGTTATAGGGAAAAAAACAAGTGAATAAAAAATTTTTTTTTCAACATAAAGTCTACATATTCGCACCCCTGTATCTGTTTTTTTTCAACATTTCCACATGTGGGAAAAATAAGATAACTTGAAGGCAAAGACGAATACGTTAACTCATTATAAAATTGTTCATTTTTTGTATGGCTAAAAATGCTGAATCAGTTTGGAGCAATTGTTTGAAGATCATCAAAGACATTGTAGAATGGCAACATTTTAAAACATGGTTTGAACCAATTAATCCCGTAGAGCTGAAAGGAAATATTTTAATGATTCAGGTGCCCAGTCAATTCTTTTATGAATACCTGGAAGAGCATTATGTAAACCTGTTGGCGAAAACATTGAAGCGTGAATTGGGAAAGGATGCGAGATTGGAATACCGTATCATGGTAGACAGTGGTAGCAATGGAAGAAATGGTTCCATGGATGTTCCTGCGAGCAACATGAAAACTTACAACAACAATGAAATGAATTTTCCACTGGTGATCGATAATCCGGTGAAGAATCCATTTGTTATACCTGGTCTCAAGAAAATGCAGATCGATCCTCAATTGAATCATATGTATACATTTGATTCATTCATTGAAGGCGATTGTAATAGGGTAGCACGCCGTGCCGGTAAAACGGTGGCAGAAAAGCCTGGCGCTAACTCTTTTAACCCATTGGTGATCTATGGTGGGGTTGGATTGGGTAAAACCCACTTGGCTCAGGCGATTGGTAATGAAGTGAAACGTACCCATCCCGGGAAAGTGGTTTTGTATGTGAGCAGTGAAAAATTCATCAACCAATTTCAAGACCATAGTCGCAATAATGCTATTAATGACTTTATTCATTTCTATCAACTGATTGACGTACTCATTATTGATGATGTACAATTCTTTAGCAGAGCAGAAAAAAGTCAGGATGCATTTTTTGCCATTTTTAATCATCTTCACCAGAGTGGTAAACAACTGGTATTAACTTCTGATAAGCCGCCTAAAGATTTAGATGGCATGCAAGAACGTTTGCTGAGTCGTTTCCGTTGGGGGTTGAGTGCCGACCTTCAGGTACCTGATTATGAAACGCGTATTGAGATCCTTGAGCGTAAGATGAAGAATGATGGTTTGGATATGCCGAAGGATGTGGTAAAATATGTAGCGTACAATATCAATACCAATGTACGTGAATTGGAAGGTGCTTTGATTTCTTTATTGGCACAATCATCACTCAATAAAAAAGATATTGATGTGGAGCTGGCCAAAAAGGTACTACGCAATTTCGTGAAGACTAGCAGCAAAGAAATCACCATCGATGCCATTCAGAAAATGGTATGTGAATACTTTGATGTTCCTTATGATAAGTTGTTACAGAAAACACGCAAACGTGAGATCGTTCAGGCCAGACAAATAACCATGTATCTGGCAAAGGCGTTCACCAAGAATTCATTAAAAACCATTGGTGAGCATTTTGGCGGTCGTGATCATACAACTGTCATACATTCTTGTCAGACTGTAAAAGACTTGATGGACACTGACTCTATTTTCCGCGAAAACGTAATGGAACTAACCCAGAAAGTACAGTTAGCAGCCATGTAACTGTTTGTTAAGCCTGAGAAAAAGAAAATATTTTCAAACCCCGGCATTTGTCGGGGTTTATTTTTTGGCAGATAGCTTTTACCTACCTATTTTTGCAGCCCTCTCTGAAAAGTGAGGTAGGCTAAAATCAGCCCGGTGAGGTGGATGTCCGAAGGACTCCTGCGGAGAGTGGCAGAAATCAATAGGTTTGCATAATGTACCATGCATATATATTGAAAAGTGAGAAAGATGGGCGATACTATTATGGAAGCTGTGCGGATATTGAAAAACGAATAGCGGAACATAATAGCGGTAAAACTAAATCTCTGAAAGGGAGATTGCCTTTAAGACTTCATTACTCGGAATCTTTTAAGACAAGAGGAGAAGCTTATAAACGGGAAAAGTTTTTTAAAACGATAGCTGGTTATCATTGGTTAAAAGATAATCATATTATTTAATCAGCCCGGTGAGGTGGATGAGTGGCTGAAATCAGTAGTTTGCTAAACTGCCGTACGGGTTAAACTGTACCGCGGGTTCGAATCCCGCCCTCACCGCTTTATCCGCCGAAGCTTTGGCGAAGGTGGATAAAAAATAGTCGGACAACCGATCCATCTACGCTAAAGCTTCGATGGAGGATTCGGGAAGTAGCGCAGGCCGGTAGCGCATCTGGTTTGGGACCAGGGGGTCGCAGGTTCGAATCCTGTCTTCCCGACGAAAAACCTCAACAACAATGTTGGGGTTTTTTATTGGGGGTATCAGATGGCAGATCACAGATTTATCTTAAAGGTGAAACGTGGTTTAACCTCAAAGCAGTTTCACACAATGTCTCCCAATATCACTGTATGTGAAAGAGTGGGGACGTTGTGCAACTCGGAAATTAAAAGTAAGTTTAGCTATATAGAGTTTCTTTTATTTTGGACCAACTATGTAGAAGAAATCTCCTTTTTGTATATTTGGCTACATGACTCAAGATATTCGCTGGATACAACGTTTCGATAATTTCGAAAAAGCCTTTTTAAGGCTTAAGGAAGCCATGGATGCCTCGGAACTTACCGAACTTGAGCGAAATGGACTTGTTCAAAGATTTGAATTTACACTTGACCTTTCATGGAAGGTGATGAAAGACTTTCTTGAAGAGAAGGGCTTTGCATTCAAACCCTCTCCTAAAGATACCATCCGGTTGGCACAGCAAAATGGTTTTATTAATTATGCCCAGGCATTAATTGATGGCTTCGACATCAGAAATGAATTATCGCATGATTACAGTGGAGAAAAATTTGAGAAGTCTGAGGAAATATTAAGGGAAAGTATTTATCCAGCTTTACAGAAGCTCTACTCCTTCTTTCTTGAAAATAAGTAATGCTTATGCTTGCTACCACTGCTACGGATAAGTTCGGACTTACTAAAAGAGACATTGAGTGCTTATATTCAATATTAAGTAAGTATCCAGCTATTGAGTTAGTATATGTTTTTGGAAGCAGGGCAAAAGGAAATTTCAAACCTGGGAGCGATATAGACCTTGCCATCATGAACGCAGGCATTACAGATGAAACAATCAGATCGTTGAAAGTAGATTTTGAGGAAAGCACACTGCCTTATATGGTAGATGTTATTAACTACTCACATCTTAAAAGCCAACAATTAAAAGAACATATTGATAGAGTTGGAGTTCCATTTTTTGTAAAAACAAGATAAAACGTATTAATATTAACATTGCCTGAAGTGTCGAACTTAAAATGTTTTGGGCCCACTTCGAGAAAAGGTATACTAATTATTTCAATTGTTCTACTCAGCATTTATTGAAAAAACATTCATGGATCGGTATGAACAAATCTTAGTTAAGCTGATTTCGCGAAGAAACGGCGGAATAACAACTGACTAACTGACGGAACTTAAAGAGGTCAATCTTGGTAGAGTAAAATTAAGTTGAACCTAATGAAGTCATTCTCAAACTTAATTCAACTACTTTATCGACATCTGCTGCATTAAATTGAGTTCTACTGATTCATAAAATCGTTTGATCTCTTCTTGTTCTTGCGTATTACCTCTTTGCATGATTCTTTCTATGACAGCTTTTTTCTGTGCTATCCAATCGATGTTTTCCAAACGTGTATCCCAAAACAAACTTTTACGGAATTTGCTGAGGTCGGGTTGAAATTTTTTATGTAATGTTTCTTTTTCTTTTTTAATATCATGAAATACCTGTAAGGTCATCAAAAAGCCTTCTGACAATCCTAATGCCTGTTCGAGTTTTAGGGATAAAGATGTATTCATAGCTCTGCGGCCTTTCATGATAGCATTGAGTGTTTGAGGATATTCCCCGATCGAAAGTGCCATTTGTCCGGGTCTGATCTTACGTTTTTGTAATTCACTTGTTAGATAAGCCCCCGGATGTAACCCCTTTAATAATTCCATTGTTTCCATATATCAAATCTAATCAATAATGTGTAAACAGAAATGTTTATTTTCTATATAACGCTCAGACATTTAGCGAATAATTATAAATTTTAATAATTTGTTTATTTTAGTACAAATGTTGTCAGTACTGTGGTACTGATTCTGGGTGAGGGCGGTTTATACCGCCCTTTTGTTGTCTATTGATCAGTAAATATGATTTTTTTACATAATAGCTATTCCAACTCTTTACTATCTTTATAAGACCTAGAATTGCCCACAGGACTGAGCGTATTTTCTCACTCAATCGCTTTGTCCTTGACCGCTATTATTGTAGAAGACGAAATTCAGAGTCAGGCTCATCTTCAAGCCTTGTTGACGAGCTTTTGTCCGGAAGTTCGATTATTGGCAGTAGCAAGTACAGTAAAAGAAGGTATCCAACTCTTTCAACTTCATCGGCCTGATTTATTGTTTTTGGATATTGAATTGGGCACAGCATCTGGCTTTGATATACTTACTCAAATTGCACCCGCTTCCTACCGTGTTATTTTTACTACAGCCTTTGACCAATATGGAGTTCGGGCCATTAAATTTTCTGCTTTGGATTATTTACTCAAACCCATTCAGTCGAATGAATTAAGACAAGCAGTTGAAAAAGCTTTACTGCATCATTTCTCTTCTACTTCTTCTCAGTGTATTCAGCACTTTTTGGATCAGCTACATCAACAAAAAGGACAAGAAAAAACCCTTGCGATAGCACAAGGACGCGAACATATATTCATACAGGTATCGGATATTAAGTTCTGTGAAGCTTCTAATAACTATACTACACTGCATTTGCAACAAGGGAATAAGTTGGTCTCATCCAAAGGAATATTTTATTATGATGAGTTATTGTCTCCCATCAAGTTTTTTCGTGTTCATCAATCTTATCTTGTCAATCTCCGATATGTTCGCAGTCTTCATACCGAACAATATTTGCTCTTACAGGATGCTACCAGGATACCCGTTGCACGTTTGAAAATGCCGTTGGTTCGTCAGGCTTTGCTTGATCAGGATCGTTAGCGAAACCAATGGGTGTACACTAATTGTGTAATGGCTATTCCTTCTGTGATTTCCAAACGGAAAATAATGGGTGTTTGGGGGTGCAGTCTTTTAAAATGATCCAATCTTTGTTGGATAAACCCAAGGCCGAATCCCCCGGCAGTTTTTTCGGATCGGTAATCGGGGAAAGCCGGATTCGTAATGATACATACCAAGTTGTTTTCCTTTTTTGTGAGGCTGATATCTATTTTCTTTTGATCTACTGCATTTGCCATACCATGCTTGATGGCATTTTCTACTAGTGGTTGCAGTAACATCGGCGGAACTTCTATATTGTTGAGAGCGAGTTCAGGTGATACCTGTATTTGAAAGTCGAAACCGAAACGTAATTGTTCAATATGAATATATTGTTCTAATAGTTCGATCTCTTGATGAAGACTGATGAAAAGCTTATCAGCATTAGTAAGTGTGGCACGCATGATCGCAGAAAAATTATTCAAATACTCATTCGCCAATTGGGTTTGTCCGGTAGTAATCAATCCTTCGATGGAACTCAATGCGTTAAAAATAAAATGTGGATTGAGTTGAGATTGAATGGTTCTTAGTTGCTCTTCAATTCTTTCTCTTTGTTCTGTGGAAGTTTTTAATCGATTTCTATAATACAATCTGATTGCAATGATGATCAGGGCCATTGCCAGCAATACTGCGGCTTTTTTGGCCACTAATGTCTGGTACCAAAATGGTTGTATCCGTATGGTATAAACAGTACTTTCTTGCTGATCGATAAATTTCAATTCAAGTCGATAGTTATTGTTAGGAACCAAATTGGGTAATGCAAAGAATAGGTTGGATATTTTCCATGGTCCTGCGATACTTTGATCGGAGAGTCGGTAAGCGATCATCGAATCTTTTAAGAGAGGGTAGGAATTGATTTTGAATTCAGGAACAGAACCCGGTGGAAATTCCATGATTTGAGAGGGGAGTTTTTTGAAAAGGGTCATGGATTTCTTTTCGAGACTCATTTGCTTAGCACGCGTATGCATGATGCTGCTATCAAAATATTGGGTCAATCGATATCCTTCAATGGAGGGTGTACTATTCGATCCTTTAAAACAATATTGAATCGCTGCATTTCTATGGATTTGCAGAGAGAGTGTCCATTCATCTCCCTGCTGTAAAAAAGTATCTATGAGGTTTGTCGTTAGTTGGCTGTAAGGAACTTTTTTGTTCGCGATTGTTTTTTGATTGGCTACTATAATGATGTGAATGGTTACGTCATCGCTTATTTTTTGAGGCTTGCCGAGTTGTATCATATGATCGAAGTCTGCCCATTGTTTTCTTGACATCAGTCCAACAGAAATTTTACCGGGTAAAAAATAACCGGTGAATTTCCCCTCATACTTGAGTGCAGAAGAAGTTGTCTGGATCACTATTGGAATATCATGTAAAACACCTATGACTTGTTGTTGATCCATAGACTGACACCAGCTACTCCCTGTACAGATGGTGATCATGAATAAGGATAATGCTTTTTTCATGTTGCTTAAAATTACAATTCCCTATTGTTTCTACCATATTCACAAAATCAACTACCGGATTCACAATCGTAAAAAATACTGTGGATCCAAGATGACAGTTTTGATTCAAAATAAATCCTATGTCATCTAAATTTTTCTTTTTGATCTTAACCCTTGTATGCCTGGGTTGTCAAAAATCCAATCAGGATTATACCCATTTAATCCAACAAGAAAAAAAGATAGTAGCTTCCAAAGAAGCAGCTTTTCAACGAGTAACACAATACCTCGCCAAACAGTTTCCGGAAGAAGCATTACTTCAGATCAACCATGTTTCTTTTGTGCATGGTTCCCATAAAATAATTGCGCTGATATTCTATCAAACCCAAACGGGGGAACACAATTTGGTGATAGAGCAGGAGCTGGGTGAAAACCAAAATGTTATGGGTGAAAAGCTGTCTACTTGTTATGGAGATGATTGTACTTGTAAAGTAAGGGTAATGGTGGATAACAATGGTAATGTTGAAATGGGTTGTAATTGCAGCAGCTGTTATATGATCACTACTGAAGTATAGTGATGTATTTGTTACCCGGTTCAAAACTTGCCCTTCAGGTAAGGGAGAAAGAACAGATTCCTTTGTCTCTTTCTACTCACTTGATGCCAGGTTTTGAACCGTGTTTCATGGAAGGTAAGGGGTACGTGCATCTTTGTCAGCATTATGAACATGACGAAGTTGGTATCTATTATTACACTGTGCAAACTGCTACTGCTGCTGTTTTGTTTGCTGAGGCGCCTACGAAAAAATGGGTGTTGGGTTATGTTAAAGCAGGCGATGTATGTTTCCATTACTATGATGGTACTCCCATTGCCTTGTCAAAGTATGGAGTTATATTCTTTCCTACACAACAGGGTTATCAAGTTCAAGTAGCATTGGCTTCCGGTAGTCATGAATTGATCTGTTGTAGTTTTACCTCTCTTTTTTCTGCTTATCTTTTTCGGTTATACCCGCTTTTAATATCTTCAGAAAGGGGGTATCCCATCGTGATCCCTTTTATCGATTATGCTTTCCAACAAGAGTGGCAGCGTTTATTACCCTTGGAAATAGATGTTGATCTGTATCCTGCTTTTGTGGCTGCACAAATTCGGATTTTGCTGGGGCAATGTACACAAACCTATCGTCGTCGTTTAGCAACAGATGTTTTAATGACCCAGCATCCCGGTATTGAGTTGAGCATTATTGAAAAAGCGTATCAGGTGAGGGATATTATTCATGCTCATCCTGATCAGGTTTTAAGCTTGTCGTATTTGTGTAGAATGACCACCTGGAATTTACAAGGGTTGAAATCTGGTTTTACCCAAGTATTTGGTATGAGTCCACATCAATACATCATTCGTTTTCGTATGAAACTGGCTGCTGAACTGTTAGTGTGCAGACCCGACTTGGGTATTCAAGCGATTGCATTGAGTTGTGGTTATAGAAGGCCGCATCATTTTATTGAACAGTTCAAGCTTGTGTATGGAAAAACGCCTGGAGCTTTTCGACGAGATGTAGAGACACGATGATAATAAGTTAGCAAGGTTTTGTTTCCTTATATGAAGTGTATAATTAGTTAGATTATATACACTGTTCGAAATGAAAATACGTTACAAAGGTTTCTCGGGAAGAAAATCTCTGGGAGAGCACTTGAAAATTTTTGCTAAAGCATTGATATGTTTCAGATTGTATTTATCTCTTCTTTTCGGACTCTCTACATGACCTATAAAACTGTCACTCATGTTCAGTTTCTGCGATAGCGTAATTTGTGTCATACCATGCGCTATGCGGAGTTCCTTCACTTTTTGTATGATAAAGCGGTCTATTTTGCTGATTTCTGTCACAAACAGCAAGTGAGATAAAATGTTTAAAAAAATCAAAGGGATATGTCCCTTTATATTGCTTTTTCAGTATATTTACATGGAATAATTAAATTGCGAAACTTCTAACATATTTGAAGCATTCGCTTTGAGTCTTGTCACAGAAACCTAGGAAATTTCATCGACACAAGACAATAAGTGGAATGCCCACGTTACGGCGTGGGCTCTCTTATTCGTGTCTGGGTCTCCTAGGACCTCTGTGGCGGTAAGTTGAGTTCCACGCTATTTTATTGGAACCCTCTTACAAAGACTCCGTACCCTTTCAACCACGGAGTATGAAAAACCGCCATAACCCGATTTTTTACAGCCCTTCACCCAGATGGGCCCTGCATCTGCTACTCACGCAGTTTGCAAAAAAACCAAAGAATCCCATATAGGCCCATGGGATCATGGGCGGTCCCCATACCGCCCTTTTCTGCTATTCTATTCTCTTACCCAAAATCACATGCTATGCGTTGCTATATACGTGTACAGGCATTGCTTTGCCTTTACCTATTACCCTTTTTCTCTTTCACTCAAACCATACTTTACCGGGGAGAAGTGCTTGACGGTACTACCCAACAACCTATTGTATCAGCCACTGTTCAATTAAAAAAGGCAGGAAGGTCTTTGTTTACCGGTAGTGACGGTTTTTTTCAACTTAACCAATATTTTACCGGAGATACCCTTTTGATCAGTGCTGAAGGTTATAGTAATATACGTGTTCCCTTTAACCCAAATATTACCCGTTTCTTCCTGATTTCAAACAAAGGTGAGTCATCGGTAACTGTATATACAGGATACCAAAGCATTCCTAAGGAACGTTCGACCGGATCATTTACTCTTGTGGATCAACAATTGATTAACAGAAGAATATCTACCAATATTTTAGAAAGGCTGGATGGTGTAGCACCGGGTATTCTTTTTAATAAAAATCTAGGAGAAGAACCCTTTAATATCAGGGGAAGAAGTACCCTTGAAGCCGGCGCTTCCGCTCCTTTGATTGTATTGGATAATTTTCCATTCGAGGGGGATATTTCAGGTATTAATCCCAACGATATTGAATCCATCACTTTACTCAAAGATGCAGCTGCTGCTTCAATCTGGGGTTCGAGGGCTGCGAATGGGGTAGTGGTGATTACAACAAAAAAGGCCAGGTTTAACCAAAGACCCCAAATTGTTTTTTCGCAAAACCTTTCAATAGGTCGAAAACCCAATCTTTGGTATACTCGGAATTATCTTGATGCTGCATCTTATATTCAAGCGGAAAGGTTTTTATTTGACCAAGGATATTATAATTCCTCCATTAATAGTACTACTAACCGACCAGCATTGAGTCCAGTGGTAGAATTGCTACAGCAACACCGTGCCGGGAGTCTTTCCACAGACGCTTTGCAATCTGCTTTAGCCAATTTGGGGAACAGGGACTTGCGGCAATCCTTTTTGGATGCGCTCTACAGACCTGAAATACAACAGCAATATACGCTTCAAATGCGCGGCGGTTCGTCTACCCATCATTACCAGTTATCTGTTGGTTATGATAAAAATCTGGAAAAGTTAATATCCAATCATCGTGAAAGACTGACTTTACAAAGTTCAACGACGATCAAAATCAATCCCAAACTTGAGTTTACAGGTTCATTGTACTTTATTTCCAATATTCAACAACAGCCCAATCCTTTCGGATTCAGAAGCCAGGCTACATACTATGCTACCAATAGCCAGTTGTATCCTTATGCGGACTTAACCCAACCGCTTATTAAGGATTACCGAAGCACTTATATTGATAGTGTGAGTCAGCTTGGTTTTTTACCCTGGCAATTTCATATGCTGGATGAAATATCGCAAACCAGCCAACAGGATCGTTATCGTAACCTATTAACCAAAGGTGGACTTCGTTACAGATTCAACAAGCGTTTTCAGGCTGAGCTTCAATATCAACAAGAGTACCAAGTTAATACCGGCCAACGAATTCAAGGTATGGCGAGTTATGCAGCCAGAAACCTCGTGAACCGGTATTCTATCCGCAATGCCAACGGAAGTTTTACTTATCAGGTTCCTAAAGGGGGCATCCTTGATCAATCACAATCTGTGCTAAATAGCCAAAACCTAAGGGGACAAGTATCTTATCAGGATCAATGGTCTGATGATCATGTTGTCAATGCCATCATCGGTTTTGAAATCCGTCAAAGAAAAACAGAAGGGTATTCGAGAACCGTTTATGGATTTAATGAACAATATGGTATTGGGGCTACCAACCTTAATTATCAAAATACCTTGCCTGTAAATCCTTTCGGGAATGCGCAGATTCCTGCATCAGGTTCTACCCTCAATGAAATTACCAATCGTTTTGTTTCCTATTATTTGAATGCCGGTTATGTATTCCGCAAGAAATATTCTTTGAATCTCAGCGCGAGAAGTGATGGAGCAAATCTTTTTGGTGTTCGAACCAATGAAAAAATTAGTCCATTATGGTCTATTGGCACGGGCTGGCAAATTACCTCTGATCCATCCTTAAAGTTCAGGGCTACATATGGGTTTAATGGAAATGCAGTCAATGCCAACTCTTTACTCACTGCTCGTTTCCTGACCAGCGCAATTACCGGATTGCCGATAGCGCAACTTGCCTCAGCGCCTAATCCTTTGCTGCGTTGGGAGAAAGTGCAGACGATAAATCTAGGACTTGACTTTTCTACTTTTAAGGGAAGACTATCCGGTTCATTGGAATGGTACCAAAAAAGAGCCATGGATTTGTTGCAGAATGCCAGCTTGCCCACTTCGACCGGATTTAGCAGTTTTAGTGGAAATGGAGCATCCACACGTACCCAAGGGTTTGAACTCAGCTTCAAAGCTGAGGTTTTGAAAAGAAAATGGGATCTGGTTGTATATGGCAATCTTCAAACCCTTCAGGATAAAGTCATCAGTTTCGAGCGTAATTATCTAGCCAATGATCTTGTCAGAACAAATGGGAACTTAGTGGCTAAACCCGGTAAACCTCTTTTTGGGATCTGGAGTTATCCCTGGGCAGGTGTTGATGGAACGAATGGTGACCCCCTTGGATTTTATAATGGTCAACGAAGCAATCAATACATCAATATCATTGCCAATGCATCACCCGATAGCCTCATTTTTCATGGATCAGCAAGACCTACGTTCTGGGGCAATCTTCGTCCGGAACTTAGTTATAAACGATGGGGGCTTTCCGTCAATGTTGTATGGAAAGCAGGTTACTATTTCCGTAGAAATTCTGTGAGCCTGAATTATCAGGACCTGGTATTTACGAGACAGCATCAGGATTTCTATCAACGCTGGCAAAAGCCAGGAGATGAATTGGTCAGTTCTGTGCCTTCACTTATTTATCCAAGTAACCAACCAAGAAGTGATTTTTACGCAGCATCTTCCATTTTGGTAGAGAAAGGCGATCATATTCGTTTACAGGATATGCGGCTTGACTATTCTTTTCCATCCCTTGGTAATCGAATACCCGCATCTTTAAACCTGTTTTTATACCTCAATAATATCGGGATTTTATGGCGGGCCAACCGACAGGGGATTGACCCGGATGTCAACGATTCTTTCCAAGGCATAGAGCAAATTCCCGCGATCCGCACCATCAGTCTTGGTTTTCAATTACAATTTAAATAAGAAAATATGAAAAAGATAATATTGTCTCTTTGCTTTTATAGTTTATTCATCGCCTGCACCAAACAACAGGAATGGTTGGATGTGCGTATCAACCGGTCCAGTGTAGTGCTCAAAACACTGGATGATTATCAGGCCTTACTGGATGCTGATTACATGTTCCGCGAATATGGCTATCTCGGGATGTTGGGTTCCGATCAAATCTATCTTACGGATGCGGATTATAATGCTGTCAATATTTCGACAGAACGCAATGGTTATATATGGGCCAAGGAAATTTATGAAGGCAGGATGCCCAGTGAATGGCTGACCCATTACCGAATCATTGCAGTGGCAAATATTTGCCTGGAGGGTTTGGGCCAGATTCCCATTACTACACAGAACGAAAGACAATGGAAGCAGATACAGGGTGCAGCTTTGTTTTTCCGGGGATTGGCGAACTATCAATTGCTCCAATATTTTGCAGCGCCCTATGATTCTTTGAAAGCCAAATCAGATTTGGGCATTCCCCTTCGGTTTAGTTCGGACGTGAATGATAAGCCCGGTCGATCCAGTGTACAACAATGTTATGATCAGGTACTGCAGGATTTAACGCAGTGCGTTGACCTGCTACCGGAAAGTACGAGTCCTGCGATGAGACCTTCCAAACTTGCTGCTTTGGGTTTGCTTGCCCGTATTCATCTGCTGATGGGAAACTGGACGAGTGCAGAGCAGTTGTCGGCTCAAGCCCTCGCTATCAGATCCACACTCATTGATTATAATAGCGTTAATGCTTCAGCCTCCTTGCCTTTCCCAACACTACAAAATCAGCACCCGGAGGTTTTGTTTTATGCAGAAGGTACTGTCTCTAATTACTTTCTTTCCAACCGGCCTTTGTTTGATACGCTTTTGTATCGCAGTTATGCCAATAATGATCTACGCAGAACGGTGTTCTTTCGTCTGTTTAATAATCAACCCATTTTCAAAGGGTTTTATACAGGTCGTAATATGGTTTCTTTTGCAGGGGTAGCAGTGAATGAACTTTTTCTAATACGTGCTGAAAGTCTTGCACGGCTGGGTCAAGCAGCAACTGCTATGACTACTCTCAATACACTACTGGTTAAGCGATGGCGGACAGGCAGTTTTGTTCCTTTAATAGCAACTGATCCGGATGATGCATTGGTAAAAGTATTGACTGAACGAAGAAAGGAACTGGCTTTTACCTGCAGCTTTGTATGGGAGGATCTCAGAAGGCTCAATAAAGACTCGCGGTTTGCCAGAACATTAACCAGAAGGATAGGCAGTACTACCTATAGTTTACCACCCAATGATCCGAGGTATGTATTACCGATACCGGATATTGAAATCAGATTAACCGGCATTCCTCAAAATATTAGATAATGAAAAAGTATAACTGGGTTCTTTTTGTATTCCTACTAACAGGCTATTATAGTCAGGCGCAGAGGAAGGGTTTTGTGATTACCGGAACAACGCATCCGACTATTTTTCCTGTAAAAAAACTGGTACTTTCCTATACCAATGATAGAGGTGTCCGCATAAACGACACATTTTCATTGCAGGGAGATCGTTTTTCTTTTTCCGGAGCTTTGGATCAGCCAATGCGATGTCGACTCACGATCTTACCTGATACCAATTGGTTGCCTTCCAACTATCCTAAACGTATTTTTATAAGCTTTGCTATTGGCAATGAAAAAGTATATCTGGATTTTCGTGATCCCAGTGATTTTACGATTACCGGTTCACAAGTACACGTAACTGAAATGGTGTATAAGCGGCGCTATCTACAAATGCTTGCTGAGGAACCCAAGCAGGATATCCGTCGTAAAAATGCTTTTACGGATTCCTTTATATTGGCGAATCTTACGGCAGATTTCAGCCTGATCCTATTAAAAGAAAGGATACGGACCGCTAATCAACCTGAAGGATTGCCATCATTATTTGGGCAACTGCCAGCAGCTATACGAAAGAGCCGAGTAGGTCAGGAACTCCATCAATTACTCGAGGATTTAATGGCAGTCAAAGAAGGAAGTATGGCACCTGATTTTAGTTTGAAGGCTTTGGATGGATCGGTCATTCAACTGAGTACACTGAGAGGTAAATTTGTATTTCTGGATTTCTGGGCAAGCTGGTGTATTCCTTGCAGAAAAGAAAATCCCAATGTTGTAAAAGCATTTCATCAGTTGAAGTCTTCGAATATTGTTTTTATAGGTATTTCACTGGACGGTGAAAATGAAAAAGAAGCATGGCAACAGGCTATTGAAAAAGATGGGTTGGCATGGGCACAAATCAGTGAGTTGAAAGGTTTCGAAAGTCCTATCGCGCGATTGTATAAGGTAACAGGTGTACCAAGGAATTTTTTAATTGACCCAAAAGGAAAGATTATTTCTATTAATCTGAAAGGTGAAAACTTAGCTCAATTAATTTTGAACTACATGCAAAAACCGGGAGCTGAATAACCAGCTCCCGGCCTTTTACCTAATTGATAGGATCAGGAACAAAAACCCTTTCATCATCACCAGTTTCCAGGTAGTTCGAAGGATTTTGTGGATTGCTGTCCACTGCTCCAGTCCAAATGTATTCACAGTTATACTGGTCGGGCATGCAATTCCCAATGCCTGTTTTTTCAATAAACAAACCCCCGCTATTTCTGTAATAGAGAGTGGTTGGTTGCTTTGTAGTGAAAGCGCTTACCATGGCGGCCATCAACACAGCCGCAAAAAGAAAGGTCATCTTTTTCATAGTGATCAATTTTAATTTTTGCCTACTTGGTTTGGTGGGAGGCGTCGGCATTCCTCCTTTTTCCGTGGCCAGGAATTCGTTGTTGAACAATGTTTATGTATAGTGTCCAATAGGATAGTATCGTTAAGAGTAGATTTACGATTAGATGTTGGTTCCATGACAGACTAGAAAAGAGCCCTCCACAGGGGCAGGTGTTACTATCAAAACCTGCCATTTTGATATAGAAAACATATCCGGTAAATGCTGTCATCAATACAGCAGTCAGTAATAATCCTTTTTGTCTTAGAGCGGGTAGGAGGATGGCTATAACAGCGATGATTTCTGCAAGTGGAATCAAGTAAGTCAATACCTCTGCTACCGGTTCAGGAATAGGTTGTGATCGCATGGCACGGTTGAAATGGGAGAAGTTCAGCCATTTGGAACTGGCTGTATATGTCAGCACAAATAATAAGACCACAATACTTGTTTCGAAAAAAAGCTTTTTACGCATGGATCAATGGATTGATCACAAATTGTACATTCTTATTCATTGCACATCATGCATGCATAACCCGAAAAGCAAATACCATAACCCAAAAGCATTTTAGTACTTTTTTTGTTATCGAAACTGCTTTTTTAAATAATGTGGTAGAGTGAGGAGAGTACGCTCTGCCTTTACTTTGATTTTAATGAAATACTGTTGTAAATTTTCAAAGTCAAAGCAGTACAATACCTCTCACCTGTAAAGTTTTTTCGATCTTTAATCAACTTCAGATATTGCCCTCCTAAACCCCTTTACACAGTTAACTAAACACTACCTTCGAGACACGGTTCTGCTTCGAATCAAAGCCGTATCATAGCCATACATCCTTCGAGGTTTCTTCGAGAATCCTCGAAGCCGCTTCGGGAATCCTTCGAGGACTCTCGAAGAACTCTCGAAGAAACCCCGAAGAAACCTCGAAGAATGTACGGTTATGGTGCGAAGAATCTGCCTGTTCTTCATGAAAAAGAATCGAAATCTCAGCATGGTATTTTTAAAAATCAATTTTAAGGGGTAGTTTTCTCGAAGAGAAATCGAGGATCTTTTCTTGCTCGAGGGTTTATGTATCTTTTTAAATAAAATGGCTGTATGGGGCTTTATTTCTTCTTCGGGTGTCCAAATAAAAAGGAAGTTCGTCGTATCGTCTCCCGATCTCGCCTTGGGCGAGAGAGGGGACATTGCGGTGTTACACAGATAGGGTGATTTTGTTTTGTAGTAGATCTAAATATACTAAAACAAAAGTGCTAGTTTAAAATAAAAGGTTAGTTATTTAGATTTGGTACCGCAACGTCCCCATTCTCTCACTTACAGTGATAGAGGGAGACGATACGGGAAACTGAAAATTGACCCTGCGGAGGAGGAATGGATATATCAGCATGACCAAACTCAAAACAGATCACCCAGCAGATACTCAAAATTTAGAAGTAGTAAATTCTCAGCATCGGGTTCGTACAATGGATACACCTTTTAATTAAAAATGTATTATATGAAATTAATTCTCATCGGACTGCTATTTTTTATTTTAAATCTTGACAGTTTTGGTCAAAAAAAAGAATTAGACTTTCGGGCAACATTAACAAATTATCTGGTTCAGCTTGGTTTAAATGATACAGTAGAGACGGCTCAACATTTTGCTGTCTTAATTCAGACTGAACCTAGCGAGAAAATAAATAAAATGATTGTTTTCTATTACAAAGAGAGTTCAATCAATTTCTTAGAAAACAAAAGCTTGTTATCACGTTTCAATGCAAGTGATCTGTCAGAGTATATTGATGGTAGTTGTAAACAAGCACAACAAAGTCAACAAGTGACATTGATATTACCCTTTGTTTTGAAACGTGTTAAAGAGGTATTAGCCCCCAAAAAGGAACCAGTCTTTAATTCCTCTGAGTTTGAAAATATGATAAAATTATTGAGATGTGCCCAGAAAGAAAGTAGCATACTTGGTAAACCTATTATGGTTTTTATTGAAGATTCTACCTATTAATATGTTGGGTTTTGATATAACTTTTCTTCTTCGCGGGTGTCCAAATAAAAAGGAAGTTCGTCGCATCGTACCTCGGGAGACGATGCGGGGAAGCTGCTTCTTTTGAAGATGATGGGTAAAGTGGAGAGAGTACACTCTGAGGAGAAGTAATACAAGGATGGTATTAACCGAAGAACGCCAGGTTGACCCATATCCTATGGCTTCATTGGAGGAGGGTACTCTTGCTACAGAGCAATTGTATTATCATATACCGGTTGATGGATCTACAAGGGTACATAAACAAAGTATTTCAGGATATCCGGAAGATGGCTCCACGAACCCGAATGATTATGTGCATAAATTGAATGGCAGTGGTTCGAAATTGGGTACAAGCCTCGTATTGAAAGTGATGAGTGGTGATACGATAAATCTGCGTGCCAATAGCTGGTATCGGTTGAATGGGGAAACACCTGATGAGCCGGTAAGTCCACTTAATGATTTGTTAACAGCCCTTGCCAGTGGTATTAGCCAAAAGACATTTGGTAAGTTTACAAATACACAACTCTTGGGCTCCGGATTGTTGAGTCCGGGAATTTCTGGATTATTAAATCGCCAGAGCTATAGCGCTATCAAACCGAAAGCCTATGTGAACTGGATTTTGTTTGATGAACAATTTAAGTATGTAAATGAAGGAAGTGGATTTGATCAGGTAGGAAGTGATGAAGAATTTAAAACCCATTTTCTTGCGGGATTACAAGTACCAAAGAATGGATATTTGTATATTTATGTGAGTAACGAAACACCCAACGTTGATGTGTTCTTTGATAATCTACAGGTGACGCATGTAAGAGGCCCATTACTAGAGGAGACACATTACTATCCATTCGGGTTAACAATGGCGGGGATTAGTAGTAAGGCTGCTGGGAAGATGGAAAATAAAAATGATAAGTTCCAAGGGCAGCCTTTAGATGATGATTTAGGGGTTATTTGGTATGGGTTTAAATACAGAAATCATGACCCTCAGATTGGAAGGTTTATTGAAATTGACCCACTTGCTAATGATTACGTACATAACAGTACTTACGCATTTAGTGAGAATAAAGTAACTGCTCACATTGAGTTGGAAGGTCTGGAAGCGATGTTAGCACCAAGACTTTATTCATGGGCTGCTTCAGAGGTACGTGAAAATCCCAATAGTACAACATCCAAAGTAATTGGAGCAGTCGTTGGTGCGGGTAGATTTATTGGGAATGCTGTAACGGCTCCCTACCATATTTTGAAAAATGCTCCTGGTAATTTGGCAAACCCAGTAGCAGCTGCTTTTAATAAGTACCAAGCAGTTACGGAGACCCTTAATACATTGCAGAATGGAACAGGATTTGAAAAAGCTGCAATTGTAACAGAGGCGACTCTAACAGTTTTAGCTGCGGCAGAAGGTATTAGAACTGGATTTGGAGCCGCTGCTGCTGAAGGGGAAATGACAACTTTGTACAGAGGCGTCAATGAATCTCATGTTGGATATGCGGATGCTCTAAAAGGAAAAGTTACTCCCCGAGGTGGTACTGCAACTGCAGCAGAACATAATGCAGGTAACACTAATAGTCCTTTTACCTCTTGGACAACCAATCAAGCTGTTGCCGAAAATTATGCGTTACGCCCTGAGGGAGGTGGGGTTGTTCTTCAAACACGCATTCCTCAAAGTAAAATGATAAAAAGCCCGAACTTGAAACAAGTGCAACTTAAAACCAGTGGTCAAATAGTAAGCGAATCCGAAGTATTGTTAAAAGGTAAAATTGACGCTATTAAAATCACAAATAAAACACAGTAAAATGTTAGATTTTCCAGTACTTAAAAATTCGCAAGTCGCTTTGGTAAGAGCTGAGATTGCAACAGGGCATATTCTTACAGAAGATTTTAAATTGAATTTGGCTCCTTCGCCTGTCCCATACACCATTTTTGATAATATTGATGAGGCAGTTACATATGCGAGAGAGATTAGCAGTAAAAGAAAGGATGTTGAATTTGCAATTTATGATAAAACAGAAACAAGAATTAAATACCTGCTTCCAGCAGATTTTTAGAAAGTCTACTTGAAGATTTTTACTTCAAATTAAAGACTCTTACAACCACTCCACAAAACGGGGTGGTTTTTTTATGCTCAAAACTCATGTTATGAAAATGAATACAGAAAATGCTAATTGTTTTATTTATGAAACAGAAGAATTACTCTTTGAACTGTTAGGAGGTGTAAGAATAGAAGGGCTGGACAGAATGCGAGTAACCATGAAAGTGAGTGTAGTGAACAGGAAACACTCCCAGTACACAAGCGAGTTAGCTGATTTAGCCATCAGGCACAATTTAGATTTGTACAATGATACACAGGTTTAAAAGTTTGTAAGGCGAGTAGCTGAGAAGCTGGAAGTAGGGAGCATTGGACTTACCAAAGCCATTGCAGCAATTACCAGTGAATTAGAACTGTTCAGATTAACCCAGCTTAGTAAACAGGAACAGAAGCCTGTAAAGCAATTAATAGAACAGGAACGAGAGGAAGCAATGAACCTACTTAAAAGCCCAGACCTGTTAATGAGAACGAATGAACTGATAGGGTTAAGTGGTGTAATTGGTGAGGAACAAAACAGGCTGTTAATGTACCTGATATTCACAAGTAGGAAAAGAGAACAGCCCTTACACATCATTAGTTTGGGGAGTAGTGGTATTGGTAAAACCTATTTACAGGAAAAAGCAGGTGAACTGATTCCCACAGAAGACAAGCTGGAAATAACTGTGTTAAGTGAAAATGCACTGTACTATTTTGGTCAGCATGAGTTACAACATAAACTAATACTGATTGAAGATTTAGACGGAGCAGGCACAGTATTGTACCCTTTACGAGAACTCCAAAGTAAAAAGTTCATTACTAAAACGCTTGGTCAGAAAACCACTACTGGAGAAACCAAAACAGTACACTTAAAAGTGGAAGGTCCTGTAAGTGTAGCTGGATGTACTACCAGTGAACAGGTGTATGAAGACAATGCCAACAGAATTTTTCTGATTTACATTGATGAAAGTAAAGATCAATTCAAATGATTCAGCATATGCTAATTCAAAGTGAAAATTTGATTGAGGCACTATTAAATTGAGGGTTTTGCCTCTATTTATATTTGATAGATGAGTATAAATTTAAATATTATTCATTTTTAAAATTTACTCATGAAGAAAGCATTCAAAAAAATGGCGATTGCTCTGGCACTGCCTATTCTTGGTGTGATTGCATACAATGCAAGCGCTCAAGATCCAAAAAATTCTGGTAACGCAGATTGTAACAGCTATTGTGAGAGTAGCACAATCTATCATTGCCTGTTAACGTATTCAGATGGGTCTCAAGTTTTATGTCTGAATATGCAAGTTAAAGGTACTCAGCCTCCAGGCAGTTAGTATTTCTTTTTATCTTACAGGAGAGTTATGCTAGTATTTGGCATAACTCTCTTTTATTTATTCAATTTCCATTTTAAGTTGTCTATATGCGTAAATTTTCAGTAAGCTTTTTTAGTTTCATTTTATCGATATTATGTTTGAACTCTCTTGTTGCTCAAAATATTCCTACAAAGGAACTTGCATATAAGGTCTTTACCTTGTCTGAAATTAAAAGACCCACGTCTGTCAAAGTATTACCAGCATTTAATCTTTTAATTGTAACAGATGGATCCGCAGGGCTGAATGAACCTACTTTGTATGCATATACACTTGATTCAATAAAGTTTATTAAATCTTTTATCACCGTTGGGGAAGGTAGTGATCAAGTGAATACTCCTGGGGCCGTTCAATATTTTGCAGGCGAACGTGTTATAAGAATGTTTGATGTCAATATGCAACGATTTTGTGAAATTCCTATCGATGCAATTTTGAAAAAAGGGGGGCAGGTCCCAATTGCCCGATATTTGGGTAGAGATAGTCTTACTAAGAAAATTCGCTTCAACAACTTTGCACTTAAAGCTCCTTATGTTCTGCCAAAAGGGAAAGAAATGATAGAATTGAATAATTTATTGAATGCGCCATTCCAGTTTCTTTTGAAGGATGAGGCCGGCAGTAAAACCGATCCTTCAATTTTTAAAGTTTTATCAAATACTGGAGTACTCAAGTCCGAATACGGCAGACTCCCACAAGAAATTGTTGAGGAGGTGGAAAAATCGGCTATTAACAGGTTTGCCGGTGTTTTAGATATGAATGATCGGGGCGATATAGCGATCTATAGATCTTATTTTGCCAATTTTATTGCACTTTATAATCTCAAAGGGAAATTATTAGCCTATCGATATGGAACACCTGATAATGATGGGCCTAATGACAAGCAGTCCTTATTTATTGGAGAAACCAATTGGGCGTATCTATCTGTAGTGGCAAGAATGCACAAAGATCAAGTATACGCTATTAATTTTCACCCCAAGAATGGTGTAGGAGAGGATGGAAAAAAGCGCTTGAATCTTTATGTATTTGATAAAGCATTAAAACCGCAAAAGAGACTTGTTATTAGAGGAGGAGAAATTTCATTTGATGTAAATCCCGAGACCGGATGTATTTACTCATTGGATAATCAACAATTATACGTTAGTTTTCAATAGTAGTGATTTTGAAAATATAGTTTTTATAAATGAGATAAATATTAAAATCGATAATTAAAATGTAAGACTATATTTCTAGGACGTATTAAAAAGCTACTCTGGTTATATGCATTTGAGCTGCTTCCAATATTCGTATAAGTTTGATTGTTTAATACATTGAAAAATGAAACTCCACATTCGAACTTTGATTTTTCTGGTTTATAATTTAAAACCAAATCGATAAATTCAATTGTATTGGTACGATTGTTACCTATTCTTTTATTTCTGTACCACTCGGTCATACCTGTAAGCATAAGTGTAGGGTGTAATGCAATATTTACATCTAGTTTATGAATGGTAGAATTTGTTTTTTGAAGAACAGCATTTAGAGTACTATTTTTTGGTCTATTGGTGAATTGGTTAATAATGCCTGAATATCCCAAATTTAGAAAGGAGGAAATTTTGGAAGTAGTTTTAATATTCAAGTTCCAAGTATTATTTAAATAGGATAATAAAAAATCATTTTGTAGTTGATTGAATTCATTTCTTATATATGCCGGTTGTACTGTCAATAGGGTTTTTAAGGAACGCATGTATTTGGCGATACTAAAAGTGTATGAATAACCTAGGGTAGTATTTGTATATTCTTGGTTGATGATTGATGTAGACATATTTGACAACATAAAGAAAGGAATAACATTACTTTCCATATGGTTAACAGAAAATGCCGTCGATATAAATAAAAATCTGGGAGCATTATTTAATTCATAAGATATCGCTGCTGATTTATTTTTTGTTATCGGAAGGATGCCGCCTTTTGATGTAAAGGACCTATATCCATTTAATATATATCCACTATAGATGTCATAATAGGAACCTATATTTTGACTTAGGTATGTATTTAAATTTAGGGTAGCCCTTTTTCCCAACTTAGTACGAATTTTTACTGATGGTTGTAAAAAGATGTATTGATGACGCTCTTTGGTCAAAGAATCAGTATATCTTATCCAATTATTTTCTATCGGTAATTTGAATTCAATACTTGTATTCCCTGAATTTTTGGTAATGGAGTATTCGCTATATAGCCTAGTCCGATTCCATGATAAATTGTTAGAAAAGCTGTCGGCTATGGGCATCTTAATCCCATTGAGCAGTTTGTCTAGATTACTGCTTAAATTCTGATCAATAACATCTATTCCTGTTTTAAATGCTGAAGTGAATTTTCCAGGGAATCTTAACGTTAGGTAATTTCTTGTTGAAGAACCATTGGTTTGTCCTTCTTGTTGAAGAATATCATAAGGTTGCCCATTATTTAGAATTGTATTATAAAGTCCTGGTAATAATTGGTTTTCTTGAGGGATATTCTTGTAAAACAAATAAGAGTAGGCTTCAAAAATAATCTTAGGGGTAAGCACTTTAATATAACGGGCAGAATTGGTTAGTATGATTTTTCGACTTTTATAGGATTCCGTAAAATCCCCTAAGCTTGAGGCGAACATTTCGCTTTGTGCTTTCCCATACTGCCCCTCAATGGAAAAATTATTATTAAAGTATGTTGATTTCTTATTTATTAATGCGTTTAACCCAACTCTGAATAACGACTCTTTATATTTTGTAAACATCCTTTCGTTATAACTGATGGTGTCTGTGGGTAGGATAAAGTATTGTTCCGCTTGTCTTTCATTTCTTAGCGATGTGTTGTAATAGCTGAAATTCATCCGTAAGTCAAGACCCTTTTTTGTTTTAAACAATAAATTGATGTCCTCTAGTATATCCTTGTTCAATAAAACACGACTTGGAGATAGTGGCGCTAATGCTACTTCGGTACCCAGTAATTCTTTATCATTACGTAAGTCGGCATCTGAACGAAAATGAGTCATCAAATCCTGTTTTAAATCCTTCCCCGTATTGACCACTTTAAGACTACTTAGCATTTTAAAGGATTTTCTAAATGTCATGGCATTTACTTTGGTATCATAAAGGCTAGGAACACCAATACCTGCGCCTCCTTCAACCATCATTTTCATTCGACTTTTATCTTTCAATACTATATTAAGTCCCGGGGCATCACTAAATTGGACACCTTGTAATGTTTGGATGGGTTGATGGTTTCTTAAAATTTCTATCGATGTAGCTATATCGTTGGGCAGGCTTTTGGTTAGAGAATTGTATTTCCCATCCATTAAATTATCACCATCTACGTACAACGCATTAATTGATTTTCCTTGAAACTTTATTTCACCCGATTCCATTACATCTATTCCGGGTAGTTTTTTTATTACATCTAGTATGGTTCTATCCTGTTTAGTGCTAAAGGAATCTACGTTGTACCTTAATGTATCACTTCTTTCAACAATCAATGGTTTGCTTGCGTGAACAACTACACTTTGTAAGCTTTTGTATTCTAGGGAAAGTTGAATGTCTATTTTCGCGTTTAGTTCAATAATTGGTATTCTTACTCTGCTATACCCAATTTCATTTACTTGGATAAAAAGTGAGTCTTTTCTTATTGACCTATCAATTACCAGTTTATAAATACCTAGACTATCTGTGCTAGAAACCGCGAGAATGATATCTTGGTTATTGATTAATGTGACCAAAACACCTTTAATTCGTTTACCATCCTGATCTGAAACCAAGCCAGATATTGTTGTCTGAGCTGTAATTTGCCCAATTGACAAGATACCTAAATTGAATAACACTAAAAATAGACTTCTCCTCATTCTTTTTCAATTGGGTTATTTGCTTTGCGAGGTTTTATTTGTGTAGGAGAGGCGCTTCCTATAGGTATGTTTGAGGCAACCACGTTTCCGGATCTTGCTCCAGCTACTCCACTAACCGCACCGGGGTTATCTGCTAATGCAGCTTGCATCTTTTTATAACGTTCTGCAGTAATTTTTACAGTATTTTTTGATTCTCCAATAGAAATTGGGTCTGGATTCGGAGTATAAAATGAAACAAAATTGAATTGGACCTCTTTTTTCTCATCATAAACTTCCAGTATTAAACCAGGTAAGCCTGAAAATTTCCATGGACCTGTACGGTAGGGAATTTTATTTGTGAACCAAGCTGTATAGTTTCGACCTTTATATGAGGCCGAAGCTTTTTGACAAGATAAGTCAGCAATCACTTTTGTTTCCGGCTGTAACTTCCAGTCTAAAATAGGTATGTCTTCTTCTATTGAATATGCTGTTTGTGATAGGTACAGTTCAGTATACATTTTTTTGGTGGCAAAATTCTTAACGAGGGTATTTTTATTGAATTCAGTAAATGAGCTATAAGGAATTCCGCTTGGATTTGTGCCATCTGCTCCGGTCATGCCTATTTTTTTGATGCCTATGGCATAACGATCATACCAGCTGTAGTTTTTATTGATCAAGAGGAGAAAATTCTCCATAAATGGATTTTTGGGTTGAGTCGAATCTACCACATGTGTTAGTTTGTATTCCACAATAATGGCTAATGGTTCTTCCTGCTGTGCTACCAGATTTAAGGAAATACAAAGGAGTAGGATTGTAATTAGTTTTTTCATTTTAAATGATTTGGTTCAGATATATGGATTTAGTAAGCCATTTTTTATTGCGTAGAGCGTTAATTCATTACGACTCTTAAATCCTAGTTTTACATAGATTCTATCTCGATAATTCTGAATTGTCTTTTCCTCGAGAGATAGTTGTTTCGCGATATCTCCGTAGGATAATTCAGAAGCTAATAAGGGTAGTATCAATGATTCCCTAGGTGTCAAATACGATTGACCGTGAAATCCCTTTTTAGTGTTGATTTTTTGTTTCGAAAAGCCAATAGGTAACTTTAAGTTTGATGTATACATGCCTTTTTCAAAAACCTCACAAATGACATTAATCAAGGTATCAATTCCAGATGCTTTGCTAACACAAGCACATGCTCCAATCGAGAACAAATGTAAAATCGCATCCTCGCCATTTATCATGCTTAAAATGATCGGTTTAATTTCCGGATATTGATTTTCCAAAATAGGTAGTAATTCATACCCGCTCATGCTAGGCATATTTATATCTAAAACAACAATATGAGGTAATTGATTTGGGTTCAGTTTTTCTAAAAAATCCTTACCATTAGAAGCCTCAAAGTATATTTTTATATAAGGTAGCGGTTCTATGAGTTTGCGAATTCCAGATCTAAGTAGCGGATGATCATCAACTATGCAAACATTGATAACAAAGGAATCCTTCATTTTCACTTCAGTACTTGGTTTATTAAACATAATCTGAATGCCTTTTCTGTTAGTTAATAAGAGAGTAGATGTAAAAAAAGGTTGGAATTTTATAGTGGAAAAGATTTTAGATTTTGGTGTCTAGGAATTTATATGATTCATCATTTCCTAAAACACTCAGAATCAAGCTTTCATCTTCTATCCGTCATCTTTTTAATTAATTTATAGCGATTCTTTCATTTTCTTACCGCGTATTGTTGCATTCTTTCTACGAAGAATATCCCAATAAAATGAAGTTCGTTGAATCGTCTCTGGAGGTATGAAGGGGTGTCTCGTGTTACACAGCTAGAGCATTTATCATTTACTTTTAATCTTACTAATTTGTTACAGAAGATGCGGTAAATCACTTTTTTTCTTCTTTGCAGGGAGTCCAAATAAAAAGGAAGTTCGTCGCATCGTCTCCCGATCTCGCCTTGGGCGAGAGAGGGGACGTTGCGGGTAAGCTGCTTCTTTTGAAGATGATGGGTAAAGTGGAGAGAGTACACTCTGCGGAGAAGGAATTGGCTGTGTATAATCTACGCGATAATTATTGGACAATTGGCTTTCCTTTTTTCATCTGCATAAGCTGCTTTTGATACATTTCTGTTGCATCACTTTCTTCTAAAATTTTTGATGCAGCAATCGCTAAAGTCTGATATCGAATAGCTTCCTTTTGATCTTTAAGCTTATAATGTACTTTAGCCAGATTATTCAATGAATGTGGATATATGTTTATGAAGTAAGTAGTGTCAAGTAAGCAAATATCTACAGCATTTTTTGCCCATTTTTTTACAGCTAAAAGGTGATCTATATTGTTATCATTATCTATGATATAATCTGTTATTGAATTGTATAGCCTAACAAATTGTACACTTTGAGTATGTTTATAATCTAGCTTTGCCTCTTGTATCTCTTCAGGAGTTGCATCTTTATAGTCTTCGCTATTTATAAGTTCTAACAAAACAATACTATCTAGGGCAGCCATTTTTTTGAGCGTGTATTTAGAGAGTTGGTTTTTTATAAAGGAATCTGCTTCTTTATAAAACTTAGTTTTATTGTTAAGGCCAGAGAAGTACTTGAGCTTGACTGTTGATATATTATCAAAAATATTGTTTTTATCAGTATACTTTAATACTAGATTTAAGAGGCTATCACTTTTCAATTCAATGGCTTTGCCTAAAGTCTTTTTTCTTGCATTTTCAATATAATATTCAATCGGATAAGCATTTTTTAGCGATTGTAATTTTTGCTTATTATCTATAAGAGTTTCAAGTCCGATCCCTACTTGTAAACTCTTATTGATCCGATTTCCATTATCTATGAGAAGTTGAAGGGTTTCATCGTTAGCTCTTTCTTCTTTTGGTAATAAATGAATATAATAGTCCAGTAAATCTGAATTATCTAATTTCAGTTTCGTTCTTCGATTTAAGTAGTTTTTTAAAAACAAAAAATCGTGACTCTTTTGCTTATATAGACTGTCTAACTCAAGAACTGTAGTGCTTTCTTTTGATTCTATTATTGCATTGGTAATTTGGTTACTAAAATCATAGGATGACATGTATCCAACCGTTCTGTATACTAAAACTCCTTGATTATTCAGAAAAAGGTATGTTGGATAGGACGTAACATTATATTTCTTCGCTAAAGAAATTCCTTGTCCTTCCTCCGCATTTACTTTCAATGAAATACAGTTTGAATTGACTTGCTTTACAATGGTACTATCTGTAAATACCTCACGATCCATGCGTTTACATGGACCACACCATGTAGTATAAAAATCAATTAAGATCAATGACTTATCTGATTTTAGAATAATACTATCGAGTTCAAAATTTTCAATAAAATCAATTCTTTGGGCATGAACTTGATTAATGAATAAGAGTAGACAGATAATGTATTTCATTATTGACGCTTATTTTAGCAATATCCTTTTTTTGAAGGCTATTATATATCATTAGACAAAAGGGAAGAAGTTTTACATAAAATTGATTGTAGCATTTTAATTCTTCTCTTTGTTAGTATGTATTCTTTTATGTCTCGCACCACTTGTTTAAATATACGAATCCTTTATTCATATAACATTTATTTTAACTGTTAAAATTTTGAAATTTTCTTCTCTATGATATCTCACATTTTTTCTTCTTTTAGGGTGTCTAAATAAAAAGGAAGTTCGTCGTATCGTCTCCCGATCTCGCCTTGGGCGAGAGAGGGGACGTTGCGGTGTTACACAGATAGGGTGATTGTGTTTAATAGTAGATTTAAACATACTAAAACAAAAGTGATCGTGTAAAATAAACCCATAGGTTGTCTCGGTTCGGTCACCGCAACGTCCCCATTCTCTCACTTACAGTGATACAGGGAGACGATGCGGAGAAAAAAATAAAATTGCCTACATTAGATATCCTTTAATTGCCCACATGAGAAAAACCCTACTGCTGCTGTTCATTGCCGTCTTCGCACTGCTATCCATGAAAAAAGACCCGTTGGTGACGGATACCGCTGATCAATTGTACATCAATGGACATATTTGGACTGCTGATGCTTCCCATCCTTTTGTAGAGGCATTAGCCGTAAAAGGAGATAGAATTCTGGCAGTAGGTTCCCATACTGATTTGAATCAGTTTAAAAGTCCTCCCACCAAAGTGATTGATCTGAAAGGGAAATTGATGATGCCTGGATTCAATGACGGACATGTCCATTTTTTGTCCGGCTCTTTAGGATTAACGGTTGTAGATCTGGTAGAAGCGAAAACCATGGAAGAAGCAATTCAGATGATTGCAGACTATGCTAAAAAACATCCTGAACTCCCTTGGATCACAGGTGGTGGCTGGCAATACAGTTTATTTCCCGGAGGGTTACCCACTAAACAAATGTTAGATTCCATCATTCCAGACAGACCTGTTTATTTAAAAGCCTATGATGGTCATAGTGGCTGGGCCAATAGCAAGGCATTATCCATTGCAGGCATTACGAAAGAAACAACTTTTAAAGGTTTTGGTGAATTGGTGAAAGATAAAAATGGAGAACCTACCGGTGCTTTCAAGGAAAGTGCAACCGGCTTGGTAACGCGGTTTGTACCCGGTCCTAATAAAGCTGCCAAGTTCAATGCACTGCTCACAGGATTAAAGTATGCAGCGACATTAGGAATTACTAGTATTCAGAATGCAAGTGGCTCCAGAGAAGAGTATGACTTGTATGATTCATTACTTAGAACTGATCAACTTACTGTGCGAACATCCATCGCATTCAGTGCCGGAAGAGGTCTCAACGAAAAAGACATCATAGGCTGGAAATCGATTCGGTCAAAAAATAAAAATCCAAAATGGTTGAAAACAACTGCTGTTAAATTTTTATTGGATGGCGTGATCGAATCACATACAGCAGTGATGATTGATCCTTATAGCGACTTATTACAATTGGATAGTATTTACAGAGGTCAATATGCCATACCGATTGATCAATATGAAAAATGGGTGAATCGATTGGATCAGGAAGGATTCCAAATCTATACACATGCCATCGGAGATGCATCTGTACGATCTGTATTGAATGCATATGAAAAAGCCATGACTGCGAATGGTCAACAAAATAAAAGACACAGAATTGAACATATTGAAATGACCACCACTGTGGATATTGAAAGATTTAATAAACTGGGTGTATTACCTTCTATGCAACCCATTCATGCAGATCCCGGAACGATAGATGTATGGAGTAAAGCAGTAGGAGAACAAAGATTACCCTTGTCGTTTCCCTGGGCATCATTCCTGCAAAACAAAACCAAATTGGTATTCGGTAGCGACTGGCCTGCTTGCATCAGTTTAAATCCCATTCGAGGTATCCACAATGCGGTGAACCGAATGACAACAGATGGTAAGCCTGTTGGTGGCTGGATTCCTACACAAAAAATCAGTTTGCAAGATGCATTGTATGCCTATACCGCAGGTACTGCTTATGGTTCTTTCGATGAACAGGAAAAAGGACAACTTAAAAAAGGGTACCTGGCAGACTTTATCGTACTCTCACAAGATCTTTTTAAGATCAAACCGGAAGATATTTATAAAACACAAGTGGAGTTGACAGTTGTAGGCGGTAAGAAAGTGTATTCAACGGGTCTTTATGAATAAAAGCAGCAATGACACAATAGAAAACGATAGCACATTTTTAGAAATGCTTTTTAATATTTAAAGATTATAAACGAATTGCTTATTTGAAAACCAACCATATGAAAAATAAATATTCCGGTATCAGCAGAATAGTTTTCTGCCTTGTACTCTTAAGTACATATAGCACCCTATTTGCGCAGGGTACTATGTTACTTCGTCAACCCAATGCCAGTAAAGATCATATCGTCTTTGTACATGCAGATGATATTTGGGTCACTACCATCAATGGTGGAGATGCACGTAGATTAACATCCGCTATGGGAACAGAACTCAATCCTAAAATCAGTCCTGATGGTAAATGGGTCGCTTTCACCGGTCAGTATGATGGTAATACGGATGTATATATTGTTTCGATTGATGGTGGCGAACCAAAAAGAATGACATGGCATCCCGGTGCTGATATTGTTCATGGTTGGTTGCCTGATGGAACGGGTGTTTACTTTACTTCCGGTAGAGAAGGATATCCCACTGTGAATACCAAGTTCTTTACAGTGAGTATCAAAGGGGGAACTCCAACTGCCATGCCTTTACCTTTTGGATTTTCCGGTACTTTATCTCCTGATGGACAAACCATGGCATACCTGCCTTATAGTTTGTGGGACCCTGAATGGAGAAACTATCGTGGTGGTCAGGCACAGCCTATTTGGTTATTCAATATGAAAACCTTTGAAACAGTAAAAACAAAACAAGGTGACCAAGAAAGACATAGTAGTCCGACTTGGAACAATGGTATGTTGTATTTCTTATCTGAGCAGGATTATATCAACAATATATGGTCCTATGATCCGAAAACAAAAGCACAAAAACAGATCACATTTCATAAAGATTTTGATATCAAAAATGTTTCAGCAGCGAATAACAAATTGATTTACGAACAAGGAGGTTATTTGCATAGCTATGATGTTACAACACAAAAAACACAAAAGCTGGAAATACATGTCAAAGCTGATTTGAATTGGGGTCGCCCTCGTTGGAATAATCTTACCGGCAATAATTTGATCAATGCCAGTTTATCTCCCACCGGTAAAAGAGCCCTATTTGAAAGCCGTGGTGAAATCTTTACAGTACCCAAAGAAAATGGAGATTGGAGAAATATTACCAATTCCACAGGTGCTGCAGACCGATCACCTGTTTGGTCGCCTGACGGACAAAAACTTGCCTGGTTTTCGGATGCCAGTGGAGAGTATCAGTTGATGGTAAGAGATCAGTTTGGATTACAAGAAGCACAAGCATTTCCCATTCCGAATAAAAAATTTTATTTCACACCAGCTTGGTCACCAGACAGTAAATACATTGCATTTACAGATACCGATTATAATATCTGGTACATGGATGTGAAAACAGGTGCCATTAAAAAAGTTGATACCGATCGTTATGCGCATCCCAACAGAACCATGAAGCCTGTTTGGTCACCAGATAGTAAATGGATTGCGTATGTTCAGTTGCAGAACAATCAGTTCAAAGCAGTAAAAGTATACAATCTTGAAACCGGTGTGAGTAGGCAATTAACGGATGGTTTATCAGATGCCATTGATCCGCAATGGGATGAGAGTGGTAAGTATTTATATTTTTTAGCCAGTACTGATTTCGGATTGGCAACTGGTTGGTTGGATATGAGTAATTACAATTATCCGGTAACACGTGCATTATACATTGCAGTGCTGAATAAAGATGCAGCATCTCCATTGGAACCTAAAAGTGATGATGAACCCGTGAAGAACCCTGCTGATACCGGTTCTAAACAAACAAAACCAGCAGCCGCTTCCGGTGTTCAAGTGAAAATTGATTTTGATGGATTGGATCAGCGAATCATTGCTGCGAATATTCCATTGAGAAATTATACAGGGTTAGTAGCAGGACCTGATGGCACTGTTTTTTATATGGAAGCAATACCCAATCAGCCTGGTGTGGTATTGAATAGATACAGCACAAAAGATCAAAAAACGATTGAGTTTGCAAGAGCGGTTAATAGTGCAGTCACCAGTGCTGATCGCAAAAATTTATTGTACCGTTCCGGTGCAGGATGGTATATCGTTGGTACTGCGGCAGCACCTCGTCAGGGTGAAGGCCGATTAGCGACCGATGCCATGAAAGTATATGTGGATCCCGGTAAAGAAGCAGAACAGATATATAAAGAAGGATGGCGTTTGCAAAGAGATTTTCTCTACGTGGATAATGTGCATGGAGCACCATGGGATAAAATCTATGAATGGTATAAGCCTTGGGTAAAACATGTAAAACACAGATCAGACCTTAACTATATCATTGATATTATTAGTGGAGAAGTAGCAGTTGGGCATTCTTATGTGAGTGGTGGTGACTTCCCGGATGTGCCCACTGTTCCGGGTGGATTATTGGGTGCAGACTATCAAGTAGACAATGGTTATTTCAAAATCAAAAAAATATATACCGGTGAAAATTGGAATCCGGAATTAAGATCGCCATTGAGTGGTCCGGGTATCAGTGTAAAAGTTGGGGACTATTTGTTGGAAGTCAATGGACAGAAATTAGATGCATCCATGAACTTGTATCGTTTGTTTGAAGGCACTGCCAATAGACAAATTAAAATCAGGGTGAATAGTAAACCTACTTTGGAAGGATCGCAATTGATAACAGTTGTTCCCATTGCCAATGAAGCCGCACTGCGTTCTCGCGATTGGGTAGAAGGTAATCGTAGAAAAGTAGATGCATTGTCCGGAGGAAAACTGGCTTATGTGTATGTGCCGAATACAGGTGACCCCGGATATACTTCATTCAATCGTTATTATTTTTCTCAACAGGATAAACAAGGTGCTATCATTGATGAAAGAAACAATGGTGGAGGATCTGCTGCTGATTATATGATTGATGTGATGAGTAGAAAATTACAGGGATACTTCAATAACAGGGTAGAAGGACATCGCGTTTCTACCACGCCGATGGCTGGCATTTGGGGCCCTAAAGTGATGATCATTAATGAAAATGCAGGATCAGGTGGAGATCTCTTGCCTTATATGTTTAGAAAGATGAAGCTAGGTCCACTGGTAGGTACAAGAACCTGGGGTGGACTCGTAGGTACCTGGGATACACCGCCATTTATCGATGGTGGAAGGATGGTAGCACCTAGGGGAGGATTCTTTGATACGGATGGCAAATGGGCTGTAGAAGCAGAAGGCGTGGCGCCGGATATTGAAGTGTTTCATGATCCCAAAGCGATCATAGAGGGACGAGATCCACAATTGGAAAGAGCTGTTCAAGAAGCTTTACGTTTAATGCCTACACAAGGGATTGAATTAAAGAAAGAACCTGCTCCACCGATTCGATCCTTCCGTCCGAAAAATTAGTATTGTATCATTTTATTTTAATCGCCTGATCTTTTTGATCAGGCGATTTTTTTTAAATTTTAATCTGAGATTATCTGAACAGGTATTCTTTGGATAGCACTTATTATTTTATTTTTTATCCCTTACATTGTGGTTGTCTAAAACAAATGCCATGTTAAGAAGAAAATTTATTGCACAGACAGGATTAACAGCTGCTGCTATGACTGTGCTTCCTTCTATCAACACCTATGCTGAAACAAAAGCAGAAAAAGTGCGTCTAGCCATTATTGGAACAGGACTTCGTGGACAAAATCATTTAGACCTGATCTTACGCAGAGCTGATACAGAGCTAGTGGCCATTTGTGATATCAATGATAAAATGCTGGAAGCTGCCAAAGCAATGATTGCCAAAAGTGGTAAGTCTATGCCACAAGTATTTACGGGAGATTCTTATGCATGGAAAAAAATGATTACGAAACATCAGCTTGACGGTATTATCATCGCAACTCCTTGGGAGTGGCATAAAGAAATGATTATCGGATCTATTCAAGCAGGTATCAAATATGTAGGCTCTGAAGTAATGATTGGCATTAGTTTGGAAGATCATTGGGAAGTGGTACGTGCTGCTGAATCATCAAAAGCACATGTCATGATGCTGGAAAATGTTTGTTATAGAAGAGATGTGATGGCGGTATTGAATATGGTTAGACAAAACCTGTTTGGTGAGTTGATTCATCTACAGGGGGGCTATCAACATGATCTTCGGGAAGTGAAATTCAATGATGGAATTCATCCTTATGGTCATGGTGTAGAGTTTGGTGAAAAAGGATTTTCTGAAGCGGCATGGCGTACGGCTCATTCTGTGAATCGAAACGGAGATTTATATCCAACACATGGTATTGGTCCGGTTGCTCACTATATCAATATCAACCGTGGTAATCGTTTTGTTTCATTGTCTTCATTTGCTTCCAAAGCAAGAGGCTTGCACAATCATATTGTAAAGAATGGAGGTGAAAACCATCCCAATGCCAAAGTAAAATTTAAGTTGGGAGATGTAGTTACCACTCATATTCTTTGTGCCAATGGCGAAACGATTTTATTGCAGCATGATACCAACTTACCAAGACCTTATTCTTTAGGTTTTAGGGTACAAGGAACTGAAGGAATTTGGATGGATGTCAACAAGGGTATTTATCTGGAAGGTAAATCTGCCAAAGCTCATCAATGGGATAATAGTAAAGAATGGTTGGATAAATATGATCATCCTTTATGGAAAAGATGGAGTAAGGAAACAGATGGTGCGGGACATGGTGGTATGGATTTTTTTGTGATCCACTCATTTGTTGAATCCATTAAAAGAAAACAGGCAACACCTATGGATGTATATGATGCTGCCAGTTGGAGTGCGATTACACCTTTGAGTGAACAATCCATTGATCTGGGTAATCAGACTGTTCCATTCCCTGATTTCACCGGCGGACAATGGATGTATCGAAAGCCAATATTTGCATTGAATGATGAATATTGATACATGCAATGACAAATCTTGTTCCTCCCATATCGGTTTTGAAAGCGTATGACTTACATGATCCCTCAGTAGAAGTAAGTACGATTAGTAATGGATTGATCAACCATACTTGGAAACTAAGCCATGGCAACAATGCTTGGATTCTTCAAAGAATCAATACTACTGTTTTTCAACAACCTGAATGGATTCAAGAGAATATTGAGCAACTAGGTAGGTATATTCAATCCTTTAATCCCCAATACCTATTTGTAATGCCGCTGAGTGCCTCGGATGGAGCTACTTTGGTAGAACAGGATGGAAATTTTTATCGACTGTTTGCCTATATTCCAAATTCACAAACGATCACAGTAGTTGAGAATGCTCAACAAGCAAAAGAAGCGGCTTTTCAGTTTGGGAACTTTACCAGACAATTTGCCAATTTTGACTGCTCCCAACTACATACAACGATCAAAAATTTTCATAATCTTTCGTTTCGGTATGAGCAATTTCAGCAAGTACTTCGTAATGGTTTACAAGAACGTATCCGAGAGGCTGAAAAATGGATAGCTTTATTGGCATCCTTCTCTTTTATTGAACAAACTTTTCGATCTATACTGATTGATCCGGAATTCAAAGTGAGGGTGACGCACCATGATACCAAGATCAGTAATATTTTATTCGATCAAAATCATCATGGACTATGTGTAATCGATCTGGATACGGTGATGCCCGGTTATTTCTTTAGTGATCTGGGTGATATGTTCCGAACTTATTTATCTCCGGTGAACGAGGAAGAAAAAGACCTGAGTTTAATTCAGGTACGAACCGATATGTATAAAGCCATAGTAGATGGATATGCACAAGGTATGGGAGATATTCTCACTGAAAAAGAGCGACAATCTTTTTTTGATGCAGGCGCTATTATGATTTACATGCAGGCACTTCGTTTCATGACTGATTTTTTGAATGGGGATCAGTATTACCAAATAAAATACCCTACACATAATTATGAACGTGCAAAAAATCAGATTACTTTGTTGCAGCATTATGTGAGTAAGAGAGAAGAGCTTAAGTAGAGCAGCAGAATTCTATAAAGGGATACAAACAGCGGCTTTGATCATACCCGCTTCAGGGTTATCTACCAGAATACGTGCTTTTTGTCCATAGATACTATAAATACGTTTTCTGATCTCACTCAAATGTTCATTCTCCTGTTCCAGGTAGTTCGAAAAGTTACCCGAGCTGATGACGCCAAAACAATGTATATCTTCCTTGTATTCAGAATAAATATGAATACTACCTGTCTTGATTTGCTCGTTAAAACCATGTCGAATCGCTTTCTCTACAAGATACTGCATCACCATTGCGGGAACAGGCTGGTCTAAAGTATCTTCTTCAATATCATATTGAACAAATAGCTGGTCTGCAAAACGGATCTGTTCTAAGGCAATATAATCTTTGATGATCGATAACTCTTTTTCAAAAAGTGTTTTTTCCGCCTTATCAACCTGGATACTATTGCGCAAAATATTACTCAACATGGTAATGGCTTTCCGGGCTCTTACAGGATCATCTGTAACGAGTGATCGAATACCATTCAAACTATTGAATAAGAATTCCGGATTGATATGCGATTTTAAAGTAGTAATTTCTAATTCACTCAATAGGTTCTCCAGTTTGGCTTGTTCTATATTTTGTTCTCTTGTTTTTTGTACAAAATGATAAACGAAGTATAGGAGATTCCAGATCAATACGAAATGGAAATAAGAAAATGCAAATCGGATTGCAATATCAATAAAAGAAAAACTGGCGAGATCAAAAGACTGAATATCCATCCACGATTCTGTAGCAACGATACTAACACCAATAAAAAATGAAAATATCAAAGAGAGTATACTCAACGAAAATATCTGCTTCTGCAGACTAAGTTTTAGGATACCCAAACGCTGAATGACCATGCGCATAATATGGGTTAGCCAAAATCCTATAAAAACATGGGTGAGTAGTTGCTCAAAAAAATGGGGCTGTGGAGCTGCATTAATGGATAAATAAAAGAAAATATAGATCAGGCAATAGAGAGACCATCCCGCTGTTTGAAAGATCCAATACGTTCTTTGGTGTTTATTCATACGGGACTAAGATATTAAATATGTGCATATCCCTTCAGGCAATGTATATGTTCGGTCCAACACCGATAAAATCAGGTAAATAGGCTATTTATAGATTATTCTGTTCATCTTCCGTAATAATCTATAAATTCCACGTTCATAAATACCTGATATGATCAAACAACTAACTATCGGATTAGCAGCGATGCTGTTGATCAATACTTTGACCCTTGCACAGGCAAAACAAGAGTGGAATACCATTTTTAAAGCCATTAATGATGAAGTACAGCAAAGCTCTAAAGCATATAGTACTTTAAAAGAAGCTACTGAAACCATTGGCCATCGTCTCACCGGTTCGAAGAATGGAGAAAAAGCAGAAGCCTATGCGTATAATCTTCTAAAATCCTATGGATTTAAAGATGTAAAGTATCAGCCTTTTGAAGTGGAAAGTTGGAGCAGAGGAACTTTATCTGTTCAGATCGGAACCAGCACTTCTTCTTTAAAAGATGTAAAATCTGTTTCATTGGCACATTCCCCCGTAACTGCAGATGTTACACTTGAAATAGCAGATATGGGTAATGGATTGGAAGAAGACTATTTGTCCAACCCGGGAAAAGTAACCGGAAAAATTGCGCTGGTGTATCTAGGTGTATTACCGGGTTCTAAGCCTGGTACCAGAAGTTTACATCGTTCAGAGAAAACTGCATTGGCTACCAAATATGGAGCAAAAGGAATTATTATCATCAATACAGCAGATGGTGGAATTTTATTGACAGGTACTGCATCGGTAACCGGAAAACTAATACCTATTCCCGCAGTTTGTATTGGTAAAGAAGATGGAATGGCGTTCAAAGCTGAAGTAGCAAAAACTACGCACTTTGCGCATATCAAAATGACCAATTTTTCCGGTATGATCAAAGCAAGAAATGTAATTGCTACCATCAAAGGAAAAACACTACCGAATGAAAAAATTGTAGTGGGGGGACATTTAGATAGCTGGGATCTTGCAACCGGTGCAATTGATAATGGTATCGGATCTTTTTCAGTGTTAGATATGGCACGTACGTTCAAAGTTTTAAAATTACAACCACAACGCACCATTGAATTCGTAATGTTCATGGGAGAGGAAGAAGGTTTGTTAGGCTCAAAAGCTTATGTAGAGCAAGCAGTTAAAAATAAAACCATTGATCAGTTGCGTTATATGCTGAACTATGATATGACCAATGATCCTAAAGGCTATTCAACTACTGCTGAAGAAAGTAAAGAATTATTTCAGTCTATTGGCGCCATTGCAAAAAGTATTGATACCAGTTTCACCAATACTTTCAGAAGTGGAGCCGGACTACATAGCGATCATCAACCATTTATGTTGCATGGGGTTCCAACCGGAGGTGCTGCAGGGGGTAGATTACCCAATAATGCAGGTCCTTGTTATCATGCAGATTGTGATGATTTTAAATTGGTAGATCCACAAGGAATGAAGAATACGGTCAGATTCAATGCCATGTTATTGTATGGTATTGCAGATACAGATATCATCAAAGCGAAACACTTTACCGATGCAGAAACCAGAGAGTTCTTATTAAAGAACAATCTTAAAGAACCGCTGAAAATAGCAGGGGAATGGCGTTGGGAAGACTAGGATAATAGAATAAGAAACAAGAAATACGAAACAAGAAATAAGAGACAAGGGACAAGGAAGTTTCAATATATAATACTCAAGTTTAAATAGTGCCGGACTTTAGTCCGGCGAATAAGAGAAAAAGAGAATGAGAAATAAGAAATAGGGGGTTGTAAGAACTAATATTTACAGTACAAGGGGACTATCTCATTAAGTGTGTAAACTTTTAATCGGGGTTTATAAGGTCATAGTC
>VFQR01000363.1_pt1 | contig 71153 bp, 40 predicted proteins | sample 3512321 | NCBI WGS metagenome assembly VFQR01 (sample SAMN10412374, study PRJNA504923) | tailings metagenome | isolation source: Relicate 3 Philex TSF1 revegetated site | place: Philippines: Tuba, Benguet | collected 2017-08-29 | reverse complement strand
GATGTCGTCGTAGCCCACGAGTGAAAGATCGGTCGGAATCACCACGTCGGCGAACTTGGGCAGGCTGAGCAGATGCAGCGCAACGCGGTCGTTGACGCAGACCAATCCGGTCAGGCCTTGGATCTTGCGTAGGAACGCCTTGGTGATCGGGGGCGTCTTGTCGGACGCCGGGGCGAGCCACTCCGCCTGGATGCGCGGGCCGACGGGGACGCCGGCGTCCGCATGTGCCTTGGTGAAGCCGAGCCAGCGTTCCTCCTCGAACGAATCCAACACCTCGCCTTTGGCGGCACGTCCGACGAACCCGAGCTTGCGGTGACCGAGCGAGAGCAGGTGGGTGGCGGCGAGGTAACCGCCTTCAAAATCGTCGTCCACCACGTAGCTGACGCTCTGACGGTAGCGCGTATCGACACGCATCACGACGACGAAGGGAATATTGTGCGCCTTGAGCAATTCGATCGCCTGGGCCCCCTCGTTCCGCGTCGGCCAGACCAGCATGCCGTCGCACTTGTTGCGCGCGATCAGGTCCTCGATCGCCTGGCGCTCGATCTGCGGATCGCCCAGGTGCGGACGGAAAATGACATCGTGTTTGAACTTGGCCGCCTCCTGCTGAATGCCCTCGACCAGCTTGGTGTGCTGTCCACCAAAGCCGTAACTCAGCCCGCCGAGGATGGCCGCGATGTTGTGAGTGCGCGCGCGCTTCAGCCGGGTGATGAACGTGCCGCGCCCGCTGCGCTTGCTGAGCAGACCCTCCTTCACGAGCGTCGCCACCGCCTTGCGCACCGTGATGAAGTTGACGCCAAACTCCTCCGCGAGCACGCGCTGGCCGGGAATCTGATCCGTGTACACGCCGCTCACGATCCGATCGCGCAGCTTGGCCGAGATCAGGTGGTGCTTCTTGACCGTCTTGCTGGGTTCGCCGGACTGCATGGCCGGGGTATACCGGTTCAGCCGCAACTCACTCAAGCCGCAATCCCACCGGCGCCCGGGCACCGCGGAAAATTGCGCCTTGACCGAATGCCTGCCGTATATCGGTATGTATATCGCATGCTCAAATGCCCCCTGCTTCACCCCGAAGTGCTGCGCGCGCTCGCCGCGGCCGGCCACGGGTCCAAGGTTCTGATCGCGGACGGCAACTACCCGTTGAGCACGGGCAGCCCGGCGTCCGCCTCCCGCGTTTATCTCAACCTGCGTCCGGGCTGCGTCACGGTGATGGAGGTGCTGGCAACCCTTACCCAGGTGATACCGGTCGAGTCCGCCCTCGTCATGCTGCCCCGAGACGGGCGCACCCCGGACGTGCACCTGGAGATCAAAGAGACGCTCGGCGGGGCGGTGCCGCTTCACGCCAAGCCGCGCGAGGATTTCTACGCCGCGGCACGCCATGCCGACACGGCCCTCGCGATCGCCACGGGCGAACAGCGCCGCTTCGCCAACGTGCTGCTGACGATCGGTACGATTCGACTGCCGACGGACACCGACGCCCTCTCCACCGACACCCTGCTCCATGGAAACGCGCTCCTGCGGGCCTGACGGGCCTGTGTTTCCGGTCATGGGGCTCGGCACCTGGGCCTTTGGCGGCGGCGCCTACTGGGGGCCGCAGGACCAGGGGGCGGTCGACGCCGTGGTCAGCCGTGCGCTCGATCTGGGTATCACCTATTTCGATACGGCGGAGATGTACAACGCCGGGGCGAGCGAGGAATCGCTCGGCCGGGCCCTCCAGGGGCGCCGCGACCGGGCGCTGATCGGCAGCAAGGTTAGCCCGAGCAACACGGCACCCGCCACCCTGCGCGCCCACTGCGAGGCCAGCCTGCGTCGCCTCGGCACCGACTACCTGGATCTCTACATGGTGCATTGGCCGATCCACGCCGACTCGATCCGACATTTCACGCAGGACGAAGCCGTGATCCGCCATCCGCCCTCGACCCGGGACGCCTTTCTGACCCTCGCCGCCCTCCAGCAGGAAGGAAAGATCCGGCACATCGGCGTGAGCAACTTCGGCGTGCGCCAGCTCACGGAGGTGCTCGACCTGGGCGTACGGATCGCGGTCAACGAGCTGCCCTACAACCTGCTCATGCGCGCGATCGAGGCCGAGATTGCGCCTTTCTGCCGCCGGCGAGGCATCGGCATCCTGGGCTACGTGACCCTGATGCAGGGCGTGCTCGCGGGAGACTTTGCGTCCTTCGACGAACTGCCCGAAATGCGCACCCGCACGCGCCATTTCCACGGTGGACGGCCAAACTCCCGGCATGGCGAAGCGGGGTTTGAGCCTGAGACGTGGCAGGTCCTCCAGGCGATCCGCGCGATCGCCCGCACGGAGAACATTCCCCTCGCCGACCTTGCCATCGCCTGGGCCCTGGCCAACCCCGACATCACCTGCGTGCTGGCCGGGTGCCGCAGCCTTGGACAACTTGAAGAGAACGTCCGGGCCGTATCGCTCCGGCTGCCGCCTCCCGTGGTGGAACGACTCAACGCAGCCACCGCCCCCCTGCTCGCCCTGCTGGGCAACAACCCCGACTACTACCAGAGCCTGGCCAAGACCCGCGTCTGGTGACCATACTTCGGGATCGCCCACCTCACCCGCATCCGCCCCTGGAATCGACGGCGTCCCGCGCCCCTCGTCCTGCCGGAAGCCCGCATCGTGTCTCCGTGAACCCCACCCGACCAACCGCCCGCCGCATCGCCCTGCTGGTCGAAACCTCCCGCGAGTATGCGCGCGGCCTCTTGCGCGGGGTCATTCGTTACCAGCACGAACACGGGCCCTGGTCGGTCTACTTCAAGCCGCAGGGCCTCGATGCACCGCCGCCTTCATGGCTGGCGACATGGCGCGGCGACGGCATTCTCGCCCGCATCAACGATGACCGCATGGCCACCGCCTTGTCGCGAACCCGCGTGCCGGTGGTCGACCTCCGCAACGCCCTGCCCGATCTGCCCTTCCCCACGGTGGCGATCTCGAACCACAGCGTGGTCCAACTCGCCCTCGATCACTTCCTCACGCGCGGGTTTCATCATTTCGCCTTTTGCAGCACGCGTCCCGGCGAGAACCGCAACCAGGACGCCCGTGGCCAAATCTTCGCGTCCATGCTGCAGGCCGCCGGCAAGCCGTGTCACACCTACGTTCACCCCACCCGCCCACACCGGTCGTGGGATGCGGAGCAGAATCACATCGCGCGGTGGCTCAGGTCGCTTCCCACCCCGGTGGCCGTACTCGCCTGCCACGATGACCGCGGGCATCAGGTGATCGACGCCTGTCTGCGGGCCGGTCTCACCGTGCCTGACGAGGTCGCGATCCTCGGCGTCGACAACGATCCTTACCTTTGCACGCTGTCGACCCCGCAGCTGTCGAGCATCGACGTTTTCCCGGAGCGGATCGGTTACGAGGCGGCCGCTCTGCTGGACCGCCTCATGCACGGTGAGCCCCCTCCCCGGCAGCTGCTGGTGTTCGAGCCCCGGGGGGTCATGGCGCGGCAGTCCACCGATGCGACAGCCGTGTCCGATCCGCATGTCGCCCTCGCCGCCCGACGAATCCGCGACCGCGCTTTTGAGGCGGTCAGCATTGAGCAACTCGTGGCGGACATCCCGGTTTCACGCTCCGTGCTCTTTCGCCGCTTCAAGGAAAGCCTGGGGCGCTCGCCGAAGAAGGAGCTGACGCGGGTCAGGCTGGAGCGCGCCAAGGCCCTGCTCACCTACTCCAACCTCGCGGTCGAGGACATCGCCCGGCAGACGTTCCAGACGGACTCCCGTCACTTCATCCAGACCTTCCGCGCCAACACCGGCGTCACGCCCATGCACTACCGGAAGTCCCACTCGCTCCACCGCGATGGCGCGGTGGGACACGCGTCAGCGTGACACGGAGACGGCCGGCTCGCCGGCCGGCGTACCGAAGCTGGCCAGCGGAACCGGCAGCGGGCGGCTGATCTCTTCGAGACGGTAGCCAAATCCCGGCCCGCGAATGCTGTCCAACGTGAGGTGTCCGTCACGACGATGGAAAAGGCCCGGGTGCACCTTTGCCTCCGGCTCAGATGCTTGGGGATAGAACTGCGCGGCGTTGCTCTCGACCCCCATGATGGTGCCCACGTGGGCGGCGAGCTGCACGTGCGGAAGCATCGCCAGCATCGGATTGGTCAGATCCTGTACCATCAGGGTCATGCCGTGGGCTTTGCCCCAGCAGGCGGCGAGCAGCGCCCCGGTCTGCGTCTTGCAGGTCTTGAGGGCGACGCTGGTCCAGCCGAGTTCGCGCCCCAGGGCCACATGCTCCCAGTCGTGCGCACTCTCGTCCATGAAGAGCGGCTTCCGCGCCGAGATCGCATGGACGTCGAGCGGATGGCGATGCAGGTCGTACGGAAACGGCTGCTCCACGTAGAGGATGCTCTTGTAGATCTCCGGATGCTCCGCCATCAGCCGGTCGAGGAAACCCACGACGTAGTCGACGCTCTCGGCGGTGCAGTTGAAATCGGCCGTGAGCCAGGGCACCTCCAGTTCCCGGGCGATGCGACCGACGTGAACCGTCCGTTCGTAATCCCAATCGAAATCGTCGCCACGCAACTTGAACTTCAGGCACTTCAATCCGTCCCGCCGGATCCAGTCGGCGAGCAGCACGGGGTGTCCATCCTTCGGTTCGTTGCCGGTCAGTTCACCGGGCAGGACCGCGTCGAGACCGCCCACGAGGTGCCAGACCGGCAGGCGGGTCGGCACCGGATCGACAAAGAAGTCACGCGGATAACGTCCGGCGAAACTCACCTGGGTGCCGGCCGCCGGCGTGAGATAGGCGGAGAGATCGCGATTGAGATAGTCCGGTCCGTAGGTCTCGTACACCGGACGTCCCACGCTGACGCCGAACGCATCATGCAGGGCCAGGTCGAAGGCCGAGCAGCAGACCAGCGCGGCGAGCCAGGGCATCGGCTCGGCCAACGTCGACGCGGCGTTGAACTGGCGCCACGCATCGACCAGGGCCTCCTTCTGGAACGCATGCCCGACCTCGAGCGGATCGCCGATCCGATCGAAGGACGCCCAGCGTTTCGCGAGCACGCCGGAAAACGCAAGTAAGGCGCGTTCCCGCTCCTCGAACGACAAGGTGCTCGGCCAGACCCAGGTGACCGACAGGGGCGTCTCGGCCCACCCTTCAGCCTCGCGGCCGGCCCGGTTCCGCACTCGCAGGCGCACGCGAGCGCAGTGAACCCGGTTCACCACCTCGCGCCCAAACTTCAACGGCGTGCGGGTCGTAACCGGCAGGATGAACAACGTGGCGGCGACGGGCCGGATGTCGGTCGGATGAGGCATGGGCAGTAAAAAAACAACCCGGGTCGAGAGACCGGCCCGGGTCAAGGCAGGCGTTGGCTTACGTTCACTGGCCCGGTGACCGGATGCCGGGTTCCTCGCTGCCGACGAGCGGTTGGGTGATGCGCAGGTAGGCGAACAGATCGCGGATCTGCTCGTCGGTCAGGTCATGGGTCAGCCCCTCGGGCATCAGGGAACGTCCCATGCTGGTGAGCACCTCGATCGCACTGCGCTCGACCGGCAGGCTGATACCGGCCATGTCGCGCAACACGACGCGCTCGCTGTCCTGGCGGGCCAGGAAGCCGGCGTGCGTGGCGCCGTCCTTGGTGGTCAGGACGAACGATTCGTACCCTTCGCGGATTTCGGCGTTGGGATTGATGATCGCGAGTGCGAGCGAGGCCGACTCATCCCGCTTGAAGGACGTCAGGTCGGGACCGATCTCGCCGCCCTTGCCGTAGAACTTGTGGCACGCCAGGCACCGCTGGGCATAGAGCTCACGCCCCGCGTAGGGGCTGCCGCGTCCGTTGCCCAGCGCCGCCAGCACGCGGGCAATCTCCGCCTCGGTCGCCTCCGGCATCGTCGTCGTGCGCCGGCCAAAGACCCCATCGACCTCGCCGGCCAGCGACCCGTTGTCGACCAGCCGCAGGCGTTCCTGCATTTCGACCGGCACCGCCGCGGACGGCAGGCGTTGGTCCTTCAGCGCCCCGAGCAAAGCGGCCGCACTGGCACGCCGGCTGGACAACACGCTCAACGCCACGGATTGCTCCGAGGGCGTAAAGCCGGCAAACGCCGACAGCATCGCCTCGGTCAGACTTCCGTCTTCGTACGCCGCCGTCGCCCCAAGCGCGGCAAGCCGGAGGTCCGACGGCCGCCCGGCGATGATCTCGCGCAGGGCGCCGGCCGCCGGGGCATACGGCACTTCGCCAAACGTCGTGGCGAGACGGATACGTTCGACCATCGGCGTCGTCTCATCCACCAGCCGGCGGACGGCCTCGACGAGCGCCGCTGGGTCCCGCTGGCGGACCCGCAGGGCGAGCGAACCGCCGCCGGACTTGATCAGGGCATCGACCAGCGCATCCGGTAGGGTCGGAAGGGTGCGGCCTTCGAAGGCCTGCTCGAATCCGGCCAACAGGGGCTGGCGGGCGGCGGCATCGGGCGCCAGCGAAAGGAGGCGGACGCACGCCGCATAGTCCTCCGCCGTGCCGGCGGCGGCAAAACGCCGCATCAGGCGGGGCAGGATCTCAGTCTGCACCAGGGGCTGGCGCCAAAGCTTCGATTCACCCTGTCGGTCGAAGAGCGCCAGCACGTCCGCACGATGGGTGGCGCACTTGTCCTCGACCGCCCACCAGAGTTGGAGCGGGAGATAGGGATCGCTTTCGCCGGGATTCATCATCACCGCCGCGGCCAGGGCGAGGCCGGTGTCACCGGGCAGGCGCTTCGCCGACGCCGCCAGCTGGCTGCGCACCTCGGGACGCGTTTCCCGCTCCGCCAAGGCAACCAGCCCGGATGCAACTGCGGACGTCACCTCCGAGGCATCGGCGAGCAGGCGGGCCGTCCAGAGCCGGACATGCGGGTCCGCATGCGTGAGCAATCCCAAGGCGGTGCCGTCGTCGAGGCCTCCGCTGGCCGCGAGGGCCCAAAGCGCCTCCAAGGAGAACTGGCTGACCTCATTGCGGGCGAGCTGGCGCTTCAAGGTCGGGATGATCGTGGCATCGCGACGGTCGGCGAGCAGGCGTTGCGCGGTTTCGCGCGTCCAGCGATTGTCACCGCGAAGCAGCTCCACGAGTTCGAGCGACGTCCTCGCACCCAGATCGAAGGCCGGGAGACCGGGGTTGGTCCCGGCGGCCCGCACGCGGTAGATGCGTCCGTCTTCCTTGGTGATCTGGCCCTCGTGGTTGCGGTAATGATTCACCTGCACGTCGTACCAGTCGGCCACGTAAATGGCTCCGTCGGGGCCGTGCTTGATATCGACCGGACGGAACTTCGGGTCGCCGGAGCGGATGACAAAACCCACATCCGTCGTGCCGAAGGTCGATCCCCGCGGCAGCATCTGCGCCAAGGGCAGATAGCGGTTCATCGGGTCCACGCCGATCAACTTGCCATCATACGCGGACGGCAGCGCTCCCCCTTCATAGATGACGAAATTGTGCGTGAAACGGGACACCGCCTCGTGCGGCATTGCGGGGAAGTAGCCGAAGGCGTACGGATTGGAGAGCTCGCCGTGCTTCTCGAAGCCTTTGCGGAAGTAGCCGCCTTGAACGTAGTGAAAGCCGCGGGTGTTGCCCCCGTTGTGGCCCGAGTAGACACGTCCCTTCGCATCGATTTCGCAGCCGAATGTGTTGCCACCGCCCTCGGCGAACACCTCGAAGCGGCGCGACTCCGGATGGTATCGCCAGATGCCCTGGCCCACGAGGCGGACGATCGGCTCGGTGTCGATGCCCGGACGGACGATGTCCGCCGTCACCGTCGAACCGACCGCGCCGTACAGCCAGCCGTCGGGGCCGAAGCGCAATGAATTCGCCACCGCGTGGGAGTCCTCGAAGTTGAAGCCTTCGAGGTGGACAGTCGGCGCCGCGTCCGGAACGTCGTCGCGATTGGCGTCCGGGTAGAAGAGCAGGTGCGGCGGCGAGAGCACCCATACGCCGCCCCGGCCGTGCGCCACCGAGGTGGTGATGTTCAAACCATCGAGGAATACGGTCTTCTTCGCAAAGGAGCCATCGCCTTTCACATCCTCAAAGATTGCAATGCGGTCCTTGCCGCGAAACTTCGCCTTCTCAGGCGTATCGTACGGCGGCGGCGGCTTCTTGCCGTCGTACACCACGCGCCAGATGCTGTCGCGCGAGACGGCGTTGAGCCCGGCGGGCGACGGGTACTGCAGGTACTCCACCACCCACATGCGCCCGCGCTCGTCGAAGTTGAGAAACACGGGTTGCGCCACGGCCGGTTCCTGCGCGACGAGGTCGATCGCGAGGTCGGGAGGCGTGCGCAGCTGATTGACGCTCGCCGAAGGCGCCCCGCCGGCGGCGGCCCACCGCACCCCGTTGCGCAGCAGGGCGGTGAAGGACGGATTGGCAAAGTCAGCCGGCATGCCGAGGGAGGTGTAGAACGTCCGTCCCCCGTCATCGCGCGTGAAGGTCCAGGCCACCGGCTCGCTTTTGTCGCCCTCGACCGTGCCGATCAGCACCGGCTCGGCGCGGGGAGCAAGCGGCGTGACCTTGTACATCCAGGCCGGGGATTCGAAGGGCAGCGCCACCCCGTCGAGCAGCGGCGACGCCGGATTCGGCGCACTCATGCGACTGATCAAACCGCGGGGATGGTAACCGCTGTAGTTGCCACCGATCACGACCCGGTCCCACTCCGGCCACTCGGAGCCACCTTCGGGCTGGCCGTTGCGGCCCCGGGCAAAGGCATGGTTGGCCGTGCGGATGCCAACCACCGGTTTGCCCGCGAGCACGTACTTTCGCACCAGATCGAGCTGGGATTTGGGCGGAAGCCGACGGCGCACGCTGACCAGCAGCAGGTCGGCATCCTCCACCTCCTCCATCCGGTCGAAGACCGAATTGGTGACTTCGCGCCCCGCCGACACCACGACGACACGATACTCCGGCAGGTGCTCGGCCGCGAAGGCCGGCAGGGTGCGCTCGGTTTCGTATTCGTTATCCCCGATGAGCAGGACGAGTTTTTTCCGGGCGGATTCAGGCTGGGCCGCCGTGGCGAGCGACGAGAGACCGAGGAAGCCGATGCAACCGGCGAGGACTGTGCGGAGGAGGAACGAGGACACCATGGATCGGAGATGAGAATGCGGACCCGCCCGCAAAGGGGCGAATCCGCGAGGTTGGACATCCGGACGGAATCCGGTGGGGGCGGTGAGGGAAGTTATAGGCGGAAATTCATGCCGAGCGAGACCAGCGGACTCATTTCCTTGATGTTGCGCGCCCGGCCGTTGAACCACTCCGAGCCGGAGTCCGGCTCGTCGAAGATGTTGTTGAAGTCGAGGTACGCGTCGATCTTGTCGGTCAGACGGTACATCGTCTTCACATCCACCGTCCGGCGACGAATGGTGTACCAGAGGCGGGCCTGGCTGGCGTTGTACGAGCTGAGGAACTCGTCCGTGTAGTTGTACTGCAGGCGCACCGTGATCTTGCCCCGGATGTAGGAGATGCCGGCGTTGGCCGTCATCGGATTGAATCCGGGCACCTCGCTGGTCGACTGCAGCCCGCCGCCGCTCTCGTAGTCACCTTCGATGTCCATCTTGGTGTACGTGGCGTAGGCGCCGAAGCCGCTCCAGAATCCGGGCAGGTGGGTGAACTGCTGATTGTAGTTCAGTTCAAGTCCGCGCACCCGAGCCGAGCCGCCGTTGTACTGGGTGGTCAGCGTGTAGCCGACGTAGTTGCCGCCGAAGCCATTGTCCGGCCCGCTGCCCACCACCGCCCCGCTGGCCGTGTAGATGAAGCGGTCGATCTCCTTCAGGAACACGCCTGCCGAGATGACGCCGGCGGGCTCGAAGTAATACTCGACGCTCAGGTCGAAGTTGTCGGCCCGCTGGGCCTTGAGGTTCGGGTTGGTCGTCGAGATCGTCTGGTTGTCGTCGTTGACCGTGGTGCGCGGGATTAGCTGGCCGATTCCCGGGCGGCCGATGTTGGTCGCGTAGCTCAGACGGGTGATCAGGTTGCGCACCGGCGTGTACTTGAAATGCAGACCCGGGAAGATGTCACGGGTCTTGCCCTCCGAGGTCTGGCGACGGCCATACTCCTCGCGATTGCGGCGCTCGAGTTCGGCGTCGGTGACCGGACCAACCCACGCGGCCCGGCGGGCCTTTTCCTCGGGGGACAGGTACTGCAGGGCGCCCTCGCCCACGACCTCGGTTTCCTCGACTCGAAGGCCGCCCATGACGGAGAGCTTCCCGAGGTCGACGTTGCCCATGATGTAGGCCGCCGTGATGGTCTCCTCGAAGCGTTGCAGGCCGGTCAGTTCGGTCTGCACGTTGCGCGCCACGTCCGGTTTGAAGAGCTGGGGCGACTGAGCGAAGATTTGGTCAATGCCCACGCGACCCTCACCCGGGAAGTTGGCGTAAGGCAGCGTCGCATAACGCGAGAGCTCCGTATCCGGAACCGGATACCCGCGACCGAACTGGGCCAGGTTGTCGTCGTTGATCCCGGTAGCGGGATTGATGCCCATCACGCCGTCCGGGCCGACGTAGTTGCCGCGGTAGGAATTGTCGGTCAGGTCGCGCTTCTGCTGGCGGATGCGGACGCCGGACTTAACCCAGGAAGGCGCGAGGGTGTCGAAGCGCTTCGTCGCGTTGAACGCCGCGCCGATGTAGCGGTCCTTGCTGTTGCGGATCGTGCTGTTGTAGGTGTTCGACAGGTAGGTGTTGAGGTCCCGCACGTCAGGTCCGGCAGTCTGAGTGACATACGGGAAGTACGGATTGTCGCGCTTCTCGATCGTGAACCCGATGCCGCGCGCCGTGTAGGCGATCTCCCGGGTGCCCGGGTAGTCGGTTTCCGCATACGACTGGTAGACGTCGTAATCGAGGTCGACCGTCTCGTACTTGTGCACGCCGCCGAGTTGGAGGTAGTTCGATTTCGCCACCTTGTTCAGGTACTGGGGAAACAGCTCGACCGTGCTGGCCGTGACCGGACGAACGGCCGTGAAGGTTTCCGTGTAGCCCGGGATGATGCCGCCCGTGCCGGTAAAGTTGCCGTTCGCATCGACGCCAGCGATCGACTGGTTGGTCTGCCAGGTTTCGCGGTACTGGGTCTTGTCTTCGTCGCTGAAGTCGACCGAGCCGTTGAGGTAGAATCGGACCTCGTCATCGAGCTTGTAGTCGAGCTTGAGGTTCGCGCCGCCACGGGTGCGGGTAATGCGCGAGTCGCGCCAGTCGAAGCTGTAGGTGTATGCCGGTCCGTCGGTACCGTTGGGCAGATTCTGATAGGACTGCATCGACTCGGACAGGATCGACGGTACGACGCGGTAGCCGAGGTTCACTGCGACGCCGAGCTTGTCGTTGAACACTTCGGAGTAGTTCAGCGAATAGCTGCGCGGTTTCGGCCAGTCGGTGTCACGCGGATCCCACGGACGCCAGATCGAGCCGATCGAGCCGCTGATGCGGCGCTCCGGCGAGCTGTCGAAGGCGCTCTTGGTGACCAGATTGACCGCGCCGCCAATCGAATCGCCATCCATGTCAGGCGTAGGCGACTTGACGACCTCCATGCGCTCGATCGCATCGGCATTCGTATGCTCGAACTGGTACTCGCGCGACGTGCCGGCCGAGGCGGCGTTGGCAGCGCGGTTGCCGTTGATCGTCACCGTATTCAGATTCTGGCTCATGCCACGGATGCGGACGTAACGGATGTCGCCGTCCATCGACTGACCCTCGACGCCGGGCAGGCGGATGAGCAGGTCGGCGGGATTGCCGGCCAGATTGCCGAACGCATCGGCCGACACGATGCTCTTCACGCCCGGAGACTGGCGCTGCAGGGTGATCGCCTGCGCATTGCCCTCGCGCTCGCCGGCGACGACGAATTCGCCGAGGGTGTAGACGTCGGACGTCAGTTTGAAATCCTGGCGGATCGATCCGCCGGCCGTGACGGCCACTGATGTCTCCACCGGATCGAGTCCGGTGTAGGACACCTGGATCAGGACCTGGCCCGGAGCGACATTGGTGAAGCGAAAGGCACCCTGCTCATCCGTGTAGACTTCGCGGTTGCCACCTTGAACGAGCACCACCCGTGCGCCTTCCAACGTGCGGCCGGTGGCGGCGTTGATCACAGTGCCGGTGACGATGCCTTGCTGGGACTCCGCCGTCTGGGCGGAGGCGAGGGAAACGACTGACGGAAAGGCCACAGCGGTTGCGGCCAGCCAGGTCAGCGCGGGAATCAAGCGGGTCATGGGGAATCAGGGGTTGGGGTCGTGCGCCGCGTCAGGCCGGGCGAAGGGGGCCGCACCGGCCGTGGGTGATAACGCTGCACAAGATGACGACGCTCTTGGAAAACGGGACGCATCGCCGGCATTCAACGGGCAATTTGTGCCTTCTTATGCCCGGTTTTGTTCACCGCCCGGGGGCGCGTTTCCGCCCCCGGGCGGCGGAGCTCAGGAGCGCGGGAGGAGCGTGTATTCGCCGCCGGCGACGGTCGTGAACTCGATCACGTCAGCGTCCACGCGCCGCACCTCGACCTCACGATTTCCTTGCCGGACCACAGCGCCTCCGGCCACCCGCACGCGGCAGGTGCCGGCCTGGCCGGACCGCAGGGTCGCGGAGGAAAGCCGGCCCTGATCCCACGCGAGATCGAGTCCGTACGCCCCGCGGGCGCGCAGGCCCTTGACCGAACCTTTGGCCCACGCCTTGGGCAGGGCGGGCAGAAGCTCAATCTCGCCGGCATGGGATTGCATCAGCATTTCGACGATACCGGCCGTGTATCCCTGAATGGCCTGGTTGCCCTCCATCGAGGGCACGCGGTCGCTGTCCTCGGGTGCTGGGTGGATGGAGATGTCGGTCTCCATCATCTTCGTGATGCGATAAGCGGACTCCGCGTCTCCAAGCCGTGCATACAGATTGATCTTCCACGCGGCCGACCAGCCGTGGTTGTCGCCCTTGGCGACGAGCACCTTGCGCACGGCCTCGGCGAGCTCCGGCGTCCCGCGGCGGGTAATCTGGTTGCTCGGATAGGCGGCGTAGAGGTGCGAAACGTGGCGGTGTTTCGGATCGAACTCGAGGTAGGGCTTGAGCCACTCCATCAACAGTCCGTCCTCGCGCACCTGCTCCGGCGGAAGCCGCGGCAGCGCGCGCGCGATCTCGGCCCGGAGATCGGCATCGACCCCGAGTGCGAGCGAAGCCTCGGTGACCTGACGGAAGATGTCGCGCAGCAGCTGGGTGTCCATCGCCACGCCCTCGGTGATGGAGTTGCGCACCCCGTTCTCCGGCCGCGGCTGGCCGTGCATCAGGGCGCGGCCGTTGACGAGCACGATGCCGTTTTCCGGGGAGCCGGACGGCGAGGTCACGAGCCATTGGCCGTTCTTGTGCTCCACGAGCATGTCGAGACCGAACTCAGCCGCACCCTTCAACAGCGGGTAGATGCGCGCGAGGTAGGCGGGATCCGGGTTATAGAGATAGTGTTCCCAGAGGTGCTGCGTCAGCCAGATGCCCATGGTCGGGGCCATGCCGTGGAACACCCGGTCGGTCATGGCGGTGTTCATCCACACATCGGTGCCATGGTGGGCGGTCCAGCCGCGCGCACCGTAGTTGCCCCGGGCCGTGCGCGCCCCGCTGGCAGCAAGGTCCTCGATGAAGCTCAGGAGCGAATCGACGGTGCTCGGCAGATTCGCATTCTCCGCCGGCCAGTAGCATTCCTGGATGTTGATGTTGAGGGTCCAACGTCCGCGCCAGCGGCCCTTGAGGTCATCGAGCCAGATGTTGTGGTTGTTGAAAGCCATCGTGCCCGGGCGGGAATCGGCGATGAGCAGGTAGCGTCCGTATTGGAAATACTGTGCGGTGTACTTCGGATCGAGGCCCCCTTGGCGCAGGCGGTCCATGCGCGACGTCGTGTCGTCGAGGGCCGCCTCGTTGGTGCCGAGATCGAGTTGGCAGGCGGCGAAGAGCGGACGGTAGTCGTCCAGATGGCGTTGCCGCAGCTCGGCATACGTCCGGCCGGATACGCCACGGATATAGTCGGCGCAGCGCGTGTCGGGATTGGCGGTGATGTCGTTCCAGTTGACGTAGTTGGTCGCCCCCACGAGCAGGATGGTCACGGCATCCGCCTGTTCGATGCGTAGGGAGTGCGCCTTGCCGTCATGCACGACCTGCACGCGGCCGCCCTCGGGCAGCACCCGCACCCGGCCCTGCCAGCGCATCAGGCTCTTGATCTGGGGATTCGGCTGCGAAACGCCGCCCTCGATCAGAATCGTGTCGGACCCAAGCGACCGCGTCACAGCCGAGGTATGCAGGCTGGACAGTCCGGTGTTGAGCGTGAGCTGGCCCGGTTTCGAGGCGGTGAGACGGATCACCACCACCTGGTCCGGGTAACTGGCGAAGGCCTCGCGAGTGTACTGGACATCGCCGATGCGGTAGACGGTGCGGGCGATGGCCGACTCCATGTCGAGTTCGCGGCGGTAGTCCTGCACCGCATCGTGGCCGTCGAAACGCAGATGCAACCGCCCCATGGCCTGGTAGGTCTGCACCACCTCCACCGGATAACTCAGCAGGTTGGCCGCGAGGTCGGCGGCCTCGCCGAATTTTTCCTCGGACAACAGCCGCCGAATCTCGGGCAGGGACGGAAGCGCCTTGGGATTCACCGCATCGTAGGGCTGGCCGGTCCAGAGCGTCTCGTCGTTGAACGGAATGATCTCATCCTTCACCCGTCCGTACAGCATCGCCCCAAAGCGGCCGTTCGCGATCGGCACGCCTTCCCAGAACTTCGTCGCCGGCGTCCGGTACCACCAGGCCATGTCCGTCGCCGGCGGCGTGGCCGTGCCGGTGATCGTGGCATCGGGTGGCAGATTCTCGCCCACCGATGCCGCAGCCGCGGCGCGGGCCGCAGCGGGCACCATCAGGGAGACGGCGAGGACAGACAGGAGACGTAGCAGGGGGATGTGGGGGAGACGTAGCATAAATCAGGGGGCGAGGATGACCTTCAACAGGCCTCGCTCGCGGGCATGGAGGCGGGCAAACCACGACGCGCCCTCCTCCAAGGGTGCGACGGCGCTCAGGAGCGGCTTCACGTCGAGTTTCCCGCGCGCCATCATATCGAGACAGGCCGGATAATCGCCGGCCGAGGCACAGGAACCATGGAGCGTGAGTTCGCGCGTGACCACCACCTGAAGGGGCAGTTCCACCTTCGGAGACACATTGCCCACGAGGGTAACGGTGCCTCCCTTGCGCACGCAGCGAACAGCCAGGTCAACCGTCGGCGCCACGCCCACCGCCTCGAAGGCATGCACCACGCCGACCTTGCCGGTGTGGGACAGGATCGCCTCGAGCGGAGCTTCTGTGGACGAATTGATCGCGATGTCGGCACCCAGCTTCAACGCCTGCTCCAGCCGGTCCGCGGCCGTGTCGACCACGAGCACCTTGCCGCAGCCGGCGATGCGCAGGGCCTGAAGCAACGCGAGGCCGATCATGCCGCAGCCAATGATGACCACGGAATCGTTGATCGCCGGCTTGGCGCGCTTCACCGCATGGAAGGCGATGGTGAACGGCTCGATCAGCGCGGCCTGCTCGAAGGAGATTCCGTCCGGGATGCGATAGACGATGTGCTGCGGCACCGCCACGTACTCCGCGAAGGCCCCGGCCTGACGGTAGTCCTCGCAGGACACGCCGAGCACCCGGCGGTGATCGCACAGGTTGATCTCGCCGCGGCGGCAGAAGTCGCACTTTCCGCAGTAGATCGTCGAATCGAAGGTAACGCGGTCGCCCGTCGCCCAACCCTTCACATCCCGCCCGGTGCGGGCGATCACACCCGCCGCCTCGTGACCCATCACGATCGGCGGCCGGCGCCGGCCCGTCGAACCGTCCATGCCGTGCACGTCGCTGCCGCAGATGCCGCAGGCTTTGACGGCGACCAACACATCCTCCGGGCCGATCTCCGGCACGGGAAGGTCTTGGAGTGAGAACTGATTGGGCTGGGTGAGGACGAGGGCACGCATGGCGGGGGACGACTCCACCGAGGTGCAACGTGCACCCGTTTCGCGGGAGTCGGGTGCAGGCTAGACCGGGGAATCGGGCTGGGTCAGCCCCCAGATGCGATATATGTTGCGGTATATAGTAAAGCCAAAAGGCCTACTTTCTACCACGGGCAGGACGGCAACCCTGACCGGTGACCCTAGCGCCGGCGGGTCTCGTTCATAAACGCGTCCCGCAAGGCGAGCAAACGCGCCACCACGTCGGGATGCGCCGCAGCGACATTGTCGCTTTCATCCGGGTCGGTGGACAGATGGTACAACTCGGGATTGCCCACCTCTGCGGCGGGCCGGCCGGGCGTCCGCTTCAGCACCAACCGCCAATCCCCGTCGCGCACGGCGTCGATGACGTCATTGCCAAAGAAGAACGGCGTCGGACGCCGCGCGCCCGTACCGGCGAGGAGCGGCAGCAAATTCTGCCCGTCATACACCCGATCGCCCGGGGGCTCGACTCCGGCCGCTGCGGCGAGCGTGACAAAGACATCCATCACGATCGCCGGGGTCTCCACCACGCGGCCCGCCGGGATCCGGCCTGGCCACACCGCGATGGCCGGCACCCGAACCCCGCCTTCGTACGGCGTGTTCTTTCCCCCGCGAAAGGGGCGGTTGCTGCCCCACGTATTGGAGGGATTGAGCACCGCCTCCATCTCGCGTCGCTCTGGGACGGAGACGACCGCGCCGTTGTCATTGGTGAAGACAATCAAGGTCTGCTCCGCGTGCCCGGTCTCACGCAGGGCCTTTCTCAACTCGCCCACGCTCCCGTCGAATTCCTCAACCATGTCCCCGTACAGCCCGCCCGCCGAACGTCCGCGAAAGGCCGGCGAGGCCGCCAGGTAGGCGTGCGGGGCGTGGGTCGCGTACAGGAGGAAAAAGGGCTGGTCGACCGGTTGCGCCCGGATGAACCCGACGACTTCCTGCGTGAACCGCTGCGTCAGCGTCTCGAGATCGACCGGTTGCTCAATGCGCTCGTGGTCGCGGTGCAGCGGCAGCGGCGGCCAGTTGAGTTTCATGCGCACGGACCGCGGATGGTTGCCGTCCATGTCGTTGGGGTACGGCAGCCCGAACCAGCGGTCGAAGCCGCGGTCCAGCGGCAGCATGCCGGGCTGGTGACCAAGGTGCCACTTGCCCACCAGGGCGGTGCGGTAGCCACGGCGCCGGAGCAGTTCCGCAAGGGTGGTCTCTTCTCGCGCGAGGCCGTAGGTGTCCTCGGGCCAGAGCAATCCGGTCAGGCCGTTGCGCAACGGGTAACGTCCGGTCAGCAGCGCACCCCGCGTCGGCGTGCAGGAAGGGGTGGTGACATAGAACGACGTGAGTTTCGCCCCGTCCGCGGCCAGCGCATCGAGGTGCGGCGTGCGCAGCACGGTCCCACCGAACGCCCCCAGATCGCCATAACCCAGATCGTCGGCTACGATCAGAATAATATTGGGCGGTCGTTCGGCTCGGGACGCCAGAGCCCCGGGCGTGAACCCGATGACGAGGGCAAGGAGCCACGTCGCCTGCGCCAGAGCGCGGCGCCACCGAGGACGGACGCCGCGCAGAACAATAGAGATTGAAATCTCCCAACGTGAACCGGAGCCGGGGCAAACTCTCATGAAGAGGTGCCATGGTTAGCCGGTTTCGTCGGCGATGATAAGCGCAATGCGATCGAACCCGTTAACCTAGGCGCCAACCTGAACTGAGCGCATCCCGTGATGCCCCGGCGACGCCGCTCGCCCAAAAAGGATCGGACGGGCGGGTCGCTCCGCCCGTCCGGTTGACCGATAGCTCCGGCGGCGACGTTCGTGCGCACAGAGGTGACCTGTTCGCCCGCTCCCCGGAGCATCGGAAACACAAGGATGCGCCGGCGAGGCGGCGCATCCGGCACCGTCGTTTAGAAGTCGAACGAATTGGTGATGGCCCAGCTCATGCCTTCGCGGATCATGCCGGTCGCCATCGAACCGTCGGGCTGCGTGGTGATGGCTTGCACCTTGTCGCCTTGGAAGGCGTTCGTGATGTTTGCCTGGATCGACCAGTTCACCTTGTCGGTCAGCTTGCGGGCATAACGAAGGCTGAGGCCGACGTTGTGATAGGCCTCGTTCTTGTAGACGGTGTCGAGGTCGACCACCGCCGCCCCCACTTCGTTCAGCTTGTAGCCGTATCCGATGGTCTTGGGTGACTCATAGCGATAGCTGCCGCCCACCGAGACGCCACGGAGGAAGCCTTCGCGGAACGTGTAGTTAGTGACGAAGTTGACGCGCCACTTGGACAGCTCGCCCACTGCCTGACCGTTCTGCTGGAGCTGCACCTGATACGCGTCCCACAGCGAGAGGAAGCGTTCGCGCGGCGTGTTATTGACTCCCGGCTGACCGCCGAGGGCGTCAGACGTGAAGATCGGCACGCGACCGACCTCCGTCTGGAACTCGTCGTAGATGAACTCCATGACCTCGCTGAAGCGCTCGCCGGGGATGTTGTCGCGAATCGCCTCGGTCTGGGACAGATTCGCGGACACCCGCCAGTTGCGCGTCAGGTTGGCGACGAGCTCGACCTCCCAGCCCTTCGAGATCGTGTCCTCCAACAGAACCGCGTTCTCGGGGTAGGACCAGCGCATCCCGGGCGAGTTGATCGAGCCGGGGAACGTGCCGTCGAGGGGCAGCCAGGCCTGCACGGCCTCGGGGAAGCGCTCCGCGAACCGTTGCTCAAAGCCGAGCCATGCGTTGGACGCGGCGATGTTCTGCGGGACCCAGATGCGCTGGTTGTTCAGCCGGGTGCGCTCCGCAGCGGTCAACGTACCGGCGGCCTCGCGTGCCTCAAGATTCGGATCGACGCGGCCGTAGTTGACCAATTGCTCCACCAGCACCCGGTAGACTCCTTGGAAACCCTGGAAGAACGCCTGTTCGAGCAGGAACTTCTGGCTCTGCAGCGTCGACGTCGACGAGGAGTTGTTCACCGTGGTCTCGAACTTGGTGCCGCGGAGGATCCACTTCCCGTCCTTGGTGGAGAGGACGATGCTCTGGTCCGTCGTGCCCCCCTGGGCGCTCAGCACCGGTTCGCGGAAGACGCCGACGCGGAGGGGGTCGGGGTTGGTGTTCTCGCCTTTGGCATACAGGAACGAAACCTCGAACGGCAGGTTGTCGAAGAAGCGATGGGCGTGAAACACCGCCGACCAATTGGTGGAGTTACCCGTCTTGATGATGGGATCAAAACGAAACGCGGTGCGGTCCGGGTCCGGGATCGGCGGCGAGATGGCTTGGTCCCAGGTGTAGATCCACGACTTGTAGTCGTCCTCGCGCCAGCCGTAGGTGCCGACGAGCGCACCGTCGAGGAACTTGCCCTGCCAGGCGATCGCCTTGGACGCGACCTTCTCCTGCAGGTTGTCCCGCACGCGCGTGAGGTACTCACGCGACGCGGCATCGGTCGGCGCCCCGATCAGGCGGACGGTGCCGGTGGTCCAGCCGCGATAGTTGTTCGGATTCTGCGCGGCGCGTCCGTAGACCGGATCGGTGGCCAGCGGATTGATCGCCGGGTTGAACGTACGGTAGTCGGCATCGAAGTAGCGGTAAGTGTAGTCGCCGGTGATCGGAGGAGAGCCGGGACCGATGTTGCGAATGCCGAGATCGTCGCCGAGGGAACGGCCGGCCAGGTTGTCCGAGACATAGAAGTAGTTCAGCGTTCTCGAATTGGTCTGGAACTGGTTCCGACCGCTCGGATTCGCGAACACGAGGCGGTTGTCCACCCAGTCCATGTCCACGCCATTGGACATGTAGTCGAAGCGGCGCTGCACGACTTTCTGCTCGGAAACCGTGCCGGTGAGGAAGTGTTGGCCGAGGGAGCGGAGGAAGCCATTGCGCGCGCCCTTGCGGAAATCCTGCTCATAGAAGAGCACGGCCCGCCAGGCGTCACGATCCGCGTTGATCGCCCGGGAGCCGGTGAAGGGCGACTCGCGGAAGTAGGCCTTGCCGGCATTCGGATTCGGGCTGCCATCGGGCAGGAGGGCGCTGGCGTCGATGCGCAGGGTCGAGTTCGAACCCATCGCAGCGTAGCGATCGAACTCCATCTCCTGTTTGAAGTACTGCAGGTTATAGCTCAGCTTGTTGTCGAAAAACGTATGGGTGAGCTCGGCGCGCCCGAGATTCCAGTCGCGCATTTCCCGCTTCGAATCGCCGTCGATCAGGTTGTCGTAGAAATCGTACATGCCGGCATCGGTGAGCACGCGCTCACGGTAACGGTTGGAGAACGGCAGGCCGAGGGCGTTGGCGTAGGCCGGATGACCGTTGACGAAGACCGGCAGCACGGTGCCGCCGATGTAGGAGACATTCGAGCCGGTGGCGGCCGGCGCGTTGATCACGAGCTGCGTGCCATTGATGCGGTAGCTGTTGGCGGAATTGATCTGGCGCTCGTAGATGCTGGTGGGCTGCGCAGAACCGTCGTAGGTCAGCACGATCATGCCGTTGCCAAAGCCCGTGCCGATCAGGGGATTCGCGCGCTGGGTGGGCTGGCCGTAATTGAGGAAAAGGAAGCGCTCGTGCGCCGGATTGTTGCGATCGATGACCGTGCCCTCGAGGCCGCCTTCGGAGGCCGGCAGGAAGAAGTAAGTCAAGTTGTCGACTGGTGGCTGGCCGCGACGGCTGTTCGAGCGGAAGTCACCGGTCTCGGCCGACAGCTCGAGCTTGAACGTGGACCGCGGCGTCTGCAGGAAGCGCGGCGTGATCTTCGTGGTAACGTAGATGCGCTCGTCGAGTTGGAATGCGGGGTCCTGGCGGTACTTCTGGTCGTTGCGCAGGATGGCGAGCCGGGCGGACAGGACATCCTTCACGATGACCTGATTGTAATCAAAGGTACCACGGATGCTTCCAAACTCGTCGAAGCGGAGCTGGGCGCGTCCGCGGTTGCGGTCGGTCGCCCGCAGATTCGAGGCGTTGATGATGCCGGCCGGACTGCCCAAACCGAAGAGCAGCGAGTTGGCGCCGCGGATCACGTCCACGCGGTCCGTGTTGTATCCATCCCATGGAACATCGCTCTTGAAGTAGTTGAGCGTGTTATCCGCGGCGGCCAGGCCGCGAATGCGGGTGTTGGCGTTGCCGTTGCCGAAGTTGTCGTTCTCCTCGCCCTGCGAGTTCGCATTCACGAAGGTGCCCTGTGCGCCGCCGACGTCGGTGTTCACCGTGAGGGCCAGTAGTGTCTCGTTGTCGTAGGCGCCAATGTCCTCGAGGAAGGCCTTGGTGTAGACCGAGATTGCTGAGCCGACGTCGGCCAGCTCGGTACGGATGAGCGTGCCGCCCAGCGTGGAGGTGGCAACGTAACCGTCGTCTTCGTCGGTCCGGACCTCGAAGGGAGGCAGTTCGACCGAGGGGGTTTCACCGACGGGTCGGGGTGAGTCCGGCGCGACCTGGGCGGCGAGCGACGCCGTGGCAAGCACGGAGAGCAGCGCGGATCGGAGCAACCGCTCGAATCCCGGCTGACGGGACGGCGAGACGGCGGGGGTGTCATGGGTGATGTTCATGGCGATGTGGGGTGGACAAAAGAGACGAATCCGCGCTGAGCGTCGGTCAGGTGCCGGCAGTCGCAGGCAAGGCGGGGTAGGAAACCGATGGTCGCCGATCGGAGATCGCGACGCGCCTTCGGGGTGACGTCGAAGGTTGCCGGGGATCGCTCCAGCTCAATGCGGCGGATCTCGATCCCGTTCGATAACGTCCGGCCGGCGCGCTGCGCCGCGTGTGAGCCGATCCGCCCGAACGCATGGATCCGACAAGACTCACGGCGTCCTGGCCTCCCGTGCGGCCTGCAGCCGGCCATCGATTGTTTGCCAGGTTTCCCATGCCACCGTTTCGAGGTACCTCGCGGTCTCGGCATCGATCGTTGCCGTGAGGTTCATCGACATGTTGCGACGCATCCACTGGGGAAGCCGCGCCTGATAGGCATCCGGCTGAAACGCAGCGATGCGTGCCCGCTCGGCCGCCTTTTCGGCGTCGGTCTGAGGCTTGGGCAACGCGTGAGGCCAGACCCAGTAGGTGCGGGGCAGCCGGCCCACCGGAGATTCGCGGGTGAGCGCAGCATAGAAGCAGGCCAGGTTGAGAAAATGGCCGAGGTCCCCGGGATGCGCGGAGTCCTGGGGATGCTGGAGCGGCAGATCCGGGCGCTCCGCGTACACCCGCGCCCAGGCTGACGAACACGGGGCGAAGTGCCGGATGCCGTTGGCAACCGCCAGATCGAAGATCCTCGCACGCCCTGCCGCCTCGCGTTCGCCGCGGCCCCACCCCATCTCGTAGAAGACGGGCTCACCGCCCGCGGCACGGATCTCCGCACAGTAGCGTGTGATCGCATCACGGTGCAGATCACCCGTGCCCGTGGGATCGTCGTCACCCATGATGAAACGCGCCACGGTCATCAGGGCCACAAGTTCCGGACGCTCGGCGCGAAGCTTGTCGAGAAACGTCTGCCCCGGCGCGACACCGTACTCGTAACGGGAGAAGCCCGGCTCGAGGTAGACGCGAATGTCGCTGCCACTGCGGCCGACGATATCCGGCACCACGGCGACGTTGGGATGGGTGGCGAGGCGATAGTCAACCGCCCGCGCCACCTCACGCGGCAGGTCATTCCAGTACGCGCTGCTGCTGCCGGCAAACAGCAGCCGCACCCGCGAGCCAACGGTCACGCCCGACACCGCCGCCTGCCAGGCGGTGGCAGGAAGGGCATCGGGGGAGGTGAAGACCCGCAGCGCATCCGTCGCGGACTCGTTGGTCCATTCGAGGCGGATACGGGTCGGGCTCAGCAACGTGACGACGTCAAGGGGCGTCCAGCTTTGCTTCTCCTCCAGGGACCATCGGTCGGCGGCCGGCGCCGCTTTGTGCGTCGGGGCCGGTGCCACCCATGGATTCGTCGCGGCGAAAAGCCGGTCATCCGCCACGAAGCCGACAATCGGGTCGGCAAACTCCACTTCAGCGACCAAGGTGACCCGACCCCGGCCCTTGGTGGCCTTGTCGAAGTACACCATGTGGCTGGCGATGCGCGCCTCGCCTACGTTCCGCCGGTCGAGATTCTCGACGTCATCCCACCGGTTCAGACGCTGCACGTCGAGGTACCCGGAGGGCAACGTGACGCCGCTTCGTTCGGTGAAGGCCAGCATCTGCGTATCCGAACTTTGGATTTCCTCGTACCAGAAGTTCGGGGCGGGAGCGACGTTCAGACTTCGGTCCCAGACGATCTCCGCCTGGGCCGGCGCCGACACGAGCGCAGCGAGTGCCAGCACCGCCGCGGTCGCGCGGCACCGGAGCAAGGATGCATGGGGGAAAACCTTAATCGACGGACTCATGGCGTGGTCGTCTGCTTCACGCCGTCGTGGTTGCGCGTGTGGCGGAACGGATAGGATTGCACGATGCCGACCACGATCTGGCTGAAGCGGTGGCCGTCGCCCGCGGCAGCCTTCTCAATCTCCGCCACTGCCGGGAGATCGTAGAGCTGGAGTTTGCGGCCTAGGGCATACCCGAGCAGGTGCTCGACGAAGCCGCGGGTGAACTCACCGGGGTCGCGCAACAGCGCCTCCTTGTAACCGGCCGGGCCGTCAAAGCTCACTCCGTTCCACTCGCCTCGCGCATCCACCGGCTGGCCGCCATCCGTCTCGCGCCAGCGCCCGACCGGATCGAATCGTTCAAGCGCAAAGCCGGGAGGATCCAGGCGCACGTGGCACGAATAGCAGGCCGCCTGGTTGCGATGGGCCTCAAACTTTTCCCGAATGCTGCGGGCCGCCGCCTCCTCCTTGGTGTCGTTCTCGATCGCAAAGGCGACCTTCGGTTCCTGCGGGGGACGGTTGAAGATGGTCTCGAGCAGCCAAGCCCCTCGTTTCACCGGACTGGTGCGAAACGGAAGTGACGTGACCGTGAGCGGACCGGCCATGGCGATGAATCCGCCGCGCGTACGGTCCGTCAGCGGCACTCGCACCCAGGTATTGGCCACCTTGTTCGCCGCCTCCCGGATCTCGCGATTGCTTGCCCCGGGCACAGGCGACGGCGCCGCGGGCATGGCCGACGAGGTGATGCCGTAGAACCGCGCAAGCCGAGGATTGAGCCAGGTGTACTCCGCGCCGATGAAATCGAGGATGCTGCGATCCTCGACCATCACGGTCTCGAACAGGAGCAACGCCTCCACCAACATGGCCCCATGCAGGGTATCCTTGCCCTGCGGGCCGGAGTAGAAGGCCTTGAACAAGTCTGGATCCGGCTTCGCCGTCGACAGCTGGTCCAGCCTCAGCCACTGCGTGGCGAAGGATTCGCTCAGCTCACGCGACCGCGGATCGCGCAGCATGCGTCGCGTTTGCGCCTCAAGCACAGCAGGGTCGCGCAACCGGCCGGCCCGCGCCTCAGCGAGCAGCGGCTCGTCCGGCGTCGAGGCCCAGAGGAAGTACGCAAGGCGGGCGGCCAGCTCATGATCGTCGAGCGGACGCACCGTGCCGGCGACCGGATCGACGCGCTCACTCAGGTAAAGCAGCCGAGGTGACGCCAGCACCGTCTGCACCACGAGGCGAGCTGCGGCCACTTCGTCTTTACCGGAGCGAAGGACCGAGTCCCAAAGCCCCAGATAAAGGGCCAGTTCGTCATCCGCGACCGGCCGGCGAAACGCCCGTTCCAGAAATGCAGCCACCCGCTCCCGGGCTGGAGGCGCCGGACCAACCCGGGGCGCGGGGGATGGCGGCGGCGCCACCACCTCGGCCTCGACCGGGCGTGGCTCGATCTGCGCGGTCAAGGCCGGTGGCGGCACCGGTTGAGGGGTGCCGTTGGTGACGAACCCAAGGTCGTCGATCAGCACGTAGTCCCCGGTGAAGGCCGAGCCGTCGATCGACAGCGCCAACAACCGCTCTCCAGGCGGAGCCGCGAAGGCAAAGAATGTCGTACCGCCCGCTCCCTCGGCAATCATTGCCGTCAGGCGGGACTCGGTCGCGTCGGAGAATCGGGCGGTCAGCGTCACCGCACCGCTCTGTCCGCGCCGGCCGACCACGCAGAGCCCGAGCGCCTGCACGCCTTCTTCGGCGTCTTCGCTTTCGACGCGAAACGCCAGGTCATAGGTTTTCTCGCCTTTTGCCTTGTTGGCGATGAGCAGGTTGTCGGACGTGGCCTGTGCGGTGGAGAATCCAACCAACCAGAGATCGCGGTCCGGGGTCAGGACGATCGTGCGGCCCGTGAGTGGCACGCGGATCGAGCCGATTCCGCCTGCAACTGTCCGGTTGGTGTTGTCCAACGGCACCGCGAAGACGCCGCCCAGTCCTCCGGAGACAGCGCGGGCGAGCGATTGCCGGAACGCAACGAGCGACGCGGCGCTGCCTGGAGCCGCCGGCAAGTCGGTCACTTTCGGGGCATAGTCAGGCGCAGCAGAGACCGGCACCGCCTCGCGCCTCGGCACCGCGGCGACGACCGGGGCGGCCGGAGGCGGCAGGGTCGCCGGATCGATGCCGGCGAGCGCGGCAAACGCCGGGCTGCGCCGGACCAGGTCCGAGTGACTGGCGATCTCGCCGGCAAGGGCCACATACTGCTCGAGCATGAGCGGCGACAGATTGTTGGCGTCTCCACGGTTTCGATACCCGTGTTCCGCGCGATTGTCGCCGGGCAGGCCGGAGGACGGCAGGAGCACGGGGTACTTGTTGCCCTGCTCCCGCAGTGCAACCTCCACGACATCGCCCAACGCAGGCCGGCTGGGGTCGAAGTAGGCCTTGTGCGCAAAAGGCAGCCGCTCGGGAAACATGAAGACATCGGTCGGGAGCCCGAGCAGATCCCGCACGGTGTTGTTGTACTCCAAACGCGTGAGCCGGCGCAGCACCGGCTTCCCCGGGTCGCGAGCTGCGAGCTGCGGATCGGGCTGCTCCGCAAGGTGCACGATCCAGTTGATCATCCGCCGGCGCTCCTCGTCGGTGGGCTGAAACTCGTCCAGCGGCGGCGGCATCTGCCGGGATTCGACCTTCTCGAGCACCCCCGCCCAGATCGTACGGTGTCCCAGCGTCGCCGCGAGATCGCCAAACTGCTCAAGGTTGAGTCCGCTCTTGCGGGTCCCCTCGTCATGGCAGTCGTAGCAGTATTCGCGCAGGAGGGGCAGCACGTCGCGCTCGAAGAGGGGCGCCGGCGACTCGGCCGAGGCGGCGTATCCGGGAGCGGCGAACAGCATCGCCACCGCGGCGGCGCGGAGGAGGATCCGGGCTGGGTTCATGCGGCGACCTTTCCCAGCTCCCGCAGCACCTCACCAATCGCACGGAGGTTCTCGAGACGCATCTCGTCGTACTCGCGCGAGATCAGGATCCCGGCGGCCCCGGCGGCAAACGAAGCCCGGACCGCGGCGCGCGTGCCCTCCGGCGTGCTGCCGGACTGCGGCGATGAGGCCGACTCCTCCGGCGCGGCCGGTGCCGGGACATCGACGCCGATGCCCGGGATCACGGCACACCGGCCTTGCACGATGTCGACAATACGACGGGTCTCCCGACCGACGTAGTCGGCACTGAGACCCTGGTGTTCGAGCGCCGCAAGGTCCGGCTCCCGGGCCGGATCGTAGCCACGCAGCGCATAGTGCAAGCCGAGCGCCAGCGTCAGAGGCACCTCGGCGAGCGGCCCCTGCTGGAGCCGCGCAAGGTGCCACCACCGGAGGCGCGGACCCAGGACATCGTGGTAAAGAATCGGCTTGATGAAATCGGTGTACGGCACGACGTCGGCGTAGCTCATTTGCGCGAGGAAAAGTCCGTCCCAGGACGTGTTCTGATGATCGAAGTGCCGGCCCACCTTCGCCGCGGGGCGAGCCGCCTTCACCAGTGCATACGTGCGGCGTCCCTGCTCCTCGAGCGCGAGGCGCCATTGGTAATCCCAGGCCAGCACCTCCGGATACTGCATGATAATGCGCAGCACGTTGGTCAGAACCCCGTCGGCCGGTCGGGTTGCGCCGCCCCGGATCCCCGTCACGAGGGCATGCAGTCGTCCGAAGCCCTCGCGCGCCCGGGGGACCGAGATACCCTCACGCCGGGCACGCTCTTCACAATGAACGCAGAAGCAGAACGGCATCGTCCCGCGCCAGAGCAGCTCCGACAGCGGGCCCACGCGCTCCGCGCCCCATTGGTAGCCATCGAGATCGTAGGAGCGGACCGTGTCGTCAACCAACGCGTCCCAGAACCCTTGCCACTCGGGATGATTGCGGCAGGGCTGACCCGAGGGTCGGCCGTTGAGGCCGACGCTCATTGCCCGTGACGCATGCGTCACCCGCCCGCGCAACTCCGCCGCACCCGGTTCGAGAATACGCGCATAGAGCTTCAGTCCGCGCCGCCGGCAGACCGGCAGGAGGTCCGCAAACAGGTCTCGGTCACCGTACTCCTCGTCGGCCCCCGGCACGGGGACGCGCAGGGAGGTGGCCGCGAATCGCTCGTCGTGGTGGCGCAGCCAGACCCGGGTGATCTTTCGGCGGCGCTCGTCCCGGATCGGCACACCATGGTCCGCGTAGGCCGAGGGCGGGCGGTTGTGCGCGGCATACCAGCTGTGACTGTAGAGAAAGAGCGTGTTGACGTGTGCGGTCGACTGCACCGTGTCGAGGCAACGCTCGATCCCCTCGTCGAGCAGACTGTGCCCCGCGATCTGGATGCCCACGAGGGTATCATCCGCCGCCGGGGCGGACGCCCGGGCGCGGATCAGCGAAGGGGCGGCGAGGGCGAGGCCGGCCTGTGCCGTCCGGGCGAGGAAAGTACGGCGGTGCATGGTTTCGCTCATGCCACGAGCTCCCGTAGCACGCCGGTACTGTCGGCAAACCGCTCGCGCGAGACGCCGGCCTCCCGGGCCAGGGTGAGCCAGAGGTCCGCGAGGGGCCTGAAGCCGTCATAGCGCAGGTGGCCGCGGCGCAGGTTGCCACCGGCCAGCAGAACCTGCAGATCCCGGTAGTTGTGCGTATCCCCATCGCCGATACCACTTCCCATCGCGAGCACGCACGAATCGAGCAGCGTACCGTCGCCCTCGCGGATCGACTTCATGCGCTGGACCACGTGGGTGTAGAATTCGATGTGAAAGCGGTCGATCTTCGCAATCGCCTCCTTGGCCTCGTCACCTTTGGTATGGGTGAGCACGTGGTGGTTCTGCGGCTTGTCGAACACGCCATGGTACATGCGCGGCGAGTCCCAGCGCTCCGGATCGACCACGAGGGTGGCGACGCGCGTGAGATCCTGCTGAAAGCCGAGCACGAACATCTCCGCCATCAGCCGCAGGTAGTCGCCGCGATGCTCCGGGATGCCCGCAGGTTCGGGGAACGGCGGCTGGCGCAGCCGTGAAGCCACCTGCTCCGCACGTTCGAGCCGCTGCTCTGCTCCGCGGACGCTGGTCAAATACTCGTCGAGCTTGTCCCGATCCTCCCGACCGAGCCGGCGCGCGAGGGCATTCGCCTCGGCGCGCACCACGTCAAGAATGCTGCGCACCGGCTCGACCTGCGGTCGCCCGAAGAGCCGGCGAAAGACGGCACGGGGATCCTTCTCCGTGTTTGCCGCGTAACCGGGTCCCGCCCACGAGATGCATTCGAAGTACTTGGTCTCCTTGTTGTCGGCGAAATCGTTGCAACTGAGCTCCAGCGACGGCAGCAGCGTCTCGTCGCCAATCCTCCGGGCGATCACCTGGTCGAGGGTGATGTTGGTGGGGAATGCGCCATCGAGCGTCTCCACCGGCGGCGAGCTCGTGAGCCAACAGGCACCGCATTGCGCATGGACGCCCGTGCCGCCGACGTAGGTGCGGTCGAGACCCGTGACCAGGGTGATGTCCTGCTTGACGGGAGCAAGGGGCTCCAACGCCCGCGGGAGCGTCCACTCCGTGCCGGTCTCGGCCGGCAGGAAGGTCGCCTGATTGTAGCCGTTGGGCGTGTAGATGAAGGCGAAGCGCTTCGGCGGAGTCACCGGTGCAGTCCGGCCCGCCGCCGCCCGCACGGGTGACGGCAGCATCGCGTTCAGCATGGGCAGGGCAACGGCCACGCCAGCTCCGCGGAGGAAGGTGCGACGGGACAAAGGACGGGAAAGCGCGAGGTGCATGAGGAAGGACGGGGTAGCGGTCCGGCGGGGGTGTCCGGGGCAGCGCCACCGTACCCGAAGCCGCGAACCTCCATCTAGTGTCCATTGGTATAGTCCCCCACCGGCCGCGCGCTTGAGGGCTTGGCTTGATCGGTGGTTTGGACCATGCACATGGGTCCCCCGCGAACCCCGCGCCCGGCTCCTGACCGCCCGGTCCACGATGGCCGCCACACCGTCCAACGCCCCTATCCGCCCTACTCCACGCCCCACCGCCAAGGTGCTTCGCGCGTGCATCATCGTGGCCAGTTTCATCGCTTCGTCTGAGGCCAGCCGCGCAGCCGAGTCCTCGCCGTTGCCTACGCTCACCACCGTGCGCGAGATCCAACAGCTGTCCCCGGCGGAGGCCGAACGGGGTTATCCGGTGAAACTGAAGGGCACGGTCATCTACCACGCCCCGGGTGTCTCGTATCGCTTTCTCCAGGACGACACCGGCGGCACCTATTTCTCCAATCCCAACACCGATCCCCTCGACTTGTCGCCGCTGGAGCCAGGCCTGATCATCGAGATCGAAGGCATCACGCGCGCCGGCGGTTTTGCCCCCTACGTCGGCCGCAACGCCAACCGGCCCCTAGTGTGGCGGGAACTCGGCCGCGGCCCTCTGCCCACGCCACGACGCGTATCGGTCGGGGATCTCGCCGATCCGCGATTCCACAGCGAGTACATCGAGCTGTCGGGCGTGGTCCGCCATGTCGAAGAGCGGCGTTTTCCCGACTCCACCTCCCGCGCCGTTTCGATCCGGGTCGGCAGCAACACCGCCACGGTCACCGCCCAGTATTTCGACCCGCGCGGCGTGACGTTGCTGCCCGAGCACTTCCTTGGGGCACGCGTCACCTTTCGCGGCGTCTATGGCACGACCTTCAACGACCAGCGACAGATGGTCGGATTCCGGCTGTTCTTCGATCCGCATCACGGTCTGGAGGTCGAGACCCCGGGCCCCGCCGACCCGTTGGATTCCCTGCCCATCACGCCTGTGTCGGCGCTGATGCAGTACCAGAGCACGGCGCGCGGTTCGCCGATGGTCAGGATTGCCGGCACCGTTACCGGCGGGATTGCCGGACAGGGCTTCTACCTTGAGAGCCAGGAACGGGGCGTCTGGATCGAAGTCGCGGACCCATCCCTCCAGCCCAAGCCGGGGGAACGCGTGGCGGTCGCCGGGTTCCCTTCCCTCGGGGCCTTGAACCCGATCCTGAAGGATGCGGTGTTTCGGGTGGAGTCGCGGGCCACGCTCGCCCCGCCACCGCTGATCACCGCGGCCCAGGCTATGTCCGGCCGTTTCGATGCACGCCGCGTCGTGATGGAGGCGACGGTGCTCGACGTGCTCGCCGCCGAAGGCGCGAACACGGCCTTGTTGCGCGACGGGTCGACCGCGTTCTTCGCCGAATGGCTCTCGGCCGACGCCCCTCCCCGCCTGCACGCCCTCGCCCCAGGCACGGTCGTTCGCGTCACCGGTGTCTGCCTGAACAAAGCCCTCCTCGGCACCTCCGACCCGACTCCGCGGGATCCTCGGATGTCGCTTGTCGCTCCCGATCGCATTCACTTTCGCCTGCTCGTTGCCTCCGTCGACGATCTCGTCGTGGTGCGAGGGCCTCCCTGGTGGACCCCCACGCGTATCTGGACCGCGCTGGGCGTCACCGCCCTGCTCGCCCTGGCCTTCTTTGGCTGGATTCTCTCGTTGCGTCGGCGGGTCGCGGCCCAGACCGAGATCATCCGTGCCCACGCGACCCGCGAAGCCGTGCACGAAGACCGGACGCGCATCGCGCGCGAGCTGCATGACACGTTGGAGCAAGAGCTGACCGGCATCGCCGTGCAGCTCGATGCGGTGAGCGACCGACTGCCAGGCGATCACGGTGCGGCAGGAGCGCTCGGGACCGCCCGCGCGCTCCTACGCCATACGCGCACCGAGGCGCGACGTTCGGTCTGGGACCTAAGGGCTGCCCTGCTGGAGGAAGGCGACCTCGCCCATGCGCTGCGCGAAACGGCCCGGCAGTTGGAAGGGGGGCCAGAATTGCGCGTCCGATGCATCGGCGACGTGCGCCGCCTGCCCGGTCGCATCGAGACCAACCTTCTGCGCATCGGCACGGAGTCGATGACCAACGCGGTGAAGCACGCCTCGGCCCGGACCGTCGACGTCACGCTGACGTTCGGCGACGACGTGACGCTCGAGGTGCGAGACGACGGCCGGGGGTTCGACGCCTCGCGCTCGACCTCGTTACAAGCCGGTCACTTCGGCTGGCTCGGCATCCGCGAGCGAGCCGAGCGCATCGGTGCCGTGCTCACCGTCGAGAGCCGTCCCGGCGCTGGAACGCACGTGCGCGTGCGCGTACCGGCGACCCGTCTTTCTGCGGAAAGAGAGACTGCTGCCACTCCATGAAACGCCCTTCCGCTCCCCCTTTGCGCCTCATGCTGGTTGACGATCACTTCGTGGTCCGGGCCGGCCTTGCCTCATCTCTGGCGATGGAGTCCGACGTCACCGTCGTCGCCGAATGCGGCAGCGGCGAGCAGGCCGTCGAGAGCTACCGCCAACACCGCCCCGATGTGGTGCTCATGGACTGGCGCCTCGCGGGCATGAGCGGCGTCGAAGCGACGGCGGCCATCCGTCGGGAGTTCCCCGAAGCGAAGGTGGTTTCGTTCACCGTTTACGAAGGCGAGGAGGACATCCTGCGCGCGGTCGAAGCGGGCGTCGTCGGCTATCTCGCCAAGTCCTCCAGTCGCCAGGAAATCCTCGCCGCGCTGCGCGCCGTCCATGCGGGAGCCACGGTCTTCCCGCCGTCGATCGCCGCCAAACTCTCCGCCGCAAGAACCCGCGGCAAACTCAACGAGCGAGAAATGGCCGTGCTGCGCGCGATCGTCCGTGGCCGGTCCAACAAGGAGATCGCGGCCGAACTGGATCTGGCGGAGGTCACAGTGAAGCTGCATGTCGGCCGGATTCTCGAGAAACTTGGCGTGCTCGACCGTACCCAGGCCACGACTGCGGCGCTGCAACGGGGCTTGTTGCATCTCGAGTAAACCAAGCCCGCCACCACCCACGGCCTTTCTTTCCCCATGCGCATCACGCTCTCTGACATTGCACACAAGCTCGGCATGTCGAAGTCGACGGTCTCAATCGGGCTGCGCAACGACGTCCGGCTGCCCACCGCGACCCGGGAGAAGATCCGGCGCGCGGCGGCCGAACTCGGCTACCGGCCCGACCCCAACCTCGCCGCGATCGCCGCCCAACGCTGGCGTCATCGCGACCAGCGCCACAACGTCGGCGTCGCGCTGCTCGAAAGCGCCAGCGAACCGGCGCCGCACCTGCGCAAGGCCTACCTGCATCATGCCGAGGCAAGGCTGGAGCAACTGGGCTACCAGGTAACCCGCTTCAATCTCGACGCGCAGCCCACCGTGGCCGCGACCAACCGCATCTTGATCGCCCGCGGCATTCGCGGCGTGCTCGTCCCTCCGATCTATCGGAACGACTTGCTTGCCGAGCTGGAGCTGCCGCGCTTCTCGCTCGCCGCCGCAGGTGTGGCGCGATGGCTGCCGCCATTCGCCGCCGCCACCAAGGACGCCTTTGAGGGCGTTTCCCTCTGCCTGCGGCGGATGGTCGAACTCGGCTACCGCCGCATTGGGGTCGCCCTGCTTCGCCACGAGGGCAAGGTACCCGATGATGCGCATCGGCTGGGAGCCGCGCTCGAGGCCCGGCAACGCTACGGCGAAGACGGCATCATCATCGAGGTATGGGAGGGCCGGATCGGCGACATGGTCGCCGAGATGACGTCATTCGCCCATTGGTACCGCGCGAAGCGCCCGCAAGCGGTACTCGCCTTCAACCGGTTTGCTCTCGACTGGATTGATCACGCCGGCCTCCCGCGACCGGGCATCGCCACCCTCAGCCGCTTCGATCGGGCCAGCGAGCTCGCGGGGCTTGAGCCCCAGCACCAGCGCATCGCCGAAGCCGCGGCTGAGCTGCTCGACCAGGAAATCCGGCATCATCGCATCGGTCCCTCTCCCGACGCCCCGCCCCGCCTGCTCATTCCGCCAAAGTGGATCGACGCGCCCTCGTTGCCACCCGCCACAGCCGTGCGCACCCAAAAGAGGGTTTAGTAACGGTCAGTCATCCGTCGCCTCGGCCTTTGTCCCTGCCCGCGGACCGGTCATGCGCGGCAGCGGCTCGGGCCGGCGGAGGTAGGCTTCGAGGATGTAGAAGTGCGCGTCTGCCTGGGAGTCGTTGTCGAGGGTCACCCCCCAGCGCTCGGCGGCGTTCACCCGTTCGCGATCGTCGCCTTCCGCCATCAACCAGGTGTAGGCGCCGAGCGCCGTGTCCCGTTGGCGGATCGACCGTAGCCAACTCCGCTGAAAGCCGTGTGCGGCGTCGAACGCGGCGGGCGGCAGTTCCGCCTTCACCGCCGTGACGAACGCATCCACCGATCCACCCGGCGACAGCAGGCGGTGCACGTGCCGGTCGAACACCTGGATCAACTCCGGCCGACCCAAGCCCCACGGCAGACCGGGCGGATAACCGGCCTCCTCGGGCCAGAACGAAGCCACATCGTCCGGTACGGCGACATGCGTGACCGAAGGGAGCAATCCGCTCGCCCGCGCAAACACATCGGCCCCCTCGGGTGAGGTCGCATACTGGAGAAAATCCACCGCCAGCGCCGCGCGCGGACTGCCTTGCGTCACGCCAAAGCTGTTCTGCAACCGTCCCTGGCTTTCGTCGATCGGTCCCATCACAAACCGTCCATAGACCGGATCGTCGGCCGTCGGCCACGGGATGCGCATCACACCGATCGGAAAGGTCGTCTGCTCGCGCAGCGTCGCGAGGTCGGCCGGGCTGCCGAGCATCATCAGGGCCTGACCATGCACAAACTGGAAGACCGCACTGTCGCGCTGCAACTGGGTGAATCCGGGTGTGCAGTGCAACCCGACCTCGCGCGCCAGTTCGAGTCCGGCCCGGACCTCGGGACGGTCGAAGCCGAAACCGCCGCCCAGCGCGGCCCGCAAGGTGTCTGTCGGGTAGAGAGTGAACTGGCGGTGCGGATCCAGTTCGACGCGCAACCATTGGGTCACGCTGCTGAAATAGGTGCTCATCAACTCCTGGCCGGTGTTGCGCGCCGCGGCGATCGGCACCAGGGGGCGGCCGGTTCGGCGCTCGTAGGTCTGGATGGCGTCGCAGAGGGCGCGAAACTCCCGGTAATCCGCCGGCGGTTCGTCGCGGCCGATGACTTCCTGCAGGAGCGCACGGTTATAGACGAGGCGGGTCGTATACGTCGTGAAGGGAATGCCGTAGACCTCGAAGTTGGTCAGTGAATACGAGGGCGGCCACATCAGGCCGTCGCCAAAGGTCTGACGCCAGGGTACGTGGGCCCAGGCTGACCCGGCCGCGTAGGGATTTGGTCGCGTCATCTCTGCCCGCAGGGGCCGGAAATGGCGGCCGAGCAGCTCGTCGAAGGCCTGCGAGGACAACCCTTCTCCGGGCGGGAGGCCGATCTGCACGAGGTCCGGGGCCATACCGCCGACCAGCTTGGTGATGAGCCATTGCGCCCAGACCGAACCGGGCACCTCGATCACCTCGACTTTCACGCCCGGGTGCCGGGCTTCGTAACCGGCCACCACCGCCGTCAGGCCGCGCCGAAATCCCGTTTCGAGACTGCGATGCGCCACGGTGAGCACCTGCACGTCCGGTGCAGTCGGCGTGCGGCGTGCCGCTCCGCGCACTCCCGCCAGCAGGGTCGCGACGAGCGCCAGCACGACGAGCAGGCCGGTCCACCGCCAGGCGCTCATGGCAGGCTGGCCAGGATCTCGCGCGCGAGGCGCGCGGCGTGACTGCGCGGATAACGTTCGACGTAGACCTCCAGGAAAATGCGGGCCTTGCGCGCGTCGCCCGTCCGCCGCGCCGTTTCCGCCGCGCGCAGGAGCACGTCCGCGTGGAGGTTGTCCTTCGCCAATCCGTCCGCCAGCGCTGCCTCATAGTGGCCGAGCGCCCGTTCCGGATCGTCGACCAGCACCTGGCAGGCCTGGCCGAGCACATGCCGGAGGTTGCGTCGAACCGCAGGGTGGGTGAGCCGTGGCAGCAGTGCCTCCACCGATTGGATACGCTCGGCCGGCGCCGGTCCGGCGGCGGTGTAGAGATCGAGGATGCCGACCTTGACGAGACCGTATTGGGCCAGCGGATGCTCCGGCGCGGAGGCCGCGAGTTCCAGGTAGGCGCGGCGGGCCCGCGCGAGGTCCGGCTGCGGCGCATGGATCTGCCACCACCGGGCGGCGAAGTACCGCGCGGCGACGCCGGCCTCGTCGGCCGGATTCTCCGCGGCGAGCGCCTCGAAGTGTCGGAGTGCCTCCATCAGGTTCGCCTCAGTGCGCGGCTGGCGGTTGAGCAGCGCAAGACCGAGGCCGAGCCGGGCGGCCCGCACGTCTCCCGGAGCGGCTGGAGGCACGCTCAAGGTTTCGTAGGCCTGGTTTGCCCGCAGCGCGCCGAGGTCATGAAATGCCTCCGCCGGCTCCGCTCCGGCCACGGAGACGGACACAAGCGAGCCCAGCAGGACCGCGAAGGGCCGGGCGCAGCCAGGGGTGAGGCGCGACAGACAGGGGTGCATCAAACAAGTGATGGGCGGGAGCGTGACAGCCCGGACCCGTGCTGTCACCCCGTTTCGCTGCTACGGGATGGCTTCCCGGCACGCACGCAGGTACTCGAGGCTGCGGGCGGCAATCAGCTCGGCGCCGCCGGTGAAATCGAAGACCTCGACTGACACAAACCCCTCATAACCTTGATCCTGCAACGTTGCGAGGATCGGGCGGAAGTCGACCGCGCCGAAGCCCGGGCCCCGTCCGTTGGCATCGTTGGCGTGAACATGGGCAAATCGGCCGGCCCACGTGCACAGGTTTTCCACGACCGGCATGCGCTCGGAGCTCATGCTCTTCACATCGACCATCATGCCGACGTGCGGATGGGCCAGCGCGGCGACGAAGGCCGCCACCTCGGCATTCGTGGTGAGCACATTCGTCAGGTCCGCCGGCAGGGCCTCGAGACACAGCGTGACCCCGCGCGCCGCCGCCGCGTCGCCGACCTGGCGGAAGGCGTCAACGGCCCATGCCTGCGCGACCGCGGGCGGAACGCCCTCCGGGCGACTCCGCTGGTACGGCGATCCGAACACCATCACTCGACCGCCCAGGTCGGCGCACAGATCCACGAGGCTGCGCAGATGATCGATCGTCCGGATGCGCGTCGCGGCATCCGGCGCCAGCAGCTGCAAACCGGGCGGCTGCGCAAGCAGCCAATGCAGGCCGGTGATGGTGAGCCCCAGATCGCCCGCGATTGCGGCCAGTTCCCGCCGCGCTGCCGGTGAAATTTCATCAGCCCGCCCGGCCAAGGAGTACGGCGCGAGCTCGATCCCGTCATAACCGGTGGCGGCGACACACTCCGCCATGCGGCGAAAGGTCCAGCCTTCGAAGAGCTCGTTGCAGATGGCGAAACGCACCGCCTCTCCGTGCCGGATCGCGGCGGAGTTGTCAGCCCCGCATTCCGGGCTCGGCAAACGCCGTCCGGTGGAGCACCACTGTCACACCCCTGTTTACCCTATGTCCACCCTCCGCTCCCTCGCTGTCGCCGCCTGCACCCTTGGTACCGCCTTCGCCCAGGACGCCGACCTGCGCATTGGCCTCATCGGTCTCGACACGTCGCACGTCGTCGCGTTCACGCGCGTGCTCAACGACCCGGCGCACAAGGATCATCTCAAAGGCGGGCGCGTCGTCGCCGCCTACCGCGGCGGTAGTCCCGACATGCCGCTCAGCGCCAACCGCATCGACGGTTTCACCGCCGAGCTGAAGAAGTATCCCGAGATCGTCTTTCACGACACCATCGCCTCGCTGGTCGCCGCGGTCGACGCCGTGATGATCCTGAGTGTCGACGGACGCATCCACCTCGAGCAGGCCCGCCAGGTCCTGCCGGCCCGCAAGCCGGTCTTCATCGACAAGCCCTTTGCCGCGAGCCTGGCCGACGCACGCGAGATCGTCCGTCTCGCCCGCGAGCATGGCACGCCCCTTTTCAGCACCTCGTCGCGCCGCTACAGCCCCACCCTGCCGCCCGTGCTGAAGGCGACCGAGGGCAAGGTCCGCGCCGTGCTCTCCTACGGCCCGATGCAGATCGAGCCGAACCACCCCGACCTCTTCTTCTATGGCATCCATGCGGTCGAGGGGCTCTACACCGTGCTCGGCCCGGGCTGCGTCTCGCTCCAACGTACCCATACCGCGGATACCGACGTGGTGACCGGCGTGTGGCCGGACGGACGGGTGGGCACCGTGCACGGGATCCGCAACGCGAAGGCGCCATTCGGAATGGTCGTGTTCGGCGCCGACGGACCGGTGCGCGAGGACGCGGACATGTCGTACGTGCCGATGCTGCAGGACGTGCTCACCTTCTTCCGCACTGGGGTCTCCCCGGTGCCGCTGGAGACGACGCTCGAGATCATCGCCTTCATGGAGGCCGCAGAGGAGAGCAAGCGGCGGGGCGGCGCACCGGTCACGCTGGCCCCGATAACCGGCGCTCGCTAGGGCGAATCCGGGCAGGGCTCAGCCGCGAAGCCGCAGGACCGTCATCGTCACGAGGACAACCAGCGCCGCGACCCCGACGGTGTTGGCCAGCCAGCCGTTGCGGTGCTCCCGGACCGCGCGCCGATCATTGGCGAGCACGAGCAACACGGCAGCGCCGAGGGGCACGGCGAGCACGGTGGTGCGCTGCGCCCAGACGATGCCCTCGATGGCCGTGCCGGCGCGCAAGGTAAGATAGGCGGTGGCCACGCCGGCGACCATGCCGATCGCGGTCAGAAGCCGAGGCCAGCGATCGTTCACGCCCGAGCCCAGACCCAGTCCGTCGGACAGCAGGCCGCCGCCGACCATCGGGTTGATCACGACCGAGGAGAAGCCCGCCGAGAGGAAGCCGAGACTGAACAGCCACACCGCCACCGGGCCAAGGACGGGGCGAAACTGCTCCGCCATGACCGCGGCACTGTTCACTTCGACGCCCCGAAGGACCGTACCTGCGGTGATCATGATGACCGCGGAGATGGTGCCGAGCAGGCCGAGTCCGACGAGGGCCTCGCGGCGGGAGAGGCCGAGGTCAGCCTCGGTCCAGCCCTTCTGCCGCGCCAGCGCGCCTTGGTAGAGCGCGGCGATGACGGAGAACGTGGTTGCCACCATCGCCATCGCCAGGGCGGTGTAGCCCTCCGGCCACGGCCGCGGCACGAACCCCGTGAGCACGGCGCCGACCGGCGGCCGGCTCGCCAGCAGGTTGAAGACGAAGGCAAGGACCATGGCGAAGACGAGCGCAGCCATGGCCTTCTCCACGAAGCGGTAGAGCTGGCGCACGAGCAGGAAAAACAGGCCGCCGGCGCCCACCACCGCGATCCACACCGTCTCACCGATGCCGGAGAGCACGGTGAGTGCCGTGGCGCAGGCGAGGTAGTTGGACAACTGGAACGCGGTCGTGACCAGAAACGCCAGCACCCCCATCAGCATGGCGAGCGGGCGACCGTACAGGCGGGCCACCACGGACAGCAGCGAGTCCGGGTTGAGGATGGCGACGCGCGCCGCCATGGTGGAAAAGAGCCACATGAACGTCGTCGCCAGCGCGACCACCCAAAGCAACGCGTACCCGAGCCCGGCCCCGAGCTTGGAGGCAACCGTGATGGTGCCCGGACCGATCACCACGGAGGCGGTGATCAAACTCGGACCGAGGGAGCGAAGCAGACCGGGACGCGGCGCGGTGGGCGCCGTGGCAGACGAGGAAACGGTGGGCATGGTGCGGGCGTAGAGGGGGCAGTTCAGACCGTTTCCGGAATCACGTAAGGAGGACGCTGGGTTTCCTTTTCCAGGAAACGGGCCTCGGCCAGTCGCGCGGGGTCGCCGGAACCGACGCCGGCCACGGTGTCGCCGTCGAGGGTCAGCCACTCGCCGAGGGTAAACGGGTGCCGTTCGACGTCGACGCCATGCACCTCGACGTGGCGCTTGAGATCGGCGGCCAGAGCCGCGCCTTCGCCGGTCGCCTCGACCGCCTTCGCCACCGCGCTCCACGGAGCCGGCGCTCCGGTGCGGTAGGAGAGATTGCCGGCATGGCACAACACCGTGGAGACATGGCTGACGTCCACCGGCGCGGCCAGATCCGCGGTCCGGCGGCTGCGCACGGCTGCGAGGAAATTGTCCATGTGCCCCTTGCCGCCGTCGCCGGCGAAGGCCCGGATGCGCTTGCCGTCACGATCGTAGGCCGCCGCGCCGACGAGACCGGACACATAGCCACCTTCGCACTGCACCACCACGCCGGTGCGCTGACCGCGGTACTGGTCGGCAAAATTCACGCCCGGTTTGGCCGGCAGGTTGCGAAACTCGAAGAACACCGGCACGTCCGCGTAATCGTAGACCGCCAGCTGCGTGTTGGGCGTCTCTCCGGCGTCGCCGAAGGCAAAGCGTCCGCCGAGGCTCAGCACGCGGCGGGGCGGTGCACGGTGACCGGCGAAGGCCAGCGCGACATCGATCACGTGGATGCCATTGTTCCCGAGGTCGCCATTGCCCGTCGCCCACATCCAGTGCCAGTCGTAGTGCAACTGGGTGCGCGTGAGCGGGGCCATCGGGGCGGGACCGCAAAAGAGGTCGTAGTCGAGTCCGTCGGGATACCACGGCGCGGTGCGCCCGATCGGCTCGCGGGGCCGGTGGGCGACGGTATGAATGTACTGGATACGCCCGAGCGCGCCGGAGGCCACAAAGGCACGCGCCTCAGCCAGACCGGTCTCCGAGCGGTACTGCGTGCCAGCCTGGACCACACGCCCGTACCGCTGGGCGGCCTTCACCATCTGCCGGCCCTCCCAGATGGTACGCGACACCGGTTTCTCGACATAGACGTCCTTGCCCGCCTGGCAGGCCCAGACGGTGAGCAGGGCATGCCAGTGGTTGCCCGTCGCGATGACCACCGCGTCGACGTCGCTGCGCTCGAGGAGCCGGCGCGCATCGGTGGTGGCGAACACGCCGGGCCCCGCATCGTTGACCGCCGCCTGCAGATGGGCTGGATCCACGTCGCACAGTGCGGTCACCCGCACACCCGACGTGGCCAGCAGTTGCTTCAGGTGCGGCCGGCCCTTGCCGTTGAGGCCGATCACGCCGATCCGGATGGCGCCATTGGCGCCGATCGGGGCGCTCTGGGCAGAGCGCAAGGGAGCGGCGGCCAGGCTGGCGCCGGCCAGCAGCAGGAAGGAGCGACGGTTGAACGACGGCATGCGGGTAACGGGTTCGGCGACCGTCGAGGCGGGGGTACTGGCGGCCGACGGCTAGGGATTTAGGCCCACGCCTTTGAAACTCAATCCACATCTCGTGGACGGTGCACCCGTCGCTCAGCCTCATCTCGGCGGCCGGCCGTACCGTCGAAACGTTCAATCCGGCGCCACCCTCCCCGGCTTATGATCGCGGGAAACCTTGCGGTTTTCTCGGTAGGCGGTTCGTCGGCGGTGTGCAATCATCGCAGGCGTCCATGGTCCGTTCCGTTCTCCGTCTCTTCGCCGCCCTCGCCGCGGCCGGCTTTGCCGGCTCCATCTCCGCCACGCCGCCCGACGAGGCCCGTTATGTCCGGCTCGATGCGCCGGCGACGGCGCTGTTCGAAGCCACGCCCCTGGGCAACGGCCGGCTGGGGGCGAGCCTGTATGGCGACCCCGTAAACGAACGCATCGTGCTCAACGAAAGCGGCGTGTGGTCCGGCTCGCCGCAGGAGGCCGACCGGCCGGGCGCGGCCGACGTGTTGCCCGAGATCCGCCGCCTGCTGCTCGCCGGGCGCAACGCCGACGCGGAAGCCTTGGTCAACGCACACTTCACCGCCGCCGGTGCCGGTTCGGGCCACGGTCGCGGAGCTGACGTTCCTTTCGGCTGCTACCAGATTCTCGGTAACCTCGAGCTGCGTTTCGCGGGGCCCGACGCCTCCGCGCCGGTATCCGGCTATCTCCGCACGCTCGACCTCGCCACGGCCACCGGCCGGCTGGTCTACACGCAGGGCGGCGTCACCTACACGCGGGAGGCGTTTGTCAGCGCACCCGACGAGGCGATCGTCGTGCGCCTCACGGCGTCGCAGCCGGGCCGGCTCGATCTTGATGTTGCCCTGTCCCGTCCGGAACGCGCCGCGGTCATCGCCGACGGTCCAGCCGGTCTCGAGCTGTTCGGCCAGCTCAACGACGGACGCGAGGGCGGGACGGGCGTGCGCTTATCGGCCCGGGTCGCCGTCCGCAGGCAAGGCGGCCAGGTTTCCACCGTCACCCACTCCGGTACGCCGGTGCTGCGCATCCGCGGTGCGGATACCGTGACCTTGGTCGTCACCGCGGCGACGGACATCCGGACCTTTTCCGGCCGCAGCGTGACCGATGCACGCGCCGCCTCCGCGGCGGACCTGGCCCGCGCCCTCGCGCGCGATGACGCCGCGCTGCACGCAGCACACGTGGCCGATTACCGCCGCTGGTTTGACCGGGTGACACTTCAGCTCGGCGCCGCCGATCCGGCCCGGGCCGGACAAACCGCACCCGAACGGCTGCGTGCCTTTCATGCCGGCCAACCGGATCCCTCCCTCGCCGCGCTCATGTTCCACTTTGGGCGCTACCTGCTGATCTCGTCGTCGCGGCCGGGCGGACTGCCCGCCAATCTCCAGGGCATCTGGGCCGATCAGATCCAGACCCCGTGGAACGGCGACTGGCACACCAACATCAACGTGCAGATGAACTACTGGCCGGCCGAGGTCACGAACCTCTCCGAGCTGCATCAACCCGTGTTCGCGCTCATCGCCTCGCTGGTGGAGCCCGGCACCAAGACCGCCCAAGCCTACTATGGCGCGCGGGGCTGGGTCTCCTTCCTGCTCGCCAATCCCTGGGGCTTCACGTCGCCGGGTGAATCCGCCCGCTGGGGCGCAACCGTCTCGTGCTCGGCGTGGCTGTGCCAGCATCTCTGGGACCACTATCTCTTCACCGGCGACCGTGACTTCCTTGCCTGGGCTTATCCGATCCTCAAGGGCTCCGCACGGTTCTACCTCGACATGCTGATCGAGGAACCGCGCACGGGCTGGCTGGTGACCGCGCCGTCCAATTCACCCGAGAACGCGTTCCTCCTACCCGATGGTACGGTCGCCCACGTGTGCCTCGGGCCGACGGCCGACATGCAACTGCTCCGCTCTCTCTTCGCCGCCACCGCCGAGGCGGCACGCCTGCTCGACGTCGATGCCGACTTCCGCGCCAACCTGCTGGCCGCGCGCGCCCGACTCGCGCCGACCCGGCTCGGACCCGACGGACGCATCCTCGAGTGGCTCGAGCCCTATCGCGAAGCCGATCCGCACCATCGTCACATCGCCCACCTGTGGGGACTCTTTCCAGGCGACGAGATCGATGCCCGCCGGACGCCCGACCTCGCCGCGGGGGCGCGGCGCACCCTCGACGCGCGCGGAGACGAAAGCACGGGCTGGAGCCTCGCGATGAAGATGGCCATGTGGGCCCGCCTCGGCGACGGGAACCGCGCGCACCGACTCTTGATCAACGCTCTGAAGCCGGCCGACGCCGAAACCTCACGCCAGCGCTGGAGCGGCGGCACCTACGCGAACCTCTTCGGCGCCCACCCACCCTTCCAGATCGACAGCAACTTCGGGCTCACCGCCGCGATCGCCGAGATGCTGCTGCAATCGCACGTCTCCGATCTCAAATCCGAAATCCATCTCCTCCCGGCCCTGCCCTCCGCCTGGCCCGAAGGCTCCGTCCGCGGCCTGCGCGCCCGCGGCGGCTTCGAAGTCGACCTGGCGTGGCGCAACGGACGCCTCGTGACGGCGACGCTCCGCAGCACGCACGGCACCGACGCGGTCGTGCGCCACGGCCCGCAAACGCACACCCTCACGCTTCGCCCAGGCGAACACCGGGTGATCTCGTTCTGACTCCGGAGACCACCCGGCGGCAGGCTGGCCGCGCGTTCAGAAGGAGAACGTATTCGAAACGCGCCAGCTGCGCCCTTGCTGGATGCGGAAGTTGGCGAAGGTACCGTCGGGATTCGCACGGACCGGGATGAGTTCGTCGCCGCTGAACGCATTGCCCACGTTGAGTTGGACGGACCAGTCCACCTTGCCCTTAAGGATGGGTCGGCGATAGCGGATCCAGAGATCGATGCGCTCGTTGGCGTCGCGCTTGTACCCGTTGGCAATGTCGGCAACCGGCGTGCCGTTCTCGAAGAAATAGTACGGAAACCCGATGGTGGAACTCGACTCCCAACGCACGGCCCCGCCAACGCCGAAGCCTTTCAACGCACCGTCGGTGAAGGTGTAGTTCGCGAGCAGGTTCGCGCGCCATTCGACCAACTCCGGCGCGGGCTGGCCGTTGAGCTGCTGCACGACGCCGTACTGCACCCAGTTTTGTTCGAGCCAGAAGTCCGCCATTGTGTCGTTGAGCCAGTCGTAGCCGCTGCGCATCGCCCCTGCCGCGGTTGGTGTGCCATCGGCGTTGACCATGGCCTTCTGAATGAACTCATAGACCGCGCGTGTGGATTCGCCAGGTACGTTGTCGCGGACCGCCTCGGACTTGGACACGTTGAGCGTGAGGCGAAGCTGGCGGCTGGGATTGGCCGTCAACTCGATCTCATATCCCGTCGAGACATTGTCCTCCGTGTTGACGAAGCTCGTGGCGAAGCTCGCCAGGCGGTTCATCGGTGCCCATGTGCCCTCGTTGAGCCAGGCATTCACGAAGCCAGGGAAGGCGGCCGCGAAGTCCTGCTCAAACTTGCGCCAGGCAGGTCCGTGGATCGTTTCCTGATCGGCGATGCTCCACGCCGGCGGGGTGGCGAGCGCAAGGTAGTCAGACCGCAGGTCTCCGGACTCGATGTCATTGATCATCTCCCGGGGATTCAGGGTGAGGAACTGGTTGAAGCGGAAGTTGGCGTTCGGAATCTGCACGGACGTCGAGTTCAGCACGGCGGTCTCGTACTTCAGGACCCGAAGGGAGAAGCGGTCGTCCTTGGTCGAAAGCAGGACGCCGTACTCCTCGGTGCTGCCTTGCGGCGAAGGAAGGAAATCTCCGTTCACATCGCGGCGACCGGACGTCGGGTTGAAATTCTCGCCCTTGTTGTACGAGAGCGACACATTGACCGGCAGCCGGTCGCCGATCCGCGGCAGACGGTTGAGGTGGAACACGACGCTGGAGTTGGTGGAGCGAACCTTGAGCCGATCGCGCACCGTTGCGGGATTGTCCAGGGTGTAGACGTCGGCGGCCAGATTCGCGCTGTTGAACGGCGCAGGCAGAGGCACCGCATTGTAACGGGCCGAGACGCTCTCGTCTTCACGCCAACCCCAGGTGCCGACCAGAATGCGGTCGAACATGTAGCCCTGCCACGACAAGATACGCGACTCGACCTTGTTTCGGGTCAGGGACGCACTGCGAGTGGCAAGATCCAGGTCCGCCTGCCGGCCACTCAAGGCATCAATGAGAGTGAAGTTCCCTTGGCGCCAGCCGACATAGTTGGCCGGGTTGGCCGCCTGCTCCCAAGACTGGCCCAACGGATTCACCCAGGGGGCATTGGGGGCGACGGTGGCGTTCCACGTGGTGTCGAAGTAGCGAAGGGGAATGGTTCCGCCCGACGGAATGACCATCCGCTCGAGGTTCCCGATGCCCGCGCCGGCCACCGTGGAGCGACCGGCGAGACTGTCGCCGAGGTAGTAGCGGATCGATACGCGGTTGGGATTGGAGAAGCGAGCAATCGAAGGTCCGGCGAGCGCCAGGAGATCGTCGCCATACACATGACGCTGGAAGTCTCGCGAATCGCTCTTGGTCGTGTCCTCCGAATAGGCTGCATTGAGCACCTGACGTCCGAAGATGCGCCGCAGCCAGTTGCGCTCGCCCTCACCGCGAGAAAAGTCGTGATCAAGGTAAGCGGAGGCGCGGAACCCCTCGATCTCGCTGGTAACGATGCGATTCGCCCCGAAGGTCGTCTCCTGCACGTAAGGCCGGCCGAAGTTAGGATTGGACCGTCCTTCGATGTCCTCGGTCTGGGTGTCGACAAAGATGCGCGCCGCATCGGACAGCAGGGTCGTCTGCCCGCGCTGCGAGTCCTCGCGGAAGAACGACAACTCGTAGCCGACCTTCTGGTTCAGGAACGTGTTGGAGAGCACCGCGCGGAGCTGGTCGAAGTCGCTCCATTCGCGCTTGTTCGGGCCATCGAGCAGCAGGTTATTGAAATCAAAGACCGAGGGATCGCTGATCTGCAGCGGGATGAAGGAGTTCCCGAAGGGGTGCCCCTGACTCACGAGGTAGGCGTTGAGCGCCTGGAGGGGCGTGTCCTGGAAGGCGTTGCCGTAGCCGAAGAGGTTGCGCGACGACTGCGGGTTGCCGGTGTAGGTGGTGCCGTTGGGGTTACGCACACCGTAGCTGAAGACGCGGCCCACCCGCCAGAGATCATCCGCCGGATTGGCGCCGTTGACGTTCAGCCGGGCGCCGAACGCATCCGCCCAGACCGCGATGCCGGGCGCAAAGCTGCGTCGGACATTCTCAAGGAAGGATACCCCGTCCTGATTGGCGAAAAGCGTGTAGGCGGGAATCACGCCATCGGCATAGCCGTTGAAATTGGAACCGGCCGGCAGTTGTATCGGGTTCGTGGTGACAGGCTCGATCCAGCCCGTCAGCCAGTCGAGCGGCGGCGCCGTGCGGGGCCGGTTGCTCTTCCCGTCGCCCCGCTCGTAGTCGACCGTGACTTCGAAGGTGGTGCCGCGGCGGTTAAGGAACGAGGGGCGATACTTGCCAGCGACGAACACCCGGTCTTCGTCGTCATAGGCGGGCTTCTGCTTGAAATCCTCGTTGTCGCTCAGGGCCGCGATGCGCACGGCGAGCTGCCGGGGCACAAGGATCTTGTTGTAGTTGGCCGTGGCGCGAATGGAGCCGAACTCATCGAACGTGAACCCGATCTGTCCGGAGTCGCGGTTGAAGTTGGCCTGGTCGGTCGAGGCATTGACCACACCGCCGGGACTGCCGAGCCCGAACAGGATGCTGTTCGGGCCGCGCAGCAGGTCGATGCGGTTCACGTTGTAGCCGTCCCAGGCGACATTGGTGCGGAAGTAGTCCCGCGTATTGTCGGCCGAAACCAGACCGCGGACGCGCGTGTTGGCGTTCGGGCTGAAGTGCTGGGCCGTCTCCGCCGTCTGGCCCCACGAACCGGTGTTGGGCGCGTTCTGGAAATTACCCGTCAGCCCGCCGACTTCCATGCCTGTCGCATACGCGAGGGCCGATTGATTGTCCGTCGCACCGATGTCGGCGAGAAACTCGGGAGTCAGCACGCTCACCGCCGTACCGATGTCGCGCAGATTGGTGCGCAGGCGCGTGCCGGCGAGCGTCGAGGTGGCCATGTAACCAACGTCCTCCGTGCCCTCCACGAGGAAGGGATTGAGGGTGACGGTCTGTTCCGTGGGTTCAGGGGTTGATGGCGTGGACGGAGCGACAGGCTGGGCCGCGAGGGGACCGGCCGCGAGGGTGAGCGTGACCGCCGTCGCACAGGCAAAAAGCCGGCGAGCGGACACAGACGTGCCGAAGGAAACATTCATGAGGACGGGGCGGGGTGGCGTGGGTGGTCGGGAGCCATCAGCGGCATGCTGCCGCCGATGGCCGGGGTTGTGCGTCAACGGACGTCGAGCGGCAAATGACCGCCCATTCATCCCGTTAAATGCCACCGCGCTCGCGCGGCACCGTCCGGTTCAATGCCGGACCGGCAGACTCTGTCCTTCAATCCAGTCCGCAGGCAGGATGAGTCGATGCGCGCGGGCTGGACGTCCCCACTCGTTCGAATGGATCGAGGCGATGAGCAGATCGATGCCGGCGGCGCCGAGCTGGCGGACCATCGAACTCGAACCGGAGAGGCGACGAGTGTCCGTCGGACCAACGAGGAGTGACGAGACCGCAACGTCTTCCGGCACCCGCCAGCCCGCTTCGATCAACCAAGGCTGGATGATGTGGCCAAAGCCGACCACCACGTCAGGCCGGACCTCCTTCATCCAGCGGAGGAATGAATCCCGGTCGTGTAACTCGTCGGTCCACAGCGGGAGGCGTTCCTGCTCCGGCAGGAGGCGCTGTGCCGCCAGTGACGCCCCATACCGCACCGAATCCTCGACCGCCGGGGGCTGGTGGGTGCCGATGGCTCCACCGATCCGCCGGTAACCGCGGGCTTTGGCCTCAGCCCAGGCGCGCACCGTGGCCTCGAACATGTCGGACGTGACTGAATGATAGGGCAGCCAAGCCCAGCCCACACCCAGGCCGACGACCGTCATATCTTTTGTATCCAGTTCCTGGATTCCCGATTTCTTCTCGGGCGCGATCTGCGGGATCAAAACCCCGCGGATGCCCCGGTTCCTCAGCACGCGGGTCGCCCCAGCCGGACCGCCCACCGCACCGAGATCAAAGATCTCGAGCCGGTACCCCCGCTGTTCCGCGCGCTCCTGGGCACCGGCCAGGAACCGCTTGTGCAGGCGGTGGTTCGTGCTGCGCCGGTCAACCAGGTAGATCAGGCAGCTTCCCTCGCCCTGTTCGTGCCCCGCCCATCGGTCGCGCGCCAGCGCGGACAGCAGGGGATCAGGGCGGTAGCCGAGCTGGTCCGCGACGAGGCGCACACGTTCGCGGGTGGAAGCGGAAATGCGGCGGTCATCGCGCAGCGCCAGCGAGACGGTTGCCTTCGTCAGGCCCAGCTTGGCCGCAATATCGGTTTGGGTCACTCGCTTCGGCACGGGAATCGGAGTGCTTTCGATGCCCGCGCGCCGGCCGCCTATTGTCGAGCCCGAACCGGTCACGGCGGGAGCGCGGAGGCCTTGGCCTGCCCGGCAGGGCAGGCGCGGCTCAGCGCTCGACGGCGAGCAGTGCCTTCATTTCCGCCACCACCGTCGCATGGGCCGGATCGGCGGCGAGATTGCGCCAGCCGTAGGGATCGGCCCGCACGTCGGTGAGTTCGGCCGCCGCGCCGCCCGGGTGCTCGGTGTAGCGGTAGCGGCTTGTGCGCACGCTGCGGATCAGCTCCGCGTTGCGCTCCGGGCCCACGTGATGGGCCGGATACGCCGAGGGCCGACCCCGGTAGTACGAGTACACGCGGTCGGGGAAATTCCGGGCCGTGCCGCGGATCAGCCCCGCCAGACTGCGACCGTCCAAAGGCGTGGCCGGCCAAGGTAGCCCAGCAAGTTCGACGAGGGTCGGGTAGACGTCGATCAACCCTACCGGCGTGTCCACGACAGGAACCGTACGCTCGCCTGGGACTCGCACGAGCAACGGCGTCTGGAGGGCGCGATCCCACAAGACGCCCTTGCCGTAACGGTTCTCCCGCTCCCCCAGCGCATAGCCATGATCACCGAACAACACCACGATCGTATTGTCGGCCTGGCCGTTCCGTTCGAGTTCGTCCAGGACCGTGCCGATATGGTGGTCAACCGAAGCCAAGGCCGCCAGGTAGTGCGCCATCATCGCGCGGCGGATGCCCATATCCAGCCCACCTTCCGTACCGGGCTGCACCACCGGCTGCATCGCCTCGACGGGGAATCGTTCGAAGAAGCGCTGTGGCGCGATCCAGGGGAGGTGGGGACGACGAAAGCCCACAGCGAGGAAGAAGGGCTTCTCCCCGCCCGCAAACTCCCGCAACAGCTCCCGGGCCCGCCGTGCCGTACGTCCGTCGAAGAGCGCGTCCTCCGGCAGCGCATCGTCCATCACCTGCGTGCGACCATCCTCCCCGATGAGGTCGGGATACTGGGCGAAACGGACGACCCGCTGTTCCAAGCCCAACACAGGAATCTCGTTGGCGGTTGTCACATGGGATGCCGTACCGTCGGCCAGCATGCGGCGCGGCTCTTCGGTGACGTCCCAGAGCTCCGGCACGTCCCGGCCGATGTGGAAGACCTTGTCGAGTCGTGCGGTGACGTAACCGTTGGCCTTGAAGTGCTCCGGCAAATACACCGCCGCCGCCAACGCGCCGTCGCGCCCGCGGCTGGCAAAGTCGTGCATGCCCGTCCGGAGCGGCGACCATCCGCTCAGAAACGAATAGCGGGAGGGCATGCAGTTGGCGAACTGGGCGAACGCCGCCGCGAACCGCGTTCCGCCTGCGGCCAGCCGGTCGAGGTGCGGGGTCTTCGCCGTGGGGTGCCCGTACGCGCCGATGTCCGGGTTCAAATCGTCACAGATGATCATCAGCACATTGGGCCTCCGTTCCTGGGCGGCGCCGGTCGAGACCACGGCGAGGGTGACGAGGAGGATCAGGGGACGGAGGACGGCGTTCATGGGGGCGGGAGAAGAGGGTGAACCCACGCGCCGCACCTAGCTTCGCGCGCCAGCCGGCCACAAGCGTTTTTGCAGCGGAGCCCGGACCAACGCCCGCCTCGGCCTCGTCGCTCTCCGAGCGAAGAAATGTCGGTTAACGGGATGAACAAATCTCCGGCCCGCCCGCGAGGCGCCCGGGCGACCCGCCCCCTTGGCCGATTTCAACGGGATCAATCGGGGTCCGGTTGTCTACACCCCGGAACCGGGGCACGGTGAGCGCAGTGCACCCCCCGATTCGTCGCTTCGTCATGCCTGCACGGCCAGGCGTGTTACCCTTCTCTGTTGCCCGCGCGTTCTGCCACGGTGCACTCGTTGGCCTGCTCGTCGCCGGCGCAAGCGGCGCGGAGACTACGATTGCCGGTCCCGCAGCCGATTTCGTCGACCGCCACTGCCTGCTCTGCCACGACGCCGTCGAGCGCAAGGGCAACCTCGACCTGGAACCCTTTCTCTCCCGTCCCCTCGATGCCGATGCCCTGCGCGTCTGGACCAAGGTTCACGATCGCGTCCGCGCCGGTGAGATGCCGCCCAAGGAGCGCCCGCGCCGTCCCGACGCCACCGCCTCCGCCGCTTTCGTCGACGGCGTCGCCGCCGCCATTGCCAGGGTGGAAGCCAACAAGGTCGCACGCGACGGCCGGGCGGTGAAACGCCGGCTCAATCGTTACGAGTACGAGAATGCCCTGCGCGACCTGCTCGAGCATCCGATCCTCTCCGTGCGCGATGCGTTGCCGGAAGACACGGTCGCGCACGGCTTCAACAAGGTGGGCGAGGCGCTGGACGTCTCCCATGTCCAGATCGCCCGTTACCTCGGCGCCGCGGATGAAGCCCTGCGCTCCGCGATTGCACCGCGCATCCCTGCACCGACCTCCGGCACGCGACGCTACCACACCTGGCAGCAGGGCCGGGGGTTTGTGAAGCCGGTTGGGCCGCAGTTGCGCAAGACCTTCCCGGTCGTCGGTCACGAGCTCCAGGTCGACCTCATCGCCGACCGTAATATGCGCCGCGGAACCAACTTCATTCCCGATCTGGCCGAGTATTCGGTTCCGGGCCGCGAGGAGCAGGAGGCCGTGGTGATGCTCATGAGCACCTACGAACCGAACTACATTCGATTCGAACGCTTCCGTGCGCCCGTCACCGCCCGCTACCGGCTGCGGTTCTCCGGGTACACGGTGTGGATGAGCCCCGACTACCTGAAGACCTCGCCCGGGCGCACGCTCGAGCCGATCTCCATCTACGCCGCCGCACCGCGCAACTTGCGCAAACTCGCCGACTTCGATTTCACGCCCACGCCCACCGTGCAGGAGGTCGAGGTCTGGCTGCAGGCGGGTGAAACCATCCAGCCCGACGCCGTACGTCTCGTGCGGTCGCGTCCGCCCGACTTCAAGAATCCGTGGCAGGAGCCCGACGGCATGCCCGGCGTCGCTTTCCAGTGGATGGAGGTCGAGGGCCCTCAGCTCGAGGGCTGGCCGACCGCCGGCCACCGCCTGCTCTTCGGCGACCTCCCGCTGCAGGAGGTGCCCGTCGCACCAGTCGCCGACGCAGGCTCCGAGGCGCCCAAGGGCAAGCGTAGCCCCGGCACGCGCATCGAGGTCGTCTCGCCCGATCCGATCGCCGACGCCGACCGCCTCATGCGCGGCTTCATCGCCAAGGCCTTCCGCCGCGTTGCCACGGAGGACGAGATCGCCGCCTTTCTGAGCCTGGTGCACCGCGCGCGTGACGCCGGCTTCTCCTTTCAGGACGCCATGATCGCCGGCTACACCGCCGTGCTCGCCTCGCCGGGTTTCCTGTACTTCCAGGGCGAACCCGGACGGCTCGACGGACCCGCTCTGGCCGAACGGCTCGCATTCTTCCTCTGGAACTCCCCGCCTGACGCCACGCTGCGCGCCCTCGCGGCGGACGGTTCCCTGCTCCGCCCCGAAGTGCTCCGCGCGCAGGTCGAACGCCTGCTCGACGACCGCAAGTCCATGCGCTTCGTCGAGGCCTTCCTCGATTACTGGCTCGACCTGCGGGAGATGGACGCGAGCTCGCCCGACGGAAACCTCTACCCCGAGTATCAGCTCGACGAACACCTCACCGAATCGCTCGAGCAGGAAACCCACCTCACGTTCGCCGAGTTCCTGCGCCGCGACCTGGGACCGGCCGCGATCGTCGACGCCGATTTCGCGATGCTGAACGGACGCCTCGCGCGGCACTACGGCATCCCAGGCGTCGAGGGTGCCACCCTGCGCCCGGTCACGTTGCCATCGGAGAGCGTGCGCGGCGGCCTGCTCACCCAAGGCAGTGTGCTCAAGGTCACCGCCAACGGCACCACGACGTCGCCCGTCCTGCGCGGCGTGTGGGTGATGGAGAAGATCCTCGGTTACCACGTCCCGCCGCCGCCGCCGGGCGTGGGTGCGGTGGAGTCGGACACCCGGGGTGCCACCACCATTCGCGAGGAATTGGCCAAGCACAGCTCCCAAGCCTCGTGCCTCGCCTGCCACCGGACGATCGATCCGCCCGGATTCGCCCTCGAGAGTTTCGATGTGATGGGCGCCTGGCGCGACCAATACCGATCCGTGGGCGAAGGTCAGCCGGTCACCGGTGTCGGACACAACGGTTACCAGTTCGTCTACAAGCTCGCCCAGCCGGTCGATGCCTCCGGCGTGGTCGACGGAGCCGGTGAGTTTGCCGACATCCGGGGTTTCAAACAGGTTTTGCTCAACGATCCCGACCGGGTTGCCCGCAACGTGGTCGAACAATTCCTCGTGTATGCGACCGGTGCACCGGTCCGCTTCATCGACCGGCCCGCGATCGACCGGATCCTGTCAGACACCCGCGCCTCCGGCCACGGTCTGCGTTCCCTCATTCACGCCCTCGTGCAAAGCGAACCCTTCCTCGTCAAATGAACTCGCCGTCCTCCCAAGCTCCCTTCGTTTCCCGCGGCGCAGCCCTGTCGCGACGCCGTTTTCTGCGTCACGCCGGCATCGCCCTCTCCCTGCCGCTGCTTGAATCGATGGCTCCGGTGTTCGCCCGCGGCGCCGGCCGCGCCGCCGCCACCCTCGATGGCAAACCCCGGCGCATGCTCGCGATCTGCAACAACCTCGGCCTACTGCCTGAGCACTTCTTTCCCAAGGTCGCCGGTGCCGACTACGAGTTGTCCGATTACCTGCGCACCCTCGCCCCGCACCGGCATGACTTCACGGTGTTCTCCGGCGTGTCCCACCCCAACGTCGATGGCGGCCATCCGGCCGACAATTGCTTCCTCACCGCCGCCCCGCACCCGTCCGGCGGCAGTTTTCGCAACACCATCTCGCTCGACCAGTACATGGCCGAGCAAGTCGGCATCCACACCCGCTTCCCTTCCCTTACCCTCGGGGTGAACGTGCAGCAGGGGGTGCGCAGCCTCTCATGGACCCAGTCCGGCGTGATGATCCCCTGCGAAGAGAGTGCCGCCGACGTGTTCCGTCGGCTGTTCTTCAGCGGCACCCCCGAGGAGACCGCGCTCCAGGTGCGTCGGCTCGAACTCGGCCAGAGCATCCTCGACACGGTGGCCGGACAGGCCCGCGCTCTGCAGCGGACGCTGCCGAACACGGACCGCGACCGGCTCGACCAATACTTCACGAGCGTGCGCGAACTCGAGCAGCGCATGGCCGCCTCGAAGGAGTGGGAGCACAAGCCGAAGCCGAAGGTGACCGCGCCCGTACCGCTCGATCCCGAGAGCCCGGTCGCCTACATGGAGAAGGTTCGCCTCATGTATGATCTGGCGCGACTCGCCTTCGAGACGGACTCGACCCGCGTCGTCACGCTGCTGCTCGACAGCGTCAACTCACCCGCGATCGAGGTCGACGGCACACCGGTGACGGACGGCTATCACAACCTGTCCCATCACGGCAAAGCCGAGGAGAAGCTCAACCAGCTGCGCAAGATCGACGAATGGCACATGCGGCTGCTGGGCGGTCTCATCGATGACTTGAAATCCGCCCGCGAGGATGGCGACACCCTCCTCGACCGCGCGATGGTTCTTTATGGCTCCAATCTGGGCAACGCGCACTCGCATGTGAACACCAACATGCCGGTGCTGCTCGCCGGCGGTGGTTTCCGCCACGGTCATCACCTCGCCTTCGACACCGAGCACAATTACCCGCTGCCCAATCTCTTCGTCTCGATGCTCCAGCGCATGAACATCGAGACCGACCGCTTCGCTTCCGCCACGGGGACAATGCGCGGCTTGGAGATCAAGGCCTGACCCGACTGATGAACGTGTACCGGCCGGCGGGGGCCTCGGTGCGCGCATAGCCGTCCTCCCGGGCGAGCACGGGCAGGCCGTCGAGTGCAACGGCCGCACCGGCCGCCACCGGCACCCAGACGTGGGCGGTGGTGTTGGGCGGCACGGTGATGTCCCAGGTAAGGTGCACCCCCTCGCGCCGCCAGTGACTGACGATCTCGCCATGGAGCGTGCGGTAGGTCGCACGTGCCCAGTCGAGACCGGCGCCGAGGTAGGGCTTGAGCACAAACCGTTCGTAGCCGGGAAACGCCGGATCGAGCTCGATGCCCGCGACGTGCCGGTACAACCACTCCCCCACCGAGCCGAGGGAGTAATGGTTGAACGAGTTCATGCTGGGATTGAAGAACCCGTCCTCGTGCGTCCAGCCGTTCCAGCGTTCCCAGATCGTGGTGGCGCCATGCTTCACCGGATACAGCCACGAGGGGTAGGTGTCCTGGAGGAGCAGGCGGTAGGCGACGTCCGCATGGCCATAGCACGTGAGGATCGGATTGAGGAAGCGGATGCCGATGAATCCGGTGCTGAGGTGCCAGGCGTTGTCCCGGATCAGCTCAACCAGCCGGTTCGCCGCCGCCGGCCGGTCCGTCTCCGGCAGCAGCTCGAAGGCGAGGGCGAGCAGGTAGGCGGTCTGCGTCTCCACCGCCAGGCGGCCGCTGCCGAGATGAAACTCCGCCTGAAACGCGTTCCGCACGGCTGCGAAGGTGGTGCGATACCGCTCCGCCTCGGCGCCCCGCCCGATCGCCCGTGCCATGTCGGCCATCTGCGCCGCGTCCGCCGCCCAGTAGGCGGTCGCGAGCAGGTTCTTCATCGGCGACTGGGTGCGGAAGCTCGTGTCGGTCGGGATGCAGAGCCAGTCGCCGTAGTTGTTGCGCAGGTCGCGCGTGCGCAGGTGGTCCGGGTTGGTGCGCTCGAGGTAATTCATCCACGCCGTCATCGCCTGCCAGCTGCGCTCCACCACCCGGGTGTCGCCATACACCTGCCAGAGCGTCCAGGGCACGATGATGCCCGCATCGGCCCACCCTGCGCCGCCGCACAGGTCGTCGAGCCCGACGTAATGAATGTCCTCGCGCAGGCGCGGTGCGATGTCGGGGAAGAGACCGTCGGGCGTCTGCGCGTCGATCACGTCCGTCATCCACTTGGTGAAGAACGCAGCCACGTCGGCATTGCAGGCCGCCGTGCGCATGAACACCTGCGCATCCCCCATCCAGCCGAGCCGCTCGTCACGCTGCGGGCAGTCGGTGGGCACGGTGAGGAAGTTGTCCCGCTGCGACCAGAGTCCGTTGAGCCAGAGCCGGTTCACGCCTTCATGCGAACAAGCGAACGTGCCCACCTGTGGCGTGGCCGAATGGATGACGCAGGCCGTGACCGCATCGGGCCGGGGCGCGCTGGGCAGACCGGTCAGCTCCACGTACTGGAACCCGTGAAAGGTGAAACGCGGCTGCCAGGTCTCGATGCCGCCCCCGGCGCACACGTAGACATCCGTCGCCTTCGCCTGCCGCAGGTTCGCGGTGTAGAGCGTGCCATCCGGATTGAGCCGCTCGCCATGGCGCAGCTGCACGCGGGTTCCGGCCGGCGCCTCCACCGTGAGCCGCACCCAGCCGGTGATATTCTGACCGAGGTCGTAGATGAAGACGCCGGGGGCAACTTCGTTCACCGAGCGCGGCGTCATGGTCTCAAAGACGCGCACGGGTTCGTTGCGCTGCGCCACCAGCAGGGCCGGCGGAGGCGCCACCTCGCGCACCGGCAGGCCGTCGCCGACCGGACGGCGCGCATCGAAGGTCTCCCCCATCATGAAATCGGACGCCAGAATCGGACCGGTCGCCGCCCGCCAGGTGCTGTCGCTCGCCACCACCTCCCGCCGTCCGTCGACCAACTCGATCTCCAGTTGCACGAGCAGGCTGTTCTCAAGGCTGCCATAGCGCCCGCGCTTCTCCTGCCAGCCGACAAAGCCGCTCCACCAGCCGTCACCCAGCCACGCGGACAACCGGTTCGCGCCCTCGGTCACCAAGGGCGTAACGTCGTAGGTCCGGCAGTGGATGCGCGTGTCGTAGTCGGTCCACTCCGGGGCAAAGAGGTCGTGACCGACGCGCTCGCGCCCGAGATGGAGTTCGACGATCCCGCGAGCGGACGCATACAGCGTGGCGCGGCGCACGGCGGCCGGCACGGTGAAGTCGCGACTGAACACCGCCGGGGTGCCGGGATCGGTCAGGGTCGGTACCACGGCCGCGGGGTCGCGGCGCAGGATCTCGGGATCGGCGGCGATCCAGCGGGCGGCCCAGTCATGCGGTTCAAGCAGTCCCATGGTCCAGCTCGCCGGCGAGGAAACCGCCGTGCCTTCCGCGCCGCCTGCGGCGACCCATTCGACCTCGACCGACCAGAAGCAGACGTCGCGCGAGCGCAGCGCTGCGCCGGCGTAGACCACGTGGGTGGTCTGCGCGCCCTTGACCCAGCCGCTGTCCCACCGGTCGGACCCGCCCGCCGCCAGCGTCTCCAGCGTACTCGCGACCCGGATACGGTAGGCTGCCTGCCGCAGACCGCGACGGGGCGACTCCAGCGCCCAGCTGAGGCGCGGCGCACGTTCATCGATGCCGCGCGGATCGACCAGGTATTCGCAACGCAGGTGGGTGACGAGGGTCATGCGCAGGAGAAGGCGAGGTCAGGCCCGGCCGGAACGCTCGGCCTCGATCTGCTCGAGCGACTTGCCGGAGGTGTCGGGCATGAAGAAGTAACCGACCACACCGCTGATCGCGAGGAAGAGGGTGAGCAGCGCGGCGATCTGCTTGATGCCGGCGTTAGCCAGCATCGGCACGAAAAAGCTCCAAATGCCGAGGATGGTGCGGGCAACGCCGAAGGTGAAACCCTGTGCCGTGCCACGCAGCATGGTCGGGAAGAGTTCCTGGCTGAAGACCTTGTAGAAGGCCTCGCCGGAAAGCGCGGCGGCCGTGGAGAAAAGCACGATGTTGGCGATGACCGAGATGAGCGTGAAGTCGGTGAAGAGGAACAGTCCGTACGCCACGACCTGCATGATCGCGCCCACGCCCCAGATGAGTTTGCGGGTCGCGTAGCTCCGATCCGCGTAGCGCATGAAGATCGTGACCGTCACCACCATGGTGATGATGAAGTTGGCGCTGGTCAGGCCGACGCTCATGGCCTGGCCGCCGGCGCCGAGCGTGCTGATGATGTAAGGATTGAAGATGCCAGCCGTACCGGCGGCGAGGTTCCAGAAGAGGTAGATCGTCGCGGTCCAGACGATGGCATGAAGGTTCGTCCCCTTGAACAGCGCCCCGAGCTTCACCGCCGCCCCGGCGCCGGATTTCGCCGCGGTTTTCCAGCGCGCCGATTCGGCCAGGCCCCGGCGCAGCGCCCACGTTACGATCGCGGCGACAAACAGGTGGAGGAACACAATGCGGATGCCGAGCAGCCCGAGCGGGGCGAGCAGCAGCGCGAGCCACAGCACGATCACCGGCCCCAGGCACCATGCCACCTGCGTGAATCCGAGCAGCTTGCCGCGGGCCTTGTCCGGCGCGAATTCGCCGACGAGCGCGAGCGACGTCGGCACGTCCGCACCCACCGCCACGCCCACGATGAACGTGCCGAGGAAGAGCATCTCCACGTTCACGGCGAGCGCGACCATCAGGATGCCCGCCGCGTAGACCATCAGATCGTACTGGTAGATGAACTTGCGGCCGAGCTTGTCGCCCAGCCAGCCGCCGATGAGCGCGCCCAGGGCGCAGCCGAGGGCGTTGGGGCCGATCGCCGCGAGCAGGCCGACGGCGCCGTCGCTCAGACCGAACTCCTTCTGCAGGATGGCCAGCCCCGCGCCCAGGGCGACGATGGAGCCGGCATCGAGGTAGGAGGCCATGCCCGCGAGCGCGGACCATTTCCATTGCTGGCGGGTAATCGTGCTGGAGTCGGCGGCGGAGGACGAGGCGGCGGGGGTCATGAAAGCAAAGGACGTTCGGAGGAAGATCGGGTCCGGTCAACGGGCGGGCAGCCACACGCTCATGTCCGCCTCGCCGCGGTTGCCCCAGGCAAAGTAGGGGACGAGCTTGAGATCGATCGGGACGAACCGGACCGGGCCGACCTCGCGGTAGAGTTGGCCCGGTTGCCACGGCGCACGCTGCCTGAGCCAGGCCGGGACGGTCAGCGTCGTGACCGAGGCGTTGACGATCTGCTCGCGCTGCGGCGCGAAGGTGCGGTGGGCGGGATCGAGGCTGAGCACAACGTCGGCCAGGCGTACGCCGGGCGGGAGGTCGTTGCCCTCGACGCAGTACACCAGCGGACCGTGCTTCACCGCAACCTGGTTCACGGTCTCCTCGACCAGGGGATTGGCCTCGATCAGCACCGACTCGAAGGCGAGATCGAGGGTGACGACGTCGCCGGCCCTCCAGAACCGTTTCACCTCCGCGTAACGGCCGGGCACCGGCGGCGTGAGCACCGGCGAGCCGTTGACCTGCAAGGAGACCTTCTCGGCGCGCGCCCAACCGGGAATGCGCAGCTTGAGCGTCACCTCGTGGGCCGGGGCCTCGTCGACCACGAGGCGCACGGCCCCGGCGTACGGATAGCCGGTCTCCTGGCGCAGCCGGATGCGGGCGCCTTCCGCCCATGTGGTGTCGAGCGTGCTGGCGCCGTAGAGATGTACCCAGAGCGTGTCCTGGGAGAGCGAATACACGTAGTTGTGCGCCTGGGCGATCACGCGCACGACGTTGGGCGGGCAGCAGAAGGACGACTTGATGTTGGGCGTGCGGGTCCGCGACCAGCGGAGCGGCACGTCAAAGGCGGCGTCCTTGCGCAGTGGATTGACGTAGAAGTAGTCCTTCCCCTCAAGGCTGATGCCCGGTAGCACGCCGTTGTAGAGCGCCTGCTCGAAGAGGTCGGCGTACTGCGCGTCGCCGGTGAGCGTCAGCATGCGCCACATCCACATCGCGTAGCCGATGGTCGCGCAGGTCTCGTTGTAGGCGGTGAGATTGGGTAGCTGGAAATCGCGGCCGTAGGCCTGGTGCACCGTCTTGATGAACGCGTGCTGGGAATGATGGGCGCCATCGGGCGAGGCGCCGTCATAGAGCGCGCCGGTCATGCCCGTGACGTAGAGTTTGCGCTGCGCGACGTTGTCCGAGAGGCGTTCCAGCGGCGTGAACAGGGTGCGGTCGCCGGTCTCCGCAACCACGTCGGCCACGCCGGCGTAGAGGTAGTTGGCGCGGACCGCATGGCCGACCGCCTCGACGGACTCGCGGAAGGGAATCCGGTCCTGGTTGTGGTCCGACGCGACCTCCGGCGGCACGAGGCTGCGGATTTCGATCAGCTGCCGGCCCAGCTCAAGGTAGCGGGGCTCGCGCGTAACCCGGTAGAGTTCGATGACCCCCATGTAGTGCGACGGGCAGATGGCATTGCGCGCGAGGTCCTGCGGCACGGTCTGGCAGAGGCGTTCGATGTAGTCGGCCGCCTTGCGCGCGAGGTCGAGCATCGTGGTCTTGCCCGTGACCCGGTGATGGATCACCGCCGTGGTGATCAGGTGGCCCATGTTGTAAGTCTCGAAGTGCTCGCGGTCCTCGAACTCGCGCGCCACCGCACCGGTCTGGCCGCGCCGCTGCGGCACGATCTTGTGCGTGTGCAGGTAGCCGTCCTCGCGCTGGGCCTTGCCGATGACCACGATCATCTCGTCCATCCAGCGGTCGAGCGCCGGATCGCGCGAGACGGCGTAGACCTGCACCAGCGCCTCGAACCACTTCAGAAAATCGCCGTCATTGAACGGCGGCCCGTGCGGCCGGCCGGTGCCGCGCCCCTCGCCCATGCCGGCCGCCATGAGAAAGTTGTCCCACGCATGGCTCTCGTAGGGATCCTTGAAGATGGTCCACAGGTGCGGCACCATCGTGTCGCGGGCGACGGCAAAGCGCTCCGCCCACAGCCCTTCGGTCCAGCGCACGTCGGCGAGCCCGGTCATGTACATCTTCGCGTGCGGCGAGCGCGAGGTGTCGACCAGCGCGGCCGGCGCTGCGCCAACGGCGGCGGCGGCAAGGAGAAACCATACGGCGGCAAAGCGTTTACGCATCAGGTCGAAAGGGTTTGGCGGACCGCCGCCCGCCAGCCGGCGTGCAGGGCGGAAACATCGTCGGGAGTACGTTGGGGCAGATAATGGTTGGACGTCGCCGTGGAGGTCGCAAGCGCCGTGATCGACGGGACGTGCCCGAGGCCAATCTGGCCGGCGAGCACGGCGCCGAGCGGCGAGCATTCCGGCATGGCGGCGACCTGCAGATCGACCCCGGTGAGGTCGGCGGTGAACTGCATGAGGAATCGGCTCGCAGTCGGCCCGCCGTCACCGGCGAGCGTGGCCACCTCCACCGCGGCCTCGGCCCGCATCGCCTCGAGCGCGTCGCGAATCTGGTACGCGATCGACTCGAAGGCCGCCCGCGCCACGTGCCGGCGGTCGCTGTGGCTGCTCAGCCCGACCAGGCCCGCGCGCGCCCGCGGCGCCCAGTACGGCAGACCGAGTCCGGCAAAGGCCGGCACGAGGTAAACGCCGCCATTGTCGGGCACCTCCTGCGCCCAGGCCTCCAGCTGGTCAACCGTCGCCGCCAGGCCGAGCTGGTCGCGCAGCCAGGTGAGCGTCGACGCCGACGAGATGATCACGCCTTCGTAGGCGTAGGTGGCCACGCCCTGGACGCTCCACGCGAGGGCGGTGAGCAGACCGTGCGCGGAGAAGCGCGGTACGTGACCGAGGTTGAGCAGCAACGACGAGCCGGTGCCGAAGGTGACCTTGGCCGAACCCGGCGCAAAACAGCGCTGCGCAAACAGCGACGCCTGGGAATCTCCCATCACGCCGCAAATCGGCAGTGGATGGGACCAACGGCCCTCGAGCGTCGTCCGGCCAAAACGCGCCGAGCAGTCCCGCACCTCGGGCAGGGCGTGCACCGGAACGCCCCAAAGCGCCGCCAAGCCCGGATCCCAACGCCGCGCAACGATATCGTAGAGCAGCGTCCGGCTCGCGTTCGTCGCGTCCGTGGCAAAGACGGCCCCGCCGGTCAGCCGGTAGATCAGGTAGGCGTCGATCGTGCCGATCAGGGCCGATCCATCCCGCACCCGCGCCGCGACGTCCGGCCGGTGGGTCATGAGCCAGTGCAGCTTGGAGCCGGAGAAATAGGGATCGAGTTTCAGGCCGGAGCGCCGGTGCACCGACTCCTCCCGCCCTTGATGCCGCAACTCTTCGCACCGCGCGTCGCCACGGCGGCATTGCCAGACGAGCGCGCGATGCAACGGGCGGCCGGTGCCCCGCTCGAAGACCACGACGGTCTCGCGCTGGTTGGTCAGGCTCAGCGAGGCAATCTCGGTGCTGCGCGCACCCTGGCGGCGGACAAGCGCGGCCAGCACCTCGACGGTGTTGGTCCAGATCTCCTCGGCGTCGTGCTCCACCCAGCCAGGCTGCGGGTAGTGCTGTTCATGGTCGCGCGCCTCGCGATCGAGCAACCGGCCGTCCGCATCGAAGAGCAGGGCCTTGGTGGCCGAGGTGCTTTGGTCAAGGGCGAGGTAAAGGGGCATGGCAACCAGGGTGACGGGAATGCGCTCAACGCTCCGGCAACGGGGCCTGCACCAACGAGCGCGCAGTCGCAGCCAGCCCTTCCATCGAGATTCCGTAGTGGCGGAAGATATCCGCCTGGGCGCCCGTCACCGTATCCTCATCGGGCAGGCCGACGATCCGGAAGGGCACGCTCACCCCCGCGCCCAGCAGGGTCGCGGCCACGGCCTCGCCGAGACCGCCGTGCACCGAATGCTCCTCCACCGTGACAACGGCGCCGCAGTCGCGTCCCGCCGCCAGCACCGCGGCGCGGTCGAGCGGTTTGATCGTCGGTACGCTCAGCACCCGGGCCGAGAGGCCGCCAGCGGCCAGCTCCTCCGCGGCGAGCAACGCGTGCACCACCGTTTCCCCGGTGGCGAGGAAGGCGACATCGCGCCCGTCGCGCAGGACGGCCGCCGTGGTGAGCGCGGGTTCTGCCCCGGCTGGATGCACCTCGACCATCGGAGCCTTGCCAAAACGCAGGTACACGGGAGTCGTCGCCGCAGCGGCGAGCCGCACGGCGGCGCGGGTTTCGGCCTGATCGGCCGGAGCGATCACCCGGACATTGTGAATCGCGCGCAACGCCGCGAAGTCATGCAGCGAGTGATGCGTGCTGCCGAGCGCGCCGTAACTCACGCCGGCACTGATGCCGACGAGCACGACGGGGGCGTTCGAGTAGCAGACGTCGTTCTTGATCTGCTCGAGCGCACGCGCGGTGAGAAAGCAGGCCGGCGACACCGCAAACGGCTTTTGTCCGCACAACGCGAGGCCGGCCGCGATGCCGACGAGGTTCTGCTCCGCGATGCCGACCTCGATGATCTGGCCGGGCAGCGCCTGGCCGAAAGGGCCGAGTTTGCCGGAGCCGCGCGAGTCGCTCGTGACCGCGACGAGACGCCCGTCCGCCGCAGCCAACGCCTGCAGCGTCTCGGCAAACACCTCGAGGTTGGGGCGGCCGGGACGCAGCCCGAGCGCGCGCAGACGCGACGACGCCGCCGGAGAAAACATCGAGGGGGCGGGCGCGCTCACGCGGCCACCTCCGCCGTGCGCAACCGCTCCTCCGCCGCATCGAGCTCGGCCAACGCGCGCTGCAACTCCTCCTCCGACGGCACACCATGGTGCCATTTGCCCACGTTCTCCATGAAGCTGACGCCCTTGCCCTTCACGGTGTGGGCGAGCACGCACAGCGGCCGTGCCGCCTCCGGCGGACGGGTGAGCGCTTCCGTGAGCGCAGCAAGATCGTGTCCGTCCACCGCGCGCACCTCCCAGCCAAAGGCACGCCATTTCTCATCGAGCGGGGCGTTGCTCATCACCTGGCGCGTCGGCCCGGTGATCTGCAGGCCGTTGTGGTCGAGGATGGCGGTGAGATTCGCCAGCCCGTAGTGGGCCGCGGCCTGGGCCGCCTCCCAGTTGGAGCCCTCCGCGAGTTCGCCGTCGCCGAGCAGCGTGACCACGCGGAACCCGGCGCCGGTCCGCCGCGCGGCGAGCGCCATGCCGACCGCAATGGACAGACCGTGGCCGAGGGCACCGGTGTTCACCTCGACGCCCCGGATCTTGCGCGTCGGGTGGCCGACGTACGGCGAACGGTAGCGGCAGACCGTGTCGAGGTCGGCGTCGGGAAAGAAGCCGCGGTCCGCCAGCACGGTGTAGAGCGCCTCGACGCAGTGGCCCTTGCTCTGGACAAAGCGGTCCCGGCCCGGGGCATCGGCCGTCGCCGGCGACACGCGCAGCACGCGGTGATAGAGCACGGCGAGGAGGTCGAGGCAGGACAGGCCCCCACCGGTGTGGCCCGCCCCTGCATCGACGATCAGGCGCAGCATGCGCCGGCGCAGGGCGATCGCCTTCAAGGCCAGCTCGCGGTCGTTCATGGCGTCACTCCGCCGGCGCGGCGTGGTGATACACGTCCCAGCCGAGGTAGCGGCCGAAGGCCTCACGCAGGACGCCCGCGGTCCGGGAGGCGTTCATCACGACGTGGTGCTCGAAGCCGTGCTCGCAGACGTGACGCATCAGCGTCTGCAGCCGGGGAACCCGGGCGACCGCCCGGTTGCCGAAGGTGTGGAGGGGATCGTTGGTCAGCTCGCCCTCGCCCACGTAGGCCCGGATCACACCCGAGGTATCGTCGGTGGTGATACGACCGAAGGTGAGCGGCCCGGCCGGGGTGCGGCCGTCGAGCGCGCCCCAGGTGTTTTCCACTCCGAGGGTCGAACCGAGGATCGGCGCCGTTGCCACCGTGATGTCGGGCAGGAAGGACTTGGCCCAATTGCCGCAGTGGAACAGCACGCACTTGTCGTCGTCGCCGCCGTAGTTGTTGTTCCAGTCGACCAGCGCGCTCGGCGAACCGGAGGCCAGCTGCATCGCGTACATCGTGAGCACACCGGTGACGTCGACCTCGCACGCGCTGGGCAGGAGCTGCTCGCTCATCATGCTCATCGACGTGCAGACGTTGCAGCCGTGATTGGCCTGCACGGAGGTCCAGCACTGGATGGCGGTCGCGTCGAGCTGCTGGGCGGCGACGAAGTCGTCGAGCACCACGCCGAGGCGCGCCATCTGCACGAGCTTTGCCGGGGGCACGGCGGCGGTGTTGGCGTAGGCGCGGATCTCGTCCACCTTGGCGACCAGACGCGCGTCCCTCTCACCCAGCTTGGCGGCGGCCCCAAGCACCTCGGAGAGATCAAGGGTCGTGACCGATACGCCGGCCCGCTCGAGAATCTTTTCCGAGTAACGCACGGTATTGAAGGCGCCGGGTCGCGCGCCCACCGCACCCAGCCGCGCACCGCGGATGCCACGCACGACCCGGCAGATGCCAAGGAAGTCGAGTAGGTCGGCCCGGAACGACGGATCGGTGGGATGCACGACGTGCCGGGTCGTGAGCGTGTAGGGGATGCCCGCCTGGCGGAGATTGTTGCAGACCGAGATCTTGCCGCACCAGGAGTCGCGGCGGCGGATCGCGTCGAGCTTGTCGAGGTCGTCCGGATACCCCTGGACGAGCACCGGCACCTGCAGGCCGGCCATCTTCAGCGTGTCGGCCACGCCCTTCTCGTCGCCGAAGTTGGGCAGCACCACGACGACGCCGATCAGGCGGTCGCGATGCCGCCGGAAGAGATCGGCGCACGCGCGCGCATCGGCCAACGTCTCGACTCCGCCGAGCTTCGTCTGCTCGGGCGAAAGCATCACCGGCTCGATGCCGAACTCGGCAAAGAGGCGCACGAAGTCGTGGCGCGCATCGGGCACGAGGCGGTCAGGGAAGAAATCCCGGTTGCCAAAGATGACACCGAGAACGGGAGCAAAGGGTTTCATGGAGGAGGCAGAGGACGCGCGATCAGGGGACGCGCCACCGCGAGGACAACAGGAACGACAGACCAGGGAAGGGGTTGGACGATTGACTCAGCGGAGGAGGATAGATTATGTTTCACGCCGATTCTTCCGCATTTGCGGCCATTTCCTCCGGGATTCTAATCATGGTCCAATTTGACCCCAAGCGCCCCGACTTCTCGCCGTACGGCTTTACGTGCGTGAAATGGACGCCGTCGCCGATGCCGCGGCCCGATCATCACAACGAGATCGAGCTCAACATGCTGCATTCGGGATCGGTCACCTACGTGCTGGGCGGCAGCAAGGTGAAGATCGAAGCCGGCCGGCTCAGCGCCTTTTGGGCGGCGATCCCCCACCAGATCATCGATTGCACGCGGGGCACCGACTACTTCGTCGCGACCATCCCGCTCTCGTGGTTCATCCAGTGCGAGCTGCCCGAACGGCTGACGATTCCGCTGATGCGCGGCGACCTGATGAGCGAGCCGACGACGGAGCGGGCGACCTCCGATCTCGCGATGTTCGCGCAGTGGAAGCATGACCTCGAGTCCGGAGCGGCGGACGCCAAGGACATCGTGATGCTCGAGATGGAGGCACGCCTGCGCCGCCTCGCCGCGAACCTGCCGGCGCCGGCGGACGCCAAGACGCGCCACGCCCGGCTGTCGCTGCAGGCTGGCGGACTCAACAAGGTCGAGCAGATGGCCTGCATCGTCGCGCAGCGCTACACCGAGCCGCTCTCGGTCGCCGAGATCAGCAAGGCGGTGGGGCTGCATCCGAACTACGCGATGAACCTCTTCAAGAAGGCATTTGGCACCACGCTGATCGACTACCTAACCCACCACCGGGTGTCGCACGCCCAACGCCTGCTCGCCACGACCGACGACAAGATTGTCGAAATCGCCTTCAGTTCGGGCTTCAACTCCGTGAGCCGGTTCAACGAAGCCTTTCGCCGCGCCTGCGGTTGCACGCCGCGCGAGTACCGCACCGTGCACGAGATCCCGCTCGCAGGCCGCGTGGACCACTGAGAAAACTTCGGGGCCCCGTCGGTTGCGCCCGGGAGAACTTACGATCCGGCAACATTCTCCCGGTTTTGCGGCAGCGACCCGACGGGCGGACGTCTACACTCCGTCCGTTGAGAGCACGCGCTCAACCCGCGTGCGGACCTCCTGCCTCCCCTCCCCTTGCCCCCATGCTGTCCTATAGCCGTCGCCACTTCCTGCAGACCTCCGCCGCCGCGGCCGCAACGGCCTGGCTCGCCCCGCGCCTCTTCGCCGCGCCCCCGCCGATCCCGCGTTTCCCGGTGGGAGTCTGCGACTGGATGATCCTCAAGCGTCAGCGGCTCGGCGCCTTTGCCCTGACGAAGGAGATCGGTGCCGACGGAGTCGAAGTCGACATGGGCGGCCTCGGCCAGCGTCCGACTTTCGACAACCAGCTCGCGAAAACGGAGGTTCGCGCCCAGTTCCTCGCGGAGGCGGACAAGCTCGGCCTACGCATCTGTTCCCTCGCCATGTCCGGCTTCTATGCCCAGTCGTTCGCGGAGCGCGACGGCGTCGGCCGCATGGTGCAGGACTGCATCGACACGATGGTCGCGATGCAGGTGAAGACCGCCTTCCTGCCCCTCGGCGTACCGGGCGACCTCGTGCAACACCCGCACCTGCGTCCCGCCGTCGTCGAACGCCTGCGCGATGCCGGCCGGCGCGCCGCCGACGCGGGGGTCGTCATCGGCGTCGAGACCGCCCTCGATGCACGCGGCGAGGCCGCCCTGCTCGACGACATCGGCTCGCCCGCAGTCCGCAGCTATTTCAATTTCGCCAACCCGCTTCAAGCCGGACGCGATCTGCACGCCGAGCTCAGGATCCTCGGTCGCGAGCGCATCTGCCAGATCCACGCCAGCAATCAGGACCGGGTATGGTTGGAAAAGGACCCGCAGATCGACCTGCCCGCGGTCAAGGCGACGCTCGACGCCATGGGCTGGCAAGGCTGGCTGGTGATCGAACGTTCCCGCGACGCGACCGACGCCCGCAATGTCCGCGGTAATTTCGGCGCGAATACACGTTACCTCAAGCAGGTCTTCCAAGGCGCCTGACGTGCACCGCCTCGCCGCCCTCGCCTGCGCCAGCCTGCTCCTCGCCGGCCGTTGCCCGGCCCAGCCGGCGCCTTTGCCCGCGGATGCCGATCCGTTCTTCGACCTGTTCCGTCCGGCCCGGACCGCACAGGCCGCCCTCTCGCCCGACGGAGCACACCTCGCCTACACCGTGCGCGAGGGCAGCCAGCTGTCGGTCATGGTGGTGGCGACCGACCGGCTCGACCAGGCGCTCGCCCGCGTGGCGGTCGTCGACGACGAGCAGGCAACCCCGCGCTTCGGCCGCCGGGACGAACCGGTGCCCGCCGCCATCACCTGGCTGAAGTGGACCGACGCGGAGCGGGTGGTGCTCGCCACCAACGCTCACGTCGCTGTGGCCGGCGATCGCAGTGTACCCGGCGTGATCATGACCTTCCGGCGCGACGGCTCAGATGCGCGCGTGCTCGCGACGCCACGCGACGTCGCGGAGCTCGTGGGCGCCGTCGAGCCGGCTGCCTCGCTGGCCCGCGATCAGGCGATGCTCGGACCGACGCCGGACAATCCCAACTTCGGCCGCGACGAGGCGGAGCCTGCCTTGGATCCGTTCGCCCCCGGCGGCTTGTTTGCCGGCGGCGATGACGCGGCCGCGCCAGGGCAGAATCCGGCCCTCGACCCCGCCACGCTGATTGAGCAGCGGCCGCTCACTCCATCGATCTTCGATCTCGACCCGGCCAGCGCCAACCACGTGCTCGTGCGCACGCGCAGCGACCAACGCATCGTCCTGCACCGTCTCGACGTCACCACCGGCCGGCTCACCCAGCAGGCGGAGTACGCCATCGATCCCGACCGCCACTGGCTGACTGATCGCCAGGGCGTGCCGCGGATCAGCGTGCCGGCCACAACCGCGACCGACTTTCCCCACCGGCTCGCCCTTGAGCGCGGCGCGGGCAATCGCGGGCAACGTGACCTCGCCACCGCCATCGGCCTCGCAGCCGGAGCCTTCGACCCCACGCCGGAGACCACCTTCGGCCACCGTGCCATCGCCCTTGGTTTCGATGAGCGCCCGGAGATCCTCTACTTCGCGTCCAACCTCGGCCGCGACACCTACGGGCTGTACGCGGCCGACCTGACGCGCGGTACGCTCACGGACTTCGCGTTCGAGCATCCGCGGCTCGACCTGATCGGTCCGCCAGCCGGCGCCTTTGCCTCTGGCGGCACGCTGGTCTTCGACCGTCACACCCGCGCCTTGCGTGGCGTTCGCTTTGGCGATCGCCCACGCACCACGCGCTGGCTCGATGCGGTGTTGCAGGCTGCGCAGGCCCAGCTCGAGCAGGCGCTGCCCCAGCGCAACGTCGAGCTGCTCGACTGGGACCGCGACCAACGGCGCGTGCTCGCCTTTGTCGGCGGACCGACCGAGCCCGGCCGCTTTCTGCTCTTCGATCTCAGCACCCGCCAAGTGGCCGAGTTCGCCTCCCGCGCGCCCTGGCTCGCCGACGGACCGCCGACGCGCCTGCTCGCCTTCACCGTCACCGGTCCCGGCGGGGCGGATCTGGCCTGCCAGATCACCTTGCCGGTGCAGCCGCGGGTGAAACCGACGCCCATCGTCGTGGTCTGCCCAACCTCACCGTGGGAGCGGCTGTCGCCCGAGTTCCAGGCAGAGGTCCACGCCCTCGCGCGCATGGGTTTCGCCGTGCTGCAGTACGCCGGCCGCGGCGCCTGGGGCTACGGGGTGCGCCACCGCGCCGCCATCGCGCCCGGTTACGACGACACGCAACTCGCGGACCTGCTCGCCATCCTCGACGAGGTGGGCAAGGCGTTCCATCTCGACCCGCGCCGCGTCGGTCTGGTCGGATCCGGCCATGGCGGCTACCTGGCCCTGCGCGCGCTCGCGGCGCACCCGGATCGTTTTCGTTGCGCCGTTGCGCTCGAACCGCCCGTCAACCTCGCCGCCTGGCTCGAACGTGAGCAGTGGGAAGGCCGGGATCCCGCGCTCCAGCTCGTGCGCTCGGCCTACGGTCCGGCCGCACAGCTCGAGGCCCACCGCCTCGACCGGGCAACCGGCACCCTCACGAAACCCAGCCTGATCCTGAGCTATCCGGGCGAGGACGGCACGTGGCGCCGCTCCACCTACACGGCGGCCCGCAACCTCGCGAGCGCCGTGCGCGCTACCCAACCCGAGTCCGAGTTCATCGCGCTCTCCCACGACTTCGCCCGCGGCCTGCCGCGCGCAAAAGCTGCGGTCTATCGCTCGATCGAGACGTTTCTCAACACCCACGTGTACACCTTCGATGTGAAGATCGGTGAGGCCGTTGAGGCGCCGTAGCGACAACGCCCCCACCGGATCCGGCTGCTCGTTGTTTTCACGCCAGGCTAGCGCCAAAACCGTCCAGCCCGGACTCGCCTTCGCCCGCCAGTCCGCTCAACTCAGGGCTACCCTGCGCGCCGTGGATACGTTCGCGCCCTCCGCCCTGCCATGCCCTGCCCGCCCTGTCTTCGCCTCGCCCGTTACACCTCCGCGCTCTGCCTCGCCGTCGCCTTGCCCGCCTTCGCTGCGTCCGCCACCGACGCACCAGCCAACGTCGACTGGCGCGCCTACCTCGGCGATGAGGGCACGACCCAGTATTCGCCCCTTGCGCAGATCACTCCCGAAAATGTGCGGGCTCTCCGCCCGGCATGGAGCTACGCCGCGGGCGGGGCGGATCCCAACCACCGCTCGCAGATCCAGACCAACCCGCTCATCATCGACGGCGTGCTCTACGGGCTGTCGCCGGACCTGCAGGTCTTCGCCCTCGATGCCGCCACGGGCCGCGAGCGCTGGCGCTTCAACCCTTCCACGGGCGCATCCGGCAACGGCCCGGCCGGCGTGAGCCGGGGCCTGACTTGGTGGCAGGAGGGCGCGGAGCGCCGCCTGCTCTTCGCCGCGGGTAAGTTTCTCTACGCGCTCGATCCGGCCACCGGTCAACCTCTTCCCAGCTTCGGCACCGACGGCCGGGTCGACCTGTTGCAGGATCTCGTGCAGGACCGGAACGAGCTCTCCGGCCGCTACCTCGCCGTGACGACGCCCGGAGTGGTGTACCGCGACCTCATTATCCTCGGTATGCGGGTGAGTGAGGGACCGGCGCCATCCCTGCCCGGCCACATCCGCGCCTTCGATGTTCGCACCGGCGCGCGGCGTTGGATCTTCCATACCATTCCGCACCCGGGCGAGTTCGGTCACGACACCTGGCCGGCCGATGCCTGGCAACGTTCCGGCGGAGCCAACTGCTGGGCGGGCATGGCCTTGGATTCCGAACGGGGCCTCGTCTTCGTGCCCACGGGCTCGGCGGCCTTCGACTTCCATGGTGCCGACCGCCTCGGCGACAACCTCTTTGCCAACTGCCTGCTCGCCCTCGACGCCGCCACTGGCAAACGCCGCTGGCATTTCCAGTTTGTCCGCCATGATGTCTGGGACCGCGATCCGCCCGCCTCCCCGGTGCTCTGCGAGGTGGTGCGCGACGGCCGGAAGATCGCCGCGGTCGCCCAAGTGCTCAAGAGCGGCCACGTCTGGGTTTTCGACCGCGAGACAGGCGAATCGCTCTTCCCCTGGCACGAGGTGCCGGTGCCGCCCTCCGACCTTGCCGGCGAACGCCTGGCCGCCAGCCAGCCAGAGCCGCTGCTGCCGGCGCCGTTCGCCCGTCAAGTGTTGACCGAGGACCTCCTGACGAACCGGACCCCGGCCGCGCGCGCCGCCGTGCTCCAGCGCCTGCGCGACGTGCGCCCGCACCAGCCCTGGGATCCGCCCAGCGAACGCGGCACGATCATCTATCCTGGCTTCGACGGCGGTGCCGAATGGGGTGGCGCGGCCGTGGATCCGTCCGGCGTGCTCTACGTGAACAGCAACGAGATGGCGTGGATCCACCAGATGGTGCCCACCTCCGCCCTCCGCGGCGCCAACGCCGGCGCGCAGGGACTCTACAACCAGTTCTGCATGTCGTGCCACGGACCCAACCGCGAAGGCAACGCCGCCGCCAACATCCCGCGCCTCACCGACCTGCCGGCGCGCACCGACCGCGCCGCCATCCTGGCCCTGCTGCGCAGCGGCAAGGGCATGATGCCGTCGTTCTCGTTCATCCCGGAGCCCGCCCGGGGCGAACTCGCCGACTTCCTGCTGGCCCCGCCCCCGGCCACCGCGCCCGCGCGGGTGGAACACGCCGGCGTGGTCGAGGAGGCCGCCCCGCCGGACGCCCAGACCTACGTGACGACGGGTTACAACCGCTTCCTCGACCCGGACGGCTATCCGGCGGTCAAGCCGCCGTGGGGCACACTCAATGCGATCGACCTCAACACCGGGGCCTACCGCTGGCGTATCACGTTGGGCGATACGCCGGGTGTGACCGCTGACGACGGCGGCCCGGCCGGCACCGAGAACTACGGCGGCCCCGTGGTCACGGCCGGCGGCCTGCTCGTTATCGCCGCAACCAAGGACGAGAAGATCCGCGCTTTCCGGGCCTCGACCGGGGAGCTGCTGTGGGAACACGCGCTGCCCGCGGCGGGCTTCGCCACCCCGGCCGTCTACCGCGCCGGCGGCCGCGACTACGTCGTCATCGCCTGCGGCGGCGGCAAGATCGGCATGAAGTCCGGCGACCAGTACGTCGCCTTCGCCCTGCCGGAGTGACAGCACGGCGGCGGCGGACAGCAAAACGGGGCGGCCGGTTTGGCCG
>VFQR01000362.1_pt1 | contig 71191 bp, 68 predicted proteins | sample 3512321 | NCBI WGS metagenome assembly VFQR01 (sample SAMN10412374, study PRJNA504923) | tailings metagenome | isolation source: Relicate 3 Philex TSF1 revegetated site | place: Philippines: Tuba, Benguet | collected 2017-08-29 | reverse complement strand
CCTTCAGCACGCCGCGGCGGATCTGGTCGAGTTCGATGGACTCGAACAGCGCCTTGAAATTGCCTTCGCCGAAGCCGTCATTGCCCTTGCGCTGGATGATCTCGTAGAAGATCGGGCCAATCGCATTCTCGGTAAAGATCTGCAGCAGCAGCCCCTGACCCTTGGTCGGCGCACCGTCGATCAGGATCTGCAATTCCTTGAGCCGGGCGACATCTTCGCCATGGCCGGGCAGGCGCTCGTCGATCTGGTCAAAGTAAGTGTCGTTGGTCGACTGGAAGGGCAGGTCGCGGCTGCGCAGCTGGCTGACCGTGTCGTAGATATCGTCGGTGCCCATCGCCACATGCTGGATGCCTTCGCCGTGATAGGCATTCAGATATTCGGCGATCTGCGACTTGTCGTCCGAGCTTTCGTTGATCGGAATGCGGATCTTGCCGCAGGGGCTGGTCATCGCCTTCGACTTCAGGCCGGTCAGCTTGCCCTCGATGTCGAAATACTTGATCTCGCGGAAATTGAAGAGGCGCTCGTAGAACTCGGCCCATTCGCCCATGCGGCCGCGATGCACGTTATGGGTCAGGTGGTCGATATAGGTGAGGCCGACGCCCTTCGGATTGCGCTCGACACCCTCGATGGGCACGAAGTCGACATCGTAGATGGTGCCGCGCTCGCCGTAGCGGTCGACCAGATAGATCAGGCTGTCGCCGATACCCTTGATCGCCGGGATGTTCAACTCCATCGGGCCGACGCTGTTTTCGACGCCCCAGGCGCCGAGTTCGACGGCGCGCTTGTAGGCCTTGGCGGCATCCTTGACGCGAAACGCCATGGCGCAGATCGAGGGGCCATGGATGCGGGCAAAGCTCTGCGCGAAGCTGGCCGGCTCGGCATTGAGGATGAAGTTGACGTCGCCCTGGCGATAGAGCGTCACGTTCTTCGAACGATGGCGGGCAACGGCCTGGAAGCCCATGCGCTCGAACAGGGCAGCGAGCTTGGCGGGTTCGGGGGCGGCATATTCGATGAACTCGAAGCCGTCGGTCTGCATCGGATTGTCGAAAAGGTCGGCCATGGACCGTATCCTCCCATCTGGGAATCCGGTGTTCGGATTCTGAATTGCGATTGGGATGAATATTAGTTACAACTGAAACTAAATTCAAGGTCAACAACGTAGCAGGGCGGGAGATCGATTCAGGACATGGCCAAGACCGCGCTGCATCTGGAAAAATTCCTGCCCTACCGGCTGTCGGTGGTGACCAACCGCATCTCCGGCGCCCTGTCGCGCCACTATGCCGACCGGTTCGGCATCGGCATTCCGGAATGGCGCGTGATCGCCAATCTCGGCCGCACGCCCGGCCTGACCGCCAACGAGGTGGTCGAGCGGTCGGCGATGGACAAGGTGACGGTGAGCCGCGCCGTGGCGGCACTGGAGGAAAAGGGCCTGCTGACGCGCGAGCGCGACAGCGGCGACAAGCGCAAGTCGCGGCTCACGCTCTCGGCGAAAGGGCAGGAGGTCTATGCCGAGATCGCGCCGCTGGCGCTGGGCTTCGAACGCGACCTGCTGACCGCACTGTCGGCAGAGGAAGTCGCGCAGCTCGACCGCATCATCGACAAGCTGAACGGCAAGATGGACAGCCTGTAGGGCCGGTCCTACTCCGAACTGGGCGGCGTGACCTGCTGCTGCTGGGCAGCGATCTTGGCCTCGAAGTTCTTTTTGCCGCGACGATGCACGAAGAACAGGATGCCGCCGACCACCGCGAAGATGGCCAGCATGACGTAACCGAAATCCTTGGCGATATCGCCCAGCACGGCTTCAAACGCGACGCCGAGCAGATAGCCGCCCCAGCTGAATGCATTGGCCCACAGGCCGGCGGCGATGAAATTCAGCGCGGCGAAACGCGGCCAGGAGATCAGGCTCATGCCCATGGCGAACGAGGAGAAGTTACGTACGCCATAGATGAAGCGGAAGCTGAGAATGAAGCCGACATGGTATTTGTGCAGCATGTCGAGCGCGACATTGACGCCGCCCTGCATGCGCGGGAAGCGCTTGAGCAGTTTGTGGCCGTATTTGCGACCGATCCAGAAATACAGCTGGTCGCCCGAGAAGCTGCCGATCCAGGCGGCGGCGATCAGCCAGTAGATATGCAGCAGGCCCTGGCTGGCGGCGGCGCCGGCGAAAATCACGAAAGTCTCGCCTTCCAGGAAGGTCCAGACGAAGGTGATGACGTAGAACCACTCGCGATACTGTTCGATCAGTTGGTAGACGTCGAGATTCACGCGAACACCCGGCTTTCAGATCAGGCCGGCGAGCGGCGAGGAGGGATCGGCATAGAGTTTCTTCGGCATGCGGCCGGCCTGGTAGGCCAGGCGGCCGGCCTCGATGGCCAGCTTCATGGCACGTGCCATGCGGATCGGGTCTTTCGCTTCGGCAATCGCGGTGTTCATCAGCACGCCGTCGCAGCCCAGTTCCATCGCCACAGCAGCATCCGATGCGGTGCCGACGCCGGCATCGACCAGCACGGGGACTTTCGCATTCTCGATGATGATACGGATGGTGACCGGATTCTGCAGGCCGAGGCCGGACCCGATCGGCGCGGCCAGCGGCATGATCGCGCAGGCGCCGAGGTCTTCCAGCTTCTTCGCCGCAATCGGATCGTCGGCGCAGTAGACCATCACGTCGAAGCCGTCCTTCACCAGCAGCTTCGTGGCTTCCAGCGTGGCTTCCATATCGGGATAGAGCGTCTTCTGGTCGCCGAGCACTTCCAGCTTCACCAGCTTCCAGCCGCCGGCCTCGCGCGCCAGCCGCAATGTGCGCACGGCGTCGTCGGCGGTATAGCAGCCGGCGGTGTTGGGCAAATAGGTGTATTTCTTCGGGTCGACGTAGTCGACCAGCATCGGCTTGTTGCGGTCGGTGACGTTGACGCGGCGCACCGCAACGGTGACGATCTCGGCGCCGGAGGCCTCGATGGCCAGTTTGGTTTGTTCGAAATCCTTGTACTTGCCGGTGCCGACCAGCAGGCGGGAGCGGAAGCGCTGGCCCGCCACCTCGAAGTAATCGTCACCGTTGAGCGGCGCATTGCCACCGCCGATGAAATGCACGATCTCGATCTTGTCGCCGTCGTTCAGGCCGGTGGCGCCATAGGCGGAGCGCGGCACGATTTCGCGGTTCAGCTCGATGGCGATCTTGCGCGCATCGAGGTCGAGCGACGCCAGCAGTTCGGCCACCGTGGCCGCCCCGGTCATGTCCCGCATCTCGCCATTGATCGTCAGGCGCATCTCAACTCTACCCTGCTGACCCCCAAATACCGGCCCTTCGGTCTTCTGCCGCTCGGCCCGCTTCCTCGCCCGCTCCGGGCGCGCCCCCTTCAGATGGGGGCGCCGCGGAGCGCAGACAATAGAGCGACGCACGCCGTCGCGGCAACCCTTTCAGGCGGTCGCGGGCAAGACCAAGGCTTTGTAACACAACGGCGACTGGGCTAGAATCCGGGTCAGGAGGAGGCAAGCATGCTGTTGTACGGTTATTTCCGGTCCTCGGCCGCCTATCGGGTCAGGATCGCGCTGAATCTCAAGGGCCTCACCTACGATCAGACATTTGTCCATCTTGCCAAGCTGGAGCAGCTTGCCGAGAGCTTTGCCGCCATCAATCCGCAGAAGCTGCTGCCGGTGCTGAAGCTCGACGGCGGCCAACTGCTGACCCAGTCGCTGGCGATCATCGAATATCTGGAGGAAACGCACCCGCAGCCGGCGCTGCTGCCGAAGGACCCGCTGGAGCGTGCCCGTGTGCGGGCATTGGCGCTCGCGGTGGCCTGCGAAATCCACCCGCTCAACAATCCCCGCGTACTGCGTTACCTCACCGGTAAGCTGGGCGCCACCGAGGCGCAGCGCGACGAGTGGTATCGTCATTGGGTGGAGCAGGGTCTGCAGGCCGTCGAGCAGATGCTGGTCTCCAGTCCGCAGACCGGCCGTTTCTGCCATGGCGACACGCCGACGCTGGCCGATCTCTGCCTGGTGCCGCAGGTCGCCAATGGCCGGCGCTTCAAGGCCGACCTGTCGGGCTGCCCCACCGTGGTGCGGATCGACGCCGAATGCCAGACGCTGAAAGCCTTCGCCGACGCCGCGCCAGCCAATCAGCCGGACGCCGAATAGTAGATGGTCCTGCGCGCTGCCAGCCGCCGTTCCGGGACCTGCAGGGGTATCGCGCTGGTATTTGCGGCCCTGCTGCTGGGGGCCGCCCCGGCGCTGGCCCAGGCTACGCCCGGGACGCCGACGATCGGCCTGCTTCGCATCGGCACCGGCGGCCAGTCCGGCACGTATTTCCCAATCGGCAGCCTGATCGCCCGCGCGGTCAGCGACATGCCGGTGGGTCCGGGATGCGAAGCGGCCGACGCACGAAACGGCCGCTGTGGCGCGCCCGGCCTGGTGGCGGTGGCGCAGACCTCGAACGGCTCGGTCGCCAATGCCACGGATTTGCAGAATGGCGATATCGAAATGGCGCTGGTGCAGGCCGATGTTGCCGACTGGGCGTTCGGCGCCCGGGAAATCTTTGCTGGCAAGGGCAAACATGACCGCCTGCGGTTCGTCGCCCATCTCTATTCCGAAGCCATGCATGTGGTGGTGCGGCGAGAGGCGCGGATTGCTGGCATCGGAGATCTGCGCTCGCGCGCCGTGGCAATGGATGAGCCCGGCTCGGGCACGCTGGTCCATGTGCGGAACCTGATCGGTGCCTACCGCCTTTCGGAGACCGATTTGCGTCCGGCTTACATCAAGCCCGACCTCGCATTGCCGCGCCTTCTGACCGGCCGGCTCGATGCGTTTTTCATTGTCGCCGGCTGGCCCACCAAGGCCGTCGGCGAGGCGCTGGCGAGCGGTCAGGCCAGCCTGCTCGGCGTCGATGCCGATGTGGCAAATCGGCTGGTACGGCAGAATCCATTCCTGAGCTTCGGGCAGATTCCGGCGGGCACTTATCCCGGGCAGTCCGCCGCAGTCGGCAGTCTGATGGTGGGCGCACAACTGATCGCGCGGGCCGATCTGACGGATGACCGCGTGCAGGCCGTGCTGGAAGCGCTGTGGAGCCCGCGCGGCCAGGCCTTGCTGGTCGCCGGCCATCCGCGCGGCGGCGATATTCGTTTCGCTGGCGCCCTGACCGGCCGCAGCCTGCCGCTGCATGCGGGGGCCGAACGCTTCTATCGCGCCCGCGGCAGTCTGGCGAACTGAGCCGCACCTGCATGCTGAGCCGCCGCCGGATCACGGTTGTCATCGTCCTTGTGGTGCTGGGTGCGCTCGGCGTTGCACTCTATGTCCAGAACGCGCTTACCTCGGTGGCGCGCAATCTGCCGGTCACGCTGCTGGACCAGGAACGCGACGCCGAAACCATGATCCGCGAGATCGCCAATCTCGCCTGGGCCATCGAGGCCTGGCAGCATGAGCCGCAGGGCGACGGCCGGGCGCGCGTGACGGCGTATATGATTTCGGCCAAGGCGCGCGCCGAGGCGCTGCGCGCCAACTACAATCTCGACAACATGGTGGGTGCGGCCGGCATGCATGCCGTGGCCAGCCCGGCCTTGCAGGATCTCGGACGCTGGCTGGACGAAGGCGTGCCAGGCCAGCCGGCCGGCTCACCCGCGGTGCTGGCACTGATGCAGGCACGCGCCCGCGATGCCGAATTCCGTCTGATCGCGCTGCTTGACCAGTCGCGTAACGCCGCGCGCGAAATGCTGTTGAACCAGGAGCGTCGGCTCGACCGCTTCGCCGACGGTGTCGGTCTGCTCACCGCTTTCATCGCCATCCTGGTGATCGGGCTGCTGGTACTGCTGTTCCGCGAGCGCCGCGTCGTCGATCTGAAGGAGAAGGCCGAATTTTCCGCACTGGCCGCCAAACGCTCGGCCGAGGAGGCCAATCGCGCCAAGTCGGAATTCCTCGCCAATATGAGCCACGAACTGCGCACGCCGCTGAATGCCATCATCGGCTTCTCGTCGATCATTCGCAACGAGATGCTGGGCAAGGTGAATGTCCCGCGCTATCGCGAATATGCCGGCGACATCCATTCCAGCGGCGAGCATCTGCTGGCGATCATCAACGACATCCTTGATCTGTCGAAGGTGGAGGCCGGCAAATACGAACTGGCCGAGCAGGATTTCGACGCCGACGAGATCATGACGGCCGCCTTGCGCCTGGTGCGCGAGAAGGTGGAGCGCGGCAACATCGACCTGAAGATCGAGCCGCCGGCAGAGTTGGTGCAACTGAGTGCGGATCGCCGCGCCCTGCTGCAGGTGTTGGTCAACCTGCTGGCCAATGCACTGAAATTCACCGAGAAGGGCAGTATTGTGCTGTCGGGCGAACTGACCGGCGATGGCGGATTCGTCTATACCGTGGCCGATACCGGGATTGGCATGACGCCAGCCCAGATCGAGATCGCGTTGCAGCCCTTCGGCCAGATTCAGAATGCACTGACGCGCGCGCAGTCCGGCACGGGCCTGGGCCTGCCGCTCAGCGACCGCATGGTGCGCCTGCATGGCGGCCGGTTGGAGATTCGGAGCAGGCCGGGCCGGGGAACGAGCGTCAGCGTGTATTTGCCGCCGTCGCGCGTGGTCGGCAGCTTCAAGGTCGCCGCGAACGAGAAGTAGGTCGCTACCCGCCGAGCGCCGCGAGTGCGTCGGGCAGTTCGGAGAAATGGTCGATCAGGCGGTCGCCGCCAAGATCCCGCGGCGCGATCTGCGTGTAGCCGAAGCTGACCACCACGCAGGGCAGGCCGGCGGCCTTGGCGGCATTCACGTCGTTGGCGGAGTCGCCGACCATCGCCGCCCAGCTGAATTCCGAACCGAGCTTGTCGAGCGTGCCGTGGATATGGCCGGGATCGGGCTTGCGCATCGGCAGGCTGTCGCCGCCCACCACGGCGCCGAAAAAGCCGGTCAGGCCAAGCTGGTCGAGCAGGCTGCGGCTCAGGCTTTCCGGCTTGTTGGTGCAGACGGCGAGCGCGTAATCCCGCTCGGCCAGCGCAGCGAGGCAGGTGGCGACGCCGGGAAACGGCCGGCTGGTCGCCGCGATATGGCGGCCATAATAGGTCATGAAGTCGTTGAAGGCGGCTTCGAAGGCCTCCGGCTCTGGCATGCCGCCCGAGGCCCGGAAGCCTCTCTCGATCAGGGCGCGTGCGCCGTCGCCCACCATGCTGCGCACCGATTCCAGCCCGATGGCCGGCCGTCCGGCCCGCACCAATGCATGGTCGGTGGCGGCCGCAAGATCGGGCGCCGTATCCACCAGCGTACCATCGAGATCGAACAGAATTGCCTTACGAGTCATGGTGTTACAATTCGAAAGACCCTGAAACAGACGGAAAGACGATTTGATTTCCGTTCCCCAAGGCGGCTATGACACTGTCCGCGCGCCGAAAGGCGGCGAATCGCGTTTTTGTACACGGAAGCAAAGCATGGCGAAACGGCCGGTAGCGGTGGTGATTCTGGCGGCAGGACAGGGCACGCGCATGAAATCTGCGCTGCCCAAGGTGCTGCATCCGGTGGCCGGGCAGTCGATGCTGGGTCATGTGCTGGATGCCGCTGCCACGCTCAAGCCCGACCGTATCGTTGTCGTGACCGGCAAGGGCCAGGATGCGGTGGCTGCGGCGGCTGTTGCGGCTTCGGCAAAGACGGCGATCCAGCATCCGGCGCGTGGCACCGGCCATGCGGTCATGGCGGCGCTGCCGGCGCTGAAGGGGTTCACGGGCGACGTGGTCGTGCTGTTCGGCGATACGCCGCTGTTGACGGCCGATCTGGTGAAGAACCTGCTGGCGGCGCGGCGCGGCAAGGGCGATCCGGCCGCCGTGATCGTCGGCTTCCGTCCGGCCGATCCCGCTGCCTATGGCCGGCTGATTGTCGATGCCAAAGGCAAGCTGCTGAAGATCGTCGAATTCAAGAATGCCTCGGAAGACGAGCGCGCCGTGCGGCTGTGCAATGCCGGGCTGGTGGCCTTCGACGGCGCGCGCCTGCCGGCGCTGCTGAAAAAGCTCTCCGACAAAAACGCGCAGGGCGAGTTCCTGCTCACCGACACGGTGGAGCATGCCAATGCCAAGGGCTGGACCTGTCGCGTGGTGGAAGCCGACCCCGTCGAGGTGATGGGCATCAATAACCGCGCCGAACTCAGCGTCGCCGAAGCGGCAATGCAGCAGCGCCTGCGTCAGGCCGCGATGGCCGGCGGCGTGACGATGATCGCGCCGCAGACGGTTTATCTGCGCAAGGACACGCAGTTCGGCCGCGACGTCGTCATCGAACCTTTCGTGGTCTTCGGTCCCAAAGTGACTGTGGGTGACAATGTGGTGATCCGCAGCCACAGTCATGTCGAAGGCGCAACGATTGCCCAGGGCGCGACGATCGGGCCTTATGCGCGTCTGCGGCCGGGTGCGAAGATCGCGGCCGATGCCCATATCGGCAATTTCGTCGAGATCAAGAATGCCAGCATCGAGCCGGGCGCCAAGGTCAATCATCTGACCTATATCGGCGATGCGCGCGTGGGGTCAAAGGCCAATATCGGTGCCGGTACCATCACCTGTAATTACGATGGCTACGACAAGCATCACACCGATATCGGCGCCGGCGCCTTTATCGGTTCGAATTCAGCCTTGGTCGCACCCGTGAAGATCGGCGACGGCGCCATCGTGGCGGCCGGCAGCGTGATCACCCGCGATGTACCGGCCGATGCACTCAGCCTCGGTCGCGGCCGTCAGGAAGACAAACCGGGTAAGGCAGCCGCCTTCCGCCGCATCAAGGCGGCGACCCGCAAAAAGACTTAGGAGTTCCTGTATGTGTGGAATTGTCGGTGTCGTCGGGACGCGGGATGTCGTACCGCTGCTGGTCGATGGGCTGAAGCGGCTGGAATATCGCGGCTATGACTCGGCCGGCGTCGCTACGCTGGTGAAGAATGGCGCGCTGGAGCGCCGCCGCGCCGAAGGCAAGATCGTCAACCTGCAGGCGCGCCTGCAGGAGGAACCGCTGCAGGGCCTGATCGGCATCGCGCATACGCGCTGGGCCACCCATGGCGCGCCGAATGAATCCAACGCGCATCCGCATGCCACCGAGCGCGTGGCCCTGGTGCATAACGGCATCATCGAGAATTACCGCGAACTGGGCGAGGAGCTGCTGGCCAAGGGCCATAAGTTCCAGAGCCAGACCGACACCGAAGTGGCCCTGCGCCTGATCGACCAGTATCTGATCGAGGGTCTGAAGCCGGAAGACGCTGTGAAGACTGCATTGGGCCGCCTACGCGGCGCCTTTGCGCTGGCCATATTGTTCCATGGCGAAACCGATCTACTGATCGGCGCGCGTCGCGGTGCGCCGCTGGCGGTCGGCTTCGGCAATGGCGAAATGTATCTCGGTTCGGATGCGCTGGCGCTGGCGCCGCTGACCGACCGGATTGCCTATCTCGATGAGGGCGACTGGGTGGTGCTGAGCCGCGACGGCGCACGCTTCTTCGATGCCGACAACAAGCAGGTGCAGCGCACCGTGCGGCCGACCGCGATCAGCGGTGCCATGATCGGCAAGGGCAACTATCGCCATTACATGCTCAAGGAAATCTACGAGCAGCCGGCGGTGATGGGCGACACCATCAACACCATGGTCAGCCCGACCGATCGCTGGGTGCATCTGCCCGATCTGGGCATCGACCTGGCGAACATCAGCCGCATCACCATCGTGGCCTGCGGCACCTCGTATTATTCCGGCCTGGTGGCGAAATACTGGCTTGAACGCTATGCCCGCATCGGCGTCGAGGTCGATGTGGCGTCGGAATTCCGCTATCGCGAGGCACCGGTCGATCCCAACAGCCTGTCGATCTTCATCTCGCAGTCGGGCGAGACCGCCGATACACTCGCTGCGCTGCGTTACGTGAAGCAGAATGGTGGTCGTACGCTGGTGATCGTGAATGTGCCGGAAAGCAGCATGGCGCGCGAAGCGGATGGCGTGCTGCCGACCAAGGCCGGTCCGGAAATCGGCGTTGCTTCCACGAAAGCCTTCACCTGCCAGCTGGTCACGCTGGCCGCCTTCAGCCTGGCGGTGGCGCGTGCCCGCAAGGCAATGAGCGAAGCCGATAGCGCCAAGCTGATGGCTGCGCTGATGGAAGTGCCGGCCCAGGCCGCCGAGGTACTGAACCACGACGAGGAGCTGCAGGCGCTGGCCGAAAAGATCATGGATGCGCGCGACGTGCTGTATATCGGCCGCGGCCCGTGTTTCCCGCTGGCGCTCGAAGGCGCGCTGAAGCTGAAGGAAATCTCTTACATCCACGCCGAGGGCTATGCCGCCGGCGAGCTGAAGCACGGCCCCATCGCGCTGATCGACGAGCAGGTGCCGGTGATCGTGATTGCGCCGAGCGACAGCCTGTTCGAGAAGACCATTTCCAATATGCAGGAGGTGATGGCGCGCGGCGGCAAGGTGATCTTCATGTCGGACAAGGCCGGGCTGTCGCATGTGGATGAGCGCACCTTCGCCACTGTCGTGCTGCCGCAGGTCGAGCCCTTCGTGGCGCCGATCCTCTATGCCATTCCGGTCCAGCTGTTGGCCTATCATGTCGCCGTGCTGAAGGGCACCGATGTGGATCAGCCACGCAACCTGGCGAAGTCGGTTACTGTTGAATAAGGAGAATTGATTGATGAGTACCGTCGAACGTGGGTTGATGCCATTCCGTATCAGCATCTGCGGCGTGGCCGAACTGCACGAATTCGCCGGTGACGTCAGTCATATCCTCGGCATTCTTGATCCTGGCACGCCGCAGCCGGAAGGTTATGTGCATCACCCCAAGGCGTTGCGCGACGAATTCCGCTTCTACGATATCGTCACGCAGGAAGAGAGCCGCAGCATGCCGACCGAGGCCGATGTTGCCGCCATCCTGAAAGTGGGCGAGAAACTGGCGGCCCAGCCGGTGAGCCATCTGCTGGTGCATTGCTATGCCGGCGTATCGCGTTCGACGGCTTCGGCCGTCACGCTGATGGCGCAGCGCAATCCGGGCCGCGCCGCCGATATCTTTGCCGCCTTGGGCGATATCAGGCCCAAAGCCTGGCCCAATACTGTAATGATCGGCCACGCCGACCGCATGCTGGGACTGGGCGGAACGCTTGTCGAAGCGCTCCGGCTGCACCACATTGCCGTGGCCCATCGCTATCCCGAGGTTCGGACCCTGATCTCCAGCGTGGGGCGCCGGCATGAGCTGCCGGCGGAATATCACGCGGAAGGATTGGCCCCCGATGAGTCAGTATGATTTTGACCTGTTTGTAATCGGTGGCGGTTCGGGCGGCGTACGCGCCGGGCGCATCTCCGGCGGTTATGGTGCCAGGGTCGCGGTGGCCGAGGAATACCGCTACGGCGGCACCTGCGTGATCCGCGGCTGCGTGCCGAAGAAGCTGCTGGTCTACGGATCGCAATTTTCGCATGACGTCGAGGATGCCGCCGGCTTCGGCTGGACGGTTGAGCCCCCGGTTTTCGACTGGGCGACGATGATCGCCAACAAGGACAAGGAAATCGCCCGGCTCGAAGGCATCTACCGCAAGCTGTTCGAGAATGCCGGCGCGAAAACCTTCGACGGCCGCGCCACGTTGAAGGACGCGCATACCGTCCTGATCGGCGACCGGACTGTGACGGCGGACAAGATTCTGATCGCCACCGGCGGCCACCCGGTCAAGCCGGCCATTCCGGGTGCGGAACTGATGATCACCTCGAATGAGGCGTTTCATCTGAAGGAGCAGCCGAAGCGGATTGTAATTGTCGGCGGCGGCTATATCGCGCTGGAATTCGCCGGCATCTTCAACGGTTTCGGTTCGGCCGTGACGGTGCTGTATCGCGGCGAGCAGGTGCTGCGCGGTTTCGACGAGGATATCCGCAATCATCTCGCCGGCGAGATCCGGAAATCCGGCATCGACCTGCGCTGCAAGACCGACCTGACCAAGATCGAGCAGCAGGCGGATGGCTCGCTACGAGTGTATCTGACCGATGGCAGCACGCTGGACGTGGATGCCGTCATGGCTGCGACCGGCCGCAAGCCGAATACCGATGGGCTGGGTCTCGAGGCGATCGGCGTCAAGACCGATGCCGAAGGCGCCGTGGTGGTGAACGAATATTCGCGCAGCAGCGTGGAGAATATCTACGCCGTGGGCGATGTGACCAACCGCATCAACCTGACGCCGGTGGCGATCCGCGAGGGCCACTGCTTCGCCGATACGGTGTTCGGCAACAAGCCGCGCTCGCCCGATCACGCCGATGTGCCGGCCGCCGTGTTCAGCCAGCCGCCGGTCGGCACTGTGGGCCTGAGCGAAACCGATGCGCGCAAGACGTACGGCGAGGTGGATATCTACCGCACCAGTTTCCGCCCGCTGAAGGCGACCGTCTCGGGTCGCGACGAGCGCGTGATGATGAAGCTGGTGGTGGATGCGAAAACCGACCGCGTGGTCGGCGCGCATATGGTCGGCGAAGCTGCCGGCGAAATCATGCAGGGCATTGCGGTGGCCATCAAGGCCGGTGCGAAGAAGGCCGATTTCGATGCGACGGTCGGCATCCATCCCACCGCCGCGGAAGAATTCGTCACCATGCGCGAGAAGGTGAAGGCTTGAGTCAACCGCGCAGCGACGCCCGCATCACGCTGCTGCTGGGCGGCGCGCGGTCGGGCAAGTCGCGTCTCGCCGAACAGCTGGCCGAGAAGCGCTCCGGCCGGCTGGTCTATATCGCCACGGCGGAAGCCTGGGATGACGAGATGAAGGCGCGGATCGCCGAGCACAAATCGCGGCGCGGCGACCGCTGGCACGGAATCGAGGCGCCGATTGCGGTGGCTGAGGTGCTCCGCGCGCTGCCTGCCGATACCGGCGTGGTGCTGGTCGACTGCCTCACGCTCTGGCTGTCCAATCTCATGCATGCCGGCCGCGACATCGCCGCCGAAACGGCAGGTCTGGTGACGGCGCTGAACAATGTGGCCTTTCCCGTCCTGCTGGTGTCGAACGAGGTCGGGCTGGGCATCGTGCCCGATAACAGACTGGCGCGTGACTTCCGCGATGCGCAGGGCCGGCTCAACCAGGCCGTGGCGGCGGCGGCCGATCATGCGATTTTCATGGCTGCGGGGCTGCCGCTCGTGCTGAAATAGCACGATGAAACAGGCGCGCGCTCTCATGTTCCAGGGCACTGGCTCCGATGTCGGCAAGTCGGTGCTCTGTGCCGGCGTGATCCGTGCGCTGGTTAGGCGCGGGCATCGCGTGCTGCCGTTCAAGCCGCAGAATATGTCGAACAATGCGGCCGTCACGGCGGATGGCGGCGAGATCGGCCGCGCCCAGGCTTTGCAGGCGCGTGCGGCAAACGTACCGACCAGTGTCCATATGAACCCCGTGCTGCTGAAGCCGCAAGGCGACCGCAGCAGCCAGATCGTGGTGCAGGGCAGGATCTATGCGCAATCGGATGCGCGCGGCTATCTGGCGAAGAAAGCCGAACTCTGGCCTTTCGTGGCCGAAAGCTATGCCAAGCTTAAAGCCGAGGCCGATTTCGTCATTGTCGAAGGCGCCGGCTCGCCGGCCGAGGTGAACCTGCGCGCCAACGACATCGCCAATATGGGTTTCGCCACCCGCGCCGATGTGCCGGTGGTGCTGGTCGGCGACATCAATCGCGGCGGCGTGATCGCCTCGCTGGTCGGCACGGCGGCTTTGCTGGAGCCGGAGGAGACGGCGATGATCGCCGGCTATGTGATCAACAAGTTCCGTGGCGATGTCAGCCTGTTCGATGACGGACTGAAGATCATCACCCAGCGCACCGGCTGGCCGAGTTTCGGCGTGCTGCCGCATCTGCCCGAAGTCGCACGCTTGCCGGCGGAAGACGCGGTCGCGCTCGATACAGCGGAGACCGCTGCGGGCGATATCGTCATTGCCGTACCGCGTCTGGCCCATATCGCCAATTTCGACGACTTCGATCCGCTGCGGCAGCAGCCGGGCGTGAAACTGGTCTTCGTGCCGCCGGGCCAGCCGCTGCCGGCCGAGGCGGCGCTGGTGATCCTGCCCGGCTCAAAGGCCACGATCTCCGATCTGAAATTCCTCCGCACCCAAGGCTGGGATGTCGACCTCGCGGCCCACTTGCGCCGTGGCGGTCGCGTGCTGGGCATCTGCGGCGGCTACCAGATGCTGGGCCGCAGCATTGCCGATCCGAACGGTATCGAGGGTCCTGCCGAGGCTGTCCAAGGTCTCGGGCTGCTCGAGGTCGATACCGTGCTGACTGGCGACAAGACGCTGACCGAGGCCGATGGGTTCGAACGCTTCACGGGTGAGCCGGTGCGCGGCTACGAGATGCATGTCGGCGAAACGCAAGGGCCGGATGCCGCACGCCCGCTGCTGCGTCTGTCGGGCCGGCATGACGGCGCGGTCTCTGCCGATGGCCGTGTCAGCGGCTGTTACCTGCATGGGCTGTTTGCTGCCGATGCCTTCCGTGCGGCCTGGCTGACGGAGCTATCGGGTCGCGATGTGGTCGCGGAAAATTACGAGGCCGGTGTAGATGCAGCACTGGATGCGCTGGCTACTGCCATCGAAACGCATCTCGATGTCGATGCGCTGATCAGGATAGCGCGATAAGCGCGCCTGTCAGCGACGCGCCGAACAGCAGCAGCCCGGCCGCCACGTAAAGATTGAGCGCGCGGCGGATATCGGCGGCGTTTGCGTCGCTGCGGCCGTCGCCCATCCAGTGATCCTCCACCAGGCCTTCGGCATAGCGGCGCGGTCCGGCGAGGCGTAAGCCCAGCGCGCCGGCCATGGCAGCTTCGGGCCAGCCGGCATTGGGCGACCGATGCTTGCCGGCATCGCGTTCGACCGCGGCAAAGGCATTACCGGCCGAGGCTCTGGGCAGGAGCGCAGCGGCCAGCACCAGCAGCAACGCAGAGAGTCGCGAGGCCGGCAGGTTGACCAGATCATCCAGCCTTGCGGCGGCCCAGCCGAAGGCGCGATAGCGCTCCGACTTGTGGCCGATCATGCTGTCGGCGGTGTTGATCGCTTTATACAGCGCGATGCCCGGTAGGCCGCCGACGGCCAGCCAGAAGGCCGGTGCTACCACGCCGTCGGAGAAATTCTCGGCCAGGCTTTCGATCGCCGCGCGGCTGACGCCGGCTTCATCCAGGCTTTCGGGATCGCGGCCGACGATCATCGCCACCGCCGCGCGGCCACCGGCAAGGCCGTCCTGCTCCAGCCCGCGCGCCACGGCGATCACATGGTTCCACAGGTTGCGCGAGGCGAGCAGGCTGGCGGCGAGCACGGCTTCGAGGATCCAGCCATCTGCGGGCAACAGGTAGTAGAGGATATGGCGTACCACGCTGACGACATACCAGACGACGACGAGCAGCACGATCAGCGCCACGATGCCGCCGAGGCGGCGCAACGCGTCGGAGCGGGTGGGGGTGTTGAGATGACGTTCCAGCAGCGCGATCAGCGCGCCGACCCACACCACCGGATGCCGAATCGCCCGATGCAACGCATCGGGCCAGCCGAGCAGGGCCTCAAGACCGAGGGCGACGACAAGGAGCCAGAGGTTGATTGCAGCCGGGTACACCGTAAGATCGCCAGTGATGACAGATAAATCCACCATGGGCGCTCCGGCCATGTCCAGTCAACCAATGCATGGCGGCGATCTCAGCGGCCTGCGCGCAGACTATGCCGGCAACTGGATCGATCTCAGCACCGGCATCAATCCCTTTGCATATCCGCTTCCTGAATTGCCACCCGGGGCCTGGACGCGGTTGCCGAGCACCGACGACATGGCGGGGGTGCTGGAGGCGGCACGGCAGGCTTATGGTGCGCCAGTTGACGCCGGCATCGTCGCGGTACCGGGCACACAAGCGGCGATCCAGCTGCTGCCCCGGCTGTTTGCCCGACCCGATGGCGTGCCGGTGCGCATTGGTATCCTCGGCCCGACCTACAATGAACATGCGCATGTCTGGCGCTCGATGGGACATGAGGTGGTCGAGATCGAAGGTGTGCCGGGCAGCCTGCAGGGGCTCGATATCCTGCTCGCGGTCAATCCCAACAATCCGGATGGACGCGGGCTCGGCCTGCCGCTGCTGCGGCGCTGGCACGAGGAACTGAGCGCGCGCGGCGGCTGGCTGATTCTGGACGAGGCCTTTGCTGATGTGGCGCAGGAGCTGTCCTTCTGCGCCGAGGCCGGTAAACCTGGCCTTGTGATCCTGCGCAGCTTCGGCAAGTTCTTCGGCCTGGCCGGGCTGCGGCTCGGCTTCGTGCTGGGGCCCGCAATCGTCACCGAAGCGATCCGGATCGCGGCCGGCCCTTGGGCGGTCAGCGGCCCGGCGCTGCAGATCGGTGCCGCAGCGCTCCGCGATACGCCATGGCAAGAACGGATGCGCGCGGAGCTGCAGGCGCGGGCGCGCCGCTTCGAGCAGGGCATGCGCGACCGCGGCATCCATGTGCTGGGCGGCACGTCGCTGTTCCGGCTCGCCAAGATCGCCGATGCAGCGGGTTTCGCGGCGGTGCTTCGCGGGCAGGGCATCCATGTCCGCGTCTTCCAGTATCAGCCGCAATGGGTGCGGTTCGGCCTGCCGGCGGATGAAGCCGAGTTCTGGCGGCGCTTCGACGCCGCACTCAATCCCGGGACGTGATCGTCCGCTTGAAGAGCAGGCTGGCGGCGATGACGAAGACGCTGACCAGCGCGATCAGCAAGGTGGAGATCGCATTGATCTCGGGTGAGACGCCGAGCCGCACGGCGGAATAGACCCGCACCGGCAGGGTGGTCGCGCCCGGTCCGTTGACGAAGGAGGCCAGCACCACGTCGTCGAGCGACAGGGTGAAGGCCAGCAGCCAGCCGGCAACCAGTGCAGGCGCCAGCGCCGGCACGGTGACCAGCAGGAAGGCGCTAACGGGCCCGGCGCCAAGGTCGCGCGCAGCAGCCTCGATATTGGGGTCCATGCCGACCAGCTTGGCCTGTACGATCACCAGCACGAAGGCGGCGCCGAAGGTGGCATGCGTCAGCATCACGGTCATCAGGCCGCGTTCGAGATCGAGCGAGACGAACAGCAGCAGCGTGGCCACGCCGAGGATCACTTCCGGCAGCACCATCGGCGCCAGCATCAGGCCGGCAAACACCTGGCGGCCGGGAAAGCGGCCGAGACGCGTGAAGGCCAGCGCGCCCAGCGTGCCGACCAGCGTGGCCAGCGTGGCCGCTGCCGCGCCGATCTGCAGCGAATGCAATGCCGCTTCCAGATAGGCCGGGTTCGAGAACAGCACGCCATACCAGTGCAGCGAAAACCCGCCCCAGACCGTGACCAGCTTGGAGGCGTTGAAGGAGAAAACCACCACCAGCAGGATCGGCAGGTAGAGGAAGGCCAATCCCAGCGCCAGCGCGACGACGTTGATAGAACTGAGGCGGTTGCGATTCATCGGCTGGCCTTGCCGAGTTCAAGCCGCTGTAGGGTCATCGCCGGCACCAGCAGCAGCAGGGTGAGCACGACCGCCAGCGCACTGGCGAGCGGCCAGTCGCGGTTGGAAAAGAATTCGGTCCACAGCGTCTGCCCCATCATGATGGTGGCAGAACCGCCGAGCAGGTCGGGGATGACGAATTCACCGGCCATCGGGATGAAGACCATCAGACCGGCGGCCAGGATGCCCGGTCGCGCCAGCGGCACAGTCACAAGCCAGAAGGCGCGGATCGGCGTGGCGCCGAGATCGACGGCCGCCTCGGTCAGGCGCGGCGACTGGCCGGCCAGGCTGGCATAGATCGGCAGGATGGCAAACGGCAGGTAGCTGTAGGTCATGCCGAGCACGACACCGAAGCCGGTATTCACCAGCACCAGCGGCTGGTCGATGACGCCAAGCGCCATCAGCGCGGCATTGATCAGGCCTTCCGGCTTGAGCAGCGCGATCCAGGCATAGACGCGGATCAGGAAGGAGGTCCAGAAGGGCAGGATGATCAGCGTCAGCAGAAATGGTTGCCAGCCCCGTGGCGCTTGCGTCACGGCGCGGGCGATGGCCAGACCGAGGATCAGACAGCAGCAGGTGGCAAGGCCAGCATAAAGCAGGCTGTTGCCGAGCGCGCGCAGGTACAGTGCGTCTTCCAGCAGCAGGCTGTAATTGATCAGGCTGGCGGCCAGCGCGCCATCCTGGAACAGCGGCGTATAGGGCGGCTGCGCCAGTTGCGCCTCGGCGAAGCTGATCTTGAGGATCAGCAGCAGCGGCACGACGACGAACACTGCCGTCCACAGCAGCGGCAGCGAGAGCAGTCCGAGTTTGCGCGCCGTCACTCCTGACTCCGTAACGGTACCAGTGCGTCCGGCTCCCAGCTGAGCCAGACCTGCTGGTCGAGTTCGAGCATTGGCTCATGCAGTGCGTTAAGCTGCGACGCTTTCAGCACCTGCCCGTCATCCAGCCGCACGGAGATGCCGGTCATGTCGCCGATATAATCGATGTCGGTGATGATGCCTGTTGCGATATTGGGGGCGGCGTTGGCCGTGGCCTGCGGCGGTTCGCGAGAAATCTCGATCTGCTCGGGCCGCAGCGACAGCTCCTGCCGGCCGTTGCGGGTCGGGCGTTCCGGGTCGCCGCTGTAGTTCAGGCGGAGCATGCCGCTGCGCGCCGTCACCAGCCCGCCGCTGCCGCTTTCGACGGCCGCATTGAACAGGTTGGTCTCGGCCATCAGGCTGGCGACGAAACGGTCGATCGGCCGGTCGTAGATGCGGCGTGGCGCATCCAGCTGACGGAAGCGGCCATGGTCCATCACGGCGATCCTGTCGGCCAGTGCCATGGCTTCGTCGTTGTCATGCGTCACGAAGACGAAAGCGATGCCGGTGTCGCGGTTGAGTTTGCGCAGTTCGGCCTGGGTCTGCTGGCGCAGGCGTTTGTCCAGCGCGCCCAGCGGCTCGTCGAGCAGAAGCATCCGCGGCCGTTTCACCAGTGCACGGGCCAGCGCCACGCGCTGCTGCTGCCCGCCCGAGAGCTGGTGCGGCTTGCGGCTGGCGAAAGCCTCGATCTCCAGCATCGCCATGGCTTCGGCCGTGCGCGCGGAAATCTCCGAGGCCGGCAGCCCCTCGCGGCGCAGGCCGAAGGCGATGTTGTCGCGCACGCTTAAATGCGGGAACAGCGCATAGGACTGGAACATCATGTTGACCGGCCGGTGGTTGGGCGGCAGGGCGGTGATGTCGCGGCCATCCAGCAGGATATGTCCGCTGTCGGGCGTCTCCAGTCCGGCGATCATCCGCAGCAGGGTGGACTTGCCGCAACCGGACGGGCCGAGCAGGACGAGGGATTCACCCTCGTCGACGCTCAGATCCAGACTGCTGACGGCAGGTTCGGCGCCGTAGGATTTACAGACGCCGGCAAGCTGAAGCAGAGGCACGCCTAGTTGCCGCCCTTGATACGCGTCCAGGTGCGGCTGATCGTGCGCTGCTCGGCCTGCGTCGACGGCACCACGGTATAGAGATTCTTCAGCGCCTCGGCCGGCGGGAAGACGTCCTTGTCGGCCATGGCCTCTTTCGACACCAGCGACAGCGACTCAGGCACGGCATTGGGATACTGCACCGCATTGGTGATCTTGGCGATCACCTTGGGCTGCAGCACGTAATTGATGAAGGCATGGGCGTTGTCGGGATTCGGCGCGTCGGCCGGGATCACCATCACGTCGAACCACTGCTGGGCGCCTTCCCTGGGCAACAGATACTGCACGCGCACGCCTTTCTTGGCTTCTTCGGCGCGGGTGCGGGCCTGCAGGATGTCGCCCGAGAACCCGTAGGCCAGGCAGGCATCGCCGTTGGCGAGGTCGTTGATGTACTGCGAGGAATGGAACTTGCGGATGTAGGGGCGCACCTTCATCAGCACGGCCTCGGCCTTGGCAAGGCTGGCGGCATCCTTCGCATTCGGATCGAGACCAAGATATTTCAGCGCGGCGGGCAGGATTTCGTCCGGCGCATCCAGCATCACCACGCCGCAATCGGCGAATTTCGATACCACCTCGGGATCGAACAGCATGCGCAGCGAGTAAGACGGTGGGTTGGGCATGCGCTGCTTGATCTTGTCGGGGTTGAGGCCGATGCCGCTGGTGCCCCAGAGATAGATCGCGGCATGCTGGTTGCCGGTGTCGTATTTGGCCAGACGCTCCATCTGCGCCGGATCGAGCTTCGACAGGTTGGGAATCTTGCTCTTGTCGAGCGGGCGCAGCAGTTTGGCCTGCACCTGGCGCGCCATGTAATACTGCGTCGGCACCACGATGTCGTAGCCGCTCTTGCCAGCCAGTAATTTTGCCTCGAGCGTGTCGTTGCTGTCGTAGACGTCGTAACGCACCTTGATGCCGGTCTCGGCCTCGAAATCCTTCAGCACCTGCGGATCGACATAATCCGACCAGTTGTAGACGTTGACGACCTTCTCCTGAGCCCATGTCGCAACCGGGGCACCGAGGGAGAGGGAGGCGAGCAGGGCGGCGACGAGGGGAAGGCGAGGCAGGGTCATAATGCGTCAGCTCCGGGTTGGGTTGCCGGATTATGACAATCCGTCCACGGCCGGGCAACGCCGGGATTTCGCCGCCGTCTGCCGCTTTTCGCCCCGGTAACGCTCTGTGGATTGTCATCAAAGCTTCATGGCTGTCTCCGACTTATCCCCAGCCTGTCATCGGCCTGTCGCCGAATCGCGATGAAATAGCGACTCGGTGATTCGGCCCGGACACAACGCCGAAAGACGAGTGGGAGAGAGAACGGCATGCGTATTCTGATCGTCTCGGATGCCTGGCATCCGCAGGTCAACGGTGTGGTGCGGACCCTGACCAAGACCCGCGAGGTGCTGGAAAAGCGTGGCCACGTGGTCGAGGTGATCGGGCCGGGTGAGTTCCGCCGCGTGCCGTGCCCGACCTACCCCGAGATCGAACTGTCGATCCTGCCCTATCGCAAGCTGGTGAAGCTGATCGAGGCTTTCGCGCCCGACGCCATCCATATCGCCACCGAGGGCCCGCTCGGTATGGCGGCCCGCAAATACTGCAAGCGCCACGACCTGATCTTCACCACCGCCTATCACACCAAGTTCCCGGAATATGTGCAGGAGCGCACCGGCATCCCGCTCAGCTGGAGCTATGCCTTCATGCGTTGGTTCCACAATGGCGGCGCCGGCATGATGGTGGCGACCGACAGCCTGGCCAAGAGCCTGACCGAACGCGGCTTCAAGAATCTGCGCACCTGGTCGCGTGGCGTGGATATCGAACGTTTCAAGCCGCGCCCGAAAGATATCCTGGACCTGCCACGTCCGATCTACCTCTATGCCGGCCGCGTCGTGGTCGACAAGAATGTCGAGGCCTTCCTGAAGCTGAAGCTCGACGGCACCAAGCTGGTGGTCGGCATCGGCCCCGATCTGGAATCCTATCGCGCGAAATACCCCGAAGCGGTGTTCGCCGGCTATCTGGAGAACGGCCATCTCGCCAGCTATTTCTCGGCCGCCGATGTTTTCGTCTTCCCCAGCCTGACCGACACCTTCGGCCTGGTCGTGCTGGAGGCGCTGGCCTCCGGCGTGCCGGTTGCGGCCTACCCCGTCACCGGACCGATCGATATCATCGGGCCGCATCCGGAAGTGGGTGCGCTCGACGAGGATCTGGCGATCGCGATCCGGGGCGCGCTGGGCAAGTCGCCGGAAGCCTGCCGCGACCTGGCGCTGCAGTATTCCTGGGATGCGTGTACGGATCAGTTCCTGCGGAATCTCGTGCCGCTGGAACGACCGGTACCGCGCGCTGCCGCGACGTCAGCCGCGAAGGCCGCATAATCCCTTAAACAGCGTGCTGCCGGCTGGCGCGGTTTTTTTGCTGCGACTCGCTGGGAAAGCCGCGAAACCTCGCCAAAAGCGGGGTAAAATGCGCCATGTCTCATTTGTGAACTGGAAAGGCGTTGAGTTCGCCTGAGAAGTTGCGCATTCACTGCGCGCCAATTCGGCGTTTGGGGGGGAGCTGAATGTCGTTGTCCGGTCTGAACTCTGCGTCCCTGCTGCAAAAACTTTATCTGGCCGCCGCCGACGACCAGAATCTGGCGCCGTTCCTGAGTGAATTCGCGCTCGCCTATAATGCAAGCCTCGCCACCATTGCGACCATGGAAGGCCCCTCGCGCCGCGATGGCCTGCGCGTATCGGGCTGCGCCGATGAAAGCGAAGAAGCGCCGCGGCTGCCGGAATATTATGCGGTACGCAGCCCGTTCCGTCCGATCATGATGCTGCAGGGCAATCTCGGCCGCGTGCTGAACACCAACAGCATGCTGTCGCGCGAGCGTCAGGCGCGCGACCAGTTCATCAATGAATTCCTGCGTCCGGCGGGGCACCACTATCTCGCCACCACAATCTTTGCCCAGGACGGCGAACGCTTTAATTACTTCGTGCTGAATCGCGGCGAACGCTTCGGCGATTTCGAGGAGGATGCCGTCGCCGGCCTGAACGAAATGGTTCCGCATTTCCAGACCATGTTCCAGCTGCGCGGCACCATGATCGCGCGCGACCGCCATCTCGACTTCTTCACGGCCTCAATGACGGACCGCGGCGTCGGCCTGATCGTGCTTGATCGCAGCGGTCGCGTGCAGTCGATGAACGACATCGCCTCGGCGATCTGCGGCGACAATGACGGGCTGTCGATCAGCGGCGGCGCACTGACTGCTGCCAATGCCGACGACAACCGCAAATTACAGCAGGATATCTTCGCACTGCTGAACAGCCAGATCCTGTCGCGGGCGGGGTCGAGCGTATTTGTGCGGCGGCGCACCGGCGGCCGGCCGTACCGGCTGCAGATCATGCCGCTGTCGCTGCGCAAATATTATTTCGCCGGCGACGGCGTCGAGCTTGCGATCCAGATCTTCAGCGAGCCGGTTGCCGAGCATGGCCTCAATGCCGCGCTCGCTCGCCAGTTCGGGCTCAGCCCGTCGGAACTGCGCGTGGCGGAGCATCTGGTGGCGGGCCATCCGGTGAAGCGTGTGGCGCAGATGCTGGGCAACAGTGTCAACACCATCCGCGTCCACCGTCGCAACCTGTATCGCAAGCTGGGCGTGACGCGGCATTACGACCTCGTGCGCCTGCTGGGCAATCGGCCGGGCCATTAGTCTGCCGGAATAATGGTCCATTGGTCCTGCGGCTTGCGGGCGGTAGCCTCCCCCCGCTAGGGTTTCGCCAACTCATATATCAGTTGGAGGAACCCCGATGGCCGTTGAAATCCTGCAGACCACTGCCATGCCGCCGGCCATCCAGAAGGTGCTGGATGGCAGCTACACCGTTCACAAGCTGTGGGAAGCCAAGGACAAGGCCGCGTTGCTGAAGGAGATCGCCCCCCGTGTGCGCGGCATGGCGACGTCGGGCGGGGCTGGGGCGACGCGGGAACTGATCGAGGCGCTGCCCAAGCTCGAGGTGATCTCCAGCTTTGGCGTCGGTTATGATTCCATCGATATTGATTGCGCGAAGCAGCGCGGTGTCACCGTCACCAATACGCCGGACGTTCTGACCGAATGTGTGGCCGACACGGCCATGGCGCTGACGCTGGCGATGATCCGCCGCATTCCGCAGGCCGACCAATTCGTCCGCACGGGGCGCTGGCCGAAAGACAAGTTCCCGCTCACCGACAAGCTGGGCGGACGCATCATGGGTATTGTCGGCGCCGGCCGCATCGGCCAGGCGATTGCCAAACGCGCCGAGGCTTTCGGCATGCAGATCGCCTATTTCGGTCCGCGCAAGAAGGCCGAGCTGAGCTGGCGCTACTACGATAACCTGGTCGCCATGGCCAAGGATGTGGATATCCTGATGATCTCCTGCCCGGGTGGCAAGGAAACCAACCAACTGGTCAATGCGGCCGTGATCGATGCGCTGGGCGCCGATGGCTATATCGTTAACATCGCGCGCGGCAGCGTGGTGGAGGAGCCGGCGCTGGTAAAGGCACTGGTCGAGAAGAAGATTGCTGGTGCGGGGCTGGATGTTTTCGCCGACGAGCCCAACGTGCCCGAGGCGCTCTGGTCGCTGGATACCGTGGCACTGGCGCCGCATATCGGTTCGGGCACGCATGAAACCCGCCAGGCGATGGGCGATCTGATGTTGAAGAATCTGGAAGCCTGGTTCGCCGGCAAGCCGGTGCTGACGAAAGTCGTCTGAGACAGGACGGTGGCGAGGGCGCTTAGCTCTCGCCGCCGTCGAGGCTGCTCCTGGGATTGCCCAGCCCCATCAGCCGGCTTTTGTTGCCGAGCATGATCTTGTGCAGCATTTCCATCGCCATCATTTTCATATTCTGGTCGATGAAGCGACGCTGTTCGTCCATCTGCGCCTGCACGGCGGAATTGCCGTAGGGCGCCGCCGCCAGCGCTGACGACTGGCCATCCAGCGGCACGGTCTCCAGACCCTGCGACTTGCTGTCGAGCTTGGCGTTGAAGAAGGCGTAGATCTCGCCCAACGTGCGCGGGTTGCCATCGGCGCCGTAGAACACACCCCTGTTGGCGGATGCGGCTTCGGGCAGCAACGCGGCAGCGCTCTGCGTCGGATTCTCCTTCAGTGCACCGAGGAATTTGGTGGCGCCGTTCGGCCCGAGGAAATGGCCGAGATAGAGGTCGACCTTCTTCACGTCGACGCCGAATTCGCGCGCCAGGACCTGCTGGTTGCTGCGGGCATATTCGGCTGCCATCGCCGAGGCGATGCGCGGATCGTCGCGCAAGCTGAGAATTTCGCGGCGCGCTTCGGGGTCGTTCACGCGCGGCCGGCCGTCGCTGGCGGTCGCGATCTTCTGGGCATATTCGGCCAGGCCATGCTTGGCGCCATGATCGCGTACGGTTTCCAGCCATGTGCTGTCGATGAACTGAAACAGGCCGCGTGCCGAGCTGGTCTTGGCTTGGGCATCGGCCCGGAATCCGCTTTCCTGTCCGGCCTGGGCGACCAGATAGGCGAAATCCACGCCGGTCCGGCTGCTCGCCTGCTTGAGGGTGCTCAGCAGTTCATAGCTCACCTGATGGCCACCGATGCGATAGCTGTCGGCAGGGGGCAGAGCGGCGGGACGGAACGGCGAAACGGGAGCCATGACCTCGAGCAAATCTGAGATGGACCGGGTTATCCAATACCGCGCCAGAGAAAAGATTCGGTTAATGATGCGGCAGTACAGTATCCCCTTGTTTGTAAACGGATTTACAGGCAAACAGGCGGTATGAGCGAAGCTTGGGCAGCAGCGATGGATGGTCGGTTCGACTGGGCCCAGATCAACTGGGCGGCCGACGGCCCATGGTTTGCGTTACTGCTGCTGCTGGCCGGCGGCATCCTGCTGCCGGCAGGTTTCTATGCCGTGCTCGACCGCTGGGCCGCATCGCGCCTGCGCGTCGACAGTATCGCGCTCGCCACGCGGTACGGCGGCTATATGAATTCCTGGGCGGTGTTCGGCCGCCATGCCAGCGAATACCGCGACCTGCGTCCGCTGTTCCCCGAGGCGCAGGCCGCCGAACTGGCGAGATTTCACGACGGTACAGCATGCATCGCCGCGCGCTTCCGTACGCCCGAAGCGGCGCAGTCGGCAGCAGAAGAGCGGTTCGGTAGCTTTGCTGCTGCGGGAGTCGAATATGCCGATGCCGGCGTGTCGTTCCAGACCGAGGCCAGTACAGGGACCGGCAGCGAGAAGAAAGGGTATGCGCGCGGCCAGTGGCTGGTGATCGGCGACACGTTGTTTGCCTTCTATGGCCCCGACAGCGCGGCCCTGGCACGTCGCCGTCACGCCGTTCCTGCCTTGCGCGCCCGGCGGTTTCCCGGCCCGCTGCGCCTGCTGCACAGCCGCACCGGCCACTGCACCGTGATGCTGGTCTGGCTTATGTTGCTGCTGGCCGGCGCCAGCCGCTGCATCGAATACGCCGCGCAGCGCGAGGCGGCCCAGACCGGCGTCGCACGGGCGCCTGTCACTACCAGCGAACTGCGGATGCGGCTGACCGCACTTGATGCCGGCGGGCAGCGCGTCGCTGTGGCTCTGCGTCCGAACGGCATGCATATCTCCGGCCATGGCGAGGATCTGCGCCAGCGCGATCTCGGGCTTCTGGCTGGCCGAGACTGGCTCACTGGCCTGGATATCAGCTTCGACCGCGAGCGCAACATCGTGACAGCATTACCGCTGGTCGGCCGCAGCGGCGACACGGAGAGACTGGGGGCCGCACCTCCACCGCCGAAGCGCTGGCACAATAATACGATGCTGATCGATGGTGACGATGCGCTTCTGCTGGCGGTGAGGAATGCCGTAACGGAAGCCGGTTGGAACTGGCGGCTCAGGTTGACGCCGCCGCTGCCGATACCGCGTTTCGACCGCTCTTGGCTCGGTTTCGGCGACTGACCTATACTGCTCCGTAATGAAAACGGAGGATACGATGCGCAAGGGCTATAAAGCCATGCTGGACGAGGCCATGCAGGCCATCGTCACGCTCACGCCCGAACAGGCGGCCGAACGCTACAACAAGCCCGATGTCGTCTTTGTCGACATCCGCGATCCACGCGAACTGGAGCGTGATGGCATGATTCCCGGCGCTTTCCACGCGACGCGCGGCATGCTGGAATTCTGGATCGATCCGGAAAGCCCGTATCACAAGCCTGTATTTGCCGAGGACAAGCAATTCATCTTCTTCTGCGCTGGCGGCCTGCGTTCGGCATTGGCCACCAAGACGGCCCTGGATATGGGCCTCGACAGGATTGCGCATATCGAAGGCGGCTTCGGCGCCTGGAAGAAAGCCGGTCTGCCAACTGCGGAATGGAAGCCGAAGGAAAAGAAATGAGCAACAGCGGCCCTCTTTCTGGCCTCAAGGTCATTGAAATGCCCGCGATCGGTCCGGTGCCGTTCTGCGGCATGTTGCTGGCTGATCTGGGGGCCGATGTCTTGCGGATTGACCGTACCGGCGATGTCGATCTCGGACTGCCAGTCGAACCGAAATTCGAACTACTTGGTCGCGGCAAGCGTTCGCTGGCGCTGGACTTGAAGGATCCGCAGGCCATCGCACTGGTGCTCGACCTGATCGGCAAGGCCGATGTGCTGATCGAAGGTTTCCGCCCCGGCGTGATGGAACGGCTTGGTCTCGGCCCCGATGTGGCGCTCGTAAAGAATCCGCAGTTGGTCTACGGCCGCATGACCGGCTGGGGTCAGGAGGGCCCGATGGCGATGGCCGCCGGCCACGACATCAACTACATCGCGCTGACCGGAGCGCTGCATGCCATTGGTCACAAGGATGGCAAACCCGTGCCGCCGCTCAACCTCGTGGGCGATTTCGGCGGCGGCTCGCTCTATCTTGCCATGGGCATTCTCGCCGCCCTGTTCGAGCGTCAGCGGTCCGGCAAGGGCCAGGTGATCGATGCCGCCATGGTCGATGGTGCGGCCTCGCTGATGACGCTGTTTTATGGTCTGAAGGGCGCGGGCCTGTGGGGCGATGTGCGCGGCGCCAACATGCTGGACAGCGGCGCGCCGTGGTACGACACCTATGAATGCCGCGATGGCCTGCATGTCGCCATCGGTTCCATCGAGGGCAAATTCTATGCCGAACTGATCGAAAAACTCGCCCTCGATCCCGCCACGCTGCCGAAGCAGCATGACCGCAAGCGCTGGCCGTCCTTGCGCGCTGCCATCGCCGCGAGTTTCAGGACGAAAACGCGCGACGAATGGTGCGCCATCATGGAAGGCAGCGACATTTGTTTCGCGCCGGTGCTGGGGCTCGACGAGGCGCCGCAGCACGCACATATGGCGGCGCGCAGCACCTTTGTGTCGCCCGATGGCGTTATGCAGCCGGCGCCCGCACCGCGTTTTTCGCGCACGCCGGGCGGCATAGCCCGCAAGCCACCGACGCGCGGTGAAGGCGGCGATCAGGCTCTTGCCGATTGGGGTGTGTCGCGAAAGCCGGCACCTGCCGAGTGAAGTTGCCTGCTTGATGGGCACTTCGCTCGGTGTGTCTAAATCCTGCCGCGGCCGGTTGCGGGCCGGAGCCTGCATTCCCTAAGCTCCTGCATCAGCAAGGAGCTTCTCATGGCCGAACTGCATAACCTCCGCATCAATCAGGATCGTCTGTGGGACAGCCTGATGGAAATGGCGAAGATCGGCGCCACCCCGAAAGGCGGCTGTGCGCGGCTGGCGCTCACCGATCTCGACAAGCAGGGGCGCGATCTGTTCGTGCGGTGGTGTCAGGAGGCAGGTTGCACCGTCAGCGTCGACCGCATGGGCAATATCTTTGCCCGCCGGCCGGGCCGTAACAATACCCTGCCGCCAGTGGTGACGGGCAGTCATCTCGATACCCAGCCGACCGGCGGCAAATTCGACGGCGTATACGGCGTGTTGGCCGGGCTGGAAGTGGTCCGCGCGCTGAACGACCATAATTTCGAGACCGAAGCTCCGATCGAGGTTTCGGTCTGGACCAATGAGGAAGGCTCGCGCTTCGCCCCGGCCATGGTGTCGTCAGGCGTTTTCGCCGGCGTCTTCACTGAAGATTACGGGCTTGGCCGCGCCGATCTGGATGGCAGGACAATTGGCGACGAGCTGAAACGCATTGGATATGCCGGTGATCTCCCGGTGGGCGGGCGAAAGTTCAAGGCCTTTTTCGAAGCGCATATCGAACAGGGCCCCATCCTGGAAGCCGAGCGGAAGACGATCGGCGTTGTGCAGGGTATCCAGGGGATGCGCTGGTTCGAGGTCACCGTCACCGGCACCGACTGCCATGCCGGCACCACGCCGATGCCACGCCGCCGCGATGCCATGCTGGGTTGTGCGCGCATCGTGGAGCGCGTCCACCAGATCGCGCTGGATCACGCGCCGGGCGTCAGTACCGTCGGTCTGGTAAAAGTGATGCCGAATTCCCGCAACACCATTCCCGGCAGCGTGTTCTTTTCGGTCGATCTGCGCCATCCGCACGACGAGGAGCTACTGAAAATGACGGCGGCGCTTAATGCCGCCTGTTCCGAAATCTGCGGCGCACTTGATCTGCAGTACGAATGCCGGGAAATCTGGCATTCGCCGGCATCGCATTTCGACGAAGGCTGCGTAGGTGCCGTGCGGCGGGCGGCGGAGGAGCGTGGCTATGCCTGGCGCGACATCACGTCGGGCGCCGGACACGATGCCGGCTATATCAGCCGCGTGGCGCCCACCGCCATGATCTTCGTGCCCTGCGCGGACGGTATCAGTCACAATGAGGTGGAGACGGCGACGCCCTCCGATCTGGCTGCCGGCTGCAATGTTCTACTGCGGGCGATGCTGGAACATGCCGTCTGACGGCGCTATGTCTTGATCTCGGATTGTTCAGGGGAGAACGAGAATGGACTTCGGCATCAAGGGACGCAACGCGCTAGTCTGTGCGGCGAGCAAGGGGTTGGGGCTTGGCTGTGCGATGGCGCTAGCGAAAGAGGGCGTCAACGTGACGATTACGGCGCGCACCGCCGAGACGCTGGAAACTGCGGCAAAGAAAATCCGCGAGGCGGCTCCCGGCGTGACGGTGAAGACGGTCGCCGGCGATATCACCACTGAAGCCGGGCGCAGCGAGGCGCTGGCGGCGGCCGGCGAGATCGACATCCTGGTCAACAATGCCGGCGGGCCGCCGCCGGGCGATTTCCGCGACTGGGACCGCGACCACTGGATCAAGGCCGTGGATGCCAACATGATCACGCCGATCCTGCTGGCCAAGGCTGTGGTCGACAAGATGGCGGCGCGGAAGTTCGGCCGCATCGTCAACATCACCTCCAGCGCGGTGAAGGCGCCGATACCGGTGCTCGGCCTGTCGAACGGCGCGCGCTCCGGCCTGCATGGCTTCATGGCCGGTATGTCGCGCCAGGTCGCCAAAGATGGCATCACCATCAACAACCTGTTGCCCGGCCGCTTCCTGACCGACCGGCTGAAGCAGACCATCGGCGCCGCCAGCAAGAAGCAGGGCGACGAACTGGAGGCCGAAATCGCCAAACAGGCGACCACCATTCCGGCCGGCCGTTTCGGCACGGCGGAGGAATTCGGCCAGGTCTGCGCTTTCCTCTGCTCGGTGCAGGCGGCCTATTTCACCGGCCAGAATGTGCTGCTGGATGGCGGCAACTATCCGGGCAGTTTCTAACAGTTTGCTTCGGAAAGGGCGGGCAACCGCCCTTTTCTTTGCTCTTGTGATAAATAGACCAGTCTATATAATTTCCGCATGAGCAAATCCGCGACGCTGCTTCCGACCAAGAGACCGCCGACCACCCGCGAACGTTTCGTTGCGATGACGGCGAAGCTGATGTCGCGGCGCGGCTATGCGGCCACCGGCCTGAACGAGATCATCGAGAAAAGCGGCGCGCCGAAGGGTTCGCTCTACCACTTCTTTCCCAAGGGCAAGGAGCAGCTGGCCGAAGCTGCCGTGGACTGGTCGGCCGATCTTTTCCTGCAGACCATGGCCGAGGCCATGGCGCGTGCCGGTTCGGCGGCCGAAGCGGTTGGGGCGCTGGCGGCGCAGGTCGCGGTCTGGATGGAACAGTCCGGCTGCAAGGACGGCTCGCCCATGACCATCGTGGCGGTTGAGACCGGTGCTTTCAGCGAACCGCTGCGACTGGCCTGCCAGCGCGGCTACCAGGCCTGGGCCGATGCGCTGGCCGATCAACTGCGCCGCGACGGCAAATCCGCGCAGGAGGCCAGCGATCTGGCGCTCTGGGCCATCGCCTCGCTGGAGGGTGCCGTGGTGTTGGCGCGCACCCAGCATTCCGCCGAACCGCTGCGCCGCATCGGCAAGCTGCTGCAAAGGGCACTGACATGAGCAACTCCGTTCCGAAAATCCAGCTCAGCCGCGAGATGATGGAACAGGCCATTGCGCTGAGCCCTTACACCAACTGGGTCGGCACGCGCCTGCTCGATTTCGAGTCTGGCCGGGTGAAAATCTCGATCACGATCCGCAAGGAAATGACGCAGCATCACGGTTTCGCGCATGGTGCCATCGTCGGTTATATGGCCGACACGGTCTGCTCCTGGGCGGCGGCGTCCGTGGTCGGCGATGTGGTGACCTCGGAATACAAGCTCAACCTGCTGGCGCCCGCCATCGGCGAGGAACTGATAGCGGTGGGCGAGGTGATCAAGGCCGGCGGGCGCCAGGTGGTGACGCGCGCCGATGTGTTTGCTGTGAAGGACGGCAGCGAGAAGATCGTCGCCACGGCACTGGCGACGATCGCGCGGGTGTAAACTTACAATGCGTCATCCCCGCGAAAACGGGGATCCCATTTCCGTTGTTCACGCAAGAAAAAATGGGACCCCGGGCCAAGCCCGGGGTGACGGAGTGATCAGGCTGCCGCCTTGTCATTCTCACTCACCGGATGGGCAGCGCGGAAGCCGATCTGCAGGCGGTTCCATACATTGATCGCGCCGATCAGGAAGGTGAGCTGCACCTGTTCGGCCTCCGAGAACTGCGCCTGCACCAGTGCGTAATCGGCATCCGGTGCGCCGGTCTGCGCCACCAGCGTCAGCGCCTCGGTCCAGGCCAGCGCGGCACGTTCGCGGTCGCTGTAGAGCGTGCTCTCGCGCCAGGCATTCAGCATGTACAGGCGCATCTCGCTGTCGCCATGCTTGCGGGCTTCGGTGGTGTGCATGTGGATGCAGAAGGCGCAGCCGTTGATCTGCGAGGCACGCAGCTTCACCAGATGACGCAGGCCTTCTTCCAGGCCGCTTTTCGCAATGCTGGTTTCGAGTGCGATCATGGCCTTTACGGCGTCGGGGGCGAGCTTGATATGGTCGGTCAGTCGGGGATGCATTTGGGTGTCTCCTGTGGGGTTCACGACGCATAGACGGGGCGGGGCAGCCGGCTGTGACAGCCGGGCCGAAAAAACAGGATTGCCCCCGCGTTAAGGTTTGGCGACCCGCCATCCGGGCCGTTGTGGACCGCCCGGGGCGGCGTTACACTCCATCGCTTTCCAGTGCCAAAGAGGCCTGATTTATGAGCTGGGAAGCCGAGATCGCCGAACTACGGCGGCGCGAAGAACTGGCCCGCCAGATGGGCGGGCCCGACAAGATCAAACGCCAGCATGACGGTGGCAAGCTGACGGTGCGCGAGCGCATCGCGCGCCTGCTCGATTCCGGATCCTTCCACGAGGTCGGCGCCATTGCCGGCCGGGCGCGGTATGGCGCGGATGGGGCGCTGGAAGACTTCAGTCCGACCAACTTCATCTTTGGCCGCGGCAAAATCGACGGCCGCCCGATGGTGGTCGGCGGCGACGATTTCACCGTGCGCGGCGGCGCGGCCGATGCCGCGATCTGGCAGAAGCAGGTGCATGCCGAACAGATGGCGCGCGAGCTGCGCATCCCCATGGTGCGGCTGGTCGACGGCACCGGCGGCGGCGGTTCGGTCAAGTCGCTGGAGATGGAAGGGCGGACCTACGTTCCCCTCATGCCGGGCTGGGAACATGTGGTCGCCAACCTGAGTACCGTGCCGGTTGTGGCGCTGGCGCTGGGGTCTGTCGCCGGCCTCGGGGCGGCCCGTACCGTCAGCAGCCATTTCTCGGTGATGGTGGAAGGCATCTCGCAGATGTTTATCGCCGGGCCGCCCGTGGTCGCGCGCACCGGTGTGGAGATGACCAAGGAAGAACTCGGCGGCACGGAGATCCATGAGCGCGCCGGCGCCATCGACCTGGCGGTCGCCAGTGAAGAGGAAGCTTTTGCTGCCGCGCGGCGCTTCCTGTCCTACCTGCCGCAATCCGTTTACGACCTGCCGCAGCGTATCGCGCCGCAGGACGATCCGAACCGCCGCGAGGAGAAGCTGCTCTCCGTCGTGCCGCGCGACCGCCGCCGCGTGTACAAGACCCGTGACATCATTAACGCCACGGTGGATGCCGACAGCTTCATGGAGATGGGCCGACTCTATGGCCGTTCGGTGATCACCGGACTGGCGCGGCTGGATGGCTGGCCGGTCGCCATTCTCGCCAGCGATCCCTATCACTATGGCGGCGGCTGGACCGCCGATGCCGCGCACAAGATCACGCGCTTTGTCGATCTGGCCGAGACCTTCCATCTGCCGGTGGTGCATTTCGTCGATATCCCGGGCTTCCTGATCGGGCCCGAAGCCGAGCAGACCGGCACCATCCGTCATGGTGCCCGCGCGCTCACCGCCGTTTATCAGGCCACCGTGCCCTGGTGTTCGATCATCATGCGCAAGGCCTTCGGCGTGGCGGGCGCAGGCCATTCCAATCACACACGGCTGCGCTACCGTTATGCATGGCCCTCGGGCGACTGGGGCAGCCTGCCGCTGGAAGGCGGCATCGAAGCCGCCTATCGCGCCGAACTCGACAAGGCCGACGACCGCGAGGCACTGCTGAAAGAAATCGAGGCGCGCCTGAACCAGGTGCGCTCGCCCTTCCGCACGGCGGAAGCCTTCCTGGTCGAGGAGATCATCGACCCGCGCGACACCCGTCCGCTGTTGTGTGAATTCGCTAACCTCGCCGCGCCGTTGCGTCAGGCGGGCCCTCCTAGCTTTGGGTACAGACCATGAGTGACATTCCGAATATTCCGAACGAGAAGAAGCCGGCGCCGAAGTCGATCGTCCTGACCTCGCATCCGAGTACCAATGTCGGCGCCAAGCCGCTGCCGATCGAATGGGGTGCGGCCGACCCGCAGCAGCGCGGGCCCATCGTGGCCACACTGAAGAATCCCGGCGGCAAGAACGCGGTTGGCACGCATTCCGGCGCCTATTCGCTCTATCGTGCGCTCGCGGTGGCGGCCGGCCAGCTTAACGCCGAACACAAGCCCGACCTGACCAATACCGCGCCGGCTGAGCCGCTCGGCCCCTTCCCGCAATGGGCTGACGGCGAGAAGATCGTCTCGCTCGATCCTTGGGGCCATATCACCAGCCAGGTCTTCGCCGACCAGATCAAGGCCGGCTGGGATATCCGCCCGACCATCGCGGTGACCAAGGCGCATATCAACATGCCCGAGCTGCATGAGGCCGTGCGCGCCGGCCGCATCAAGCCGGATGGCAATATCCTCGCCGCCAACGGCGATGTGAAAGTCACCAAGGTGGCGGTCGAGCCGGTCTGGTATCTGCCCGGTGTCGCCAAACGCTTCAACATCACCGAGACCGAACTGCGCCGCGGCCTGTTTGAGCAGACCGGCGGCATGTTCCCGGAACTGGTGACGCGCAACGACCTGAAGGTGTTCCTGCCGCCGATCGGCGGCATGACCATCTACCTGTTCGGCGATATTTCCAAGCTGGGCAAGCCGGCGACGCGGATTGCCTGCCGCATCCATGACGAATGCAACGGTTCGGATGTGTTCGGCTCGGATATCTGCACCTGCCGGCCGTATCTGGCGCATGGGATCGAAGTCTGCATCGAAGAGGCCCAGCAGGGCGGTGTCGGCGTGATCGTCTACAATCGCAAGGAAGGCCGCGCGCTGGGTGAAGTTACCAAGTTCCTGGTCTACAACGCGCGCAAGCGGCAGGAGTTGGGCGACCGCGCCGAGACCTATTTCCAGCGCACCGAATGTGTGGCTGGCGTGCAGGACATGCGGTTCCAGGAACTGATGCCGGACGTACTCCACTGGCTCGGCATCAGCCGCATCGACCGGCTGGTGTCGATGAGCAATATGAAGTTCGAGCCTATCGTGGCCAGCGGCATCCAAGTGGTCGAGCGTGTGCCCATTCCGGACGAACTGATTCCCGCCGATGCCAAGGTGGAGATGGACGCCAAGAAGGCGGCCGGTTATTTCACCGACAAGGTACCGGACCAGGATGAATTGAAGAAGGCCAAGGGCCGTGGTCTCGAGGAGTAAGAGTCAGTGAGTAATTTGCACGATCCGGCCCAGGCGGTTGCCTGGCTGCGCACCACCAAGGCGATTCGCGAACGTTGCCACGCCATGTTCAGTCTGGCAGAGCGCCACGCGATGCCGAATTTTGAGCTGCATCTCTCGGCGGTGCCCGCAGCTGCCGACTATGTGGCCGAAACGATCCGCCAGAATTATCCGACGCTGCAGATTCCCTATCATGCGCGCTGGCGGCATTTCACCGCTGGCGGTATCGACCGCTGGGGGCAGCTTGCCAAGACATTGAACGCGGACAAGAACGAAGTCGCGCGTATCCGCTTCGATCTCTGCGTCACCAGCGTGCTGCTCGATGCCGGCTCGGGGCCGCAGTGGAAATACGACGAGGATGGCCGCACGGTCACGCGCTCGGAAGGTCTGGCCGTTGCCAGCCTGCATGCCTTCTCGGCCGGGCTGTTCTCTGGCGATAAGTCGAAGCCTTTACGCGCCGATGCCGCTGGGCTGATCCCGCTGGTTCCGAACGCGATTGCGCATGCCTTCCAGGTCTCGGACAGCAATCCGCTGGTTGGCGTCGAAGGCCGCGCCGCGCTGATGCGTAACCTCGGCCAGGCGCTGAAGGCACGGCCGGATCTGTTCGGCTCTGACGCCCGGATCGGCGGTCTGTATGATTACCTGCTGGCCCACGCGGTCAAGGACGGCAAGCTGCCGGCCACCGCCATTCTGGCTGCCGTGCTGGAAGGTCTTGGCCCGATCTGGCCGTCCCGCATCACGCTGGGGGGCGCGAATCTGGGCGATGTCTGGCGGCATCGCGGGCTGATGAGCGACGATCTGACTTCAGGTCTGATCCCGTTCCACAAGCTGTCGCAGTGGCTGACGTATTCGCTCGTCGAAATCTTCGAGGATGCCGGGATTACCGTGACCGGGCTGGATGATCTCACTGGCCTGCCGGAATACCGCAATGGCGGCCTGTTCATCGATCTGGGCGTGCTGGTGGTACGTCACGATGCGCTGAAGAAATACCCCGTCCCGGTAGAGGACGAGGCCGTGGTGGAATGGCGTGCGCTGACGCTGGCTCTGCTCGACCATATTGCCGATCCGGTGCGCGAACGGTTGGGCAAGACGGCGGCCGAGATGCCGCTGGCCCGCATCCTGGAAGGCGGCACCTGGGCGGCTGGCCGCCGCATCGCCAAGGAGAAGCGCCCGGCGGATGGCGGCCCGCCGCTGATCATCGCCAGCGACGGTACGGTTTTCTGATTTTGAGCTTTTCGGGGGAGAGTCACTGATGAACGCGTTTCCCAATGCCACCGTGGTCATGCATCCGCTGGTGCAGCACAAGCTGAGCCTGCTGCGCCGCAAGGAGGTCTCGACTGCAGAATTCCGCCGTCTGGTGCGCGAGGTCAGCCTGCTGCTGGCCTACGAGGTCACCCGCGACCTCCCGCTGGAGAAGGTGGATATCGAGACGCCGTTGGAACACATGAAGGCGCCGCTGCTGTCGGGCAAGAAGCTTTGCTTCGTCTCGATCCTGCGTGCCGGCAACGGCATCCTTGACGGCATGCTCGATCTGGTGCCCTCGGCGCGTGTCGGGCATGTCGGCCTGTATCGCGACCCCGAGACGCTGGTGCCGGTGGAGTATTATCTCAAGCTGCCCGACGATGTGGCGCAGCGACTGGTGATCGTGGTCGATCCGATGCTGGCGACCGGCCATTCCGCCGCCGCGGCTGTGACGCGGCTGAAGGAGGCGGGCGCCCAGCAGATCAAATTCGTCTGCCTGCTGACGGTGCCTGAGGGTCTGCGTGTGATGCAGGAGGCCCACCCCGATGTGATGGTCTACACCTGCGCGGTTGACCGCCAGTTGGACGATCACGGCTATATCCGTCCCGGTCTGGGCGATGCCGGCGACCGCATCTACGGCACCAAGTAGGATCACGCCACGGCGGGCAGTACCGGTCCGCGGATCATCAGGCAGTCGTCCACGACCTGCGATTCCACGCTGAAGACACGGCGCACCAGTTCTGCGTTCAGCACCCCGCGCGGATCGCCGAGCGCTTCGGTACGGCCGTTCTTCAGCACCAGCACGCGGTCGCTGTAGCGATAAGCCAGGCTGAGGTCATGCAGCACGGCGGCGACAGCAACGCCGCGGCGCGACATCTGGCGCGCCAGCTGCAGCACGCCATAGGCATGCGCCAGATCCAGGCTGGCGGTGGGCTCATCCAGCAGCAGGATCGGGGCGGCGTCGGTGGTTTCCAAATCCAGCTGGGCGAGCACGCGAGCGAGTTGTACGCGCTGCTGTTCGCCGCCCGACAGTGTGCCATAGGCGCGTTGGGCCAGATGCAGGATATCGGCCGCCTGAAGCGCCGTATCGACGGCACAGGCGTCTGCCGTGGCATCGGTCCGGTCGCGGTAGGGTGCGCGGCCCAACGCCACCACCGCCTGAACTGGCAGAGAAAAGCCGAGCTTGGAGGCCTGCGGCATCACGGCGCGCCGGCGGGCCAGCGCCAGCGGCGTCCATTGCGGCAGGGCCCGGCCATCTAGTTTGACGCAGCCTGCATCCGGCACGAGGTCGCCGGCCATGGCCGAAAGCAGCGTAGTCTTGCCGGCACCATTCGGCCCGACGAGGGTGAGCAACTCGCCGCGGTACAACTCAAGCGCGACGCCGTCCAGCAAGCGTCGGCCGCGTCGTTCGATGCCCAGATTCTCGACCAGCAGACTCATGCACTGAACTCCGTGCGCGCACGCCAGAGCAGGCTGAGGAAGACCGGCGCGCCGATCAGGCAGGTCAGCAGGCCGAGCGGCAGTTCCGCCGGGGCCACGATGGTACGGGCCACCAGATCGGCGCCGATGAGCAGTGCGGCTCCCAGGATGGCAGACAGCGGCAGCAGTCGGCCGTGCAACGGTCCGGCGATCAGACGCACCACATGCGGAACCAGCAGGCCGACAAAGCCGACCGTGCCGCTGACCGCCACGGCGCCGCCGACGGCGAGCGCCGTGCAGAGGCAGGCCAGCCGTTTGACCCATTCGACCCGGAAGCCGAGATGGCCTGCCTCGCGTTCGCCGAGGTTGAGTGCGTCCAGCGAACGGGCGAACCAGGGCAGGGCGAGGAAAGGCGCGAGAGCGCAGGGCCCAACCATCAGCACGGTCTGCCAGCGCGCACCGCCGACGCTGCCAAAGGTCCAGAAGGAAATGTCGCGCAGTTGGGCATCGGAGGCGATGAAGGCCAGGAATCCGGTCAGCGACATGGCGATGGCATTGAAGGCAATCCCGGCCAGCAGCAGCATCGGTACGACGGTGGTGCCGTTGACCAGCGCGACGCGGTAGATCATCGCGATCACCAGCAGGCCGCCGCCGAAAGCGCCGAGCGGCAGCAGCACCGGCTGCCAGCTCGGTGGAAAGATCCAGCCGGTCAGCACGATCACGCTGGCGGCTGCGACCGTCGCGCCGGCGGAGACGCCGATCAGGCTGGGGTCGGCCAGAGGATTGCGGAACAGGCCCTGCATGATGCCCCCAGAGACACCGAGTGCGGCACCGACCAGACCGGCCAGCAGCACGCGGGGCAGGCGGAGGTATAGAATAATGGTCTCATGGCGGCTTTCGGCAGCCTGGCCGAATAGCGTGGCGATCACCTCGCCGGGCGACAGCCTGACGGCCCCGATGCCCAGCCCGGCGATCGCAGTCGCGATCAGCAGTGCCGAGGCGATGACGAGCAACAGCGGAAAGTGCAGGCGCAACGGTGTACCCGTGGCCAGTTGCAGCGCGCTCATAACCACGGACGCTCGGATAGCGCAGGCAGTGTGCTGCCCGGATGCAGCAGCGCGGCCAGATCGCGCGCCGCATGCGCAATGCGCGGGCCCAGACCGAGCATGTAGAGCGTGTCCATGGTATAGATGCGGCCGGCCCGACCGGCGGCGGTCTGCGCCAGAGCCGGCAGTTTGGCGACGCCCTCCTTGCCGCCTAGCGCGTCGAAGGAATGGTCGGGTAGCAGGATCGCATCGGGATTGGCTGCCAGTGCCGCTTCGGCGTTCAGCGGTTTGAAATTCTTGTAGTCGGTGATGGCGTTTTGCGCCCCAGCCAGCCGCAGCATGGCATCTGAGGCGGTTTCCCGCCCGCCAGCCATGACGCTGCCATTGCTGGTGCTCAGTACGAACAGCACGCGCGGCCGTTCCAGTGGCGCCACCATCGCCTGCACGGCTTGGAGATCGGCCTCGACTCCAGCAGCCAGCGTTTTGCCCTCGGCCATCCGGTCGAGCGCTCTGGCCACGGCAAGGATTTTCTTCGGCACCGCCGGTTCAGTGTAGCTCTCTTGCACCACCAGCAGAGGCACGTCTGCGCCGCGTAACTGCGCCATCGTGGTTGGCGGCCCGGCCTGATCGGAGGCGATAATCAGTGTCGGCGACAAAGAGAGGATGCCCTCGGCGCCCAGTGTGCGCAGATAGCCGATCTGCGGCAGGTTGCGCACTGTTGCCGGATGCAGGCTGGTCTGGTCGACGCCGACCAAGCGGTCGCCAGCGCCGAGGGCGACGACGATTTCGGTCAACGCACCGCCCGCGACCACAATACGTTGCGGCTTGGTCGCCTGACCGGTGCGAGGCAGGGCGGCGACCACCGCCCCGGCCAGCGCTGCACCGAGCAGGCGGCGACGGGAAAGCGGCTGCGTCGTCATGCAGCGACCTTGCGTACCAGGGATTCCGCCAGCGCGCGCCACTCGGCCAATTCCGGATTGCCCGGCTTGCGCTTGCCAAAAAAGGAAACGATCAACTCGCCATCCTTGTCGAACAGCTCGAGCGAAGTGACGGCGCCATCGACGCTGGGCTTACGTACCAGCCAGCTTGAAGCGATGGCATCCTCGCGCAGATGCAGGTTGAACATCGGATCAAGCACGTTGAACCATGGGCCAGTTGGCGCCAGTCGCTTCACCGGACCGGTATGGATCTGGATCATTCCGGGGTTGCCAACGAAGACCATGATGGGCAGGTCGGAAACGGCAACGGCTTCCAGCATGCGGCGGGCGCTGTCGTTCGGGACCGGCTCGGCGAATTCACGACCGGCGAGGCGAAAGGCCTGTTCGCGCGCCACCTTATACCTGCGCAACAGGGGGAAGAAGTCGTGGGTATCCTGCAGTGCTGCCCAGCCGGCGCGCAGCGATGCGGTGTCGATATCTTGGTCAGGAGCCGGTGCCGGCTTTGGCTTGGCCGGGATGATCGTCAGCTCCGCCGATTGTTCGGCTGCGCTGAAAGAGTCGGCGATAGATTGGAATGCGGCCACGTCGGTTTTTGCTGTGGCGTAGATCTTGTGTACGGCACGACCCGCACCATCAAAGAACTGCAGGCTGCTGCGCGGCCCGGCCTTGGTGTATTCGCTGACGGCAAAGCCATAAGTCCAGGGCCCGAAGAAGATACGCAGGTCGATATCCTCACCGACGATCAGCCCGACATGGCCGTTGCCTTCGACGGAGAGTTGGCCGTAAGTACCATGCCGTTCGTGAACGACGGAGTCATTGCGGGTGAGGGCCATCACTTCGCCGGCACGGCTCATGGCGCCGATGATCTCCGGCCAGGGGCCGTGCAGGCGTGTCACGCCGTTGCCCAGGCGGGTGGCAAGCAGTTCAGCTTCGGAGACGCCCAGTTTCAGCGCGGCATCGCGGATACGCAGGTTGGGTTCGGCGGCGCACAGTTCGGCCCAGCGTGCGGCGAGGGCGGTGGATTGGCTGGTCATGACATTCCTCATTCAAGATACCGGAAGCGAAACCGGCCGGCAGCGGGGTGCTGCCGGCCGACTGCAATCAGAAGCCTTTGGTGTAGCTGACGGAGATGCGGTAATCGCGACCTTCCTCGTAGAGGTTGCTGAGGTGGCGGCGATAGGTGTTGTCGAACATATTCTCGACGCCGGCATCGACACGGAAACCATCGAGCCAATCCTGCATCGGGAACCAGGTCATGAACACGCCATGCACGGTATAGCCGTTGGTGCGCACGACGGTGGCTTCCACGCCGCTGGCGTTGTTGACGCCGCTGACGCGATTCTGCTCGGCGACAAGTTCCGCCTTGTAGCCGAAGCGCAGACCGTATTCCGGCAGCTTGCCGCCGATGGTGGCCATCACCTTGTCGGCCGGGATGGAGTCGACCGGCCGGTTGGTGACGTTGTTGTCGCCGCGGATGCGCGAGCCGCCGATGCTGGCGAAGGCCCGCTCGGTGTCATACATCAGTTCGGTTTCGACACCCTGGATCGTGGCATCGGCAATGTTGGTGTAAGTCGAGGTGGTTGAGCCGACCACCAGTTCGATCAGGTCTTCCGCCTTGGTGTGGAAGTAGGTTGTGTTCAGGCGAAGACTGTCTTTAGGCATCGCGACATTGTCGAACTTCAGACGTATGCCGCCTTCCGCGGTCAACGTCTTTTCCGGCCGCAGGTTGGGGTTGGAGACGAAGTTGTTGTTCTGGAAATGCGTGCCGGCGACGAAGGCCTCCGTCATCGACGGGGCCCGGAAGGCCTTGCCGTAAGAACCGTAGAAGCCTAGCCAGTTCAGCGCCTGCCAGGTGGCGCCGATCTTCGGCGACACCGCGCTTTCCTCGAAATCCGGAATGGTGGCGGATTCGCGCTTATAGGTGTCGTAGCGCACGGCCGGCGACACGGTCAGGCCGGGCAGCAGCGTGATCTCGTCCTGCAGGTAATAACCGGTGACTTCGCCACCGGCGCTCGGGAACGTGGAGCGTACCCCCTTGTTGCGCAGGCCGAGCTGATCGTCGTTGAAATAGTCGATGCCGGCGGTGACCGCGTGCTGCACACTGCCTGTGGCAAAGCGGGCGGTGTTGTAGGCGTCGAAACCCCAGGTGGTCAGCGAGGTTTCATCCAGGCGGGCTGGCGTCGCCGGAATGACTCGATCTTCGCGGATATCGAGCTGGTTGTTATAGGCACGAATAGTCGGGTTGAGCAGCGGCACATCCGGATTGTTGTAGTTATAGGTGCCAGCCCAGGTCGTCATGGTCGTGTAGCGATTGACGATCGGATTGCTGGTGGAGGTTGGCGCGGCGTCCAGATTGGTCGGCGCCTGCGTATCCTCGCTGAATTTGATCAGGCTGGCAGACAGCTTGTTGAATTCGTTCGGACGGATCGTCGCCTTGAGAAAGGTGTCGTGCATGTCGGCGGCCGAATAGTCTAGTTCGCGTCCGCCGCCCTGCTGCAGCGTCCCGCTGTCGCGGAACGAGAAATTGGCGACCAGATCGACCTTGTCCTGGATGCGGCCGAAGGCGCCAGCGCTGTAATAATTCTCACGCTGCACCGAGCTGTAGCCGTATTTGGTGCGGAAGCCCAAGGTCTCGCCGCTATCGAGGAAATCCGAGGCGTCTTTGGTTTCCATCGAGACGACGCCACCGATGGCGCCGGAGCCGTGCAGTGCCGAATTGCTGCCGCGCACCACTTCCACCTGACGCAGCAGATCTGGATCTAGGAAGAAGCGACCTTTGTGGCCGGCGTCGAAATTCTGCCGCGCGCCGTCCAGCGTAGTCACTACGCGCTGACCGCCGAAGCCGCGGATATTGATGTCCTGGCCGGTACGACGTGGGCCGCCCTGCATCTCCACGCCGGGCAGGCCGCGAAAGATGTCCTCCATCTTGCTCGCGCCCCGGCTCTCGATCTGATCGCTGTCGATGACCGTCACATTGGCCGGCACTTCGTCAGGGCTATGGGCGGTTTTGGTCGCCGTCACGGTCACTGGCGACAGGATGGTGTCCGCCACCTGTTGTGCATGAACCGGCTGCAGCGCCGTTGTGCCAAGCAGGGCGGAAGCTATCGCCAGACCGTTGAGCGGTCGGATGCAGAACGATCGGGATTTGGATGCAGTCACGGTACTTCCCCATATCTGGCCGGCGACAGGAGCCGGCTCGGTAAGCTGACAAAGCGAGCTGGTCATCGGCGTGGGGCATCGCCGGAGCCAGCTAAGGGGGTGTCATAATTCCAATTGCCAACTTTTGCAACTACGACTCATTATCAATAGCAAAAAATCAGCCCATATTTCAGGGACGAACAACCGCGTTGAAGGGTTCGGGCCGGTATGTGCGGTCCTCTGGGCTGGAAATATCCAGATTCGCGGGGGCGCGCCGAGCGATTGATCGCTCCGGAGACGAAGCTGACAGGAGAGCTGCACCGGCGGGCCGTCTGAATCACAGACCAGGTCGTATCCATCGTCACAGCATTGTCGGCGGTGAGACGGCATAGTCGGCGCAATCCCACAACCCGAGGTGCCGTGTCATGGCTGCCGTGCTTCTTCGCCGCGCTCTGCGCGTTTCACTCACTCTTACGATCGCCGCCGCCGCAGGCCTTGCCGCCTCAGCCTGGGCCGGGAAGGCGCAGGCCGCTTCCGACCTATATGACGGGCAAGCTGCCACGACGGCGATTGCGGCCATTCGTGCTGCGCCGCGTGTGGTGGGGCAGGAGAGCCGCCGCGGGTTGCCCATCGTGCTGGGCAACCGGCTGGTCAGCGGTCCCGGCTCGGGGCTCAAGTTCACCCTCGACGACCGCTCGACCGTCATTATCGGCCCGAACAGTACTATCACGGTGGACGAGTTCGCCGCCGACCGCGTCGTGCTGCGGGTCGAGCGCGGCAGTTTCCATCTGGATTCTGCCAATCCCGGCAATGTCTATGTCGTGCTGCCGGGCGGCACCGTGACGGTGAAGACCGCCACCGTCGCCGGCCGCATAATGCCCGACTGCGCCGAAGTGGCCCTTCTCAGCGTCGGTCGCGCCGAGGTCGCCTCCCCTGCGGGCGGCAGCGTGCGGCTGGACAAGATCGGCGACTTCACCCGGCTGACCGGCTACGCCGCGCCAAGCCAGCCGACGCAGTTGCCGCCGCAGCGTCTGCAGGATTTCGTCGGCCTGACGAGCCAGATCGCCCAAGGCGCCGCTTTGGGCGCTAATCTGGGTGCCCAGATCGTGAGGCGCTGACGCGCCGCGGCGGCGCCTGACTCGGCTCAGCGAGTCGCACTGCCGCCGGCCGAGCAGGCGTCGGAAAGCCTGCCGCGACGCGCCTCCGGCGCCGCGTACCAAAATTTTATCCGCCGCCGCCGGCCGTGCCGCGCGTCGGCGCCGAGAGTAGAGAAAGCCGCAATCCATGCGGCTTTTTTGTGTCTGCGTCTCGCGCTGGCGCAGCGCAGCTGTGACACGCAGAACACGGTGCCGGCAAAAAATTTTTCAGGCGGGGCAATTTCCTATTGCAATGAGGGCGCGTTGCTGTAAATACCGCTTTCAACGACGCACCCGCACGTGCCGATGGCCCCTGGCAGGTTATGCAACGACGAACGCGTCCTTTTTGGTCGCACAGCTTGAGAGGCTGTGCCGGTTCAAAGCCGGTCCGAGAGGGAGGTTTCGATGCTTGCAGCCGCTGGCCGCACCACTACCCGTCTGCGACGTTCCGCCGCAAAATCCCGTATGGAGCGTATTGAGCCGGGTCAGCTGACCCCCAAGCTCCAGCGTTTCCTCGCCGAGGCGAAGGACACCGAGCCCTTCGTGGTCGTCGATGTCGACGTCGTCGAACATAACTACCGCGAACTGCGCCGCCTTTTGCCGCTGGCCAAGGTCTACTACGCCATCAAAGCGAACCCGGCCCCGGAAATCCTGCGCCGCCTGCGTACGCTGGGCTCCAGCTTCGACACGGCGTCGGCTAACGAAATCCAGCAATGCATGGACCAGGGCGTCAGCCCGGACCGGATTTCGTTCGGCAACACCATCAAGAAGAAGCGCGACATCGCCTGGGCCTTTGAGCAGGGCGTGCGCCTGTATGCCTTCGACTCGCTCTGCGAACTGCAGAAGCTGGCCGAACTGGCGCCGGGCTCGCAGGTCTTCTGCCGCGTTCTGATGGAATGCGAAGGTGCCGAATGGCCGCTGTCGAAGAAGTTCGGCTGCGCCCCCCGCATGGCTGCCGACCTGCTGGTCAAGGCGCGTGAGCTGGGCCTGGACCCCTATGGCATTTCCTTCCATGTCGGTTCGCAGCAGACCGACCTGAACCAGTGGGACAAGGCGGTCGCCCAGGTCTCGCAGATGTTCAGCGTGCTGCAGCAGCATGACGTCGACCTGCGCATGGTCAATCTCGGCGGCGGCTTCCCGGCGAAGTACCGCACCGATATCCCGATGCTGGAAGCCTATGCCCAGGCGATCAGCGACGCGATGACCAAGCATTTCGGCAACAAGATCCCCGAAATGATCATCGAGCCGGGCCGCGGTCTGGTCGGCGATGCCGGCGTGATCCAGGCTGAAGTCGTGCTGATCTCCGAGAAGGACTACGGCGACGATCGTCGTTGGGTCTATCTCGACATCGGCAAGTTCTCGGGTCTGGCCGAAACCATGGACGAGGCGATCAAGTATCGCATCGTGACGCCGCGCGATGGTGGGCCGACTGGCCCGGTGTCGCTCGCCGGTCCGAGCTGCGACAGCGCCGATATCCTGTACGAGAAGGCCGAATATCAGATGCCGCTCGCTCTGGAAGTCGGCGACAAGATCCAGATCCTGTCCACCGGCGCCTACACGACGACCTATTCGTCGGTCGGCTTCAATGGCTTCCCGCCGTTGAAGAGCTACTGCATCTAAGCAGGCCGTTTCCGACGGTTTCGGTGGGTTTGAAAGGGCCGGCTGCGTCAGCAGCCGGCCTTTTTTCATGGATTTGCTACCTGAGTGCGCATAGCGCACGGCAGACACCCTACTGCAGCTTATCTAAATCTCGCTACGGCAAGTGAAATTGCCGCTTTTCTATTGCGGCGGCGCCCGGCCTGTGTGACAAATTTTCCGCTCGAAAAACGCGAATAAAGATAAGAATCGGCTTCACAGGTCGGGAGCAGGGTGAGATGCAGCGGTTGCAGGGCCTTGCTGCGGGAGCAGGGGGAGAGCGGTGACAGAGCCGCCATTCGGCGAGGACAGGTTCATGGCGGCGCTGGCCCGCCATGGCGATGCCGTGGAAGAAACGCAAGAAGCCGCCGTCAGTGAGAACCACCTGCTGCATGCCGCGCTTGATACGATGGGCGAGGGCTTTGCAGTCTGGGATGCCGGACCCAATCTCGTCCAGTTCAACCGCCGTCTGCCCGATCTGTTCGGTCTCGCGGCCAACCTGCTGCGTCCGGGCCTGCCGGCCAAGGAATTCCTCGGGCTGCTGATCTCGCGCGGCGTACTGACGATCCGCGCAGAAGAAGCCTCGGCATGGATCGATGCCTATATCGATGCCTCCACGCGGGCCGACCGCAAGCAGGAAGTGCGGCTGACCGACGGTACCTGGCTGAACTTCGACTGGCGTCGGCTGCCCGATACCGGCGGCGGCATCGGCTATGTCTCGGTATTCACCGACATTACGTTGCGCAAGCGTGCTCAGATTCGCCTGCGCCAGGCCGAAGCCAAATACCGCCAGATTTTCGACAATGTGCATGAAGGCATCGTGCAGGTGACGCCCGAGGGTCGAGTGCTGGCGATCAACCGCGCTGGCGCAGCCATCTTCGGTTTCTCGTCGCCGGAAGAGATGCTGGCCACCGTTACGCGCGCTGGCGAGCAGCTTTATGTCAATCCCGAGCGCCGCAAGGAGCTGATCAAGCATCTTGAGCGCCATGGTCTGGCACGTGACTTTCGTTCCGAGATGCGCCGGCATGACGGAACCACCGTATGGGTATCGAAGACGTTGCGTCGCGTCACCGACGAAACCGGCAACCTGGTGATGATCGAGGGCATGTTCCGCGATGTCAGCCTGCAGCGCCGCAACGAGCAGCAGCTGATGCTGGCCAAGGAGCAGGCCGAGGACGCCAACCGCGCCAAGTCCGACTTCCTCGCCAATATGAGCCACGAGTTGCGCACGCCGCTCAATGCCATTCTTGGTTTCAGCCAGGTGCTGATGGACGAGATGATGGGCCCGCTCGGCAACGCCAAGTATCGCGAATACTGTCGCGATATCGTACTGAGCGGCGAGCATCTGCTGGCGCTGATCAACGACATCCTCGATATGGCCAAGGTCGAATCCGGCAAGATGTCGCTGGATGAGGAATGGGTTGACCTGAATGAAAGCCTGGAGGCTGCATTGCTGCTGGTGCGCGAGCGCGCGGCCAGCAACCGCATCACCATGACCAAGAAGATACCTGATCCCGCACCCGCCTTGTGGGGCGACATGCGCCGCCTGCGTCAGGTCTGGATCAATCTGGTCAGCAATGCAGTCAAGTTCACGCCGCAGGGCGGCAGTGTCGAGTTGCGTTGCGAATTGCTGGCCGACGGCAGACTGGAAGTGGCCGTAACAGATACCGGAATCGGCATAGCCGAGGAGGATATCGAACGCGTGCAGCAACCCTTCAGCCAGGTGGCCAACGCGCTATCGCGTAGCCATGAAGGCACTGGCCTCGGCCTGTCGTTATCACGCAGCCTGGTCGAGTTGCATGGCGGCGAGTTGTTTATCGAGAGCCGGCTGGGCGAGGGCACCACGGTCAGCGTCACCTTGCCGCCCGAGCGTCACCGTCCGGGTCCGCTCGCCGGGGGGCAGTTAGCCGGGCTGCAGAACCAGTTTGCCGGTGGCTTTGCGGTCGGCGAGCTGACGAAGGGCAACGGCGGCTTCATCCAGCCTGTAGAGTCCGGCGATCAGCGGCCGACCCCGCTCGCCGCCGATTAGCCAGTCGCGCATCCCCTGATCGAGCGCTTTGGCAGCCGCCGGCACGCGGCGCGCCTGTTCGCCGGCACGTACGCCTATCAGCTCAGCCTCTTTCAGCAGCAGCCGGTTGGCGGGTGGGCGAGGAATGTTGCCGCCGGCAAAGCCGACCACGAGCCAGCGTCCGCCGGGTTTCAGCGCGCGCCATGCAGTGGCGAATACCTCGCCCCCAACCGGATCGAAGACCACGTCTGCCTGTACGGTTTTCTCCCAGCCTTCGGTAGCGGGATCTATGCAGAGCGTTGCGCCAGCCTGCTGTGCCGCAGCGCGTTTCTCGGGTGTCGAGGCCACGGCGATGACCTGCGCGCCGCTCTGTGCCCCCAGTGTGACTGCCGCCAGCCCGGTGCCACCACCAGCGCCCAGCACCAGCAGCGTCTCGCCATGTGTCAGACGGCCGCGCCACAGCAGCGCGATCCAGGCCGTGCTGGCGCAGACCGGAAATGCTGCCGCCTCGGCCCAGCTCCAGTCGTCCGGTTTGGGCAACAGCGTGGCGGCGGGGGCGACCAGCTCTCCGGAATAGGTGCCGGCCGCGCGCAGCAGCACGGCATCGCCGGCTTTCCAGCCATTCACATCCGGCGCTGTCTCGACGATCTCTCCGGCAGCCTCAAAGCCCGGCACAAAGGGCAACGGCGGCTTATGCTGATACTCCCCGGCGATCTGTAGGACGTCCGGGAAGTTGATGCCGGCCGCGCGTACGGCGATACGCACTTCGCCGGGGCGCATCAGCTGGCGCGGCAATTCGGCGAGTTCCAGTACCTCAGGCGGACCGAGGCGACGCACCAGCATGGCACGATAGGTTTCGGTCATGGCGCATCTTTCGGATGGATCGAGCGCCAGCCGAGCGCGAGCGTCAGGACCAGAAGTACGCCTCCGATCCAGTAGGGCACGTTGATGCCGATGCGGTCGAACAGCCAGCCGCCCCAAAGTGGCCCAAATGCACGGCCCAGCGCGCCAAGCGATTCCATTGTGCCCAAGGCGATCCCCTGTTGACTCGCCGCGGCGCTACGCGAGGTTAGGCTGCTGATCGACGGTCCGATCATCGCCACCCCCGTTGCGGTGAATAGGATCGAGAGGGCCATCGTTGGCGTGGAGACGATCAGATGCGCCATTGAGGTGCCCAGCGTGAGATGAATCATGCCGAGGGTCAGTAGCCGGCGCTCGCCGAACCGCCGGGTCAGCGGGCCGATCAGCACGCCCTGCATGGTCACCACGATACTGCCGATAAAGGTGAAGGCGATTCCGACCTCGTAGGCATGCCAGTCCAGTCTGGCCGCGGCGAACAGCGGGAATAGCACTTCCACCTGCGAGAATACGAAATTGATGCTGCAGTTGATCGCGATCAGCGCCAGCACGGTGCGGCTCAGCTGGGACAGCGGCGCGAAGGGATTGCGCCAGAGCCGCAACCCGGCCAGCGTCTGCGGCGCATCCGGTCGCGTCTCCCGGATCACGAAGACAGCGAGCAGCAGGGCGAGCGCCGAGGTGCCAGCCGCCGCCAGCGCTGGCAGGCGGTAATTCGGCAGCAGTGGATCCGGTCCGACCAGCAAGCCACCGATCAGAGGTCCCAGGATCATACCGATGCCGAAGGCGCCACCGATCAGCCCCATGCCGCGGGCGCGCTGCTCGGGTTGCGTGATGTCGGCCACGATGGCGCGGGCGATGGCGATCTTGCCGCTGCCGATACCGGCCAGGGCGCGGGCCATGAAAATCGTCAGCAGGCTGTCGGCGCTGGCGAGCCACAGATAGGCGAACACGGTCAGGACCATGCAGCCGAGGAAGACTGGGCGGCGGCCAAAGCGGTCTGAAAGGCCGCCAAGCGGTGTGGCTGACAGGAACTGGGCGATGGAAAACGTCGCCGCCAGAATGGCAATTGTGAAGGGCGAGGCACCGAAGCTGGTGGCATAAAACGGCAATAGCGGCAGGATCAGCCCGAAGCCGATCAGGTCGATCACAACAGTCAGCAGCAGGACCGGCAGCATTCGGCGAAATCCGGGAAAAGACTGGACGAAACCTGGGCAAAACCTGTGTGACAAGGCGGCTTTTGCCGGCCATCCGGCATTGCCCCCGGAGGCCGGGTCCGCTACTTTCCGCGCGATTTTCCGGCCACTTTTCGACGGGCGAGATATGAAGGTTAAGGGCGTAGCCTACCGCACGATCTGGGTCAACGGCGACGGCTGGTCGGTCGGCATCATCGACCAGACCAAACTGCCGCATGCCTTTGTCACCACGAACCTGACCTCGTGGGAAGAGGCGGCGCATGCGATCAAGGCGATGATCGTGCGGGGTGCGCCGCTGATCGGCGCCACTGGGGCCTATGGCCTGGCGCTGGCGATGCGGGTCGAGCCGTCGGATGCCATGCTGGAGAAGGCCTATCACGTCATCAATGAGACCCGGCCAACCGCGATCAACCTGAAGTGGGCGCTGGATCGCGTGCGCAACGCCCTGCACAACAAGCCGGCCAGCGAACGTGCCGCCATTGCCTATCAGGTTGCGGCCGAGATTGCCGATGACGATGTCGCCACCTGTTCGGCCATTGGCGACCACGGCCTGAAGGTCATCGACGCGCTGTACGAGAAAGCCGGACGTAGGCGTACCATCAACATCCTGACCCACTGCAATGCCGGTTGGCTGGCAACAGTGGACTGGGGCACGGCGATTGCGCCGATCTACAAGGCGCATGACGCCGGCATTCCGGTGCATGTCTGGGTCGACGAGACGCGCCCGCGTAACCAGGGTGCTTCGCTGACGGCCTGGGAGCTGAACAGTCATGGAGTGCCGCATACCGTGATCGTCGACAATGCCGGTGGCCATCTGATGCAGCATGGCCAGGTCGACATGTGCATTGTCGGCACGGATCGTACGACCCGTGAAGGCGATGTCTGCAATAAGATCGGCACGTATCTGAAGGCGCTGGCCGCTCATGACAACGGCGTGCCCTTCTACGTGGCCTTGCCGCATTCCACCATCGACTGGACAATCCGCGACGGTGTGAAGGAAATCCCCATCGAGGAACGCGCGCAGGAAGAAGTGACCGTGATGAGCGGACGCACCTCCGATGGCGCGATCGTGCCGGTCACCATCACGCCCGAAGGCAGCAAGGCCGCCAATTTCGGCTTCGATGTCACGCCCGCGCGTCTCGTCAGCGGCCTAATCACGGAGCGCGGCATCTGCGCAGCTTCCGAGGCCGGCTTGACGAAACTCTATCCTGAATTCGCGTAAAGGTTAGGAACTGCCCCATGAAAAATCTCTGGTCCGACCGCGACGCCAAGGCGGCGATCGCTCATTACGCCAAGCAGGGTGTCAATACAGACCTCGCTCTTCGGACATATACAACGCGCCTGCTGGGCGGCGTGCCGGATCTGGTGCAGCATGGCGGTGGCAACACCTCGGTGAAGACCACGATGCCAGATCCGCTGGGCAAGCCGGTGGATGTGCTGTGCGTGAAGGGTTCGGGCTGGGACATGGCGGTGATCGAGCCGCCGGGCCTTCCTGCCGTACGCCTGCAGCCGCTGCAGGAGCTGATCGCGCTGAAGCAACTGGCCGACGAGGACATGGTCAACATCCAGCGCTGCAACCTGCTGGACAGCACCTCGCCCAATCCGTCGGTCGAGACGTTGTTCCACGCTTTCCTGCCGCACAAATTCATCGACCATACCCATGCCTCGGCCGTGCTCGCGATCACCGATCAGCCTGATGGCGCCGAAATCTGCCGCAAGCTTTACGGTAAGCGCGTCGCGCTGGTCGATTACGAGATGCCGGGCTTCGGCCTTGCCAAGAAGGCCGCTGCCGCCTTTAAGGCCAATCCCAATTGCCAGGGCCTGATCCTGCTCAAGCACGGCATCTTCACCTTCGCCGAAACCGCGAAGGAAGCCTATGACCTGATGATCGAATTCGTGTCCAAGGCCGAGCGCCATCTCGCCAAGGGCAAGAAGACAGTATTCACGCCGGCGCGGGCGCTGCCGAAGAACCTGGCTGCTGCCGAAGATGTTCTGCCGGTCCTGCGCGGCCTGCTCAGCATTCCGAAGGATGATGACGGTGCCGTCACGCGCTGGGTCTTCAACCTGCGCGACAGCGCCGAGATTCAGGCCTTTGCACGCGGCAAGGATGTGATGCGCTACAGCCAGGCCGGTACGGTGACGCCGGACCATGTGATCCGTACCAAGCCCTGGCCGCTGGTGCTGCCGGCCGCCGAAGCCGGTAAGCTTGATGCCTTCAAGGTCGAGGCGAAGAAGGCAGTCGAGACTTATATCAAGAAATACACGGCCTATTTCGAGCGCCACAACGCCAAAGCGCAGCCGAAGAAGATCATGCTCGATCCGATGCCGCGCGCGTTGCTGATTCCGGGCCTTGGCCTGGTCGGCGTCGGCAAGACCCGCAAGGATGCGGTGATCGCCGGCGATGTGGCGCAAATGGCGGTCAGCATCATCACCAAGGCTGAAGGCATCGGTCGCTTCACCAGCATCAAGGAACGCGACATCTTCGATGTCGAATACTGGTCGCTGGAGCAGGCCAAGCTGGGCAAGGGCGGCGAGAAGCCTTTATCGCGCCAGATTGTGGTTGTCACTGGCGGGGCAGGGGCCATTGGTGCGGCCACCGCGAAGGCGATGGCGGCTGAAGGCGCCGAAGTCGCCGTGCTGGATCTCGATGGCACCAAGGCTGCTGAGGTGGCGAAGAAGCTTGGCGGCATCGGCCTTGCCTGCGATGTCACGAATGCCGGTTCGGTGAAGGCGGCTTTTGCGAAGGTCGTGCAGTATTTCGGCGGCGTCGATATCGTCGTCTCCAATGCCGGCAACGCTTGGGGCGGCAAGATCGGCGAAGTGTCCGACGAAGTGCTGCGCAAGTCGTTCGAGCTGAACTTCTTCGGTCACCAGTCGGTGGCGCAGGCCGCCGTGAAGGTCATGCTCGCGCAGGCCACTGGCGGCTGTCTGCTGTTCAATGCCTCGAAGCAGGCGGTCAATCCCGGTCCGGATTTCGGACCGTATGGTTTGCCCAAAGCCGCGACGCTGTTCTTGTCGCGGCAGTATGCGCTGGACTACGGGGCGCAGGGCATCCGCTCTTCGGCTGTGAATGCCGACCGCATCCGCTCCGGGCTTCTCACCGATGAGATGGTGGCGAAGCGCTCCAGGGCGCGCGGCGTCAGCGAGAAGGATTACATGTCAGGGAATCTTCTCGCCCGTGAAGTGAAGGCGGCCGATGTGGCGCAGGCCTTCGTGCAGCTGGCGGTGGCAGCCAAGACGACGGCGGCAGTCGCGACTGTAGACGGCGGCAATATCGCGGCGGCCCTGCGTTGAGCGGCGACCGCGCCGCGCCGCGCTGGCTGCAGCCCGCCACCGAATACGGGCCGCTGCTGGCGTTCTTCGTGGTCTACCTGTCGCGTGGCCTGATGCCGGCGACGGCCGTGCTGTTGGCGGCCACCGCTGTGGGTCTGGTGCTGTCGTGGCTATTCCTCCGCAAGCTGCCGTGGCTGCCGGTGATTGCCGCTGCGGGCGTCGGCATCTTCGGCGGCCTGACGCTGTGGTTTCAGGACGACACCTTCATCAAGATGAAGCCAACCATCGTGAACCTGATCTTTGCGGCGATCCTGCTCGGTGGGCTTGCTGTCGGCAAGCTCCCGCTACAGAAGGTGCTTGGCAAATCCATCGCGGTGAGCGAGGCTGGCTGGCGCGCACTCAGCCTGCGCTGGGGCCTGTTCTTCATTCTGCTGGCGGCGCTGAACGAAATCGTTTGGCGCACCCAGAGCGAGGAATTCTGGGTCGGCTTCAAGGTTTTTGGCCTGATCGGTCTGACGGTGCTGTTCTCGATTTCGCAGGTGCCGCTGATCCTCCGCCACAAGTCGCACGAGGAATGATCGGCCTGGGGCGGCTTGACCTGCCCGATATGCAGGCTAAGTCTGGCGCATGAGATACATTTCTGCTCTGGTTCTGGCCGCACTGTTGCCGGGCATGCCGATGGCGCAGCCTGATGCCACCGACCGCATCCGTATCGGCAGCTTCCTCATCGATCGCACCGAAGTCAGCATCGCACAGTTTCGTCGCTATGCCGAAGCCCGTCGCATTGTAACTCAGGCTGAGCGCGATGGAGGCGGGTACGAATATGCCAGCGGCTGGGTACAGCGTCCGGGCTGGACAGTCTATCGCCCCTTCGGCACGGAGTCCGAGAGCCTGCCGCAGATCGCGACACATCCTGCCGTGCATGTCACCTGGGCCGAGGCGCAGGCCTACTGCCGCGCCCAGGACGGCCGCCTGCCCACCGTGCAGGAATGGTTGCAGGCCGCCTATGTCGAGACGCGGCGCGATCCGCCGGCGCCCTTCGTGACCGGCCAGCGCTATACCTATCCCACCGGCGATGCGCCGGCCGGCGCCAATATGTCGACGCCCGACCCGTGGCCGCGCAGCGCTCCGGTCGGCGCTACCGTGGCTGGTGTTAACGGTCTGTACGACATGGGGGCCAATGTCTGGGAATGGGCCGCCGATGACCGCGAGGACAAAGGCGGGGGCGACAAACGCACTATGGGCGGTTCGTGGTGGTACGGGCCCGAGCAGATGAAGGCGGGGGCCAATTATTCGAAACCGTCGCAGTTTTACGCCGTCTATGTCGGCTTCCGCTGCGCCTACGACGGCTGAGCGCCTAAAACTCCAGCCTGGCCAGGACCTGACCTTCCTTCACGCTGTCGCCTTCCGCCACGGTCACGGCGACCAGCCTTCCGGCCTTCGGGGCCTCGACCGGAATCTCCATTTTCATCGATTCAAGGATCATCACGACGTCGCCGGTCGCCAGGCCTGTGCCGGCCGCAGCCTCCAGCTTCCAGACCTTGCCGGTTACCTCTGCCTTGATGTCGATTACAGGCATGATTCCTCCTTGTCTTAACCATGTTTCTACCTTGGACGGCCATCCTGCATAAGCCTAAAATGGGAGCCGAACGGGCTTTCAGAAGGAATGTCCATGGTCTGCCGTAACGTCATCGCACTGCTGCTTGCAACCGGTCTGCTGGCTGGCTGCGACAATTTCAAGCGCGGCAATTACGAGTTGCAGAAGCAGCTCGGGATGTATCCGGTCGATCCGCCGCGCGCGGAAACGGCGCCTCCGCCGCCCGGAACCGTGTCGCAGGCCAACTGGGCAGCGCAGCGCGCTGCGACTTATGAGGTTCGCAACCAGGGCAACACTGCGCCGGTCAATTACCGGGATCCTGAAGAGCTGGCCGCCGAGGCCGATCGCGCGGCAGCGGCAAAAGCTCCATCGCCGGGATCGAAGCCCCCTGTTCCTGCGCAACGCACGGCTGCCATGCGCACGGCTCCGGCCGCTGCTGCGACAGCGCCATCTGCGGTGAGTGCGGCGGCGCCAACGGTGGTTGCCAGCGCAGCGGGACTGCCTGCGGGTTACACACCGTCGCCGGCCGCGGTGGACGATCCGGTGAAAGCGCAGGAAGCCCAGAAAATGGCCGCGGCCACCGGCGCGGCTCCGACGCCGCCGGAAATGGCCGGCAGCATGAAAGGTATGAGCACAGCGGCGACAGGCTGGCGCGCGCATCTTGCGTCGCATCGCACGGAGTCCGCGGCCATCAATGAATGGCAGGAACTCCTAAGGGCCAACCCATCACTATACGGCCAGTACGACCCGCTCGTCGAATGGGTGGATACACCCAGCCGTGGCGCTTTCGCCCGCTTGGTGCTGGTCGGTTTTGCCGAGCGGAAGGATGCGGATGCGGCCTGCGCCAAAATCCGCTCTTCAACGCGCTACTGCTCCAGCGTGAAGGAGTAACTGCCGCTCAGTGCGGCGGGGAGGTGTCGGCCACTGCGGCAGACGCCGGTGCAGGCTGCGGATAGGGAAATTTCGCAGCGATCTGCTTGAGCCCGGCCAGCATTTCTTTCAGTCCGTCGGGCGGAGCCTGACCTTGATCGACCGCGCAGACCAGGCGCAGCACCGACTGGTGTGTGGCAATGGCCTGCGCATTGTAAAGTCCGGCCGCGTGTAGCCGATAGAGCAATTCGCACATGCTGTCGGCAGCATCTGTTACCAGCGGAGCGTTAAAGGTGCCGCCCAGATCGCGGATCTGCATGGCAAGGCCGTAGGCGGCTTGCAGCGCCTCCGGAATACTCCCGGGCAATTCGTCGAGAATACTGTCGAGTTCCTGCAATGCGCTGCGGACCCAGCCGTGGTAACGGCTGCGTTCACCCTGCAGGAAGGCATCGGCCGCCTTGAGCGCCGCGGCGGCCGGCTTGCCGCCTTCGCGCAGTGCCAGCATCGCGAAACGCGACTTGATCTTGAGAATCTGCACATCGGTCTGCGGCGCTGCCGCCGCAGGGCCCTGGTCTTTGTCTTTCGACGACGGGATCACGGCCACGCTCAATGGGCAGGGACTGGTACACAGGCCGGTATGGCAGCGTGCAACCGTGCTTGTGCCGTGCTCGCCGCCTGTCCGGTACCGCGCCGTTCAGCCTCGCCGAGCGGCGGGCCCTCCTTGAAGCGGCGATCCGGTCCGATGTACCCGCTCGACAGCACAAACGAGCGTGGATCTTCCGCGATCCACAACAGGCGATCATAGATCATCTTTGGCGAAATCGGCTTGGCCAGCACAAGGTTGGCGCCGCAATCGCGCGCGCGCTGTACATTGCGCGCCTGCGCATGACCGGTCAGAACGATCACCGGCGTATGGCGATTGGGGTTGTGGTTGTCCTCGCGGATGCGCTTCACCAAAGCGAACCCATCGAGCTGCGGCAGGTTCCAATCGCAGATCAGCAGGTCGGTCACCTCGGCACGGCTGCGGGCGAGGGCGTCGTCGCCATTGCCGGCGACAGCAATATGCTGCGCGCCGATCGCATGCAGAATGCCGTGCAGGACGCTCTGGAAATAGCTGTTGCCGTCCGCGACCAGGAAGCGGAGGCTGTGCAGATTGAGGGCCGGTTTCGTCATCGGGTGCTCCTGGGGAGGGGCGTTGGACGTGGACAGGCTGTGGCGAATGGCTCGCCGCATTGAGCTATTTCTGGTCGTATTATCCCAAAGTCGAGGGTCTTCCTCAAGACAATATCTGTTCAAGGTTGTATTTGTGGTTTTGTAATAAACGTTAATATGTGAGCGGGGCTGGTCGGAAAATACCTACAAGATCAGCCGCTTACGGACGATCTATATGTAAGCCAACAAAGAATAAGGCCGGGCATTGCCCGGCCTTATCCACATCAGACTTGGTCAGATTGTTCTACTGAGGCTTACGCTGCGTCGGCGGCGCGGGACGCGCGCTTGCGGTCATTCGGGTCCAGCAGCTTCTTGCGGATGCGCACGCTCTTCGGTGTCACTTCCACCAGTTCATCGTCACCGATGTAGCTGATCGCCTGCTCCAGCGTCATCTTGCGCGGCGGGGTCAGGCGCACAGCCTCATCCTTGCCGGAAGCGCGCATGTTGGTCAGCTGCTTGGCCTTCATCGGATTGACTTCGAGATCGTTGTCGCGGCTGTTCTCGCCGATGATCATGCCTTCGTAGACCGGCGTACCCGGATCGACGAACAGCACGCCGCGCTCCTCGATATACCACAGCGCATAGGCGACGGTTTCGCCGGTGCCGTTGGCGATCAGCACGCCGTTACGGCGGCCCGGTATGACACCGCGATGCGGACCGTAACCGTGGAACAGCTTGTTCATGATGCCGGTGCCGCGCGTGTCGGTCAGGAATTCGCTGTGATAGCCGATCAGGCCGCGCGACGGCGCATGGAAGGTGATGCGGGTCTTGCCGCCGCCCGAAGGGCGCATATCGCGCAGTTCAGCCTTGCGAAGGCTCATCTTCTCCACGACCACGCCGGTATAGGCGTCGTCGACATCGACATGCACTTCCTCGATCGGCTCCAGCAGATTGCCCTGCTCATCCTTCTGGAACAGCACGCGCGGACGGCTGATCGACAGCTCGAAGCCCTCGCGGCGCATGACTTCGACCAGCACGCCAAGTTGCAGTTCGCCGCGGCCGGCGACCTGGAAGGCATCCTTCTCTTCGGTCTCGGTGATGCGGATGGCGACGTTGCCTTCGGCTTCGCGCAGGAGACGGTCGCGGATCACGCGGCTCTGCACCTTGCTGCCTTCCTTGCCGGCAAACGGCGAGTTGTTGACCGAGAAGGTCATGGCCAGCGTCGGCGGGTCGATCGGATTGGCCGGCACCGGCTCGGTGACGGCGGTTTCGCAGATCGTGTCGGCAACCGTGGTGGTGGTCAGGCCCGCGATGGCGACGATGTCGCCGGCATCGGCTTCGTCCACCGGCACGCGCTCGATGCCGCGGAAAGCCAGCAGCTTGGTGACGCGGCCGACTTCGATCTCGCTGCCATCGGCGCGCAGCGAATGGATCGGGGTATTGACCTTCAGTTTGCCCGAGTAGATGCGGCCGGTGAGGATGCGGCCGAGGAAGTTGTCGGCTTCCAGCGTGGTGACCAGCATGCGGAACGGTTTGTCGAGTTCGACCTTCGGCGCCGGCACATGGCGCACAACGAGGTCGAACAGCGGCGCGAGGTCCTTGCGCGGCCCTTCCAGGCTGTCATCGGCCCAGCCGCTGCGGCCCGAGGCGAACATGCAGGGGAAGTCGAGCTGCTCTTCGGTCGCGTCCAGCGCCGCGAAGAGGTCGAAGACTTCCGAATGCACTTCGACCGGACGGGCGTCCTGGCGGTCAACCTTGTTGATGACCACGATGGGGCGCATGCCAAGGCCGAGCGCCTTGCCCAGCACGAACTTGGTCTGCGGCAGCGGGCCTTCGGCGGCATCCACCAGCAGCACCACGCCATCGACCATCGACAGAATACGCTCGACTTCGCCGCCGAAATCGGCGTGGCCGGGAGTGTCGACGATGTTGACGCGGGTGCCGTGCCACTCGACCGAGGTGCATTTCGCCAGAATGGTGATGCCGCGCTCACGCTCCAGATCGTTGCTATCCATCACGCGCTCAGCGACCTGCTGGTTTTCGCGGAACGAGCCGGACTGGCGCAGCAGGGCGTCGACCAGGGTGGTTTTGCCATGGTCGACGTGAGCGATGATGGCGATATTGCGGATTTCCATGCGGCTTACACAAAAGGCCCGGTCGTCCACTGGGGCGGTCGGGCGCGATTCCTTTAGGTTTCAGCTAGGGTTGGGCGGGTATATACGGCCCCTGACCGATTGTGACAAGAACAGATTTGTTGCGCCGCAATGACGAGGGCGCAGAGCAGCCATGAACAGACTAAGATTTTGTTTTTGTTTGAGTATCTGTTGACGTCTACCGTGAGCGTGAAGGCCGTTTGGCAGCTGATTGATCCATCACGGTCGCTGCCGCCTGATCTGCCAGCCAGGCCACAAAGCAGCGCAATCGTAAATCGGTGCTTAGCCGTGCCGGCCACCGCGCCAAATGTACCTTGCTGGACGGCAGGGCCCAGCCATCGCCGAGCGGCCGGACCAGCCGGCCCTCCGCCAGCGCGTCATGTACTAGCAATGAGCGCCCCAGCGCCACGCCGCCGCCTTCCAGTGCAGCCGAAATCGCCAGGCCAATCGCCTCAAAGCGCAGGCGCGGCTTTGGCCGTGCCCGGATACCCAGGCGCTGGAACCAGGTGCTCCATTCCCACTCCGCGCCCTGTTTTGACTCTCCCAGGCCGGTCTCGGCGGATTTGTAGAGCAGGGGTAGGTCGGCCAGTGCGGTCGGATCGCGCAGCGGCGTTTTCAGGATGGACGGCGCGCAGACCGGAAAGACCTGCTCGCGGAACAGCAGCTTCTGGGTGCTGCTGTTGCGGGCTTCCTCCGGCTTCACCCAGTGAATGCGCAGATCGAGATCGCCGCCGCGTGCTTCCGCCTGGGCGCGCGTGGTGAAAATCGCCAGCTCGATCTCGATGCCGGGGTGGCGTCGGCTGAATTCCGGCAGGCGGCGCACCAGCCAGTGCTGCGCGAGTGCTGCACCCAATCCGACGCGCAGCCGCGCCGGATGTGCCGCGATGCGGCTGCGCTCGCGTAAGCCGGCCATCCCTTCGAAAATGTCGGCTAATCCTTCCGCCAGTGCCGCACCCGCCGGTGTGGCGGTAAGCCCGGCACGGCGTCGCTGCAGCAGTTCGGTGCCGATGAAGGCCTCCAGCCGGCGCAGGCGATGGCTGACCGCGCTCTGGGTTACGCCCAGCTCTTCGGCCGCAGCCGTCATGCTGCCGAGCCGCAGCGCGGCATCGAAGGCCAGCAGGGCATCGAAGGGGGGTAGGGGACGCATTCGTGTAATATGAATTAGATTCATGCTGGTGTGAAGCAGTGTCGCGCGCGCCCAGGCGATGCATCGGCTATGCGTTGGTCATGTCCTATCCCGTCTCTGCCGTCCGTACCGGTCTGCTTGGCCACCCCATGGCGTCAGCCTGGGTGCTGTCGCTCGCTGTCTGTCTCACCCAGTTCGATGTCACGGCTGCCGCCGTCGCATTGCCGGTCATCCGTGCCGAACTCGGTTTCTCGCTCAGCGCCACAGCCTGGGTGATGGATGCCTATAGCCTGGCCTTTGCCGGTACGCTGTTCGCGGCAGGTGCGCTGGCCGATCGCTTCGGGCGTCGCCGCCTGCTGCTGGCAGGCAACGGAATCTTCGCGCTGGCATCGCTGTTCTGCGGTCTGGCCTGGGACGGGCCGTCGCTCTGGGCGGCGCGTGCGCTGCAAGGCGCTGGCGCGGCCTGTTTCATCACCGGCGGCCTGGCAGCGATCTCGCTGGCCTATCCAGTGACGCAACCGTCAGATCGCGCGCGGGCCTATGGCATCATCGGCGTTACCGGCGGGGCGGCGATGGCACTCGGCCCCACCCTGGGCGGCCTGATCGAAGCACATGCCGGCTGGCGCTGGATATTTCTGGCCAATCTGCCGATCTGTGCCCTCAGCGAGTATGCCGTGCGGCGCGTGATCGGTGAAACGCGCGACGAGATCGGCCGGCCGCTCGATCTGATCGGTGTCATGCTGCTCACGCTTGCGATCGCGCTGCCGGTGCAGGCCCTGCTGCAGGAGGGCACGGATAAACTTTGGCGCTGGAGCGGCGTTGCGCTGGGTCTGACCTGTGCTGCGCTGCTGGTATTGCAGCAGAGGCGACGTGCACAGCCGATGCTGGAGGTTGCCCTATTCGCCCGCCGGGCGCCGCTTGGGATCATCGTCCTGCTGTTCAGCCTGTCGGTCGGCTACTGGGCGGTGCTGGTGTATCTGCCGCTCTGGCTGCTGGCGACTTACGGGATGGACACCCAGCAGGCCGGTTTCGCCATGCTGGCGGCCACGCTGCCGATGCTGGTGCTGCCGCCGCTCGGGGTGCGGCTGACGCAGGTCCATGGCTGGCGTGTGAATTTCACCGGCGGGATGCTGTTGCTGGCCGTCGGCACGGCGGGATTGGCAGCGGTGGCGGTTCTAAAAGCAGACTTGCTCTGGGCACTGACCGCGATGATGGTGGCCGCCAGCGGTGCGGGGCTCGGCAATTCGCAGGTCTCTGGTGCGCTGGTGGCATTGGCGCCGGCCGACCGCGCCGGAACGGCATCTGCCCTGGCAACGGTCTTGCGGCAGGGCGGTTATGCCATCGGCATCGCACTGCTCGGCGCGATCTCGGCGGCAGCGGGCTATGGCCCGGGTTTCGCAGCAGCTGCACTCGCGGCGCTGCTGGGGACCGTGGCGGCAGCACTCTGTCTGCCACGGCAGATGTAAGTCTTGAAAGGACGCAGGATGTATCTGGAAACGATCGGCGAGAGCGAGGCCACTGGCAGAATTGGCGAAATCTATGCCGCCCAGAAGGCACAGCTGGGTTTCGTAATGTCGGCGGCGCAATGTCTGACAGTGCGTGCCGATCTGCTGCCATCCTATACCGATTTCGTCAACACGATGCGTGGCGGTTTCACCCTCAGTCCGCGCGACTGGCGCATTATCACGCTGATCGCCGCACGCGAGGTGAAGTCGACCTACTGTTCCATGGTCTACGGCAAGCAGTTGGTGGCCGACCTTGGCAGCAAGGAAATGGTATTGGCAGTGCAGCGGGATTTCCGCTCAGCCGGTCTCTCAGACCGCGACGTCGCGATGCTGGCCTACGCCGAGAAAGTTGCGCGCGATGCCACTCAGATCACCCAGACGGATATCGATGTCCTGCGCTCGGCCGGCTTTACGGACGCGAATATCTCAGACATAGCGCTCTGCGCAGCCTTCCGCTGCTTCATCGGGCGATTCTTCGACGCAGTCGGCGCGGGGCCAGAGGCAGCTTTTCTCGATGAGGATCCGGCTTGGTGTAAAACGCTGACGGTCGGTAAGCCAATTGCCTGAGCTGCCGTGCTGTGATGATCAGACCAGGATATTGGCGACCAGACCAGTCTGCTCGCCCTTCTTGTTGATCTCGTCCTTGAACTTCTTTTCCAGCAGTTCGCGGAATTCGTCCTCGATGGCCTTGCGCTCATCCTCGGACAGCGAAGCAAGCGACTTCTCGTCGAGGCCCTTGCTTTCGAGGAACTGTTTGCGAATACGCTCAGGCACCGACAGCTTGGCGTAATCGAGAAATTCCTCGCGCGCAGTCTTGCCCAGTTCCGGGGTGGCGCCTACTGCAGACGCGCCCTGTCTGGCGGCTTCTTCCTGACTCTTGGCGTGATCGGTCGGCTTAGCGCCGTTTGCCTGGTTGATGCCGTAATAGGGATTGCTGAAAAATCCGGAAATTGCGGAGGTCATACCGCTCCTCAGGCAACGATGTTGACCAGGCCACCCGACGTTTTGCCGGTCATGGCCCGCACATGATCTTCCGTTTTCTTACGGAGCGTTTCTTCGAGCTGGCTGCGCTGCTGCGTATCCATATCGGCCGCATTCTGGGCCATCGGCTGCTCGTCGAACCACGCCAGGCGCATTTTGCTGGCGTCTTCAATCTTGGCGAAGTCGAGAAGCTGCTGCTGCTGATCTTTGGTCAGTTGCACCGGCTTGAGTTCGCCGGTCTGCGCGGGCTGGTCCGGCGCAAAGATGCTGCTGACCGCATCGATAGCTTTGCCGGCTGCCACGCCGCCCAGCATGGTGAGCGGATTGAACCCGCCGATCGCACCTAACATGTGACCTCTCCTCGTCCTTTGCAGACTGGAGAAGCAATCGACATGCCATGCGTGACTGGAGCAGACGCGAGCGCGAATAGCGCGGATTACGGCAAAATCACATTGCGACGGATTATGGTGAATGGCCGTTAACCGGAAAATCTTGCCGGGCCGGTGCGGAGAGGCGGCGAGAGTTGCCGGGCCGCTGTTGCCGGAGTCAGTCCGCCTCGATCACCCTGATCTCGGGCGTCACGCTGCGCCAGTCGCCGTTCCACGGACCGGGTTCGGTGCGGCGCTGCCAGAACTGGCAGACGAACAGCAGGTCGGGCTCGGTACTCTCGGCACTGCTCGTCAACGGCATGATCAGACGATAGGTGATCGCATTCACGAAATCGCCCTGGTCGTGATACAGGCTGGAGGAATAGACCGGACGGCGGCGGTCCAGCGCCACGCGGTTCATCTGCCGCACATAATCGTGATAGTCGGCCGGCACCACGTCATCGAGAAAGCGGCCCGTGAGTTCGCGGCCGGTATAGCGCGCGATATCTGTACCGGCGAGGCGGAAGCGATAACGGTCCTGGTCTGCCGCGGTTACCCGATCGATCAGCATGATATTCGGCAGCAGAGCCGGGAAATCGAGCGGGTCGATGGCGGCACGGGTGGGCACGCCAGTGTCATCCGTACGGCGGGCAAACCAGTAATCGGCCAGCCGGTGCAATCGCTCGTCGGGCAATCCGGTGAGTGTCCCGGTCGAGACCTCAAGCGTGTTTTGCGGCAGTTGGGCGAGAATCTGCATGCGACCGAGTTGGTTGGCCTAGCGATCAATATGCCCCAGATCGCGGCCGGGATCGAGGCGGTCGCGTACCAGTTGCTTGAGGGTCTTCACATCGGGAAAGCCGCCGTCGCGCTTGCGGTCCCAGATCGTCTCGCTGTTATAGGCGATGGTGAAGAGACCGCCGGTGCCAGGCACCAGCGTCACCTCGGCCAGGTCATCCGCGAAGGTGGACAGCAGTTCCTGCGCCATCCAGGCGGCGCGCAGCAGCCACTGGCATTGCGTACAATAGGCGATAACGATACGCGGCTTGCCGGCAGTCATCGGCACTCAGGCCTCGCCCGAAACGCCGGAGGAAGCGCCGGCCGGAACCGGCACATCGCCGATCACCTGGCTCGGTCGTTTCGGCGTGGTCAGCGGCGCCGGTTTCGGCGCATTGCCGAAGATCAGGTTGTTGCCCGCCGTCACATCGCTGGCCGCGAGCTGGAGCTCGAAGCGTTCCTCGTCGCGGCGACGCACATCCGCCATCACTTCGGCAACCTCGTCTTCCGGTACATCGAGGTCACGCAGGACCGCGCCGCTGAGCGCCAGCGCCGATTCGAATGTTTCGCGGATCTGGTAGTCGACGCCGGCCTGGATCAGGTCGAGTGCATGGCCGCGGTCATAGGCGCGCACATAGAGTTTGGCCAGTGGGAATTCGTGCCGAACCATGCGGGCGATACGCGTGGCGGTACCGTTGGTATTGTCGACGCAAATAATGATGGCGCGGGCGGTCGCAGCGCCGGAGGCATGCAGGATGTCGAGCCGCGTTCCTTCGCCGTAATAGATCTTGAAGCCGAAGGTGCTGGCAGCCTGGATCATTTCGACATCGTTTTCGATGATCGTGAGGTTGAAGCCGCGTGCCAGCAGGCCCTGGCAGGCGATATGCGAGAAACGGCCGAAACCGATCATCAGGATATCGCCGCTCAGTTCCCTGGCAGCCTCGACGCCATCCATCGACTGAGTCGCTGTCGGTGCGGGTATCGCACGGCGGATCAGGGGGGCGAGGACAGGCGTCAGCGCCATAGAAACGATCACTGTGGCCGTGAAGATCGCATTCAGATGTGCCGAGAAGATGCCGCCAGCCAGTGCGGCGGCGTAAAGCACAAAGGCGAATTCGCCGCCTTGTGCAAACAATGTGACGCGGTCGAGCGCGTCGCGCCAGCCGGAGCCAAACAGGCGGGCGACCACGAAGATCCCAAAGGATTTTACCAGCGTGAAGGCGATCACCGCGCCGGCGATCAGCAGCCAGTCGCGCGCCACCACGGCCAGGTCGAGCGACATGCCGATGGCGATGAAGAAGATGCCGAGCAGGATGCCGCGGAAGGGTTCGATATCGGCTTCCAGCTGGTGGCGGAAACTGGATTCCGACAGCAGCACCCCGGCGAGGAAGGCACCCATCGCCATCGATAGCCCGCCGGCCTGCATCAGCAAAGCCGCGCCCAGCACGACCAGCAGCGCCGCGGCAGTCATGACTTCACGGGCATGCGACTGCGCCAGGATGCGGAACATCGGGTTGAGCAGCCAGCGACCGGCCGCGACCAGACCTGCGACCGCGGCAAGCGCAATCGCAATAGCCATCCAGCGTGGCTCGCCATCGTCCGATGCCGCCGGCGCGATCACCGCCACGATGGCGAGCAGCGGCACGATGGCAAGGTCTTCCAGCAGCAGGATCGAGACGGCTTTCTGGCCCTGTGCGGTCGAGGTATCGCCGCGTTCGTCCAGCATCTGCATGACCACAGCCGTAGATGACAGCACGAAGCCCATGCCGGCAATGAAGGCGACTGGTGCACTGAGTCCGGCCAGCATGCCCACGCCGGTCAGCAGCAGGCCGCAGGTGATGACTTGCGCGACGCCGAGGCCGAAGATTTCACGGCGCAGGTTCCATAACCGCGAGGGCTGCATCTCCAGGCCAATCACGAAAAGCAGCATGATCACGCCGAGTTCGGCAGTGTGCAGGATGGTCTGCGGGTCGGAAATCAGGCGCAGCCCGAACGGCCCGATGGCGATGCCGGCCGCAAAATAAGCGAGTACAGAGCCGAGGCCGAGGCGGCGGAAGAGGGGGACAGCCAGCACGCCGGCGCCAAGCAGGGCGACCAACTGCACCAGGTCAATTCCGTGGTTTTCCGCCGCCATGTCTACTCCTGCAGTATCCGGGCCGAATCCGGCCATGCTCCGCGCACCTTGGCTTGGGCCGACAGAGGCTGCAACCCTCGAATTTTGGGACAGGAGACATCATAAAATATGATGACAATCATCATATTTTATGATGTCATCCAGTGATGAAAACGCCGAAATCCGAGACTAAGGGCGAGGCGACCCGGCGCGGCATCCTGGCGACGGCTGCTCGCCTTATTCGCGAGCGCGGTCCGGAGCGCGTCGGCGTGGCCGAGGTCATGCGTGAAGCTGGTCTTACGCATGGCGGGTTCTATGCACATTTCGCCGCGCGCGATGCCCTGGTCGCCGAGGCCATCCGCAGCATGTTCGAGAGTGGGCGGCAGAGATTCCTCGCGCGCATCGGCGGCAAGACCGGCCCGGATGCTCTGAAAACCTGGATCGATAGCTATGTGTCGCGCGAGCATCGCGACAATCCGGGCAGCGGTTGCGCGATGGCGGCGCTGATTTCCGATATGCCGCGGCTCGAGCCGGCGGCGCGTGCCGCTTTCGACGATGGCATCCGCAGCATTGCCGGCCGGTTGCAGGCGCATCTACCAACGGGAGCCGACGAGCAGGCAGTTTTCTCGCTGATGGCGGAGATGGCCGGCGCAGTGGCGCTTGCGCGCGCAGTCGGCGATTCGCAATTCTCCGACCGTATCCTGAAAACCTCGCGCGCCGCGTTGAAGGCCCGCATCGACGAGATGGCGCGATGAATAACCAGGCGACGATCCAGAAGCTGCCGGCCGGGCGCGAAATGCTGCTGACTGCGCCAATTCTGCCAACCCTGCTGAAACTCAGCGCGCCGACCACAGTGGCAATGCTGTCCGTGGCACTGGTGGCGATTGCCGAGACGGCTTATGTCGGGGTGCTCGGCGTCGAAGCGCTGGCAGCGATGGCGCTGACTTTCCCGATGATCATGCTGATGCAGATGGTTTCGGCCGGCGCGATGGGTGGAGGGGTGTCCTCGGCAATTGCACGCGCGCTGGGCGCCGGCGATCTGGCGCGGGCAAATACGCTGGCATTGCATGCAATCATTATTGCCGTAGTCGCCGCGGCGATTTTTTCCGCTTTCTTCTGGCTGCTCGGCCCGGCGATCTATCGCCTGCTCGGTGGGCAGGGCAAGGCGCTCGAGCTTGCCATCCTGTACTCGCATACGGTGTTCAGCGGTGCGCTTTGTATCTGGCTGTTCAATACTTTGTCCTCGGTACTGCGCGGCACTGGCAACATGAATGCGCCTTCCGTAGTGGCACTGGTCGCCTCGGCGCTGCAAATCGTGATCGGTGGTGTGCTGGGTCTCGGTTTAGGCCCCGTGCCGTCCTTCGGTGTGGTCGGGATCGGTCTGGGCCAGGTGATCGCCTTTGGCCTGGGTTCGATCTATCTCTTTATCCATCTGCGCCGTCCCGATGCGCGGCTGCGGCTTCAGTTGGCCGGATTCAAAACCGACCGCGCGATGTTCGCAGATATTCTGCGCGTCGGCGCACTCGCCAGCCTGTCCTCGCTGCAGACGGTTCTCACAGTTCTGATCTTCACCGGTCTGGTCGCGCGCTTCGGCACCGTCGCGCTGGCAGGCTACGGCATCGGCGCGCGGCTGGAATTCCTGCTGGTGCCGATTGCCTTCTCGGTCGGCGTGGCCAGCGTACCGATGGTCGGCATGGCCATCGGCGCAAAGGATATCCTGCGTGCACGCAAGGTGGCCTGGACGGCCGGTAGCGTGGCGGCGGCAGGGTTGGGCGTTGTCGGCCTTGTGGTGGTGGTGGCGCCAGACCTCTGGTCAAGCCTGTTCACCAGCGACGAGGCGGTGATCGCTGCGGCGCGGCAGTATCTCACGGCGGCCGGTTTCGGCTTCCCGTTCTTTGGTTTCGGGCTCTGCCTGTATTTCGCTTCGCAAGGCTCGGGCAAGGTGCTGGGCCCAGTGCTCGGCGGTACGATCCGCCTCGTGATCGTGGCGGCCGGCGGCTGGTGGCTGGCAACGACTGCCGCACCGGTCTGGATGCTGTTCGCCCTCGCCGGTGGCGCCATGATCGTCTATGGCATTGCCACCGGCCTGATGGTGAAAGCGACCCGCTGGGAATAATTATAGAGTTTTCCCGAGCTTGTCGGCCACATCGCCCGGGATGAAGCCTGCCTCGCGCACAGCTTTACGAAGTTCTTCCTCCGAGACGCCGAAGCGGTCGGTCCAGTATTCCACCTCGCTGTCCTCGCTGAGATTGACGCGGCTGTGCTGCTTCAGGATTTTCTCCCGGGCCTTGTCGGCCGATTTCGCTCCGGCCTCGCTGCGCAGGGATGGCGTTGCGGCGGTGGGTTGGGTCAGCGCCACCGGATCGCTCGCCGGGAAGCTGTTGCGCAACGCCTCGTCGAGTTCCTCTTCCTTGTCGAATGTGCCGCGATCTTCGCGGCGCGCTTCCTTGATCTGCTCCTTGTGCGGAGCGCGGTCGAGTTTCTTGCTGCTAGCCATGATGCGATCTCCATGATGAGTGCCATAGAAAACAGGCGGACCGCTTCCAAGTTCCGGAATTTAGGCGGAACTAAAGCGCAGGTGGAGCGTCTCTAAACCGGGGCAAAATCAGACTCGGGCGGCGAACCATATGAAACTTTTTGAATGTTTGGCCTGCGGGCAACCGCTCTATTTCGAAAATACCGCCTGCGAAAGCTGCGGGCGGCGCCTGGGTTTCCTGCCCGAGTCCGGTGTGCTCAGCGCGCTGGAGGCAGCGCAGCGCAACGACGGTGTCGAAGCCTGGCAGGCGCTGGCCGCACCCGAGCGGCAATATCGTTTCTGCTGCAACGCCACGCATGATGCCTGCAACTGGCTGGTGCCGGCGGAAGCCGATGGAACACCTGTCGATGCCGAGCCGTATTGCATGGCCTGCGCGCACAACCGTACAGTGCCGGATTTGTCCGTGCCGGAAAACATGGCCAACTGGCGTCGGATTGAAAGCGCCAAGCACCGGCTGTTTCATGGATTGCTACGGCTCGGTCTGCCGCATGAAAATCGCGACGAGGATCCGGAAGAAGGGCTTGCCTTCGATTTTATGGCCGATCCGCCAGACCCCTCCGCGCCACGTATCATCACCGGACATGACAACGGCTTGATCACCATCAACCTGGTGGAGGCCGACGATGCCGAACGCGAGCGGATTCGCGTACAAATGCATGAACCCTATCGAACGCTGCTCGGCCATTTTCGCCATGAGGTTGGGCATTACTACTGGGAACGCTTGGTGCGTCGCTCTGGCGACAACAGCGAGACGATGGCAGCATTCCGCAATCTCTTTGGCGACGAGCGGCAGGATTACGGCGAGGCGCTGAAGAAGCATTATAAAGATGGCCCCGCGGTCGGCTGGCAGGAAGGCTATGTCAGCGCCTATGCCGCCGTGCATCCCTGGGAGGACTTTGCCGAAACCTGGGCGCACTACATGCATATCGTCGATACACTTGAAACTGCCGGAGCCTTCGGCCTGCGCGTGAAGCCGCGGATCAGTCGGGGCGAGGAACTGGGGGTAAGGGTCGACTTCGATCCCTATCGTGCCGAGACGGTCGACCAACTCATCGAGGCCTTCCTGCCGGTGACTTTCGCGGTGAACAGCCTGAATCGTTCGATGGGGCAACAGGATTTCTACCCCTTCGTGCTGAGTGTGGCAGCGATCTCCAAACTTGATTTCATCCATCAACTCTGTCGCCGGGCGCGCGAGGGGCTTCCGCAGATGTCGCAGGGCGCGCAATCCGAGGTCGCACTGTTGCTGCAGGCCAGCCAGCCCCAGATCGAAACGATCATTGAGGAAAGTATGACGGAGCAGACGGCAGCATTGCTGACCGTGGCCTCGCAACTAGCTCTCGATCCGGTAGCCTGATTGCCCGCTTAGTTATCTGGGGCGCCGTGGTAAAAGAAGGCTGATAGGATACGATCGACTGTGATGCCGTCTTCCGCCAGCGGACAATGCGCATATTCCATCGCCGCGAAATTGAAGCGGAATGGCACATTCACATGGCCATGGAAGTAGGCAGTAATCCCGTCCTCGGCGACCTTCTGCCGCACATTGACGATTCGTTCCTGGCTTTCGTCGTTCGAATTTTGCGCCAGGTTGACGCTGGTCTCGATATAGCGATTCATCAGCGGCACCGGAGCAGCGCGAAGCACCATTTCGCCGGCGACGCGTACCATAAAGCGCATATTGCCAGCGGCGCGCTCGACCTGTACCAGCACCAGATGCCCGAGCAGACCTGGTATCGCCATCGGTTCGAAATCGGCGCGCGCCGGCAGCCGGTCTTTCGGGTGGATGCTGAGCATGTAACTCAGAAAATCCCGCAGCACGCGGCTTACGGCGACAGCGCGCGCGGCATCGATGGCGGTTATATTGGGATGCAAAGGCAATCGCATCAGCCCGTCACGGACTCGAGAGCCTTATAATAGTTGATCGTGACAATATGGTCGACGGAAACCCCGTCTTCGGCCAGCGGGCAGTGGGCGTACTCGACCTCGGCATAGTCAAGCGAGAAGCGCATGCGAGGTTGTCCGCGGCGATAGATTAGGCAGCCACTTTCCACCACGCTGTGCCGGCTTTCGATAGGAAAGCGTGCAGTGGGTTCATTCGTATTGGCGATCTCATCCAGGAAGCGGCCGATCAGGGGCATGCGCATGGCTTGTACAACCTCTTCGCCGGCCACCTTGATACGGAAACGGGGACGTGCGGCATCCGGCTGATGCACCACTTCGGCCAGCACAAGGTTCGGCAGCAGACGAGGAATCGCCGCAGGGTCGAAAGCGGAGCGGGCGGGCAACGCATCGGTAGGATGGATACCGATGTAGTAGTCGAGGAAATCTCGCACTGCGACGTGTTGCGCTTGCTGTCGCGCCACCTGCGCTGCGTCCAGGTTGGCCTGGGGCGGCGGCTGCAGGTTGGGAAGATTGACGGTCATGCGGCGCCCTTGTTCCGGCGAAGGCGCGCTGTCTAACAGGGAATATTGCATTGCACCATAGCGGCCGTCACAACGCAGCTATGCACTAGAGTCGTACCCTGCCCAAAGTCTGGGCAGGGTACGAAATTGTATATGCAAATATTACGTCGGCAGTGCGGCGCCCCCAACTTTCACGCGCTGGAGCAGGCGCTCCATGAAAGCCTCGCATAGACCGATCTGGCTGAGTTCGATGAACTCATTGGGCTTGTGCGCCTGTTCGATATTACCCGGGCCGCAGACGATGGTGGGAATACCCAGTTCGGAGAACAGCCCGGCTTCCGTGCCGAAGGCGACCTTCTGCACGCGGTTGGCCCCGGTCAGCGCCTTGGCCAGTTCGACCACGCCGGCGCGGTCATCGGTGGCCAGGCCGGGAAATTCCGAAATCTGCGTGAAGGTGAAGCCGCAAGTCGGATCGATCGCCTTCAGCTCCGGTTCCAGCTTGTTTTTCGCGTAAGCCACCACCTCGGCATAAAGTGCATCCACATCGTCCTGCGGCAGGTAGCGAATCTCCCACAGGAAGCTGCAATCCTTCGGCACGATGTTCAGCGCCGTGCCGCCATTCACCGTCCCGGTATGCAGCGAGGTATAGGGCGGGGCGAATTCGGGATCGAACGGTCCATGGTCGCGCTTCTTGCGCGCCAGTCCCTTGATGAAAGCGATCAGCTCGGCGGCGGCTTCCACCGCATTGGCGCCCTGATGGGTCAGCGAGGAATGGCATTCGAAGCCGCGCACATCGACGCGCCAGCTTTTCTTGCCCTTGTGCTGGGCGATCACCTGCATCTCGGTCGGTTCGCCCACGATGCAGGCTTTGGGCTTGACGGGCATGTCGCGCAGCACCTCGATCAGTCGCTTGGCGCCGAGGCAGCCAACCTCCTCGTCATAGGTGAAGGCATAATGAATCGGCGTCTCCAGCTTCTGTGCCAGGAATTTCGGCGCATAAGACAAAGCGACGGCAACGAAGCTCTTCATGTCCGAAGTGCCACGCGCAAACAGCCTGC
>VFQR01000361.1_pt1 | contig 71444 bp, 78 predicted proteins | sample 3512321 | NCBI WGS metagenome assembly VFQR01 (sample SAMN10412374, study PRJNA504923) | tailings metagenome | isolation source: Relicate 3 Philex TSF1 revegetated site | place: Philippines: Tuba, Benguet | collected 2017-08-29 | reverse complement strand
CATCAGCACCACGGGGTCGTCCGAGCGGATCGCCGAGGCCAGCAGCCCCGCCGCGAGTTGGCCGGAGGAGCCGACGCCAACGCTGCCGTTGTTCAACGCGCCGGGTCTGGCACGCGCCATCGCCACGAGGTCTTGAAACGTTTTCGCGGGATGGTTCGGCGGCACGACGACGAGCGCCGGCACCGAGATCATCTGGCTGACCGGCGCGAGGTCGCTCTGTGGATCGAAGGGCATGCGGACGAGATGCGGCATCACCGTCAGCGGCCCGAACACGCCGAGCACGATGGTCGTGCCATCCCCGGCCGAGCGCGCGACCATCTCCGTCCCCGGCAGGCCGTTCGCGCCCGGGCGGTTCTCGACGACATGCGGGCGGCCAAGTCGCTCGGCGACCGCGGGCGCGATGGTGCGCACTGCAATGTCGCCTGTGCCGCCGGCGGGGTAGGGCACGATCCAGCGGGTCGGCCGGTCCGGCAGCGTCTGGGCAATGGCCGGCGTGGCGAGCGTGGCCGCGAGTACCAGGGGAAGGTCGCGCCTGGTCAGCATGGGTCCGGTTCTCCCTTTGGTCGAGCGATGGTGTCGGCAAGGCGTGCGATGGTGGCCTCGGCGCCGTGCACGAGGTCGTCCAGGATCGCGGCGGCCGGCCTGATCGCGTGCAGCATGCCCGCGACCTGGCCCGCAGGATTGCTCACGAGATCGAGCCGCCCCGCACGCCGCGCGGCGTGCAGGAAATCCTCGAACAGGACCTTCTGGTGCGGCATGCCGAGCGGCTCCAGCCCGGCCGCCGCCCACTCGGCATGCACCGTGTTGCGGAAGGTGCGCGCCGGCTTGCCGGTGTAGATGCGCGTCGCGGCGAAGTCCTCCGAGCGGCCACGCAGGAGCTGCGCGCGATGGTCCGGATGCAGGTATGCCTCCTCCGCGAAGAGGAAGGCCGTGCCGACCCACGCACCCTGCGCGCCGAGCGCCAGCGCGGCGGCGACGCCGCGCCCATCCGCGATGCCGCCAGCCGCCAGCACCGGCCTGCCTTGCGCCGCGTCCACCACCTGCGGCAGCAGCGGGAAGGTCGCGACGGTGCCGACATGGCCGCCCGCCTCCGACCCCTGAGCGATGATGACGTCCACATCCGCCTCGATCTGCCGACGGAGGTTGCCGAGGCTGCCGACCAGGCCGCCCACCAGGATGCCGGCCTCGCGCGCCTGCGGCACCAGCGCAGCCGGATCGCCGAGCGCGACGACGAGAAGCTTGACGCGCTCCTCCAGCACCACGCGCGCCTGCGCGTCGGTGAGCCGCGGCGTCCAGGTGAGGTCGAGGTCGATCGGCACGCGCGGCACGCCGTGCTTCTCGTAAAGTGCCTCGACGAAGGCGAAGTGGCGGGGGTGGTTGCGTTGGATGTCCGCGCGGATCTCGGCGCGCGTGCCCTCGCGCGTCGAAAGCGTCGCGGGGATGATCAGGTCTACGCCGAAGGGGAGTGCGGTCAGCTCCCGCACGCGGCGGATCGCGGCGCGGAGCTCTTCCGCCGTCAGCCCGGACCCGCCGAGGCAGCCCATGCCGCCCGCATTGCTGACGGCCGCGACAAGTTCCGGTGTCGTCACCAGCCCGCGATAGATGCCCATCCCGGCCTGCACGACCGGATGACGGATGCCCAGCAGATCGCAGAGCGCAGTCCGCAGCATGCAGCGCCTTTCCGCTCTCCCGACGGTCAACCTTGGATCGCAGCGCCAACGTGCGCAAGGGCATCGCGTGGCTTGACCGCGCGATGTTCGCATGGTGAGTCCGCGCATGGACCTCGGCCTGCGCGACAAGGTGGCGCTCGTGACCGGCGCGAGTCGCGGCATCGGCCGCGCCATCGCGCTGCGCCTGGCACGGGAAGGGGCGCGGCTCGCGCTCGTGGCGCGCAGCGAGGCCGCGCTGGCGGCGCTTGCGGCAGAGATGGAGGGCGCCTTCACCCACGCCGCCGATCTCGGCACGCTGGCCGGCGTGGAGGGAGCGGTCGCCGCGACGCTGGCGCGGTTCGGCCGGGTGGACATCCTCGTCAACAATGCCGGCGCGATTCCGGCGGGCGACTTCCTCACCATGCCGGACAGTGCCTGGACCGATGGCTACGCGCTCAAGCTGCATGGGTATATCCGCGCCGCGCGCGCCGTGTTTCCGGCCATGCAGCGCCAGGGCGGCGGCCGCATCCTCAACGTCATCGGGGCGACCGCGCGCAACCCGCAGGGCAGCTACCTCGCCGGTGGCGTCGCCAATGCGGGGCTTGTGAACTTCACCAAGGGCCTGGCCGATCTCGGCGCGCCGCATGGCATCCTCGTCACCGCCGTGTCGCCGGCCGCGACCGCGACCGACCGCATCGAGGAGCAGTTCGCGCAGATCGCTGCGGCGACGGGCCAGAGCGTGGAGACCGTGCGCGCGGAGCGGATGAGCCGCTATCCGCTCGGCCGCATGGCGCGACCGGAGGACATCGCGGATGCCGTCGCCTTCCTCGTCTCTGAGCGCGCCGGCTTCGTCTCCGGCATCTGCCTGACGGTGGACGGCAACTCCACGCGCGGCGTCTGGCTGTGATCAGCGAGGCGCTGCAGGCCTGGATCGGCCGCAGCGTGACCTACCACGCGCCGGAGGAGATCGGCCGCGCCGGCATCCGGCTTTTCGCGCTGGCGATGCAGGACGACAACCCGCTGCACCTGGATGACGCCTTCGCGCGGAGCACGATCCATCGCGGCATCATCGCGCCACCGACGCTGGTCTGCGAGACCAACCAGCCCTGCCGGCGCGAGGCCGATGAGAGCGGCTATTTCGGCCATCACTGGAATCTGCCGGTCGCGGGCCAGCTCATCCGCGGCGGCAACGACTACGCGTTCCATCGCCCTCTGCGGCCGGAGGACCGGATCAGCGTGACCTGGACACTGGTCGAGATCACCGAACGCGAGACGCGCAGCGGCCTGCTGACCTTCATCGTCTCGGAAGCGCGCTACACGAACCAGCATGGCGAACTGCTCGCGGTGAACCGCGAGACCAACATCCTGCGCCCATGACGCGGCGCTTCGATGATGTGGCGGTCGGCCAGGAGCTGCCTGATTTCGCCATCACGCTGACGCCCACCGCGCTGGTCACCTACGCCGCCGCGACCTGGGATTTCCACCGCATGCATTACGATCCCGCCTATGCCGCGCAGGCGGGTCTCGCGGCGCCCGTGATGGATGGCCAGATGGCGGGTGGGCTGATGGCGCGGCAGCTGATGCGGTTCGGCGGCCCGGATGCCTTCGTCCGCCGCCTGTCCTACCGCCTGCGCGAGATGGTGCTGATGGGCGAGCGCATCGCCATTCGGGGCGAGGTCAGCGCCACGCGGATCGAGGACGGGCGCGGCCTGGTGGAATGCCGCCTCGACATCGTGAAGCCGGATGGCCGCACGGTGGTGCGCGACGCGATCGCCGTGCTGGAGCTTCCGCGCCGCGGGTGATCGCATCGCGGCATCGCCGCGCGCGAATCAAGAGGCCTTGTCGCCGCCTGACCAGGCGTGAAACGCTGGCCTCTCGCCGAACGGGAGCGGGTCCATGACGCTTCGTGCCCTTGCCACGATCCTCGCCGCGGGATTGGTGGCCACCGCGAACCCAGCCGCCGCCCAGCAGCGGCAGCTCGTCGTCGGCATCCCCTCCTTCGCGGATAGTCTCTCGACCGGGATCAGCAGCTTCACCGCGCTGACCATGTCCTTCCAGGTGATGGATCCGCTGGTCCTGCGCGACGAGGACGGGAAGATCATGCCCGGCCTCGCCACTGAATGGCGCACCGTGGACGACCGCACCTGGCGCTTCCGCCTGCGCGAGGGCGTGCGCTTCCATGACGGCACGCCCTTCACCGCGGCCGATGTGAAGGCGACGATCGAGCATGTGCTCAACCCGCGCGTGGTCTACGGCACGCGCAACCGCATCGCCCAGATCGAGAGCGTCACGGTCATCGGCCCGCATGAGGTGGAGGTGCGCACCAAGGCGCCTTTCCCGACGCTGCTCAACGGGCTCGGCGACATCCCGATCGAATCGGCGGCACATCTCGCCGCCGGCGGCATCTCCGCGCAGCGCCCGCCGATGGGCACCGGCGCCTGGCGCTACGGCAACTGGGTCGCCGGCGACCGCTACGAGCTGACGGCGAATCCGGACTACTGGGGCGGCGCGCCGCGCATCCCGCGCCTGCTGCTGCGGCAGATCCCCGAGCCTTCGACGCGCGTCGCCTCCCTGCTCGCCGGGGAGACGCATATCATCCAGGAAGTGCCGGTGGACCTCATCCCGCGCGTGCGCAACAGCCGCGTGGCGGAGATTTCCTCCGTGGAGACCTCGGTCGGGCTGGTGCTGACCTTCGACACGACCAAGCCACCCTTCAACGACCGGCGCGTGCGGATCGCAATGGATCATGCGGTCAATCGCGAGCTGATCCTGGAGCAGATCCTGGGCGGCCAGGGCAAGCTGCTGCAGGGCCAGCTCCTCACCTCCAACACCTTCGGCTTCAACCCGAACATCCGACCGCGCGCCCATGATCCCGCCGCGGCGCGGCGCCTGCTGGCCGAGGCCGGGCTCGGGCGCGGCTTCAATACGAGCATCGCCACGCGCTCGGGCCGCTATCTCTCGGATGTGGACATCTCCAACGCCATCGCGGGGATGTTCCAGGAAGTCGGCGTGCGCACCACCGTCAATGTCGTGGAGGGCGGCGTCTGGACGCGCATGGCCGCCGGCGCCGACATGGGGCCGACGCATCTCGTCGGCTGGTTCAGCCTGGGCGATGCGGATTTCGCGACGATCTGGTTCACCCGCGGCGGCCAGCGCGCCTTCTGGCACAACGAGGAGTATGAGCGTCTCTTCCTCGAAGCCCGCACGACCGTGGATCAGGCGCGGCGGCTCCGCGCCTACCATCGCATGATGGAGATCATGCAGGAGGAGGCGCCGGCCATCTTCCTGTTCGGCCTGCCCAGCATCAACGGCAAGGCCCGCAGCCTGCAAGGCTGGCGCGCCAGCTCCGACACCATCCTGCGCCTGACCCGCGCCACGCTGAACTGAGGACAGCCCTGCGATGACGAAGACCATGCGCGATGCCATGGGCAACCTCGCGCTGCTCGAGAAACTGATCGGCGAGAGCGCTTTCGATGCGGTGGTCGTCGGCTCGCCGGAGAATGTCCGCTACACCGCGGATGTCCACATCTCCACCCAGCACACCATCCGCGACCGGCTGGCGCTGGTGGTGTGGCCAAAGGGGCGCGCGCCGGTCTTCATCGTGTGCCTCGTGGAGGAAGGCTATGTCCGCAAGCATGGCTGGATCCAGGATGTGCGCTGCTACAAGGAATTCGTTGTCTCGCCCGTGGACCTGCTGGCGGATGTGCTGGCCGAGCTCGGCCTCGCCAAGGGCCGGATCGGGATGGAGCTGGAGTATTTTGCCGCCGGCTACCAGCGGAAGCTGGAGGCGCGGCTGCCAGGCCTCGTCACGGAAGCCTGCGACGGCCTCTTCGCCCGCGCGCGGATGTTCAAGACGCCCCGCGAGATGGAGACGCTGTTCCGCGGCTACCGCCAGACGGAGAAGGCGCTGCTCGCCACCTACCTCACCGTGGCGGAAGGCGAGACCGAGCGCAGCATGATGCAGCGGCTGAACGGCGCGATCATCGCGCAGGGCGCCGACGCCATCGCCTTCAACCACATCAATGCCGGCCCCAACACCGGCTTCCCGCACATGACGCCGAGCCTTTACCAGGTGAAGCAGGGCGATCTGGTGAAGGCCGACGTCGGCGGCTTCTACGACGAATACTTCTCGAATGTCGGCCGCACCGCCAAGCTCGGCAGGCTGACGGACGAGGACAAGGACATGTGGAAGCGGCTGCGTGAGATCCACCACGCCGTGATCGACATGCTGCGCCCCGGCAACACCGGGCAGCAGGCCTTCGCGCTCGCGACGAAGCTGCACGAGAAGCACCGCATCCCCTTCCCCTACGCGCATAACGGCCATTCCATCGGCCTCAATGTGCACGAGAAGCCGATTCTCGGCCCGCATGACACCACGCCCTACGAGCCCGGCATGGTCTCGACCTGCGAGACGCGCTATCGCGAGGTCGGCCGCTTCGGCTACCACATGGAAGACATCATCGAGATCACCGACGGCGCGCCGATCGTGCGCTCCACCGCCTTCGACAATGAGGAAATCCTGGTGATCTGAGCGCAGCGCATGCTGCGCTACACGCTCCGCCGGCTGGCGCTGATCGCGCCCACGCTGGGCCTCGTGCTGCTCGTCGTCTTCGTCGTGCTGCGGCTGACCGGCGATCCGGTGGAGCTGTTCCTCGACGCTACCGCGGGACCGGCGGAGATCGCGGCGCTGCGCGCGCGGCTCGGCCTGGATGATCCGCTGCCCGTGCAGTTCGCCCGCTTCGTCTGGGACCTGCTGCACGGCGATTTCGGCGTCTCGCTCTCGCACCAGGCCCCGGCCCTGCCGGTGGTGGCCGAGCGGCTCGGCGCCACGCTGCAACTGATCGCGGCCGCGCTGGGCCTCGCCGTGCTGCTCGGTATCGCCGGCGGCCTGGTCGCCGCGAGCTGGCGGGACCGCCTGCCGGACCACGCCATCTCCGGCGTTGCGGTGCTCGGCCAATCCATGCCGAGCTTCTGGCTCGGCCTGCTGCTGATCCAGGCTTTCGCGCTGGAGCTCGGCTGGCTGCCGACCTCGGGCTCGGGCACGCTCGCGCATCTCGTGCTGCCGGCACTGACGCTCTCGGCCTTCCTGTTGCCCAACTTCATCCTGGTGACCCGCACCGCCGTGCTGGAGGCGCAGCGCGAGCCCTTCGCGACGACGGCGCGCGCCAAGGGGCTTGGCCCGATGCGCGTGCTGCTGCGGCATGTGCTGCCGAACGCGCTGAACCCGATCATCAGCGTGCTCGGACTGCAGGTGGGCAGCCTGATCGCCGGATCCATCGTGACCGAGACGATCTTCGCCTGGCCCGGCGTGGGCCGGCTGATGATCGGCAGCATCTACCAGCGCGACGTGCCGATCGTCGCGGCGGCCGTCGTGGTGGTCAGCCTGGTGATCATGCTGACCAATCTGCTGGTGGACATCGTCCAGGCGCTGCTCGATCCGCGGGTGCGGGTATGAGCGCCACCACGCTCCGCCTCGCCTCGCCTGGTCGCACCAAGCTGCTGCTGGGCGCGCTGCTGGTCGGCGGGATCGTGCTCGTCGCGATCTTCGCCGATGTGCTCGCGCCCTACGATCCCTACCGGCAGAACCTGCGCATGCGGCTGCTGCCGCCGATGTGGAGCGAGGGCGGGTCGCCGGCCCATCCGCTCGGGACCGACAATTTCGGGCGCGACCTGCTGAGCCGCCTGATCCACGGCTCGCGGCTGTCCGTCATGGTCGGCGTCGCCGCGATGCTCCTGGCGGCAACCATCGGCACGCTGCTCGGCCTTGCCGCCGGCTGGCGCGGCGGGCGGGTGGAGGCGCTGATCATGCGGCTTGCTGATGCGCAGCTCTCCATCCCCGAGATCCTGCTGGCGATCCTGGTGGTGGCCGCGGTCGGCGGCAGCGCGTTGAACCTGGTGCTGGTGCTCGGCCTGTCCGGCTGGATGGTGCATGCGCGCGTCGTCTTCGGCCTCACGCGCAGCCTGCGCGAGCGGCCCTTCGTGGAGGCGGCGGTCTCGCAGGGCGCGACCGGCGGCTTCATCGTGTTCCGCCACATCCTGCCGCATCTGCTGCCGGTGATGAGCGTGGTCGCGACGCTGCAGGTCGCGCAGATGATCCTGCAGGAAACGGCGCTCTCCTTCCTCGGCCTCGGCCTGCCGCCGCCGGCCGCGACCTGGGGCAACATCCTGGCCGAGGGACGGGAGCGGCTCTTCGTGGCGCCCTGGATCGCCAATCTCGCGGGTGTGGCGATCGTGCTGCTGGTCTGGGGCGTGAACATCCTCGGCAACGGGCTGCGCGAGCGCTTCGACCCGCGCGGGTGAAGTCTATCCGTCCAACGGGTGGTGGCACGCCGTGAGATGGCCGTCGCCCAGATCGCGCAACAGGGGCTCGTCCGCGCGGCACAGCGCGCTCGCGCGCGGGCAGCGGGTATGGAAGCGGCAGCCGGCCGGGACGGCCATGGGCGAAGGCACCTCGCCCGCCAGCCGCGCGCGGCGCCCGGCGTCGCCGGCGCGTGGCACGGCGGCCATCAGCGCGCTGGTGTAGGGATGCCGCGGCGCGCCGAACAGCGCGGATGTCCGCCCCGTCTCCACCACGCGCCCGAGATACATCACCGCCACGCGGTCCGCGATGTGCCGCACCACGCGCAGGTCATGCGAGATGAACAGGTAGGTCAGGCCGAGTTCCGCCTGGAGGTCGCGCAGCAGGTTCACCACCTGCGCCTGGATCGAGACATCCAGCGCGCTCACCGGCTCGTCGCAGACCACGAAGCGCGGCTCCGTCGCCAGCGCGCGCGCGATGACGATGCGCTGCCGCTGGCCGCCGGAGAACTGGTGCGGATACCGCATCACGGCCTCCGCCGGCAGACCGACGCGGGCCAGCAATCGCCGCGCGCGATCCGCGTGTTCCTCGCGGGGCAGGCCGGCGAAGCGCATCGGCACCGAAAGGCTCGCGCCCACCGTCATGCGCGGATCGAGCGAGCTGAACGGGTCCTGGAAGATGAGCTGGAAGCGGCGCCGCCTTGCGCGGAGCGTCGCCGGATCCAGCCCCGTCAGGTCCTGCCCCTCGAAGCGGACGCGGCCGGCGGAGGGCTCCACGAGGCGCAGCAGCAGCCGGCCGAGCGTGGACTTGCCGCAGCCGCTCTCCCCGACAAGGCCGAGCGTCTCGCCGCGATCAATGTGCAGGTCAACGCCATCCACCGCGCGGAGGCTGCGCGGTGGCGTCCGCGCCAGGGTCTCGCCGAGGCTGCGCGGCATCCGAAAAGCCTTCGCGAGACCCTCCGCCTCCACGATCGCCGGTGTCACGCCGTCACCGCCTCATCGAGACGCAGACACGCCGCTGCACGGTCACCGCGCTTCTCCATCGGCGGGCGCGTGTGCGCGCAATCCGGCACGGCGTCGGGACAGCGCGGGTGGAAGGCGCAGCCTGTCGGCAGCGCCTCCAACCGCGGCGGCAGGCCCTCGATGGCGGCGAGGCGGGTGACCTCCTGCTCCATCCGCGGCACGCTGGTGAGCAGCGCCCGCGTGTAGGGGTGGAGCGGCTGCGCGAGCGTCGCGCGGGCCGGGCCGTGTTCCACCACGCGGCCGGCATACATCACCGCGACCTCGTCGGCGAAGCCGGCGACCAGTTCGATATCGTGGCTGATCAGCAGGATCGCCATGCCGGTCTCCTGCCGGAGATCGGCGAGCAGATCGAGGATCTGCGCCTGCACCGTGACATCCAGCGCGGTGGTCGGCTCGTCGGCGATCAGCAATGCGGGCTCGCAGGCCAGCGCCATGGCGATGACCGCGCGCTGCCGCAGCCCGCCGGAGAGGCGATGGGGATACTCGCCGGCGCGGCGCGCGGCATCCGGAATGCCGACGCGATCCAGCAGCGCGACCGCCCGCCGCATCGCCTCCGCGCGCGAGAGGCGGCGATGCACCAGCAGCATCTCCGCCACCTGCCAGCCGATCGGCTGCAACGGGTTCAGCGCGGTCATCGGTTCCTGGAAGACCAGCGCGATCCGCGCGCCGCGCACGCGCCGCATCGCCGGCTCCGGAAGCGTGAGCAGGTCCACGCCATCCAGCCGGATCGCCCCGCCCGTCACGCCGATCGCCGGCGGCAGCAGGCCCATGATGGCGAGCGCCAGCATGGATTTGCCGCTGCCCGATTCGCCGACGACGCCAAGCGTGCCGCCGCGCGGCAGCGTCACGCTCACCTGGTCCAGCGCACGATAGGGGCCGCCGGGCAGGCGCAGCTCCGTGCTCAGCCCGGCGATCTCCAGCAGCGGGGATGCGGTCTCCGTCGGCATCCCCGCAGCATGAAGGATCGCGCGCCGGTCCGCTACCGCCAGAAGCCCTTCGCCACCAGCCAATCCTGCAGCACCTGCGCCACCTGGTCGCTGTTGCGGTCCATCATGACCATGTGGCTGTTGCCGCGGATGCCGCGGGCGGGCAAATCCACCTCGTCCACGCTGCCGCCGGCCTGGCGGATCGCGTCGGCGAAGCGGCGCGCGTTGTTGCGGATGGTGCCCCAGCGCGGGTCCACATCCACGAAGTCGCCATAGAGGAACATCTGCGGGATGTCCTTCAGCACCGCGGCCTGCGCGGGCACGCCGGTGCCGGCGGGCTCGATCAGCAGGAGCGCGCGGAACAGGTCCGGCCGGCGCTGCGCCACCTGCCAGGCGAAGGCGCCGCCCTGGCTGTGCGCGATCACGATGCTCGGCCCGACGCGCTCCAGCAGGGCGATGTAGCTGGCGATCGCGTCGTCATCCGTGCCGAGGAAGCGCGCGACGGTGCCGCGCATGAAGTTGAGGTAGCTGGCTTCGTCCGTCGGGAACTGCATGCCGGGCCGGGTCTCCAGCCGCGCATAGGAGCCCGGCCCCGCGCCGACGCGCCAGCGCTCCCACGGGTCGTGCATCGGCACATAGAGCGGCGGCTGCCAGATCTGCGGCACCATCGCGGAGGAGCTGCGGCCGCGCTCGGCCGCATCGGTCACATAGGTGGCCCAGCCCCGGCGGACGAAGAAACTGTCCCAGCCCGGCCGGTTGTCCGGCGTGGTCTCATAGGTCTTGCCGGTGAGATAGGCGCCGTGCCAGAGCATCAGCGGCGCGGTGCCGCGCTGCGGCGAGGGCACCATGTACTGCGCATACATCTGGCCGACGACATAGCGCCCGTTCGGATCAATCCGCACCGGCGATCCGCCGACGGTCGGCAGGTATTCGCGGATCGGCTGGCCGCTCAGCTCCACGATGCGCCCGCCGACATGGAAGGAGCCGAAGCTCTCGAGCGTCAGCGGCGCGTTCTGCGCGGCCGCGCCGCCGCTGCCCAGGGCCAGCGCCAGCAGCGCCGCCGATATCCCTCGCTTCATCGTCTCCTCCTATTCCGCCACGATATTGGCCGCGCGGATCACCTCCGCCCAGCGCTGCCGCTCCTCCGCCATGAAGCGCGCGAAGGTCGGGGCATCCATCGGATAGGGATCGGTGCCGTCCACCCGCAGCCGCTCGATCATCTCCGGCGAGGCGATCGCCGCGTTCACCGCATCCGTCAGCTTCGCCATCACCGGCGCCGGTGTGGCGCGCGGCGCGAGCAGCCCGTACCAGGCCGTCACGCGATAGCCGGGGATCGTCTCCGCCACCGTCGGCACCTCCGGCAGCTGCGCCGCGCGGCGATCGCCGGTCACGGCGAGCGCGCGCAGATTGCCCGCCTGGATCAGCCCCAGGACTGAGGGCAGCGTGCTGGCCGTCATCGCAACATGGCCGGCCGCGACATCGCTGACCGCCGGCGCCGCGCCGCGATATGGCACGCTGACGCCCGCGACGCCCGCGCGCTGCAGCAGCAGCGCCATGGCGAGATGGCCGGCCGCGCCGACGCTCGGCGTGGCGTAGGTGAGCTGCCCGCGCGCCTGGCGGGCTTCCTCGATCAGCGCCTGTAGCGTCGTCGCGCGGCTGCGCGGGCCGTTCAGGATGACGAGCTGCGTCTCCGCCACCATCGCGATCGGTGCCAGCGCCTCGGCCGGGTCCACGCTGAGCGTGGCGCGGAACAGGGTCGGGTTGACCGTCATCGGGCCCTGGTTGCCGATCAGCAGCGTGTAGCCATCCGGCGCCGACCGCGCGACGAATTCGGTGGCCAGGTTGCCGCCGGCGCCGGGCCGGTTCTCCACCACCACCGATTGCCCGAGCCGTCCCTGCATGAAGCTCGCCAGGGTGCGCGCCAGCGCGTCCGTGCCGCCGCCCGGCGTGTAGGGCAGGACGATGCGGATGGGGCGCGTGGGCCAGGTCTCCTGCGCCTGCGCCGCCAGCGGCGCGAGCGCGAGCCCCGCAAGGCTTCGTCGCGTGATGCTCATGGCGTGTCTCCTCCCCTCGTCGAACGATGCCGGCGTTTCGCCATCCGGCCGTCAGGCCGGGCCCCGCCTATTCCAGCTTGATGCCGAGGCGTTCGATCACGCCGGACCAGAAGGTGAGTTCCGTGCGCGTGAAGGCCGCCAGTTCCTCCGGCCCCATGAAGGCCACCTGCGTGCCGCTTTCCAGCGCGCGGCGCCGAAAGGCCTCGGTCGCGACGACGCCCCGGATCGCCTCGGCGAGCCGCTGGACCGCCGCGTCCGGCGTGCCGGCCGGCGCATAGATGCCGAACCACGCATCCAGCTCGAAGCCGGGCAGCCCGGCTTCGGCGGTGGTCGGCACATCCGGCATCATCGGGTGGCGCTGCGTGCTGGCGATGGCGAGCGCCCGCACCGCGCCCTGCTGCACCATGCCGACCACCGCCGGCGGCGTGGTGATGATCATGTCCATCCGGCCCGCGACGATGTCGTTCATCGCCGGCCCGGCGCCGCGATAGGGCACATGCACCATCCGTGTGCCGGTCATGTGCGCCAGCTGCTCGCCGCCGATATGCTGGATCGTGCCGATGCCGGAGGAGGCGTAGTTCAGTCGGCCCGGATTGCGCTTCGCGTAGTCCACCAGTTCCGCGAGGTTCTGCGCGGGCATGTCCTTCCGCACCACGATCACATGCGGCGCCGTCAGCACCCGCGCCACGGGGGCGAAGCTGCGGATCGGGTCCCAGGCGAGGTTGCTGAACAGCGCGGGGTTGGCGACATGCGTGCCGGAATAGGCGAGCAGCAGCGTGTAGCCATCCGGCCGCGCATTGGCGACCGCCGTCGCCGCGATGTTGCCGGCCGCGCCGGCGCGGTTCTCCACCACGACGGACTGCCCGAGCGCGGCGCCGAGCGGCTCGGCCAGCACGCGCGCCGTGAAGTCGCCCCCGCCGCCGGGCGCGCCGGGCACGATGATGGTGATGGGCCGCTCCGGCCAGCGCGATTGTGCGGCGGCGCCCTGCGCCAGAAGGCCGATGGCGCCGAGCGCCAGCGCGCCGCGTCGTGTGGTCTGCATGCCGCGTCCTCCCCGTTGTTTCGCTGATCGCACCGCCGCCGCCCCTCCGATCCCGGCGCCGATCGCGTCGGGATGGTGCGAGGTGCTGCTACTCCTCCAGGCCGCGGATCTTCACGCCGCGGGCCTTCAGCTCCTCGACCATCTCGGCCAGGTGGTGGAAGCCGGTATTGGCGATCGGGAAGCCGCAATAGATCGTCTGCTGGAGGAAGATCTCCTTGATGTCGTCAATGGACATCCCGCCATGCTCCAGCGCGGCGCGCACATGCATGCGCAGCTCCTCCCATCGCCCCATCGCGAGGTTCGTTCCGATGATCAGGATGCGCCGGGTACGGTGGTCGAAATGCGGGCGGCCCCAGATCTCGTTCCAGCCGAAGCGGGTGATGAAGTCCTGGAATTCGCGATTGTAGGACGTGATCTTCGCCTCGGCGCGATCCACATGCGCATCGCCGAGCACGGCGCGGCGCACCTTCGCCCCCACCTCGTAGGCATCGTCCGCCACGAATCCCTCCCTCGCTGCGGCGCCGCATCCGGGCGCCGCCAAACCATCCGTCCGCCGCGCGCGGCTGTCCATCCCCGCGTCGTCGCGCTGCCTTCGCGCAAGGCCGCGGCGTCACGCCGCCTTCGCCGGCGCCTCCTTCGCTTCGAAATGCGCGATCAGGTCGTCGAGGCTGGTGAAGGGCGTCTCGCCCTGCGGCGCCTCGGCCGCGCCGACCGTCAGCACGCGCACCTCCCGCGCCTGCGACCGCGCGGCCAGCAGCGCGCGTCGAAGCCTGGCCGGCTGCACGCGACCGGCGAGCACCAGCACCGCGGCGCGGACGGGGCGGCCATCGAGCCGGTCCGTCACGGCGTGGCCGGCCTCCTGTAGGCTCACGCGGGCGATCGCCGCGCCGGCCTGATCGAGCGCGCCGCCCACGCCGAGCACGGCGATCTCCGGCTCGCCGAGCGCATCCGGGGTGTCGGTCTCGAGCGCCTTGAGGAGCGTGCGCGTCGCGCCGAGCACCATCGCCGCCTCGAAATCCTCGTCGCGCCGATCGGCGGCGAGGCGCACGAGCGCCGGCTGGGCGAGATTGCGGACCGCGGTCGGCACGTCGCTGCGTTCCGATTCCACCGCCAGCATGCGCGCCGCGCCCGGCGCGTCGGCCGCGAGCAGGCGCTGGTAGAAGCGCTCCGGCGGCGCCAGCGGCGCCCGGTCGCTCAGCAGCACGTCCAGCACGCCGAAGCCTGGCATGGTGCGGCCGAGGATGGCGAGGCAGGCGGTAATCGCCGGCGCCAGGATGAGCCCGATCGGGCCCCAGAGCGCGCCCCAGAAGATCGCGGAGATCACCACGGCGATCGGCGTCACTCCCGTCGAGGAGCCGTACAGCCAGGGCTCCAGCGCATAGGTCACGGCGATATCCACCACCGCGAACCAGGCGATGACGAGCAGCGCCGTCGTCCAGCCATCCGTCGTGGCGAAGGCGACGGCCGCCGGCAACAGTGCCGAAAGCGGCGCGCCGAGAAAGGGGATGAAGCGCAGCGCGAAGCCAAGCACGCCCCAGAGCGGCGCGTTGGGCACGCCAAGCATCCATAGCCCGATGCCCATGCCGGCGCCGAAGATGGCGTTCATCAGGATCAGCATCAGCAGGAACCGCCCGACGCGCGTTGTCGCCTCCTGCATCAGGCGGGTGGTGCGGTGCAGGTCGCGGCTGCCAGCCAGGCGCAGCGCGCGGTCGCGCAGATCCTCGCGCTGCATCAGCACGAATCCCATCAGCAGAAGCGTCACCGCCAGCACCGCGACCGGCGTGAGGACGAGCTTCAGAAGGCTGCCGAGCGTGGCGAAGGGCGAGGCCGGCGGATCCGCGACCGTCACCACCGGGATCTCGCCCGGCTCCGGCGGGCGGATCGCAGCACCCAGGCGGCGGAACAGCTTGCCCACCTCCTCGAACGGGCCGGACCCGCTGCCGAAGGCCTGCAGCTTCTCGCGCAGTTCGAACTCGTAGCGCGGCAGCTCGGCGGCGAGGTGATAGACCTGCTGCACCAGCAGCGCGATCAGGCCGAGCACCAGCAGGATCACGAGCACCAGCACGACAGCGACCGCGAGCGCGCGGGGTACGCGCCGTTCCTCCAGCCATTCCACGACTGGCAGCGCCGCGATGGTCAGCAGTAGCGCGAGCGCGAGGGGCGCCAGCACGTCGCGCCCGACATAGAGCGCGCCGATCACGATCGCGAGGGTGAGCAGTGGCATCGCGGCCCGGCCGCTGCGTTCGGGAAGGTAGTGGAAGGGTGCCATGGTCGGCTCCAGCTGGGCGCCGGCGGATCACGGGCCCGGTCAATGCAACGCTTCGCGAGCCTCCGCGTTGCTGGCCCAGGAACCGACATCCGGAAGGAGGAGATCATGACCCGCTTCACCAGGCTCATTGCCGCCGTCGCCCTGGCCGGCTCGCTTGGCGCCTGTGGCTACAACCAGGGCGATCGCGCGCTCTCGGGCGCCGGCATCGGCGCGCTCGGCGGCGCCGGCGTCGCCGCGGTCACGGGCGGCTCGCCGCTCGCCGGCGCGGCGATCGGCGGCCTCGGCGGCGCCGCCGTGGGCGCGCTGACCTCGCCGCGCGATGTCAACATGGGCCGGCCCGCCTGGCGATGACGCCGCCGCGCAAGCCCCGGAAAACCAGAATGATTCGAAGGACACGGACGATGCCGACTCCCCGCAGGATGGACCCCGAGACCGAGCTCGCGATGCTGCGCGCGAAGGTCGAGACGCTGATGGCGGAGCGCGTGGCGCCGGCCGTGAGCGCGCTCGCCGATGAGGCCGAGAGCCTGGCGCGCAACGCTGGCTCGCAGCTGCGCCATGGCGTGGACCAGGTCTCGGGCCAGATCCGCGGCGGCGTGGACGAGGTCTCCGACCGCGTGCGCGACCGGCCGCTGGCGGCGATGGGGCTGGCGATGCTGGCCGGCGCGGCGATCTTCGCGCTGCTCCGGCGCTGAGCCATGAAGAGCCTCGGCCTGCTCGGCGCCGCCGCGGAAGCGGAGGCGCTCCGTCTCCGCCGCCAGGCCCATGGGCTCGTCCGCTCGGCGGCCTATGGCGGCGTGGCGGCGGTGTTCGGGATCGCCGCTCTGGTGCTGCTGCACATCGCCGCCTTCGCGGCGCTGGAGCAGCGCTTCGGCGTGGTGCAGGCGAGCCTGTTCCTGGCGGTGGCGGACCTTGCGGTGATGGGGATCGTGCTGCTGCTCGGCCGCCGGCGGCATGATCCGATCGCCGCGGCCGCGGCGATGATGCGGGACCAGAGCCTGGCGGCCGCGGCCCGCGCGCCGCTCGGCTTCGCCTCCGGCGCGTTGACCGATGGGCTGATCCGGCTGGTCACGCGACGATAGGCGTTCCTCGTTCGGACACGGAAAGGGGCGCGGCGCGCAGGCGTCGCGCCCTTCACGCATCCGCGCACCCCGCAACCACGCCGGCGGGGCGGCGTTCCTCCAGCAGCGCGCGCCCCGCGCGCCGTCAGAACCAAGGAGATGCCCATGTCCCGTCAGATCGTCGCGTTGACGCTGGCCGCCGGCCTCGTCGCCGCCCCCACCCTCGCCTTCGCCCAGGCCGATGGCACGCCCGGCAACCCCGCCGGCACCGCCGCGAGCCGCGCCATTGACCGTGCGACCGGCCAGCCCACCGTTCCCGATGGCGCCCCGGGCAACCCGCCCGGCACCGCGGTCGGCCGCGCCGTGGACCGCATGACCGGCCAGCCGACCAGCCCGGACGGCACCGGCAACAACCCGCCCGGCACCGCCGTGGACCGCACTCTGGAGCGCGCCGGCCAGGCGGTGGCGCCCGCCACCCGCCCCGCCACCCCGGGCGCGGCCGTCGCCCCGGCCACCACGATGCCTGCGACGACGGTGGCGATCGTCTCGCCGCGCCCGCGGATGAGCCAGGTGATCGGCGCGCGCGTCTACAATGCGGAGGGCGAATCGATCGGCTCGGTCGAGGACGTGATGCTCGGCAGCGCCGCGAACAACGCCATGGCGATCATCCAGGTCGGCGGCTTCCTGGGCCTCGGCGGCCGCCTGGTGGCGGTGCCGCTCGCCGAGCTGCAGTGGAATGCCGAGCGCGAGCGTATCATGCTGCCCGGCGCGACCAAGGACGAGCTCCGTGGCCGCCCCGAGTTCAACTTCCCCGACACGCGCCGCGGCTGATCCTCCGCGCGTGAGGTCGGGGGCGGCGCCGGGCGACCGGCGCCGCCCCTTTTGCTTGACGGAAAGGCGGGAGCGGCATGGCGCCGTCCAAGGCTCTCTGGCGTGGCGTCCTCGATACCGCGACCTCGGACCGGATCTCGCTGGTGGCCGCGGGCTGCGCCTTCTATGCGATGCTGGCGCTGTTCCCGGCGCTGTCGCTCGTCATCTCGCTCTACGGCCTGTTCTTCGATGTCGCCACCGTCCAGCCGCAGCTGGCCGTGCTGGAGGCGGTGATGCCCGCCGGCGGCTTCCGGCTGATCGCCGCGCGCGTGCAGGAACTCATCGCGAAGCCCGCGTCGCTCCTCGGGTGGGGGGCGGGCGTCAGCGCGACGCTCGCGCTCTGGTCGGCCTCCGCGGGCATCCGCGCCGTGCTCGGCGCGCTCAACCTGGCGCATGGGCAGCACGAGCGGCGCCACCCGCTGTTGTTCTACGCCACCGCGCTGATGCTGACCGTGGGCGCGATCGTCGCGGTGATCGTCGGCATCGCCTTCCTGGTGCTCCTGCCCTCGCTGCTTGACGTCATGGGGCTCGAGCCGCTCGAATCGGCGCTGGCGCGGCTGGCCAGCGTCGTCTTGCTGCTGGTGTCGGTGCTGCTGGCGATCGGGCTGCTCTACCGCTTCGGCCCCGCGCGGCGGCCGCGCTTCTGGCGGCTCGTCTCGCCGGGCTCGGCCACCGCGACGCTGCTCTGGGTGCTGGCCTCCGCGCTGTTCTCCTACTACGTGCGCCGGCTCGGCGCCTTCGACGAGAATTACGGCCCGCTCGGCGCGGCGATCGGCCTGCTCATGTGGCTCTATGTCAGCGTCTACGTGATCCTGCTGGGCGCCGAGCTGGATGCGGAGCTGGCACGGCGGCGCGAGGCGCGCGGCGAGCCGCAGCGGGCGGAGCCCGACCTGGCGGAGCCCCGGCGCCACGTGCTGCCGGTGTTCATGCCGATCGGATGACCATCGGCGGCGCAACCGGGCGATCGCCGGCCGCGTTCGGGGTGCAGCCCTCGGACCCGATCGAGGCCGCCGAACGCCGGAGACCGCGCATGCCCGCCGAGCCGAACCCGCTGCCGACACCCAGCGGCGCGCGGCGGGGCGGGCCGATGGCGCAGTCGGGCCTCCGCCCCCGCGAGGTTCCGCGCCGCGCCGCGCTGGTCTGCAACCCCCGCGCCGGCAGCCTCGCGGATATCCCGGACGCGGCCGACTGGCTCTCGGCCGCGCTCGCCGAGGCCGGGTTCGAGACGGTGCTGCTTGGTTGCGGCGACGCCCCGCTCGAGGAGCAATGGCAGCGCGCCGTCGCGGCGCGTCCGGAGGTGGTCTTCGTGGCCGGCGGGGACGGCACGCTGCGCTCCGCCGCCGCCTGGGCGCTGCGCGACGGCGTGACGCTCGCCTTCCTGCCGGGCGGCACGATGAACCGCGTCTGCGCGAGGCTCGGCCTGCCGCGCCCGCTGCTGGCGGCCGTCGCGGCTTACGCGGATGCGGAGCCAGGCCGGCTGAGCGTGGGCTTCGCGGGTGGCGAGCCCTTCCTCTACCAGGCGATGTTCGGCGCGCCGACGCGCCTGCTGCGCTACCGCGAGAAGCAGCGCAGCGCCGGGCTGATGGGCTGGGCCACGCTCGCCGCGGCGATCTGGCGGCGGCTGCGGCGGCTGACGGAGCGGCGGCTGCGCGTCGTCACGCCGCGCGGCCGCATGCGGCCGGGCCGCGTCGCGGTGGTCACCGTGCCGGATGGCGATTCGGGGCAGTTCCAGGTGGATATCGCCGCGCCGCGCGGCGTCCTCGCCCGCGCCCGCATGGCCTGGCGCTGGTTCCGCGGCCGGCTGCGCGAAGACAGCGAGGTCGCCTCCATCGCCGTGCGCGAGCTCGCGGTGTTCGGTACGCGCCGCGGGCTCCGCTACAGCCTGGATGGCGAGATGCGGCTCGGCGCGCCGCCGGTGCGGCTCCGCCTGGTGCCGGATGCCTTGCCGATCCTCCGCCCGCGCCCGAGTGACGACGTGTAGCTACGCCCGGCGCCGCGCAAGGCGGGGGATGCGGATCAGCTTCTTGCGCGGCGGGCGCGGCGGCGCATGCAGTCGCGCGCCACCCTCGGCGCGGCGCAGGGTCAGCGTGCGGGTGTGGAAGACTTCCAGCCCGGGGCGATGCCCGATCGAGACCAACGCGGCCTGCGGCAGCTGCTCGACGACAAGGGTCATCATCGCGTCCTGGTTGGCCTCGTCGAGTGCCGCGGTCGCCTCGTCCATGAAGATCCAGTCGGGGCGGTGCAGCAGCAGCCGCGCGAAGGCGAGGCGCTGCTGCTCCCCAAGGCTCAGCACCCGGTCCCAGCGCTCCTCCTCGTCGAGGCGTTCCACGAGCTGTCCGAGCGACACGGCCTTCAGCGCCGCGCCGATCTCCGCATCGCCGAAACGCCCCGGCTCGGCGGGGTAGGAGAGCGCGCCGCGCAGGCTGCCGAGCGGCAGGTAGGGCCGCTGGGGGAGGAACATCACGCGGTCCAGCGGCGGCGTCACGATCTCGCCCGCGCCCCAGGGCCAGAGGCCGGCGATGGCGCGGAACAGCGTGGATTTGCCGGTGCCCGATTCGCCCTTGATCAGCACGCGCTCGCCGGCCTGGATCTCGGCCGAGGCCTCGCCGATCACCGTGGTGCCGTTGGCGAAGGCGACTTCGAGGTCGCGGAACACCAGCGAATCCGCGCTGCCCTGCGTCACCTTGATGGTCGGCTGGCCGGCATCCGCCTGCAGGGCGCCGAGCTGCTCCACCGCATCCTGGAAGGTCACCAGTCGGGTCACGGCGCTGCGCCATTCGGCGATGCGGGGGAAATTGTCCACGAACCAGTTGAGCGACCATTGCACCTGGCCGAAGGCCGCGCCGATCTGCATCAGCCCGCCCAGGGTGATCGCGCCGGAGAAATAGGCCGGCGCCGCGACGACCGTCGGAAAGATCATCGCGATGGTGCCATAGGCGCTGGTCAGCCACATCAGGTTGCGCTGGCTCCGCATCACGCCCTTCACCGTGCCGGCGACGCGTGTGAAGGCGGCGGCAAGGCCGCGCCGCTCATCGCCCTCGCCGCGGATCAGCGCGATGCCCTCGCCGCTCTCCCGCGCACGAGTCAGCCCGAAGCGGAAATCCGCCTCCGCCGCGGTGCGCGCGATGTTCAGGCGCACGAGCGGCCGCCCCACCAGCAGCGTCAGCGAGGTGCCGAGGATCGCGTAGAACAGCGCGGCCCAGACCATGTAGCCCGGGATCTCGATGTCGCGTCCGCCGATGGTGAGCGCGAGCGGCCCGGACATCGCCCAGAGCACGCCGACGAAGGCGGTCAGCATGAGGACGGAGTTGAGCAGCCCGGTCATGAAATCCACGGCCAGCTCGGTCGCGACGCGGGCATCCTCGGCGATCCGCTGGTCCGGGTTGTCGGCCCCGGTCCCGCCCATCTCGAGCTGGTATTGCCGTCCATCCGCGAGCCAGGCTTCCAGCAGGTGCTTCGTCAGCCATTCCCGCCAGCGCAGCTGGATGAGCTGCTTGACGTAGAGCTGGTAGACGGCGGCCGACATGGACAGCCCGGCGAGCCCGAGGAAGAGGTAGATCTGGTGCCTGAAGGCGGCCGCGTCGCGGTTCTCCAGCGCGTTGAAGAAATCGCGGTTCCACAGGTTGAAGCGGAGCTGGATCGCCACCTGACAGGCTGTCAGCACCAGCAGCAGCAGGATCAGCCAGCGCGCATTGCCGCGATCGGGCGCCCGGAGCCAGCGGCCGGTGAGCCGGGCGAAGGCCCTCACGGGGCTGCCGGGATCGGCGAGCGCCGGAAGGGCGGGCTGGTCACTCATGGGCGCTCCGGATCGGCAGGGCGGCAGGGCGGGGGGACCAGCCCGCGTCAGGTGGGCGGCGTCATCCCACCAGGAGGCTGCCGCTCAGCAGCGACACCACGAAGAGGACCAGGAAGATGAAGAACAGCACCTTGGCGATGCTGCTCGCCGCGGAGGCGATGCCGCCGAAGCCGAACACGCCGGCGATCAGCGCGACGACCAGGAAGACCAGGGACCAGTAGAGCATCGGAGCACCTCTTGCGTGTGACGTTGACCGAATGGTGCAACGTGTCGCAGCGGGCTCTGGTTGCGGGGTGCCGCAGAAATGCGGCCTGCTGCGACATGCCGCAGACATGCGGAACGCCGCCGGTGGGGGGACCGGCGGCGTTCCTGGGGCAGGCGGGCTGTGGGGGAGGAGGGGGTGCCCGCCCGTCCTTAACCTGGATGGGCGGCGGTCAGCGGGATTCCCATCGGCGCACCTGCGTCTCCGCCTCGTCCTTCGCGATGCCGTAGCGCTCCTGGATGCGGCCGACGAGCTGGTCGCGCTTGCCGTCGATGACGGTGAGGTCGTCGTCGGTGAGCTTGCCCCACTCTTCCTTGACCTTGCCGGTCATCTGCTTCCAGTTGCCCTTCACGGTGTCCCAGTTCATGCGCGTCTCCTTCGGTGCCGCCGGATTGCGGCCTTGCAGGAGGAACGCGCGGCGCGCGCGCGGGTTGCCCGCTCACGCGATCGGGACGCGGCCGGCGGTGATGGCCTGGTAGGTCGCGATCGCCAGCGTCATCCGGTCGAAGGGCTTGTGCATCACGAAGGCCGGCTCGATGCCCTCGGCCGTCAGCAGCCGCTCGGGATGCGCGGTGACGAAGATCACGGGCACCGCCGCATCGCGCAGGATGCGGCGCACCGCGTCGATGCCGTCGCCGCCCAGGCCGAGATTGACATCGGCGATGATCAGGCCCGGATTCTTCTCCCTCGCCAGGCGCACCGCATCGGCTTCCGAAGCGGCGAGCCCGACGACGTTGTGGCCGCTTCGGCTGACGAGCTGGCGGAGATCCATCGCGATCAGCGGCTCGTCCTCGATGATCAGCACATCGGTCGCGGTCGCCTGCTGCAGCGCCTGGCGCGCCGCCTCGGCCTCGGCCAGCGCCAACTCCTCGGAGATGCCGAGCACGCTCGCAGCCTCGGCGATGCTCAGTTCCTCGAGGTTGGTGAGCAGCAGCAGCCGCCTTTGCAGCGGCGAGAGCGGCGCGGGCATGCCCGGCGCCTCCGCCTCTCCGCTCAGCTTCGTGATGCCGGCATAGAGCGCGAGCCGCACCGGCAGCGGCGCCAGCCCCTGGCGCAGGCAGGCCGCGACGAGCGCATCCCCCGCCTGCTGGCTGCCCGAGAGTGCGCGGGCGTAGCGGCGGGCATAGGGCAGCGCCTGCTTCAGGACTTCGAGCGTGTCGGTGCTCATGCGTTTCCCTTGGCCTCAACCTGGTTCAGTAATGCCTGCACGTGACCGATGCCATCCACCTCGACGTCCGGGCGGCGCTGCCGGGCCTGGTTCCGGCGCTCCGCGGCTATGCCCGGGCGCTCTGCCGCGACGCGGCGCAGGCGGATGACCTCGTGCAGGAGACGCTGCTGCGGGCGCTGGACGAGGCGCGACACTGGCAGCCTGGCACCGAACTGCGCGCCTGGCTGTTCACGGTGCTGCGCAATCTCTGGACCGAAGGCCATCGCACCCGGCGCAGGCGCGAGAAGTTGACCGCCGCCGCGCCCGCCCCGCGGACGGAAGGCGGAGGCACGGCCGAGGTCAGCGACCTGGCCCGCGCGCTGGAGCGGCTGCCCGCGGTGCAGCGGGAGGCGCTGATCCTGATCGGCGGCCAGGGCTTCTCCGCCGAGGAGGCGGCGGCGATCTGCGGCGTGCCGGCGGCGACGATGCGCGCGCGGGCGGCCCGCGGCCGGCTGGCGCTGCGGCGGATCATCCAGCCCGCGCCGTAGCGCCGGGTAGCGAGGTCGTGAGGTCATCCCGTGCGCAATGTCCCGCGTCGCACGCGGTTGCATGCGTCATTCGCATGGCAGAATTGCGTTACACAAATGCGACGCCTGCAACACAGCGCCGTCGCCGCGCGTTGTGGGGTCGAGATCGGATGTGAGGAGCATGATGCAGCACCAACCCGGATCGCAGCGCCCCGCGGCGGCCCCCCAGCAGGAAGGCGCGGCCCAGCCGTCCTTCCATGACCTGCTGGTGGCGGCCCTGCCCACGCTGCGCCAGCAGGCCTATGCGCTGACGCGCAACCGCGCGGACGCCGACGACCTGCTCCAGGCGGCGGTGACCAATGCGCTCGCCGCCCGCGACTCCTTCACCCCGGGCACGAATTTCAACGGCTGGATGAGCTGCATCCTCCGCAACCGCTTCCTCTCCGATTGCCGCCGCCGTCGCGAGACGGTGGCGGTGGAGGACGCGCCGGCGGACGCCTTCGCCGGCCCCGCCAGCCAGGAGGACAGCCTGGCGCTCGGCGAGCTCCGCAAGCATCTGGCGCGCCTGCCCGCCGACCAGCGCGAGGCGCTGATCATGGTGACGATCGAGGGCCTATCCTACGAGGAGATGTCGGCCCGGCTCGGCGTGCCGGTCGGCACGCTCAAGGCGCGGGTCTGCCGCGGCCGCGAGCAGCTGCGGATCTGGCTGCTGGGCGAGGAGCCGGCGCGCGGCAAGGCGGGCGCCCGGGCCGGGGCGCGTCAAGACTCTGGCGCGACGCGGCGCCGGCGCGCTATCACGAAGACGACGCCGGAGCTCCGGCTCTAGAGGATCAAGGGGTTGGACGAGCCCGAAGCCAAGGGCACCAAGCCGATGTCGGGCGCAGCCAAGCGGCAGGAGGGGCGGGGGCGGAATCCCTCGCCCGATGCGGCGTTCGACCTCTGGCTTCAGCGGGGCCTGCACCAGATGTTCGACGAGGTCGCGCGCGAGCCGATCCCGCCAGAGCTTCTGGCGTTGATCGAGGCTGACCGGAAGAAGGAATAGCCGCCGCCTGGGTTTCCGAGGCGCCGTGTTGCGGTGCACACTGCCTGCCCTCGGCACAGGGCATGTGGATGGCGGCGGATGCGATATCCCGGCGCGGCGCAGTGACGCTGCGGATACCCTTCCCGGAGCCGCCGCCCGAGGGCGGCGCGATCGAGGTGGCGCCGGGCATCCGGTGGCTGCGCCTCGGCCTGCCTTTCCGTCTCGACCACGTGAACATCTACCTCCTGGAGGACGGCGCCGGCTGGACGGTGGTGGATACCGGCATCGCCGAAGCGGGCGCCGAGGCGCGGTGGGAGGCGGTGCTGGGCACGCTGCTCGGCGGCCGCCCCATCACGCGCATCATCGTCACGCATTTCCACCCGGACCATGCGGGCATGGCGGGCTGGCTCTGCGGGCGCACCGGCGCCGAGCTCTTCATGAGCCAGACGGATTATCTCACCAGCCTGCTGATCCAGCGCGACCCGGGCATGCTCCAATCCGAGCCCTATCTGAGCTTCTACCGTGACCACGGGCTGTCGGAGCCGGTCACCGCGCGGCTGCTGGCGGGTGGGCACCACTACCTCCGCATGATGACCGGGCTGCCGCGCACCTTCCGCCGGCTCATGGCGGGCGAGACTCTGACCATCGGCGGCCGCACATGGGATGTGCTGACGGCCGGCGGCCATGCGCCCGAGCAGGTGATGCTGCATTGCCTGGCCGAGCGCCTGCTGCTGGCCGCGGACCAGATCATGGTGCGGATCTCGCCCAATATCAGCGTGCAGGCGATGGATCCGATGGGCGATCCGCTCGGCATCTACATCCGCTCCCTGCACGCGCTGAAGGCGATGGCCGCGCCGGACTGCCTGGTGCTGCCCGGGCACAACCTGCCCTTCATCGGCCTGCACCAGCGGGCGGACGAGCTGCTGGATCACCACGCGGCGCGCTGCGACGCCATCCTGGACGCCTGCCGCGGCGCGCCGCTCACCGCGGCGGAGCTGGTGCCGGTGGTGTTCGGGCGGAGCATCGACGACCCGCACCAGATGGGCTTCGCCTTCAGCGAGGCCCTGGCGCACATCAACTACCTGGAACGCGCGGGCAGGCTGCGGTTCGCGTCGGGGCGCTACCGGTCCGCCTGACCGGCCTCGCGGGCGGCCGCCTCGTCGAGCAGGCGGATCACCTCCGCATCGTCGAGCTGGTGGAAATCCTCGTAGCAACCGCCCACGCCGCGCCGCAGATCGTCCTCGTGCAGGCACAGCACGCGGTCCGCCTCGCCGCGCAGGGCGGCAATCGCCTCCGGCGCGGCGACGGGCACGGCCAGGATGAGCCGCGCCGGCCCGCGGCGGCGTAGCGCCTGGAGCGCCGCCCGCGCCGTCGCGCCCGTGGCCAGCCCGTCGTCCACCACCACGCAGTCGCGGCCCGCCGGATCGGACCGCGCACGCTCGGCGCAGTAGATCTGTCGCCGCCGCTCGATCTCCGCGATCTCGCGCTCCCGGGCGGCCGCGATGAAGGCCTCGCTGGCGCTGCTCCGCGCGACGATGTCGGGGTTGAGCACCATCGCCGGCTCCGCGCCATCCACCACCGCGCCCAGCGCGAGCTCGGGTTGCCAGGGGGCGCCGATCTTGCGGACCAGCACGAGGTCGAGCGGCGCGGCAAGCGCCGCGGCGACCTCCGCCGCCACGGGCACGCCCCCGCGCGGCAGCGCGAAGACGATCGGGCGCAGGAGCGTGTCGCCACGCAGCGCCGCGCCGAGCCGGCGTCCGGCCTCGGAGCGGTCGCGGAACCGGACCTTCCTGGATGCGCGCATGGCCTTCCCTTCGCGTCGTCCCATCCTGGCCCCGCCGCGCGCCGGCGCATTTGACATGAGTCAAGGCGCCGCCGGGCCGGACATGGCCTGCTGCGGGCGCAGCGCAGCCGCCGCCCCAGAGGAGAGCCCGCCATGCCGACACCGATCGAATGGGCCCTCATCGCCGATGCGCAGCATGCCCGCATCCTGGAGCGCGAGGCGCCGGCAGGCGCCTGGCGCGAGCGCATGGAAGACCGCATCGAGATCATCGACCCGCCCTCCCGCGCGATGGGCAGCGACCGCCCCGGCCGCTCGCAGGAGAGCGCCAGCGCCGCCCGCCACGCGATCGAGCCGCGAACCGATCCGCATCGCGAGGCGAAGCGCGCCTTCGCGGTGCGGCTTGCCGACCATCTCGAAGCTGCGTCGGGGTCCTATGCGCGGCTGCTGCTGGTCGCGCCGCCGGCCTTCCTGGGCGACCTCCGCGAGGCGCTGGGCGATGCGGCGCGCCGGAAGCTGCGCGGCACGCTCGACAAGGACCTGGCCGCCCTGCCACTGGCCGATCTCGGACCGCGGCTCGCGGAGGTGCGACCGGCCTGACGGACGCGCGCCGGGCGTCTCACGCGGGCGGCGTCGCGCCGGTGCGCTCCACGATCATGCGGTAATGCTCCGGCCGGCGATGCCGGGCGAAGTTGAAGATGTTGCGCTTGATCGCGCCGGCGAGATCGAGATCGCAGCGCGCCACGACGAGCTCGTCGCCGAGCGTGATGGCGCGCGCCACGATCTCGCCGGTGGGGGCGATGATGCAGCTGCCGCCGATCTGTTCGATGCCCTCCTCGACGCCCGCCTTGGCGACGCCGACCACCCAGCATCCGTTCTGGTAGGCGCCGGCCTGCATGGAGAGCGTGTTGTGGAAATCGGCGAGGCGGTCATGCTCGGGCGTCGTCGGATCGTGCCGCGGCGTGTTGTAGCCGAGCAGGACGAGCTCCGCGCCCTGCAGGCCCAGCACCCGCCAGGCTTCCGGCCAGCGGCGGTCGTTGCAGATCATCATGCCCGTCACGCCGCCGAAGGCGTTCCAGACCGGCCAGCCGAGATCGCCCACCTCGAAATAGCGCTTCTCGAGGTTCTGGAAGGGGCGCCACGTCTCGTGCGCGGCATGGCCCGGCAGGTGGATCTTGCGATACTTGCCGATCACCGCGCCATCCTTGCCGACAAGGATCGCGGTGTTGAACCGGCGCGTCCGTCCCGCCTCCCGCACGAGTTCGCAATAGCCGAGATGGAAGCCGACGCCGAGGCGCCGCGCCTCCGCGAAGAGCGGCGCGGTCTCGTTGGAGGGCATCTCGGTCTCGAACCAGGCATCGAGCTCGGCCTCGCCCTCGATCCACCAATGCGGAAAGAACGCGGTGAGGCAGGCTTCCGGGAACACCACCAGCTCGCAGCCCGCGGCAGCGCCCTGGCGGAGCAGCGCGACCAGCCGCTCCACCACGGCGCCGCGCGATTCGCTGCGCGCGATCGGGCCGGTCTGCGCCGCGCCGATGGTGACGATCCGGGGCATGGGCCGCATCCCTCGCTGCTGCCCTTCGGGATAGGACGCGGCGCCGCCACCCCACAAGACGCCCTGCCGCACGCCGCGCCGTCATGCGGCCGTCGCGAAGGCGTCACACGCGCGCAAGACAGGGGCGCTACCCCTCCCGCGCGAGGCGGCTCGACGAACGGCCGGTCATGCGGCAGGTCTGTCGCGTGACGGAACAGGTGATCTGCGATGCAGGGGGCATTCGTGCTCGTCGTCGGGCCGAGCGGCGCGGGGAAGGATACGCTGATCGCCCGGGCGCGCGAGGCGCTGGCGGGCGATCCGCGTTTCCGCTTTCCCCGGCGCGTGGTGACCCGCGACAGCGGCGCGCATGAGGCGCATGACACGCTGGACGAAGCCGGTTTCGACCGCGCCGAGGCGGCCGGCGCCTTCTGCCTGTCCTGGCGCGCGCATGGCCTCGGCTACGGGATTCCTGACGATGCGGCGGCGGCGGCCCGCGATGGCGCCGTCGTGGTCTGCAACGTCTCCCGCACCGTGGTCGAATCGGCGCGGGCGGCGTTGCCGAGGGTGAGCGTGGTGGAGGTCACGGCACCGCCGGCGGTGCTGGCAGCCCGCGTGGCCGCCCGCCGCCGGGACAGCGACGGCGATCCCGGGGCACGCATCCGGCGCGCCGCGCCGGCCGTCGCCGCGGACCTCGTCATCCTGAACACCGCCGCGCCGGAGATCGGCGCGGCGCGCCTCGTGGCGCATCTTCGGACGCTCACATGATCCAGGACCCCGACACCGTCGGCAAGCGCCTCGGGCGGGAGCCCTTCATCCATCCGACGGCGGAGGTGCGCGACAGCACCTTCGGCGCCTATTGCGAGGTCGGCGCGCGCACCCGCATCGCGGAATCGCAGTTCGGCGACTACGCCTATGTCGTGCAGGACAGCGAGGTGACCTACGCCTCGATCGGGCGCTTCTGCTCGATCGCCTCGCACGCGCGCATCAATCCCGGCAACCATCCGCTGGAGCGCGTGGCGCTCAGCCATTTCACCTACCGCGCCTCCGCCTATGGGCTCGGCGAGGACGAGCCAGGCTTCTTCGACTGGCGGCGTAGCCATCGCGTGACGCTCGGCCCCGATGTCTGGGTCGGGCATGGCGCGGTGATCCTGCCGGGCGTGACCGTCGGCGCGGGTGCCGCGATCGGCGCGGGCGCGGTGGTCTCGAAGGATGTGCCGGCCTTCGCCGTGGTCGGCGGCGTCCCGGCCCGGATCATCCGCTTCCGCTTCCCCGAGGCGATCCGCGCGGCGCTGCTGCGCATCGCCTGGTGGGACTGGCCACACGCGAAACTCGGGGCGCATCTGGAGGAGTTCCGCGGGCTGGGCGCGGAGGCGTTCTGCGCGCGGCATGATCCGGGCGCGTGAGGCGTCACCCAATCGTCACGCCAAGGGCCCTTTCCAAGCGGCGGGGCGGCGGCGCATAAGCATCCGGTCATCTAGACAAATCAGGTCCCGACCATGGCAGAGCGGACGGCGCGGCAGCGATGGATGGCGGTGCTCGCAAAGGCGGATGGCAGCGCCCTCGCGGAGCGGCTCGACGCGCTCGGCTCCCTGCCCCCGCATCGCCGCCTGCGCGGGCCGGAAACCGGCCTCGTCATGGTGCGGGGACGCCAGGGCGGCGACGGCGCGCCCTTCAACCTCGGCGAGATGACGGTGACGCGCTGCGCCGTGCAGCTCGAGGACGGCACGGTCGGCCATGCCTATGTCGCAGGCCGCGACGGGCGGCAGGCGGAGCTCGCGGCGCTGGCCGATGCGCTGCTCCAGGGTCCGGCGTGGCATGGCGCGATCCAGGACGGCGTGATTGCCCCGCTTGCCGCGGCGCAGGCGGAGGCCACGGCCCGCGAGGCGCGGCGCGCGGCGGCGACGCGCGTGGATTTCCTGACCATGGTCACCACGCGATGAGCCTCGCGATGGTCACCACGCGATGAACCTCTTGCCCGGCTTCGCCGATCCCGTCGGGGGCGCCCAGGAATCCTTCCGCGCGATCCTGGAGGCGATGAGCCGGCCCGGCCGCGTGCTGCGCGCCGGCGCAGGGCTGAATGCGCCCGAGCCGCTCCATCCCGCCACCGCCGCGGTGCTGCTGACGATTGCCGATGCCGACACGCCGGTCTGGCACGATGCCGGTGCGACGGCCGAGGCATGGCTGCGCTTCCATGCCGGCTGTCCGATCGTCGGCTCGCCCTCCGAGGCCGGCTTCGTCCTCGCCTGCCACGACGCGCCGCGGCTGGATGCGATGCGCGCGGGCACCGACGAGGCGCCGGAGGCTTCGGCAACCCTGATCCTCCAGGTCCAGGGCCTGCGGGAAGGCGAGGGCTGGCGGCTGCGCGGGCCGGGTATCGCCACGGAACACCGCCTTCGGGCGGAGGGCGCGCCGGGCTGGTTCGCGGCGGCATGGGAAGCGCAGCGGCGCGGCTTTCCGCGCGGCGTGGATGTGATCCTCTGCGCCGGCGACCGCATCGCGGCGCTGCCGCGCGGCATCGCGCTCGGGGAGGGCTGAGCGCATGTATGTCGCGGTGAAGGGCGGCGAGCGCGCGATCGCCGCCGCGCACGACTGGCTCGACGAGCGCCGACGCGGCGATCCCGATCTGCCGGAGCTGACGCTCGGACAGATCCGCGAGCAGCTCGGCCTCGCGGTGGACCGCGTGATGGCGGAAGGCGCTTGCCATGATGCCGAGCTGGCGGCGCTGGCCGTGAAGCAGGCCTGCGGCGACCTGATCGAGGCCGCCTTCCTCCTGCGCGCCTATCGCACGACGCTGCCGCGCTTCGGCGCCACGCTGCCGCTGGACACCGCCACGATGCGCGCCTGGCGCCGGATCAGCGCGACCTACAAGGACCTGCCGGGCGGCCAGGTGCTCGGGCCCACCTTCGACTACACGCACCGTCTGCTGGATTTCCGGCTCGCCGCCGGTGGCGCCGCGCCGCCCGCGCCCGCCGAGGCCGTCGGCGAACCCGCCCCGATGCCACGCGTCACCGATCTGCTGGCCGGCGAGGGCTTGATGCAGCCCGAGGGACCGTCCGAGGCGGAGCCGCCCGATCTCACGCGCCAGCCGCTCGGCTTTCCCGCCACGCGCCCGACGCGGCTGCAGGCGCTGGCGCGCGGCGACGAGGGATTCCTGCTGGCGCTCGGCTACTCCACGCAGCGCGGCTACGGCAACGCGCATCCCTTCGTCGGCGAGATCCGCCAGGGCCCTGTCGCGGTGGAGTTCACGCCGCCGGAGCTTGGCTTCCCGATCGAGCTCGGCGAGATCGTCGTCACGGAATGCCAGATGGTGAACCAGTTCCTCGGCTCGAAGACGGAGCCACCGCAATTCACCCGCGGCTATGGCCTGGTCTTCGGCCGATGCGAGCGCAAGGCGATGTCGGTCGCGCTGGTGGATCGCGCGCTGCGCAGCGCGGAACTCGGCGAGGAGCCGACAGCGCCGGCCCAGGACCCGGAATTCGTCCTCTATCATTGCGACAATGTGGAGGCGACCGGCTTCGTCGAGCATCTCAAGCTGCCGCACTACGTGGATTTCCAGAGCGAGCTGGAGAATCTCCGCGCCATCCGCGCCGGCATCGGGGCGGCCGAGGGATGACCGAGGCCGGCTACAACTTCGCCTATCTCGACGAGGCGACGAAGCGGATGATCCGCCGCGCGATCCTCAAGGCCGTCGCCATCCCCGGCCATCAGGTGCCCTTCGGCGGGCGGGAGATGCCGCTGCCCTATGGCTGGGGCACCGGCGGCATCCAGGTGACGGCGAGCATCCTCGGCCGCGACGACGTGCTGAAGGTGATCGATCAGGGCGCCGACGACACCACCAACGCGATCTCGATCCGCCGCTTCTTCGCCCGCGTCGCCGGCGTGCGCACCACGGAGCGCACGGCGGAGGCCAGCGTGATCCAGACCCGGCACCGCATCCCCGAGACGACGCTGCGCGAGGACCAGATCCTCGTCTACCAGGTGCCGATGCCCGAGCCGCTGTTCCGGCTGGAGCCCCGCGTCGCCGAGACGCGGCGGATGCATGCGCTGGCCGATTACGGGCTGATGCAGGTGAAGCTCTACGAGGACATCGCGCGGCTCGGCCGGATCGCGACCGCCTACAACCATCCGGTCATGGTGAATGGCCGCTACCTGATGTCGCCCTCGCCGATCCCGGCCTTCGACAATCCGAAAATGCACCGCATGCCCGCGCTGCAATTGTTCGGCGCGGGGCGCGAGAAGCGCATCTACGCCGTGCCGCCCTACACCGAGGTGCGCAGCCTCGATTTCGAGGACCATCCCTTCCGCCCGATCCGCGCGGATGCGACCTGCGCGCTGTGCGGCAGCGCCGAGAGCTATCTCGACGAGGTCGTGACCGATGACCGCGGCGGGCGGCTCTTCGTCTGCTCCGACACGGATTACTGCGGCGAGCGCCAGGCGCGGCGGGAGGCGGCGGAATGAGTGGCCCGATCCTCGCGGCGCAAGGGCTGTCGCTCGCCTTCGGCCGCATCCGCGCACTCGATGATGTCGCGCTCGACATCTGGCCGGGCGAGGTCGTCGCGATCGTGGGGGAATCCGGTTCCGGCAAGTCCACGCTGCTGCGGGTGCTCGCGGGGCAGATGGCGGCACAGGCCGGCTCGGTGGCGTATCGCGATCCCGATGGCATCACGCATCCGGTTCACGCGATGAGCGAGGCGGCATTGCGCCGCCTCAACCGATCCGAATGGGGCTTCGTGCACCAGAACCCGCGCGACGGCCTGCGCCTCGGCGTCTCCGCCGGCGGCAATATCGGCGAGCGGCTGATGGCGCAGGGCGCGCGGCATTATGGAAGGCTGCGCGAGGACGCCGCGGCCTGGCTGCGCCGCGTCGAGATCGAGCCCGACCGGCTGGACGACCTGCCGCGGCACTTCTCGGGCGGGATGCAGCAGCGCTTGCAGATCGCGCGCGCGCTGGTGACGCGGCCGCGGCTGGTCTTCATGGATGAGCCGACCGGCGGCCTCGATGTCTCGGTGCAGGCAAGGCTCCTCGACCTGATCCGAGCGCTGGTGGCGGAGTTGCATCTCGCGGTGCTGATCGTGACGCATGACATCGCGGCGGCGCGGCTGCTGGCGCACCGCATCCTCGTGATGCGGCAGGGCCGCATCGTGGAGGGCGGTCTCGCGGACCGCGTGCTGGACGATCCGCAGCATCCCTACACGCAGCTCCTGGTCAGCTCGGTGATCGCGGCATGAGCTGGATGCTTCGGACGGAGGGGCTGGCGAAGGCCTTCACCCTGCATCTCCAGGCGGGGTTGCGCATCCCCGTGCTCGACGCCGTGGATTTCGAGGTCGGACCCGGCGAATGCGTCGTCCTGCACGGCCCCTCGGGCGCGGGAAAGTCCACGCTGATGCGCTGCCTCTATGGCAATTACGGCGCGGGCGCCGGCCGCATCCTGGTGCGGCATCGCGGCGCGGTGGTGGATCTGGCGGCGGCGGAGCCGCGCATCGTGCGGGAGATGAGGCGCGAGACGATCGGGCATGTATCGCAATTCCTGCGCGTCATCCCGCGCGTTCCGGCGATCGAGGTGGTGGCGGAGCCGCTGCGCGCCCGCGGTGCGGCGGCAGAGGAAGCGCGGGTGCGCGCCATGGCGATGATGCTGCGGCTGAACCTCCCGCCGAGGCTGCACGGCCTGCCGCCCGCGACCTTCTCGGGCGGCGAGCAGCAGCGGGTGAACCTCGCGCGCGGCTTCGTCGCGCCCTGGCCGGTGATGCTGCTCGACGAGCCGACGGCCAGCCTCGACGCTGCCAACCGCGAGGCCGTGGTGGCGCTGATCGAGGAGGCGAAGGCGGCCGGCACCGCCCTGGTCGGCATCTTCCACGATGCCGATCTGCGCCGGCGCGTCGGCACGCGGCAATTCGAGATCGCGTCGGCGGAAGCGGCGGCCGACGGCTGACGAGGCGCGGCGGATGGCCGCCAGCCGGGCCGCGCTTCAGCTTCCCTGGAAGACGGGCTTGCGCTTCTCCATGAAGGCGCGACGGCCCTCGACATAGTCGGCGCTGTCGAAGCAGGCCGTGACGTGGCGCGCCATCAGCCCCGCATCCTGCTCGCTTTCGGGCTTCATCAGCTCGTCAATGATGGCCTTCGACGCGCGCTGGGAAAGCGGCGCCTTTTCCGCCAGCAGCATGGCGTAGTCGCGCACCGCCCCCTCCAGCGCATCCGGCGCGACGACGCGGGAAACCAGCCCGATGCGCAGCGCCTCCTGCGCATCCAGCCGCCGGGCGGAGAACAGGATGTCCTTCGCGGCGGAAGGCCCGACCAGTGCGAGCAGCCGCCGGACGCTTTCATGCGCATAGGCGATGCCGAGATTGGCCGCGGGGATGCCGAACAGCGCATCCTCCGCCGCGAAGCGCAGATCCGCCGCCATCGCGATGGCGAGCCCGCCGCCCAGGCAGTAGCCGCGGATCAGCGCGATCAGCGGCTTGTCCAGCGCCCTGAGCTTCGCACGCGCCTCGTCCGAAATCCGCGCATAGGCCGCCGCCCTCTCCGCGCTGTCGCGCTGCGATTCGAATTGCGAGATGTCGGCGCCCGAGACGAAGGCGCGGTCGCCCGCGCCCTGCATGACGACGACGCGGATGGCAGGGTCCTTCTGGAAATCGTCGAGGATCGCCGCCATCCCGCCCCACATCTCCACCGACATGGCGTTGCGCTTCGTGGGGTTGCTGAAGGTCATCCAGCCGATCGGGCCGGTCTTTCGGGAGAGCATCTCCGCGGTCATGATCCGATGATCTCCCGTTTCAGACGATGCTGCGCGCGCGCAGATCGGCGATCGCCGCCGCGTCGTAGCCCAGCTCCGACAGCAGGGCTTCGTTGTGCTCGCCGAGCTCCGGCGTCGGCAGGCGCAGCGTGGCCGGCTGCTGCGCGGCGGACATGGTGATGGGCTGCCCCACCACGCCGAGCTCGCCCAGCGCCGCGTGCCGAACCTTGCGTGCGATGCCGAGGTGCTCCACCTGCGGGTCGCCGAAGGTCTGGTCGATGCTGTAGATCGGGCCGCTCGGCACGCCGGCCTTGGTCAGCAGTGCGACAAGCTCGGCGCGCTTCCATTTCGCTGTTTCCTCCGAAAGCGCCGCATTCAGCGCCGCGCGATTCCTCGACCGTGCCTTGGAATCGGCGAAGTCGGGATGCGCGATGAGATCCTCCCGCCCCAGCGCGCGGCAAAGCCGGCGATACAGCCGGTCGCCGGCGGCGGCGATGTTCATCGTGCCGTCCTGCGTCGGAAAGACGCCGGTGGGCACGCCGGTCGGATGGTCGTTGCCGGCCTGGCCCGGCACCTCGCGATCCATCAGCCAGCGGCTCGCCTGGAAATCCAGCATGGCGATCTGCGCCTCCAGCAGCGAGGTGTGCACCCATTGCCCGACCCCCGTCTGCTCCCGGTCGAGCAGCGCCATCAGCACGCCCTGCGCCAGGAAATGGCCGGAGGTGAGATCGGCGATGGGGATGCCCACGCGCACCGGCCCCTGACCGGGCAGGCCGGTGATGGACATCAGCCCGCCCATGCCCTGCGCGATCTGGTCCACGCCCGGCCGCGTGGCATAGGGCCCATCCTGCCCGAAGCCGGAGATGCTGCCATAGACGATGCGTGGGTTGACCTGGCGGCACGCCTCGTAATCCACGCCGAGCCTGGTCTTCACGTCGGACCGGTAGTTCTCCAGCACCACGTCGGCGCCCGCGACGAGGCGGAAGAAGATCGCCTTGCCCTCGGCGGCCTTCAGGTTGAGCGTCAGGCTGCGCTTGTTGCGGTGCAGGTTCTGGAAGTCGGAGCCGTGCCGCTTGCCGATCAGCCCGCCGCCCGGCTCGTCATCCAGCGCCGCCGGCGGCTCGATCTTGATGACGTCGGCGCCCCAGTCGGCCAGTTGCCGCGCCGCGGTCGGGCCGGCGCGATGCGCCGTGAGATCGAGCACGCGGAAGCGCGACAGGGGCAGGCGCGATGACGACATGGCTTTCCTCCGCTCCCGGCGTCTGCCGCCGCGACGCGGGATGCGACCACGCAAGGCGCACCGCGGCAAGCGCCGGCCACCGCGGCGTGGCCTTTGCGCCGGCGATCCTGTATCGCGGCAAGGCTGGCCCGGACCGGAGACCGACGCATGAACGAAGCGCACAGAGGCGCCAAGTACCGCCGCCTCCTCGACGCCTGCCGTGACCTCCCGCCGCTGCCGACGGCGATCGCGCATCCCTGCGATGTCGTCTCCCTGCGCAGCGCGGTGGAGGCGCGGGCGCTCGGCCTGATCCAGCCACTGCTGTTCGGGCCCGAGGCGCGCATCCGCCGCACCGCGGCCGAGGCGGGGCTCGATCTCACGGACATCCCACTCACCGCGACGCCGCATAGCCACGCCTCGGCCGAGGCCGCCGTCGCCGCGGTGCGGCGCGGCGAGGCCGGAGCGCTGATGAAGGGCAGCCTGCACACGGATGAGCTGATGGGCGCGGTGGTGGCGCGCGAGGAGGGGCTCCGCACCGCGCGCCGGATCAGCCATTGCTATGTGATGGACGTGCCTGGCCGGGCGGAGCCGCTGATCATCAGCGATGCCGCGGTGAACATCGCGCCGACGCTCGCCGAGAAGGCGGACATCGTGCAGAACGCGATCGAGCTTGCCCAGGCGCTGCACTTCCCGGAGGTGCGCGTCGCCATCCTCTCCGCGACCGAGAGCGTGAACCCGAAGCTGCCCGGGACGGTGGAGGCGGCGGCGCTGTGCAAGATGGCCGATCGCGGCCAGATCCAGGGCGGGCTGATCGACGGGCCGCTTGCGCTCGACAACGCGATCAATGCGGAGGCGGCGGCGGCGAAACAGATCCGCTCGCCCGTCGCGGGGCGCGCCAATGTGCTGATCGTGCCTGATCTGGAGGCCGGCAACATGCTCGCCAAGAGCCTCTCCTTCCTCGCCGGCGCCGACGCCGCCGGGATCGTGCTTGGCGCGCGGGTGCCGATCATCCTCACGAGCCGTGCGGACAGCCTGATGACGCATCTCGCCTCCTGCGCCGTCGCGGTGCTGGTCGCGGTGGCGATGCAGGCAAGGCTCGCGGCGAAGGCGGTCTGAGCCATGGTGGATTGCGTGCTGGTGCTGAATGGCGGCTCCTCCAGCCTGAAATTCGCCGCCCATGGCGTGCCGCTGGATGAACAGGCGCCGCTGCTGCGCGGCCAGGTGGAGGGCATCGGCGGGCAGCCGCATCTGCTGATGCGCGACGGCCGCGGCGCCACCGTCACGGAGCAGCGCTTCCCCCCCGATGGCTTCGACCATCGCGCCGCCGTGCTGCACCTGCAGCAGGCGATGGCAGGCTGGCTCGCCACGCACCAGGTGGTCGCGATCGGCCATCGCGTCGTGCATGGCGGGGACCGGCCGGCGGCGGCGGAGCGCGTGGACGCGGCGCTGCTGGCCGCGCTGACGGCGCTCGAACCCCTCGCGCCGCTGCACCAACCGCACAACCTCGCGCCGATCCGCGCGATCGCGGCGCTGTCGCCGGCGCTGCCGCAGGTGGCGTGCTACGACACCGCCTTTCACCGCACCCAGCCCGCGCTCGCGACGCAGTTCGCCCTGCCGCGCCGCTTCGCGGCGGAAGGCATCAGGCGCTACGGCTTCCACGGTCTCTCCTACGAGTTCATCGCCGACCGCCTCGCCGCGCTGGATCCCGGGCTGGCGCAGGGGCGCGTGGTCGTCGCGCATCTCGGCAACGGCGCGAGCCTCTGCGCGATGCGCGCCGGCCGCAGCATCGCGACCACGATGGGCTTCACCGCCGCCGACGGGCTGATGATGGGCACCCGTTGCGGCAGCCTCGATCCCGGCGTGCTGATCCATCTGATGGACCGCCACGGCATGGGCGCGCGCGAGCTGGAGGAGCTGATCTATCGCCGTTCCGGCCTGCTCGGCGTCTCCGGCCTGTCGCAGGACATGCGGAGCCTGCGCGCCTCGGATGCCCCGGAAGCCGCGGAGGCGATCGCCCTCTACGTCTATCGCATCCTGCGCGAGATCGGCTCGCTCGCCGCGGCGCTGGGCGGGCTCGACGGCCTGGTCTTCACCGCCGGCATCGGCGAGAACGATTCCGCGACGCGCGCGGCGGTGTGCGAGGGCTGCGCCTGGCTCGGGCTGCGGCTCGACGCGGCGCGCAACCGGGCGGGCGGGCCCCGCATCAGCGCCGATGGCTCGGCCGTCTCCGCCTGGGTGATCCCGACCGACGAGGAACGCATGATCGCGCGCCACACGCTGGCGGCGATCCGCTGAAGCGGCGCTTCATGCAACGCGCTCCCCGCGCGCGCCGCGCTGGACGAGCGCCTGGCGCAGCGCCGTCTCCAGGTCACCTTGGCCGACCGGCTTGCGCAGCGTCTGGGTGATCCCGCCCGTTTCGGAGCCAGGGGGCAACTCGCCATAGCCCGTCGCCCAGATCACCGGCACGCCGCGATCGGCAAGAAGCTGCGCGACCGGCAGCGCCGGCTCGCCCTGGAGATTCATGTCGAGCACCGCGGCATCCAGCCGCTCCGCCGCGGCGGCGGCGAGGTCGCGCGCCTCGGCCAGGCTGCCCGCCGGTCCGAGCACCTCGCAGCCGAGCCGCTTCAGCGTCTGCGCCACCGCCATCGCGACCAGCGGTTCGTCCTCCACGACCAGGATCAGCCGCCCCTGCAGCGCGACGGCCGCGCTCGTGCGCTCGGCCACTGCCGCCAGCAATGCGGCGTCCCCGGCGCCCAGGTCACCCGCTTCGCGCTCGGCGATCCGGTCGGGCCCGATCGTCAGTTCGCAGCGCAGCCCATCGAGGTTCCAGGACATCGCGACGGCGCCGGCGAGCTGGCTGCTCACCGTGGCCTCGATGAGGGTGGAGCCGAAGCCGCGCCTCTCCGGCGGCCGCGCGATCGGCGGCCCGCCGCGCTCCGCCCAGCAGAGTCGCACCATCCCGTCGGAACCGGCCCGGCGCCAGGCGATCTCGAGCCGGCCATAGGGCACCGAGAGCGCGCCGTAGGTCGCTGCGTTGGTCGCGAGCTCGTGGAGCACCATCGAGAGCGGCTGCACCGCCTCCGGCCGCAGCCGCAGCGCGGGTCCCGCGACCGCGACGCGCCCTCTGCCGCGATGCGCCGCCAGCTCCTCCTCGACGATCGCGCGCAGCGCCGCGCCGCGCCAGCGATCCTCGGCGAGCAGCGTGTGCGCGCGCGCCAGCGCCGCGACGCGCCCTTCCACCGCCTGCACATAGGCGCCGATATCGGTGGCCTTCGTCAGCCGCACGACGCTCTGCACCACGGCGAGCGCATTCTTCGCCCGGTGGTCCACCTCGCGCGCCAGGAGCACCTGCCGCTCCGCGGCGGCGCGCCGCGCGGTCACGTCCAGGAACAGCGCGCCGAACCGGCCGGGGCCGATCCGATAGCCCGACAGTTCGAACCAGCGGCCGAGCGGCGCCGCCTGGTGCTCCACATGCGCGGGTTCCCCGGTCTCGACGATGCGGGCGAAGGTCTCCAGCCAGAAGGGTTCCAGGCCGGGGATCGCCTCGCTGACGGGCCGGTTGAGCAGCCGCTCCGGCGGCAGCCCGGTCTGCCGCTCCACCGCGGCGTTGACCTCGACATGGCGGTAATCCACCGCGCGCCCGGTGTCGTCGTAGATCACCTCGCCGATCAGGCAGCCCTCCTGCATGCGGTCGAACAGGTCGCGCCAGCGCGCCTCTCCCGCGCGCAGCGCCGCCGCCTCGCGCCGGCTGCGCACGAGGCGGAGATTGGCGGTGACGCGCGCGATCAGCGCGCGTGGGGAGACAGGTTCCACGAGGACGTCGTCGGCGCCGGCGTCCAGCCCCGCCTCCTCGCCGGCGCGGGCCGACAGCAGCAGCACCGGCGCGTCATGGGTGCGGGGGTCGGCCCGGAGCGCGCGCAGCAGGCTGACACCGTCGCGGCGTGGCATCGTCGCCTTGGCGAGGATGAGCGCCGGCGGATCGGCCAGCGCGGCTTCGAGCGCGGCCTCGCCATCCGCCGCCAGCGCGACACGGTAGCCCGCGGCGGAGAGCAGCCTGTGCAGATGCTCGCGCATCGCCGCATCGTCCTGGACGACGAGGATCCGCTCGGCCTCCGCGCCGCCGCGCGTGAACGGGTCCAGGGCAGGCGTCGGGGATGGCTCAGGCGGGGCTGACGCTTGCATGAACACCGTGGATCGAGGGCGAAGGAAACGACCGGGGCGGGCACGCTCCCGCTATCAACACGGCGGCGGCCGCTTGGTTATGCGGCTTGCGTCACGGTTCCGTCAGGGCGGTCGCGCGCGGCGGCCCGAATCGTGCTGGAATGGCGGCCATGCCGGAGGACGCCGCACGATGCCGATCTATGCGCTGGACGACCTGCACCCGAGCCTGCCGCCGCCCGACCGCTTCTGGGTGGCGCCTGATGCGCATGTGATCGGGCGGGTGATCCTCGGCGAGGATGTCGGCGTGTGGTTCGGCGCCGTGATCCGCGGCGACAACGAGCCGATCACGATCGGCGCCCGCACCAACATCCAGGAAGGCGCGATGCTGCATGCCGATCCCGGCATGCCGTTGACCATCGGCGCCGATGTCACCATCGGCCACCACGCGATCCTTCATGGCTGCACCGTGGGCGACAATGCGCTGATCGGCATGGGGGCCACGGTGCTGAACCGCGCGCGGATCGGCGCCAACTGCATCGTCGGCGCCAAGGCGCTGGTCACGGAAGGCAAGGCCTTCCCGGATTTCTCGCTGATCGTCGGCGCGCCGGCGAAGGCGGTGCGCACGCTCGATCCCGCCACGGCCGGGCAGCTTCGCCAATCGGCCGAGCATTATGTGGCGAATGCCCGCCGCTTCGCCGCGGGCCTGCGGCGGATCGGCTGATCACCGGCGGCGCCGCCGCGCCGCGCGGCCCGGGCCCCGGTCGTCCGCCGCCTCGCTCCTGCCTGGAGCGGCCCGCGTCGGCGCGAGATTTTTTTCGCGGGTTCGGGAATGCGCGGCGACCACCGCGCATCCTATACCGGTGGACAACGGCATGGCGACGCAGGCACGAGGGCATGGGTGGTGAGCGGGCAGGATGCGCGCATCGAGGCGCTGGTGCCCGTGCTGCGCCGCTTCGCCTGGTCGCTCTGCCGCAATGCCGACGAGGCCGACGACCTCGTGCAGGATTGCCTGGAGCAGGCGCTCGGCGCCTGGCATCGGCGCCATGCCGATGGGGATCTGCGCGCCTGGCTCTTCGCCATCCTGTACAACCACCACCTCTCCCGCCGGCGCCGCGACGCAAGGCGGGCGCAACTGCTCGGCGAGGTGCCGGAGCCAGGCGCGCTGGCCTCAAGCCAGGATCAGGCGGTGCATTGCGCCCAGGTCCTGGCCCAGCTCGACACGCTGCCCGAGGACCAGCGCGCGGTGCTGCTGCTCGTCGGGGTGGAGGGGCTTGCCTATGAGGAGGCGGCGCGGGTGCTGGGCTTGCCGGTGGGCACGGTGATGTCGCGCCTCTCGCGCGGCCGCGAGCGGCTGCGCCGGCTGGCCGAGGGCGCGCCGGCCCGGCCCGCCACGCTGCGCCGGGTGGTCTGAACCATGCCGCCAGCCCCCCTTCCGCCGATCGGCGAGGATGACCTGCACGCGCTGGTGGATGGCCGGCTCGATCCGGCGCGGCGCGCTGCGGTGGAGAGCCATCTCGCCGCGCATCCCGCCGATGCCGCGCGCGTGGCGGCCTATGCCGCGCAGCGGGATGCGCTGCGCGCGGCCCTGGCCTTCAAGGCGGAGGAGCCGATCCCGGCGCGGCTTCGCCTCGCGAATCTGCGCGTTGAGCGCCGAGCCGCCGCGCTGCGGCGCGGGCGCGTCGCCGCCGCGGCCGCGCTGCTCCTGATGCTCGGCGGCGGGCTCGGCTGGTCCGTCCGCGGCGCCCTTCAGCCGCCCGCGCCGACGCTGGAGGCGGAGCCGGTCGCGATCCACCGCCAGCTGGCGGATCCGGCGGCACCGCCGCGGATGGAGGCGCTGGCGCGGGAGACGGATATCGCCGCCTGGCTGCGGGCGCGCCTGCGCGAGCCGCTCGCGCCGCCCGACCTCTCGGGCTTCGGCTTCGCGCTGGAGGTGGCCTGGGTGCTGCCGGGCAGCGAAGGGCCCGCCGCGATGCTGCTCTATGTGGATCCAGACGGCAGCGCGCTGACCATCTGGCGCCGGCCCACGCGGGATGCGGTGCCGCGCCCGCTCCGCTGCGCGGATGAGCCGGGCGGGCTCGTCACCTACAGCTGGTCGGACGGCCGGCGGCAGCACGCGGTGACCGCCGCGTTGCCGCGCGACCGCCTGCGCCCGATCGCGCTTTTCGTTGAACGCGCGCTGGAAGCGCCGCCGCCCGCGGCGCTGATGGCGGGCGTGCTCCGGCGTCCCTGCGATACGGGACTTGGCTGACCCATCAACCAGAGCACAAGAGGGAGAAGACGCATGACGCATCGCCAGGGCCGGACCGAGCGCTCGATCCAGGAACTCTATCGCGACGATCCGGAGCGCGCCGACGCGCTCGCCTTCGGCCGGCGCGGCGCGCTGAGGGGCGCGGCGCTGGCCACGATGGGCGCGACGATCGGCGCGGCCATCCCCTTCGCCGGGCGCATGCCGGAGGGCACGCTGCCGGCGCTCTTCGCGCGCCCCGCCTCCGCGCAAGGGGCCGGCCAGCCGCAATTCCTGCGGATGGACGGCAAGGCGGAGCTGATCATGCAGGGCGAGCGGCCGCTCAACGCCGAGACGCCGGAGCACCTGCTGGACGATGCCGTGACCCCGGCGCGGAACTTCTTCATCCGCAACAATGGCGGCGTGCCCGATCCGGTGGCGGAGCCGCGCGGTTGGAAGGTCACCGTGGATGGCGAGGTGAACAACCGCCTGGAACTCACCCTGGGCGAGCTGGAATCGCGCTTCCCGGTGGTGACGCGCCAGCTGCAGCTGGAATGCGGCGGCAATGGCCGTGCCTTCTTCGCCCCGGCGACGCGCGGCAACCAATGGGGCAACGGCGCGATCGGAAACGCGGAATGGACCGGCGTGCGGCTGCGCGACGTGCTCCAGGCCGCGGGCCTGAAGGAGACGGCGCGCTTCACCGGGCATTTCGGCGCCGACCCGCATCTCTCGGGTGATCCGAGCCGCCAGGCGATCAGCCGCGGCATGCGCATCCAGAAGGCGCTGGACGAGGACACGCTGATCGTCTTCCGCATGAACGGCCAGCCGATCCCGCAGATGCATGGCGCGCCGGCGCGGCTGCTGGTGCCGGGCTGGCCGGGCAGCCTCAGCCAGAAATGGTTCACCCGCATCACGCTGCTGGCCGAGCCTCATCGCGGCCAGGGCATGGGCGGCACCTCCTACCGCGTGCCGGTGCGGCCCATCGTGCCGGGCAGCAACGACAACGGCGCGAGCTTCGCCGACATGGAAAGCATGCCGGTGCGCTCCATCCTCTCCTCCCACGCGCATGGCACGCGGCTGCCCGCGGGCACGCGCAGCCTCGACCTGCGCGGCGCGGCCTGGGCGGGGGACCTCACCGTCTCGGCGGTGCATGCCAGCGTGGATTTCGGCGCCACCTGGACGGCAATGCAGGTCGCGGCGCCGGCCAACCGCCATGCCTGGCAGCGCTGGACCGGAAGGGTGAGCCTGCCCTCGGATGGCTACTACGAGATCTGGTATCGCGCCACGGACAGCCAAGGCCGGATGCAGCCGCACCAGGCCGCGAACTGGAACCCGCAGGGCTATGGCGCGAACCCCGTCAGCCGCGCCGCGGTGCTGGTGGGCTGATGCGGCGAGTCCTTGGCCTGGCGCTGGCCGCCAGCCTGCTCGCCGGCGGGGCGGCGGCGCAGACCTACGAAGCGCCGCCGGAAGAGGAGACGGTCCTGCCCGAGGGGGAGGGCCGCTCCGAGACCTTCGGCTACTGCACGGCCTGCCACAACACCGCGCTGATCCGCCGCAGCGCCTTCACCCGCCAGCAATGGGACGGGCTGATGGACTGGATGACCGAGCGGCATGGCATGAACCCGCTGGAGGGCGAGTTCCGCGACACCATCGTGGATTACCTCGCGCGCCATTTCGGTCCGCGCCAGCCGGCGCGGGGGCGCAACCCGTTCCTGAACTGACCCTCGTCCCCGGCCGCGACCCGGCCGGGGCCTTGCGGCAGCAGGGATTTGCCTACATCAAGGCCAGCGGCGCGCGACCGAACCGCGCCGCCGACCAAGGCCCACCAGAAGAAGTCCGGGAATCGCTTCGATGCATGTTCGTCTCACAGGCTCGGCGCTTGGCGCCGCGGCGCTGCTTCTCGGCCTCGGCGCGCCCGCGCCCGCAGCGGCGCAGGACGCGGCGGCGGGCCAGCGCGTGTTCAACCAGTGCCGGGCCTGCCACACCGTGGACCAGGGTGGGCGCAACGGCGTCGGGCCGAACCTGCACGGCATCGTCGGCCGCCGCGCCGCCTCGATCGAGGGCTTCCGCTATTCGGCCAACATGCGCGAACTCGCGGAAGGCGGCCTGACCTGGACCACCGCCAATCTCCAGCGCTACCTCGCCAACCCGAAGGACCTGGTGCCGCGGGGAACCATGGCTTTCGCGGGCCTGCGCAACGAGCAGCAGCGCAACGATGTGATCGCCTATCTCGAAACCCTGAAGTAGCGCCGCCGCGCGCCCGCGGGGAGCGGGCGCGCCCTGGCGATGGGTCGCGCGCCAGCCCGGCGCCTCTGACGTGTGTTCGCCAGTTGCGAATGACTCTCATTTGCGATAAACCCGCCCCGTCACCAGTCGAGACGGAGCGCCGCATGAACCTCCAGCCCGCCACGCGCGAGCCCGCCCGCGCCCTGCCGCCCGAACGACCCGAGCCGGTCTCCAGCGCCGCGATCCTGCGCGGCGCGCGCGAGATCGCGATCACGCATCATGGCGAGGTCTATCGCCTGCGCGTCACCAGCAATGACCGGTTGATCCTCACCAAGTAGCCACCTCGCCACCCGCCAAGCCAGCCAGCCAGGGGCGCCCCGCCGGGCGTCCTGCCGCGAGCCAGCCCGGCCCCGACCCGATTCGGAACGCCCCATGGATTCGCGACTCTCCGGCCTGGCCATCGCGGCCGCCGTCTCAGCCTTGCCCGCCGTGCCCGCTTCCGGGCAGGTGACGCCGCTCGACGCCGTCACCGCGGTGGCCACCCGCACCCCCACCGTCGCCGGCGACGCCGCCGCGCCCGTCACCGTCGTCCCGCGCGAGGAGATCATCCGCCGCGACGCGCGCAGCGTGCTCGACCTGATCCGCGACATCCCCGGCGTCGAGGTCTCGGGCGTGCCGCGCACCACCGCGATGCAGCCGGTCATACGCGGCCTCGGCGACGAGCGGATCGTGCTGCGGCTCGACGGCGCGCGGAACAACTTCAACGCCGGCCATCGCGGCCGCAGCTTCGTGGACCCCGACCTGCTGCGCCAGGTGGAGGTGCTGCGCGGCCCCGGCAGCACGCTCTACGGCTCCGGCGCGATCGGCGGGGTGGTCGCGCTGCGCACCATCGAGGCGGAGGACATCCTCGACCCCGGCGCGACGATCGGCGGCTTCGCCTCGGCGGGCTGGCAGAGCCAGGGGAGCGGGCCGCGCGGCGCGCTCGCCGTCGCCGCGCGGGCCGCCGAGTTCTCCGTCCTCGGCGCGATCTCCGCCTTCACCAACAACAATTTCGCCGACGGCCGCGGTACCACGATCCCCTATACCGGGGACGACGCCACGTCCTTCCTCGGCAAGCTCGGCTGGCGGCCCGGCCATCATCGCTTCGAGCTCTCGGCGATGCGGTTCCATGACGACCACCAGATCCCGATCGCCGCCAACACTGCCACGACGCAGAGCATCACCGACCGGGAGACGACGCAGGAGAACCTGACCTTCCGCTGGTCCTACGCCGATCCGGCGATGCCGCTGCTCGCGCCGCAGCTCGTGCTCTACCGCACCCGCGTGGACATCGAGGAACAGCGCCTGACGGGCACCCGCGCGCGCGACACGACGGAACTGACCACGACCGGCCTCGATGCGCAGAACACATCGCGCTTCGATCTCGGCGCCTTCGGGCGGCACGCGCTGACCTTCGGCACGGAACTCTACCGCGACGAGCAGGAGGGCCGCAGCAACGGCGCAGTCCGCCCGCAATACCCGAGCGCCAGCCAGACCGTCTTCGCCTATTTCGTGCAGGACGAGATCCGCTTCGGCGATGTCACCGTGACCCCCGCGCTGCGCTTCGACAGCTTCGACCAGGAAAGCCCGGATGGCCGCAACGACCGCCGCGCGGAGCGTGTCTCCCCGCGCATCTCGGCGGCCTGGCAGGTGCTGCCCTGGCTGCAGCCCTATGTCAGCTATGCCGAGGGATTCCGGGCGCCCTCGCTGACCGAGCTCTATGTCGGCGGGCAGCATTTCCCGGGCAACTCCTTCGTGCCCAACCCGGACCTGCGCCCCGAGATCTCCCGCAACAAGGAGATCGGCGCGAATCTCCGCTTCTCGGACGTGCTGCGCCAGGGCGACCGGCTGCGCGTCCGGGTCTCGGCCTTCCGCAACGACCTCGACGACTTCATCGAGCTGATCGTGCTGCGCACCACCACCGTCTCCCGCAACGTCACCAGCGCGCGCATCCAGGGCCTGGAGGCGGAGGCGCAATACGATGCCGGGACCTGGTGGCTCGGCCTCGGCGCCGCCGCGCTGGAGGGCGACAACCGCACCACCAACGAGCCGCTGGCCTCGATCCCCGCGCATCGCGTGACGCTCAACGCGGGCTACCGCTTCCTCGAGTCCGGCGTGACCGTGGGCGGCCGCCTCAGCGCGACGGCGGAGCAGGACCGCACGCCGAACATCCCGGGCATCGCGCGGCAGACCTCAGGCTACGGGCTGCTCGACCTCTTCGCGAGCTGGACGCCGAGCTTCGCACCGAATCTCCGCCTCGGCCTCGCCGTGGACAACGTCTTCGACCACGCCTACCGCCGCGCGACCTGGAACAGCGATCCGGCGCCGGCCTTCTACGAGACCGGCCGCAACATCCGCGGCAGCCTCCGCGTCGCCTTCTGAGGAGATCCCGATGACCAGCCTGCCCGAACGCCATCAGGACCTGCTGCGCGAGAACCCCAAGCTGCGCGCGCGCGAGGCGGCGGAGCGCCTCGGCACCACCGAGGCCGCGCTCGTCGCGAGCGGCGCGCTTGGTGAGGCGACGCCGCTGCGCCCGGACTGGGCTGCGCTGATCGGCGCCATGCCGCGCGCCGGCCGCATCATGGCGCTCACCCGCAACGACCATGCGGTGCATGAGCGCAAGGGCATCTTTCGCGACGTCTCCTCCGGGCCGGGCCACATCCTCGTGCTCGGGCCCGACATTGACCTGCGGCTTTTTCCGGGCCGCTGGGCGCATGCCTATGCGCTCGGCGGCGAGCGCCCCTCGATCCAGATCTTCGACAGGGATGGCGTCGCCGCCCACAAGATCCACGCGACGCAGGGAACGGATGAGGCCGGCTGGGCCGGCATCCTCCGGGACTTCGCCGCCGAGGCCGCCGCGGCGCCGCCGGAGACGCCCGCACCGCATCAGGCGGAAGCCGAGAACGACGTGGATGCCGCGGCACTCCGGGAATCCTGGCTCGGCCTGCGGGACACGCACGACTTCTTCCCTATGCTGCGCAAGCACAAGGCGACGCGCCGCCAGGCCTTCGGGGCCGCCGGCGCCGATCTCGCCCTGCCGCTCGATCCCGGCGCGGCGCGCGCGACGCTGGAGCAGGCGGCGGCCGCCGAGGTGCCGATCATGGTCTTCGTCGGCAATCGCGCGGCGATCCAGATCCACACCGGCCCGGTGAAGACGCTGCTGGCGATTCCCGGCTGGTTCAATGTGCTCGATCCGGACTTCAACCTGCATCTGCGCGAGGCCGGCGTGGCGAGCGCCTGGCGCATCGTGAAGCCCACCGAGGATGGCGTGGTGACCTCCATCGAGCTGCTGGACGCGGCGGGCGAGGTGGTCGCGCTGCTGTTTGGCGCCCGCAAGCCCGGCCAGCCGGAACGCGAGGATTGGCGCGCGCTCGTCGCCCGCGTCGCCGGGCGCCACGCGCTCGCGGAGCAGGCGGCGTGATCGCGCGCCGCGCGCTGCTCGCCGCGCCGTCGCTGCTCGCCACCCGCGCCCGCGCCGCGACTCCCGCGCGCATCGTCTCGGTCGGCGCCGCGGTGACCGAGACGGTCTTCGCGCTCGGTGCCGGCGCGCGGGTGGTGGCGGTGGACAGCACCAGCCGCTTCCCCGCCGCCGCCCGCGCGCTGCCGCAGATCGGCTATATGCGCGCGCTCGCGCCGGAGGGGCTGATCGCGCTGCGGCCGGATCTGCTGCTGCTGTCGGAGGAGGCGGGGCCCGCGCAGGCGCTCGCCGTGCTGCGCGCGGCCGGCGCACCCATCGCCTCGGTGCCGGAAGTCCCGAGTGGCGAGGGCTTGGTGCGGAAGGTCCGTGCCGTCGCAGCGGCGCTCGGGCGCGATGGCGCGCCGTTGGCGGAGGCGGTGGCGGCGGATTGGGCCGCGCTGGACGCGCCGGTCGCCGCGCTGCGCCCGGTGCGCGCGGTCTTCGTCCTCTCCGCCGCGCGCGGCTCGCCGCTGGTGGCGGGTGAGGCGACGCAGGCCGATGCCATGCTCCGCGCCGCCGGCGCCGAGAATGGCGTGCGCGGATTCCGCGGGTATCGCCCGCTCTCGGCCGAGGCCGCGGCGATGCTGGCGCCCGAGGCCATCGTGATGATGGAACACAGCGTGACCGAGGCGGGCGGGCCGGACGCCGTCTTCGCGGTCCCCGCCTTGGCCGTCACGCCGGCGGGGCGCGCGCGGCGGCTGATCGCGGTGGAAGGCGCCTACGCGATCGGGTTCGGGCCGCGCGCGGCGCATGCGCGGCGCGACCTCGCGGCGCTGCTGCACCCGCGCGCCGACCTGCCCCGACTGCCCGTGCGCCCATGGACGTGACGCTGCGCGGGCTCAGCGCCACGCCCGGCTCAAGGCGAAAGGCGGGGGCGAGGGGGCCGGCGCGCCCGCCCGCGCTGCCCCTCTTCACCCTCCTCCTCCTCGCCGCCATGCTCGCCGGCACGCTGCTCGGCCCCGCCGCCGTGACGCCGGCCGGGCTGGTGGCTACCATCGCCGACCTGCTCGGCCTCGCGCCGCTCGCGCCGGAGCACGCGAGGGACGCGGCGATCCTCGGCGTGGTCCGCGCCCCGCGCGTGCTGATGGCGGCCTGTGTCGGCGCGGGGCTCGGCGTGGCGGGTGCGGCGATGCAGGGGCTGTTCCGCAATCCGCTCGCCGATCCGGGGCTGATCGGCGTCTCGGCCGGCGCGGCCTTCGCCGCCGTCGCGGCGATCGTCTTCGGGGCGGGCGTGTTCGGCGCGGCGGCCGGCGCGCTCGGCCTCTGGCTGCTACCCATCGCCGCCTTCGCGGGCGGGCTCGGGGCGACGCTGCTCATGGCGCGGCTCGGCTCGGTCGGCGGCGTCACCTCGGTGCCGACCCTGCTGCTCGCCGGCGTCGCGGTGAACGCGCTGGCGGCAGCTGGCACGGGGCTGCTGGTCTTCCTCGCCGATGACCGCCAGGTGCGCGACATCACCTTCTGGACCCTCGGCAGTCTTTCGGGCGCGCGCTGGGCGCAGCTTCCCGTCGTGCTGATTCTCGTCGCGCTGCCGTCCTGCCTGCTCTGCCTGCTGGCGCGCCCAATGAACGCGTTGCTGCTCGGCGAGGCCGAGGCCTTCCATCTCGGCATCCGCGTCGAGGCGGTGAAGCGCATCGCGGTGATCCTCTCGGCGATCGCGGTCGCGGCCGGCGTGGGCTTCACCGGGCTGATCGGGTTCGTCGGGCTCGTCGTGCCGCATCTCGTCCGGCTCGGCTTCGGCGCCGATCACCGCCTGGTGCTGCCGGGCTCTGCCTTGCTGGGCGGCGCGCTGCTGGTGCTGGCCGATCTCGTCGCGCGCAGCCTGGCGGCGCCGGCGGAATTGCCGGTTGGAGTCGTCACCGCGCTGCTCGGCGCGCCATTCTTCCTCTGGCTGCTGCGCCGCCGCGCCGGCGGGTTCGCATGATCGTCGCGGAGGCGCTTTCGATCCGCGCGGGACGGCGATGGCTCCTCCGGGATGTGTCGCTCGGCCTCCGCCCCGGCGAGGTGCTGGCGCTGATCGGCCCCAACGGCGCGGGCAAGTCCACGCTGCTCGGCGCGCTCGCCGGCGAGCGCCGCGCGGACGCCGGCGCCGTGTTGTTCGATGGCCGACCTATGCCGGCCCTGCCTCCGCTGGCGCTCGCCCGCCGGCGCGCGGTGATGCGGCAATCCGCCGCGCTCGCCTTCCCGATGCGGGCGGCGGAGGTCGTGGCACTCGGCCGGCTGCCCTGGCACGGCACGCCGGGCGCGGCGCAGGACCAGGCGGCGATCGCCGCCGCGATGGACGCCGCCGGGATCACGGCGCTGGCCACGCAGCCCTACGCCACCCTCTCGGGCGGAGAGCGCCAGCGCGTGCACCTTGCGCGCGCTCTGGCGCAGCTGCATGGCGGGGAGGGCGGGGCGCTGCTGCTGGACGAGCCGACCGCGAGCCTCGACATGCGCCACGCCGCCGGCCTGCTGCGTCTGTTGCGGCGCCTGGCGGCGGGGGGCCTGGCGGTGCTCGTGGTGCTGCACGATCTCAACGAGGCCGCGCATGTCGCGGACCGCGTCGCCCTGCTGGCGGATGGCCGGCTCCGCGCGCTGGGCGCCCCCGCCGAGGTGCTGGCCCCCGCCCTTCTCGCCGAGGTCTATGGGCTCGCCTTCCGCCCCCTGCCGGGCGGGGGGTTGCTGCCGGTGTACGACGCGGCCTGACGGCAGTTGACGCTGGCGGGCGAGGGGGCCTATACGCCCGGTCCTCCGGCTACCCGCAAGGGCGCCGGCGGTCGCGTTCGCCCTGGATCGGGCGGGTGCGACGCCATCATAAAAAGTCGTCCCCCGAAGGCCGAGACCCACATGACCTATGCAGTGATCCGCAGCGGCGGAAAACAGTACCGCGTGACGCCCGATGCGGTTCTCACCGTCGAGAAGCTGGATGCCGAGCCCGGCGCCACTGTGACCCTCGAAGTGCTGGCGATCGGCACCGAGGCCGGCGTCACCATCGGCTCCCCCACCGTTCCCGGCGCGACCGTGACGGCGACCGTCGTCGAGCAGTCGCGCGGCGACAAGGTGCTGATCTTCAAGAAGCGCCGCCGGCAGAACAGCCGCCGCAAGAACGGCCATCGCCAGCATCAGACGGTGCTGAAGATCGCGTCCATCGCGGCAGCCTGAGGAGTATCAAGAGATGGCACACAAGAAGGCAGGCGGCTCCTCGCGCAACGGGCGCGATTCCGCCGGCAAGCGGCTCGGCGTGAAGCGCTCGGGCGGGCAGGCCGTGAAGGCCGGCAACATCATCGTCACGCAGCGCGGCACCAAGATGCGCCCGGGCACCAATGTGCTCGTCGGCCGCACCCATTCGCTGCACGCCACGGTGGACGGCACGGTGAAGTTCGAGCGCAAGGCCGAGGGCCGCGTGCAGGTCTCCGTGGTCCCTCTGCCGGCCGCGGCCGAGTAGGCCAGGCGTCACGCCGGACGGTCTGACGGGGGCCTCGCGGCCCCCGTTGTCGTTTGGGGCCAACCGATGAAATTCCTCGACGAAGCCAAGGTGCACCTCAAGGCCGGCGATGGAGGCGACGGCGTCGTCGCCTTCCGGCGCGAGAAATACATCGAGTTCGGCGGCCCCGATGGCGGCAATGGCGGCAAGGGTGGCGACGTGGTCGCCGAGGCGGTGGAGGGTCTCAACACCCTCATCGACTACCGCTACGCCCAGCATTTCCGCGCCCGCAAGGGCGGCAACGGCGCGGGTTCCGACCGCACCGGCGCCGCCAGCGAAGACGTGGTCCTCAAGGTCCCGGTCGGCACCCAGATCCTGGCCGAGGACCGTGAGACCCTGCTCGCCGATCTGACGCAGGCCGGCCAGCGCGTGGTGCTGTGCCGCGGCGGCGATGGCGGGCATGGCAATGCCCACTACAAGACCAGCACCAACCGCGCGCCGCGCCGCGCCGACAAGGGCTATCCCGGCGAGGAACGCAGCGTCTGGCTGCGCCTGAAGCTGATCGCCGATGCCGGGCTGGTTGGCCTGCCCAATGCCGGGAAATCCACCTTCCTCGCCGCCGTCTCGGCCGCCAAGCCGAAGATCGCCGACTACCCCTTCACCACGCTGATCCCGCAATTGGGTGTGGTGCGTCCGGACGCGAACACCGAATTCGTCCTGGCCGACATCCCCGGCCTGATCGAGGGCGCGCATGAGGGTGCCGGCCTCGGCGATCGCTTCCTCGGCCATATCGAGCGCTGCGCCGTGCTGCTGCACCTGGTGGATGGCACCCAGCCCGATCCGGCCCGCGCCTACGCGACGATTCGCGCGGAACTCGAAGGCTATGGCGGCGGCCTGGCCGACAAGCCCGAGATCGTCGCGCTCAACAAGGCCGATGCGATGACGCCCCAGGCCCGCGCCAGCCGGCTCAAGGCGCTCTCGCGCGCCGCCGGCCGCCCGGCGCTGCTGCTCTCCGGCGCCACCGGGGAGGGCGTGCAGGAGGTTCTGCGCGCCCTCGCCGCGACAATCGCCGAGGCGCGGCGCGGCTGACTTCTACCGCGGCCGGAGCACCGCCACGGCCTGGACGGTCGCGCCCACCAGGATATCCTCGGAGACCGCGACCGGCGGCGGCGAGCCGCTGGCCGAGCGCGCGGCGGCCATCATCGGCACCGGGCGCGGGCCGTGGTCCGGCACGTCAATCCGCACCTCCCGCAGGCCCACCAGCACCAGCCCGAGCTGCTGCGCCACCGCCTCGGCGCGCCGGCGCAGCGCCTCGAGCGCGAGGCGGGAGGCTTCCTCGCGCGCCGCGCGGCTGGTCTCGCGCGTCAGCGTCCAATTCAGGGAGCTGGTGGCGAGGCCCTGGGTCTGGAGCGCGCCGACCAGTTCCAGCAGCGCCGCGCCATCGCCGGCGCGCAGCGTGACCTGCTGCGCCGAGACCCAGGCGCGTCCCTCCTCCACGCGGTTGGTCCAGTAGCCGCCGGTCGTCACGCGCACGCCGGGCGTGGCGTTGGCGCGCTCGACGGCCGCCGTCATCGCGCGGTTCACCGCCTGCTGCGCGGCCGCGGCGCTGCCGGCGCGGGCCTCCGCGCGGAGCACGGCGACGACCTCGTCGGGCGCGCGGCTGACCTCGGCGGTCTCGGCGATATGCAGCGCCGTCTCGGCCAAGGGGGTGGGCAGCGGCGTTGGCTGGGCGAGCGCGCCGAAGGGCAGGGCGAGCAGGCCCAGCAGGGCAAGAAGGCGGCGCATGGCGTTCCTTTCGGCAGGCGATGACCCGGCATGCAGCATACCATGCGTGGCGCCAGCATGGCGGCGCGGCGGCAAACGGTTGACGGCGGATGCCCCTCGGCCAAGTCTGCTTCAGGCTTCGCCCCGGAGAAACGATCATGCGCAGATTGGCCCTCGCCCTGGCCGCCGGGCTCGCCCTGGCGCCGCCGGCCATCGCCCGCGACTTCACCTGGTCCTTCAACTCGGACGTGCTGACGCTCGATCCGCACTCCTCCAGCCACACCTTCACCAACGCCTTCCTCGGCAACGTCTATGAGACGCTGGTGCGGCACAACGACAAGATCGAGATCGAGCCCGTCCTGGCTGAGAGCTGGGAGCGCACGAGCCCGACCGTCTGGCGCTTCAACCTGCGCCGCAACGTCGTGTTCCATGGCGGCGAGACCTTCGACGCCGACGACGTGCTGTTCACCTGGCGCCGCGTGCGGTCCCCCGGCGCGCTGGCGGGCAATCTGCTCGGCCAGATCAAGGAGGTGCGCAAGGTTGACCAGTTCACGATCGAGATCGAGACGCATCGCCCCTTCCCGATCCTGCTGGCCGCCATCACCCAGTTCTACATGATGGATGAGGGCTGGAGCCGCGCGAACAACGCGGAGAACGCGGCCAACCTGGCGCAGCAGGTGGAATCCGGCGCCACGCGCGCCACCAACGGCACCGGTCCCTTTCGCATCGTCGAGCGCCGCCCGGATGAGCGCACGGTGCTGGAGCCGCATGCGCGCTGGTGGGACCGCCCGGCGCACAACCTGACGCGCGTCACCTTCGTGCCGATTCGCAGCGCGGCGACCCGCACGGCGTCCCTGCTTTCCGGCGCGATTGACGCGAATGTGGAGGTGCCGCTGCAGGACATCCCGCGCCTGCTGCAGGACAACCGCGTGCAGGTGATCGAGGGGCCGGAGCTGCGGACGATCTATCTCGGCTTCGACCATGAGCGCGACCAGCTTCTCTACAGCGACGTGCAGGGCCGCAACCCGCTGCGTGACCGCCGCGTGCGGGAGGCGATCTACCGCGCGATCGACGTGGACGCGCTGGTGCGCGGCGTGATGCGCGGCAAGGCCTGGCCGGCGGGGATGATGGTCAGCCCCTATCTCGCCGGCGCGCCGCGCGACCTGAACGACCGCCTGCCCTTCGATCCCGATGCGTCGCGGCGCCTGCTGGCGGAGGCCGGGTATCCCAACGGCTTCAGCGTCGGCATCGTCTGCCCGAATGATCGCTACGTGAATGACGAGCGCACCTGCCAGGCGATCGCCGGCATGCTCGCGCGGGTGGGCATCCGGCTGCAATTGCAGAGCGAGCCGACGGCTGTCTGGTCGCGCCGCACCGCCAATCGAGACTTCTCGATGTACATGCTGGGCCATGCCGGGCTGCCGCTGGCCGACAGCTATTCCACGCTGAATGAGGTGCTCCGCACGAACAGCCGCACCAGCGGCGGGCTGAACTACGGCCGCTGGAGCAACGCCGCCTTCGACGCGCTGGTGGACCGCGTCGCCGAGGCCGGCGACGAGCCGACCCGCCAGCGCCTGATCCGCGAGGCGCTGGTAATCGAGCGCACTGAGATCGCGCATGTGCCGCTGTTCCAGCAGCCCATCGCCTGGGCCGCGCGGCGCGGCATTGACCTGCGCCAGGCGCCGGACAACCGGCTGCGGCTATGGCTGGTCCGCGTGGATTGATCGCTGCTCCCTCCGCCGCGTCACGCCGGAGGCGTGCCTCTGGCACGACGCGGGGGAGGGTCGGGGTGGGGGTGCGGATGTTGAGCGCGCCCTTATCCTCCGCACCCCCACCCTAACCCTCCCCCGCATTGCAGGCGAGGGAACTGGAAGCGCCTCATGACAGATCTCCTCCTCCGCCACGGCATCGTCATCACCATGGACGCGGAGCGCCGCGTCATTCCGGACGGCGCCGTCGCTATCAAGGATGGAAAGATCACCGCCGTGGGCCCCAGCGCCGAACTCCCCGCCACCGCCACCACCGTCATTGACGCGCGCGGCAAGGCCATCCTGCCCGGCCTGATTGACGGCCACGCCCATGCCGGCCACGGCCTGGTCAAGACCATGGGCAACAATGACGGCGCGGCCTGGTCCGAGGCCTGCCGCATCATCTACACCCTCGCCTCGCCGCCCTCCTTCTGGCGCGCGGAAGCCCAACTCGCGGCCTATGAACGCCTCCGCTTCGGCGTCACGACGGGCGTCTCGCTGCTCGGCGGCGGCGATTCCATCGGGCGCGTGGACCACCCTGCCTTCACCGATGCGCATGCCCAGGCGACCGAGGAGATCGGCATCCGCTCCATTCTCGTGGTCGGCCCGACGCGGCCGCCGCATCCGCGCCCCTATGTCGGCCCCGATGGCGTGGAGCGCCCCGTCTCCTTCGAGCAGCAGCTCGAGACGATCACCGCCGCCGTCGAGAACTGGCACAACAAGGGCAATGTCCGCGTCGCGACCCTGATGCCGGTCTATCGCGAGAAGAAGCACGACCCGGCCAAGGTGAAGGAGATCGAGCGCCAGGGTCACCTCGTGCGCGAGGCCGGGCGCAAGCGTGGGGCCTGGTTCCACCAGGACGGCCACACCAACGGCTCGATCGACATGGCCAAGCGCATGTTCGGGCTGCTCGGCCCCGATACCTGGCACAGCCACTGCACCGACCTGACGGATGCCGACATTGACGCGCTGGCCAGCAGCGGCGCCTCCGTGGTGCACAACCCCTCCGCCATTGCCGCCGTCCGCGGCTATTGCCCCGCGCCGAAGCTGATGGAGGCGGGGATCACCGTGATGATCGGCTCCGACGCCACCGCGCCGGACCGCAGCGGCGACATGTTCCGCCACATGTTCCAATGCATCCGCTACCACCAGCGCGCCTTCCGCGACGAGGGCATGATCCCGCCCGGCAAGGCGCTGGAGATGGTGACGATCGATGCCGCGAGGGGCCTCGGCCTGGCGGATGCGCTCGGCAGCCTGGAGCCGGGCAAGCACGCCGACGTGATCACGGTGGACCTCACCGGCCCGCACATGGTGCCCGCCAACATGCCCGTGGCGCGCGTGGTCTATTTCGCCAACGGGCATGACGTGAAGGACGTGGTGGTCGGTGGCCGCGTGCTGCTGCGTGACGGCACCGCGCCGCATCTCGACCCCGCCGCGATCAACGAGGCGGCGATCCGCGAGAGCGAGCAGATGCTGGATCGGTCGGGGCTGCGCCACATGGTGCAGGAGGACCCGGGCTGGGGGCTGGTGCGCCGGCGGTAGCCAGGCTGGCCCCTGGTCGCCGCCTTCCCGACGCGCAATGATGGGCGCGAACCAATGGGAGGAGACGCAGCGTGACCCTGCACCGACGCATGTTCCTGGCTGCCGCGGCGCTGGCCATCCCCGCCGTGGCGCGCGCCCAGACCTGGCCGACCCGCCCGGTCCGCATCGTCGAGCCCGGCGCCCCCGGCGGGGGCAACGACACCACCATCCGCCTCTTCGCGCCGCATCTCGACCGCGCCTTCGGCCAGTCCTTCGTGGTGGAGAACCGCCCCGGCGCGGGCGGGCGCGTGGGCGTGGAGAATGCCTTCCGCTCGGCGCCCGATGGCACGACCCTGCTGCTGGGCAATGCCGGATCCAACGGCATCAACGCCGCGATCTACCGCGACCTGCCCTACAACCTCGAAACCGATTTCACGCCGATCTCGCTGCTGGTCACCGGCCCCAATGCGCTGGTGGTGAACCCCCGCATCTTCCCGCAGAACACCGTCGCGGAGCTGATCCAGGCGATCAGGGCGCAGCCGCCGAACCACTACAATTACGGCAGCGGCGGAGTCGGCTCCTCCGCGCATCTCTCGGCCGAGCTGTTCAAGCAGATGGCCGGCGTGCAGATGGAGCACATCCCCTATCGCGGGGCGGCGCAGTTCGGCCAGGCGGTGATCACGGGCGATGCGCCCTTCCTGATCGCCAACCTCGTCAACATCATGCCCTTCGTCACCCGCGGCGAGGTGAAGCTGCTGGCGGTGACCAGCATGGAACGCTGGCCCGACCTGCCCAACGTGCCGACGTTGCACGAAAGCGGCCTGCCGGGCTTCGAGACCATCGCCTGGAACGGCCTGTTCGGCCCGCCGGGCCTGCCGCGCGCGATCGTGGACCGGCTGGTGCCGGAGCTGCAGCGCATCGGCCGCCTGCCGGAGGTGGCGGATCGGGTGAAGCTGATCGGGGGCCAGGTCGTCACCTCCACGCCCGAGGTGCTGGCGCAGCGCGTGCGGAGCGATATCGCCAAGTGGCGAGACCTGGCATCGCGCGTTGACATCCGGGTGGAGTGACCCTGTTGCCGAGGATTTCGTCCATCCGCTTCCGCGGCATCAACGTCACGCCGAAGACCAATTGGTGCTTCCTGGAAGTCGCGACCGAGGACGGGCTGACCGGCATCGGCGAATGCACCCTCGCCAACCAGGAGGTGCTGGTGGAGGCCGAGGCGTCGCGCCTCGCCGCCACCGCCACCGGCGAGGATTCGCGCCAGCGCAACCGGCTCGCGCGGCTGATGCCGGTGATGCAGGGCGGGCTCGCCGCCGCCACGGTGCTCTCGGCCTTCGATGGCGCGCTGGCCGATCTCGCGGCGCAGCGCGCGGGGCAGCCGCTGCATCTCTTCATGGGCGGGGCGCTGCGCGACGAGGTGCGGCTCTACGCCAACATCAACCGCGGTGCCGAACGCACACCCGCCGGCTTCGCCAAAGCGGCGCAGCGCGCGGTGGCGGAGGGCTTTTGCGCCGTGAAGCTGGCCCCCTTCGAGCCCATGGTCTGGGAAGATGGCTACACCGCCACGAACCGCGCCGCCTATGCCGAGGGCCTCGCCCGCATCGCCGCGGTGCGGAAGGCGGTGGGGCCGGACATCGCCGTGATGGTGGACGCGCATTGGCGCTTCTCGCCGGGCGGCGCCGCGGGGCTGATCCGCGACCTCGCGGAATTCCGCCTCTACTGGCTGGAATGTCCGGTTGCCGAGGCCAACCGCGCCGAGATCGCGCGGCTGCGCGGCCTCGCCAACGCCGCCGGGATGCGGCTCGCCGGCGCGGAATCGCTCACCGGTCTCGCGCAGTACCGCCCGTTGATCGAGGCCGGCTGCTACGACGTGCTGATGCCCGATGCGAAGCACGCTGGCGGGATCGAGGAGATCCGCCGCATCGGCGCGCTGGCGCTGACGGCCGGCGTCGAGATGGCGCCGCACAACCCCACCGGCCCGGTCTGCCACGCCCATTCCGTGCATCTCTGCGCGGTGATCCCGAACTTCCTCCATCTGGAGGTTCAGTTCGGCGAGACTGAAAAGTTCTTCGATCTGGTCGAGGGCGATTCGCTGCGCTTCGTGCAGGGCGCGGCGACGCTGCCGACCTCGCCCGGCCTCGGCGTGCGCCTCGCCCGGGGCGAGCATGCGCCCTGGATGCGCATGGACCGCCCCTGGCTCGATCCGCGGCTCGGCTGAGCCGCTTCGTTCACCCCGCCGCGGCGGGGAAGCGCAGCTGGTCGGCCGGCGGCAGGAATTGCGGCATGTAGAGATCATTCGCCGCCAGCGGCGCGGCGATGTCGAAGGCGGCGCGGATCGTATCGATCGCGCCCTGCACCCGCGCGATGGGGAGATTGCCCAGACCGCCGCTGATCACCTCCGGCGTGCGGATGAACTCGAAATTCGCCACCAGCCGTTCCTTCTCCAGCGGCGCCGGCGCGGTCGGGTCGCGGCGGACCAGCGCGGCGATGGCCGCGTCGGGGTCGCGGAACGCCTCGATATGGCCGCGCGCGATGGCGCGGATCATCGCCGTGACGATGCGCGCATTGGCCTCCGCGTAGGGGCGCCGCACCAGCAGCGCGGTGGAGAGCAGCTGCACGCCGAAGGCGCTGTAGCGCATCGAGACGATCTCGGCCGGGTTCACGTTCACCGCGCGCAGGCTGAACACGCCCGAGGTCTCGAAGCCGGTGATCGCATCGGCGTCTCCGCGCGCCAGCATCGGCTCGCGCAGCGGCGGCGTGACCGTGACCCAGCGGATGGTCGAGGCATCGATGCCGGTGGCGCGCGCGAAGGCAGGGAAGAGCTGCCGCCCCGCATCGGTCTCCGGCGCCGCCACCCGCTTGCCTTCCAGGTCCTTCGGCGTGCGGATGCCGTTGCGGCGCAGCGTCATCGCCGCCAGCGGGCTGCCCTGCTGCAGCACGAAGGGCGCCACGATGTCGGTCTGCGGCTGGCTGAGGCGCATGCGGATGGTGGGCGAGACATCGGCCACCCCGAACTCATAGGCGCCGGAGGCCACCTTCACCGGCGTGTCGGCCGAGCCGAAGCCGCGGTCAATCGTGACGTTCAGCCCCTCATCGCGGAAGAAGCCGCGGTCCAGCGCCAGCAGGTAGCAGCCCTGCGGCCCCTGGAAGGCCCAATCCAGGATGAAGCGCACATTGGTCAGCGCGGCCTGTCCCTTGGCGGCGAAGGGCAGGGCGAGAGGGGCAAGCGCGGCGGCGCCGAGCAGCCGGCGGCGGGCGAGGGTCATCAGGGCGTCTCCTGCCGGGCGCCTCGGACGGGCGCCCGGTCGTCGGGATGGAAGCTGGCGGCGGCTCTGCAAATGGCGGGCCGCATCGGGCGCAGGCCGGCCCGCAGGCGCGACCGGCCCGCTGATCGTTTCGTGGGCAGTGAGCGCCTCGGCCTTCGGCAAGCGCCGCCTGGCGGGCGTTCGCGCGGCGCTGAAGCCGGTTGCCGCCCGAACCCGCGCGCCGCAGCATCCCGCCATGCTCGCGACGCGCCAGCCCGTGCTCCGCCGCTTCTGGTATCCGACCATGCCGGAGGCGAAGCTGCCCCCGGATCGGCCGGTACCCTTCCGCCTGCTCGGCCGCGACATCGTGCTGTTCCGCGGCGCCGGCGGCACGCCCGCCGCGATCGAGGATCGCTGCCCGCATCGCGGCGCCAGGCTTTCCATGGGCTTCCTGGACACCGACCTGCCCGATGGCCCGGCGCTGGCCTGCCCCTATCACGGCTGGGCCTTCGGCGTGGACGGACGGTGCCTCAAGGTGCCGCAGGCGCATGAGCCGCTGCGTGGCATGAAGCGAGGCGCGAAGGGGCACCATGCCGCGTCGCGCTATGGCTGGATCTGGGTGGCGCTCGAAGACCCGATCGCGCCGATTCCCGACATCCCCGAGGCCGCCGATCCCCGCTTCCGGCGCATCGACGAGTTCCACGAGGAATGGGACGTGCCCGGCCTCCGCTTCATGGAGAACAGCTTCGACATGGCGCATCTGAGCTATGTCCACGCCAACACCTTCGGCATCCTCGCCGAGCCCCGCCCGGCGCCGGTGGAGATCGAGCACACGGAATCGGGCTTCGTGATGCGCGGCGAGGCGCCGGTGACCAACAAGGGCCTCTCGAAGGAGCTGCTGAAGGACAGCGCCGAGCGCACGGTGCGGAAGATCGAGGGGCGCTGGTTCCTGCCCTTCTTCCGCGCCAGCCGCATAGACTACCCCTCGGGCCTGACGCACATCCTCTGCACCGGTGTCACGCCGCTCGACGACCGGCGCAGCACCATCTGCCAATGGGTCTACCGCACCGATACGGAAGCCGATGCGCCGGCCGAGAAGGTCATCGCCTTCGACCGCGCGGTGACGAACGAGGACCGCGCGGTGCTGGAAGGCTGCACCTGGGACGTGCCGCTCGACATGGCGGAGGAGTTGCACATGCCCTCCGACCGCCCCGGCATCGAGATGCGCCGCCGCCTCGCCGCGCTGCTGGCCGAGCATGGCGAGACCGAGTCGCGCCTGCCGCGGGAGGAGTAGACGCGCCCCGCCCCCCTCAATCTTCGGCGCGAAGCCCGAGCCGGCCGATGACCGGATTCCACCGCGCCGCCTCGCGCGACTGGAAGGTGGCGAAGGCGGCGGGCGAGGTCCCCAGGATCTCGGTGCCCGTGGCATCAATCCCGGCGCGCGTCGCGGGATCGGCCTCGACCGCCGCGCGGATCACCTCGGCAAGGCGGTCCGCCGTGCTGCGGGGCAGGCCGGCCGGCGCCACCACGCCGACCCAGCCGAAGAAGGCCGTGTCAGGTAGGCCCGCCTCCTCGAAGGTCGGCACGTTGGGCAGCGTGCTCATGCGCGTCTCGCCCGACTGCGCCAGGGCGCGCAGCCGCCCGTCCTGGAGCAGCGGCAGCGCCGCGAAGGGCTGGTTCAGCATGGCCTGCACACGCCCCGCCACGAGGTCGAGCGTCGCCTGGGGGAAGCCGCGATACGGCACGTGCACCAGGTCGAGCCCGAGCCGCGCCTTCAGCTCCTCCATCGCGAGATGCGTGACGGTGCCCGGCCCGACCGAAGCGTAGCTCAAGGCGCCGGGGTTCGCGCGGGCATGCGCGACGAAGCCGGCCCAGTCCTGCGCCGGCAGCGAAGGATGCACCGCCAGCACCAGCGGCACGCGGGCAATGAGCGTGACGGGCGTGAAGTCGGCCGCCGGGTCGTAGGGCAGGGCGGGGTTCAGCGCTCGCGCCGTGGTGGTCGGCCCGCTCAGCACGATGCCGAGCGCATGCAGGTCCCGCGCCTGCGCCACGGCGCCTGCCGCCAGGGTGCCGCCGGCACCGGGGCGGTTCTCGACCAGGAAGGGCTGGCCGAAGGCGGCGGCGAGATGGGGTGCGAGGCCCCGGGCCAGCAGGTCCGGCGCTGCGCCTGGCGGTTGCGGGACGACAAGCCGAACGGGCCGTTGCGGCCAGGGCGCCGCCTGCGCCAGCGCGCGGCGCGCGCCGACCACGCCGAGCGAGGCGCCGACCACGCGGCGCCGGCGGAGATAGCCCAGCACGAGGCGGGCGGGCCTGATGGGTTTCGGGCGAGGAGACGCAGCCATGGAACACTCCTTCCGGGGATGGTTGACCCTGGGGTGGTGCTCCGCGCCATTATGGTTGTGCGCTTGCGGGGCCGGATCATGCTGCCCCAGGCGGCGTCGCCATGTCCATGGTCCCGGGGTTCGATGCCGCTCTGGATACCCTTCACCGTCGCGGCCGCCTTGTTCCAGTGCTGGCGCACCGCCTTGCAGCAAAGGCTGCGCGGCCAGCTCACGGTGAATGCGGCGGCGGTGGTGCGCTACCTCTACGGCGTCCCGGTCGGCGCGCTGCTCCTGCTGCTCTACAGCCTCGGCACCGGCCAGGCCCTGCCGCCGGCGACGGCGACCATCATCCTGCTCTGCGCGGCCGGCGGGCTCGGGCAGATCCTCGGGACCAACCTGCTGATCATGGCCTTCGGCCATCGCAACTTCGCGGTAGGCACGGCCTATTCGAAGACCGAGGCGATGCAGGCGGCAATCGTCTCCGTCCTGCTGCTCGGCGAGCATCTCTCGGTGCTCGCCTGGCTTGGCATCGCGGTGGGGGTGGGGGGCGTTCTCTACCTCTCGCTCGCCGGGCGCGGGACGAACCCGGGGGAGCTGCTGCGCGGCCTGGCGCAGCCCGCCGCGCTCTGCGGCATGGGCGCGGGGTTCTTCTTCGCCGTGACCGCGGTCTTCATCCGCGCCGCCAGCCAGCAGATGCCCGGGGAGGATCTGGTCCACAAGGCGCTGCTGCTGCTGGTGATCACCAACATCCTTCAGACCCTGATGCAGGGGGCCTGGCTCGCCTGGAAGGAGCCCGCCTCGGTCCGCGCGGTGTTTTCCAGCTGGCGCAGCTCCGCCCAGGTCGGCGCGCTCTCGGCGATGGGCTCCGCCTGCTGGTTCAGCGCCTTCGCCCTCGCTCCGGTGGCCCTGGTGCGCGCGGTGGGCCAGGTGGAGATCCTGTTCACCCTGGCCTTCAGCCGATTCTTCCTGAAGGAGCGCACCAAGCCCGCCGAACGGCTCGGCGCCCTCGTCGTCGCCGCCGGCGTCGTGCTGGTGCTGCTGGGCAGCCGATAGCAAATCCCTTCCGCCGTTTGCCTCGTTTTCCACCGAAAAGCGGCCGCGCGCACAAACCGACCGCTGCGCCGGGCGCGAAAGTGCGTCGGCGCGCAAGCCAAGCCGGCGGAGGCGTCACGCCAGAGGCGTGCCTTCGGCACGACGCCCGGCGTCTGAGGGCACCGCATAGGGCACCGCGTATTGCCGCGCCGCAACACGCATGGTAAGGCGCCGCCGCCGCGGCCGGATGCGTCTGGCGCGCACCCAATCCGCTGTGCCCTCGGGCGCGCGATCAACAGGACCGGGACCGCCTTGGCCTCCGCCTCGACCGACATCGCTTCGGCCTCCCCGCAGGCCCCCAACCCGACCGGCCTGGCGGAGCGTTACGCGCTTGCGCTCCTGGCCATCGTGGACGACCTCCGCAAGACGGAGCCCGGCGCGCCGGACCGCGTTGCCGCCGACCTCGACAGCCTGTTCCGCCTGTGGCGCGAGGATGCCGGCTTCCGCGCCTTCGTCGCCGACCCGCGGCTCGATTCCGGCGCGCAGCGTCGTGTCGCCTTCGCCATCATCGAAAAGGCCGGCATCGGCACCGAGGTGCGCAACCTGGTCGGCGTGATGATCATCAACCGCCGCCTGTCTCAGCTTCCCGCCGTCGCCGGCGCCTTCGGCGCGCTGCTCGCGGCGCGGCGGGGCCAGCAGACGGCCCAGGTCACCACCGCCCATCCGCTTTCCGCCACGCAGCGCGCGCAGATCGTCGCGCGGCTGACGGAGGCCGGCTATTCCGGCGTGCAGCTGAACGAGACGCTCGATCCCTCGATCCTCGGGGGTCTCGTGGTCCGCATCGGCTCGCGCCTCTACGACAACTCGATCAAGTCCAAGCTGCAGCGACTGCAGTACGCGATGAAGGGGGCTGCCTGACATGGAGATCCGTCCTGCCGAGATCTCGGAGATCCTGAAGCAGCAGATCCAGGGCTTCGACACGGAGGCGAATGTCGCGGAGGTCGGCACGGTGCTGACCGTCGGCGACGGCATCGCGCGCGTCTTCGGGCTGCAGAACGTGATGGCCGGCGAGCTTGTGGAGTTCCCGGGCGCCGGCATCAAGGGCATGGCCCTGAACCTCGAGACCGACAATGTCGGCGTCGTCATCTTCGGCGACGACAAGGGCGTGAAGGAAGGCGACACCGTCAGCCGGACCGGCTCGATCGTGGACGTGCCCGTCGGCAAGGGCCTGCTCGGCCGCGTCGTGGACGCGCTCGGCAACCCGATCGACGGGAAGGGCCCGATCGTCGGCGCCGAGCGCAAGCGCGTCGAGGTGAAGGCCCCCGGCATCATCCCGCGCAAGTCGGTGCATGAGCCGATGCAGACCGGCCTCAAGGCGATCGACGCGCTGATCCCGATCGGCCGCGGCCAGCGCGAGCTGATCATCGGCGACCGCCAGACCGGCAAGACGGCGGTGATCCTCGACACGATCATCAACCAGAAGCCGATCAACGCCGGCACCGACGAGAGCAAGAAGCTCTACTGCATCTACGTCGCGGTCGGGCAGAAGCGCTCCACCGTCGCGCAGCTGGTGAAGACGCTCGAGGAGAACGGCGCGCTCGAATATTCGATCATCGTCGCTGCCACGGCGTCCGATCCGGCGCCGATGCAGTTCCTCGCCCCCTACACGGGCTGCGCTATGGGCGAGTATTTCCGCGACAACGCGATGCATGCGGTGATCTTCTACGACGACCTGTCGAAGCAGGCCGTCTCCTACCGCCAGATGTCGCTGCTGCTGCGCCGCCCGCCGGGGCGCGAGGCCTATCCGGGCGACGTGTTCTACCTGCATTCGCGCCTGCTGGAGCGCGCGGCCAAGATGAACGATGATTTCGGCGCGGGCTCGCTGACGGCGCTGCCGGTCATCGAGACGCAGGCCGGCGACGTCTCGGCCTACATCCCGACCAACGTGATCTCGATCACCGACGGGCAGATCTTCCTGGAGACGGAGCTGTTCTTCAAGGGCATCCGCCCCGCGGTGAACGTCGGCCTCAGCGTGTCGCGCGTGGGTTCGGCGGCGCAGATCAAGGCGATGAAGCAGGTCGCCGGCAAGATCAAGCTGGAGCTCGCGCAGTACCGCGAGATGGCCGCCTTCGCGCAGTTCGCCTCCGACCTCGACGCGACGACGCAGGCGCTGCTGGCGCGCGGCGCGCGGCTGACGGAGCTGCTGAAGCAGCCGCAGTACAAGCCGGTGCCGGTCGAGGAGCAGGTCGTCGCGATCTTCGCGGGCACCCGCGGCTATCTCGACAAGCTGCCGGTCAACAAGGTCGGCGAGTTCGAGCGCCGGCTGCTCTCCGAGATCAAGGCCCGCTCGCCGGAGATCCTGGACAGCATCCGCACCGATCGCGAGATCAAGAAGGAGACCGAGAGCAAGCTCGTCGCCTTCCTCGACGATTTCGCCAAGACCTTCGCCTGATCGGATCGGCCTGACCCGATGCCCAGCCTGAAGGCCCTTCGCGGCCGCATCAACAGCGTGAAGTCCACAAGGAAGATCACGCAGGCGATGAAGATGGTCGCCGCGGCGAAGCTCCGCCGCGCGCAGACCCAGGCCGAGCAGGCGCGCCCCTACGCGGAGCGTATGGCGCGGATGCTCGCCTCGCTCGGCGCCTCCGTCGCCGGCACGCCGAACGCACCGAAGCTGCTCGTCGGCAGCGGCGCGGACAAGGTGCATCTGCTGGTGGTCGTCACCGCGGATCGCGGCCTGGCCGGCCCCTTCAACACCAATGTCGGCCGCTTCGCCCGCGCGCGCATCCGCGCCCTCGAAGCGGAAGGCAAAACGGTCAAGGTGCTGAGCGTCGGCCGCAAGGGTGCGGCCTTCCTGAAGCGCGAATTCCCCCGCCATGTGGTGGGGGAGATCAGCTTCATGGGCAAGAAGCGCATCGGCTTCGAGGACGCGCTGGTGGTCTCCGAGCGCATCACCGCGATGCTGGAGGCCGGCGAGTTCGACGTCTGCTCGCTGCTGTTCAACCGCTTCCAGTCGGTGATCACCCAGATCGCGACGGAACAGCGCCTGATCCCGGCGCCGCTGCCCGAGGTGGCGCCGGCTGCTGGCGCGCAGGCCATGTACGAATACGAGCCGGCGGAGGAAGAAATCCTCGCCACCCTGCTGCCGCGCAACCTGGCGATCCAGATCTACCGCGCGCTGCTCGAGAACAATGCCGGCTTCTACGGCAGCCAGATGAACGCGATGGACAACGCGACGCGCAACGCTGGCGACATGATCAACAAGCTCACGCTCAACTACAACCGCACGCGACAGGCCAACATCACCAAGGAGCTGATCGAGATCATCTCCGGTGCCGAAGCGGTCTGAGGAACAGGACACCCGCCATGAAGAACAACGTCGGCAAGGTCACCCAGGTTCTCGGCGCCGTGGTGGACGTGCAGTTCCCCGCCGAGCTGCCCTCGATCCTCAACGCCCTGACCGTGAAGATCGAGGACCGCACCCTGGTGCTGGAAGTCGCGCAGCATCTCGGCGAGCGCACCGTCCGCACCATCGCGATGGACACGACGGATGGTCTGGTCCGCGGCTCCGAGGTGGTGGACACCGGCGCCGGCATCGCCGTGCCGGTCGGCAACGGTACGCTCGGCCGCATCATGAACGTCATCGGCGAGCCGATCGACGAGCGCGGCCCCGTGCCGGCGGAGAAGACCTACACCATCCACCGCGACGCCCCGCCCTTCGACGAGCAGGCGACCAGCGCCGAGATCCTTGTCACGGGCATCAAGGTGATTGATCTGCTCGCCCCCTACCTGAAGGGCGGCAAGATCGGCCTGTTCGGCGGCGCCGGCGTCGGCAAGACCGTCACCATCCAGGAGCTGATCAACAACGTCGCGAAGGCGCATGGCGGCGTCTCCGTCTTCGCCGGCGTGGGCGAGCGCACGCGCGAGGGCAACGACCTCTATCACGAGATGGTGGATGCCGGCGTCATCAAGCTGAACGAGGACAACACCGAAGGCTCCAAGGTGGCGCTGGTCTATGGCCAGATGAACGAGCCGCCGGGCGCCCGCGCGCGCGTGGCACTCTCCGGCCTCTCGGTCGCGGAGTATTTCCGCGACGAGCAGGGCCAGGACGTGCTGTTCTTCATCGACAACATTTTCCGGTTCACCCAGGCCGGCGCCGAAGTGTCCGCTCTCCTTGGTCGTATTCCCTCGGCGGTGGGCTACCAGCCGACGCTCGCCACCGACATGGGCGCGCTGCAGGAGCGGATCACCAGCACCAAGAAGGGCTCGATCACCTCGGTGCAGGCGATCTACGTGCCCGCCGACGACCTGACCGACCCGGCGCCCGCGACCTCCTTCGCGCACCTTGACGCCACGACCGTGCTGTCGCGCTCCATCGCGGAGATGGCGATCTTCCCGGCGGTGGACCCGCTGGACAGCACCTCCCGCGGGCTCGACCCGCGCATCGTCGGCGATGAGCATTATCGCGTCGCGCGCGAGACGCAGCGCATCCTGCAGACCTACAAGTCCCTGCAGGACATCATCGCGATCCTGGGCATGGATGAACTCTCGGAGGAGGACAAGCTCGTCGTCGCCCGCGCCCGCAAGATCCAGCGTTTCCTGTCGCAGCCCTTCCACGTGGCCGAGGTCTTCACCGGGACGCCGGGCGTCTTCGTGAAGCTCGAGGACACGATCCGCAGCTTCGCGGGCATCGTCTCCGGCGAGTACGACCACCTTCCGGAAGCCGCCTTCTACATGGTCGGCACGATCGAGGACGCGGTGAAGAAGGCCGAGACGCTGAAGGCCGCGGCATAAGCCGCGGCCGGAAGGCAGGACAACCACGATGGCGACCTTGCAGTTCGAACTCGTCTCGCCCGAAAAGCTGCTCGTCAGCCGCCCCGTCGAGATGGCGACCATCCCCGCCGCCGAGGGCGAGATGGGCGTGCTTCCCGGCCACGCCCCAATGATCGTAGCGCTGCGCGGCGGCGTGATCAGCGTGAAGGAGAACGGCCAGACGACGGACCGCCTCTTCGTCGCCGGCGGCTTCGCCGAGGTGACGCCGGAGCGCTGCACCGTCCTGGCCGATGAGGCGACCCCGGTCGCCGAACTCTCGCGCGCCGCGGCCGAATCGCGAATCCGTGAAGCGGAGGAGGCCTACGCCGCCTCAGCCGGCGAATCGCCCGAAAAGCGGGAGGCGGCGCTGACCAGGCTGCTCTCCGCCCGCGCGATGTTGCAGGCTGCCGAAGCCGCCTGAGCCTGCAACGCTCTTGAAACCTAAGGCCGTCCGTCGGACATACCCGGCGGACGGTTTCGCGTTTTCGGGGGTAGCTCCGTGAAGCACTGGCGGATCGAGCAGGTGGCCTGGGATCGCTTCGATCCCGCGCGCGTGGAGCCCTCGCTGATCCCGCTCGTCAAGGCCGCTGCGATGGTCGAGCGCAACGGCGATGACTACGCGCTCTACCTAACCTCCATCTTCCGCGACGACCCGGATTTCCGCCAGGCCGCGCTGCACTGGGCCGAGGAGGAGGTGCAGCATGGCGAGGCGCTCGGGAAATGGGCGACGCTCGCCGATCCCGGCTGGGACTTCCGGGCTGCCTTCGCGCGCTACCGCGAGAGTTTCAAGATCAACACCACCGCGGATGCCTCGATCCGCGGCAGCCTGACCGGCGAGCTGATCGCCCGCTGCATGGTGGAGACCGGCACCTCCTCCTACTACACCGCGCTCGGCGAGGGCACGGCGGAGCCGGTGCTGAAGGAGATCTGCCGCCTGATCGCGGCGGACGAGTACCGCCACTTCAAGCTCTTCTACGACCACATGAAGCGTTACCTGGCGCGCGAGAATCTGAGCTTCCTGCAGCGCCTGCGTGTCGCCGCCGGCCGCATCGGCGAGAGCGAGGATGACGAACTCGCCTATGCCTTCCACTGCTCGAACGAGGCGCCCGGCACGCCCTACGACCATGACCGCTGCATCGCCGGCTACATGGGCCGCGCCATGGGCTACTACCGCTACCACCACATCGAGCGCGGCATGGGCATGATCTTCAAGTCCATCGGGCTTGAGCCCCGCGGCCGGCTTTCCGGCCTCGCGGCCCGCGGCGCCTGGCGCCTGCTGCAATGGCGCCGCGGGCGCTATGCGAGCGCCCTGGCGGCGAAGGAGACGCGCGCGGGCGTGGCGGCACCGGCCGCGGCGTAGCCGCCCCCCGGCGCGACGGGGTCCTGGCCTGCAACCGGCGTCATGGGCCGGGCCGGAAGGGTCGCCCCATCACCTCGGTGGCGATCGGGCTGCCAAGGATGAGGGCGCGGCCCCAGGCGCGCGGCGGCGGATCGCCGAAGGTGCGGAACGCCGTCCAGCCTTCGTCATCGAGAACCAGCGTGGCATGGCCGGCGGCCTCGACCAGGCAGATGCCAGCGGCCACATCCCAGACATTCGGGGCACTGAAGCTCGCAACTTCCAGCAGCCCGGCGGCGACGAACGCGCATTCGATCGAGGCGGACCCGGTCTTGCGGAAATCCCAGTGCTCGTCGGCCTGCCCACTGAGAGACGGCGTCCCGGCAAGGCGCCGCCGCACGCCTGGATTCGCGCGCAGCGCCAGCGCCTCACCCTCGTACTTCAGCGGGCCGCCGCGATGGGCGTGGTAGATCCCGGCGCGCAGCGCATGAGTGGCCGAGCACCAGATCGCCCCAGCCACCGGCCGGCCGCGGTGCAGCACGCCGATGGAGCCGGCGAAGAGCGGGAAGCCGTTGACGAAATTCGTCGTCCCATCGATCGGATCAACCGCCCAGACGGTCTCGGACGCCGAAGGAGGCTCCTCCATCTCCTCGCCCAGGATGCCGTGGTCGGGGAAGCGGTCCGCCAGGCGCTGGCGGATCAGCGCCTCGACCGCGCTGTCCACCTCCGAGACGGGGTCGCGGTAGCGGGCCGGCAGGTCATCGCCCACGAGTGTCTTGTAGCGCACCGTCAGGGTGCGCCCCAGCGCGTTCTCGATCTCTGCGCCGGCGATGCGGGCCATCTCCACTGCCATCAACTCCCATTCGGCGAGCACGGCGGGGTCGGGCCAGCCATCGGCGCGGCTCACGCCAGCACCTTGGGAACGATCACGTCGAGCGGCCGCCGCCGCAGCCGGAGCCGGATCTCGCCCTCGGCGTCGTGCAGGCTGTCATCCACCCGCACGGCGTGACCCGCGACCTCGATCTCGATGCTCTCGGCCGCCACGGCCTGCATGGGCGAATGCTCGGGATCCGGGGCCTGAAGCCATTGATCCGTGACCGCCCGATGCTCCTCCCGCAGCCAACAGGCGATCAGGTGGCGCGGGGGGCGCCGCACCCGCAGCGCCAGCGGCAGGTTCGGTCCGATCAGCGCGATGTTCGTCGCCTCGAAGGCCAGGATCGGTTCGTCCAGCGGCTTGCCGTTGATCCGGATCCGCGCGCGCAGCGGTTCCGCCTCGGCCAGCGCATCGGCCAGCCTCTCGCGCCCCGTCTGGCGTTTTGTTTCGCTATCCTCGTGCTGGCCATCCGCGCTGACCAGGCTCACCAGCACGCCGAGCCCGACCGATTCGACGAAGGGAATCACGCCGTCTTCCGTCGTGAGCTTGCCGAGATGCAGGCCCACGCTTTCCAACCCGCCGATGCTGCGCAGCGCGGTCGCGGGGTCGGCGTGCACGCCGAGGGACCGGGCGATGTTGTTGGCGCCGCCCGTGGGCACGATCAGCATCCGGGCGGCCTTCCGGTCCAGCCCGGCGGCGGCCTTGGCCACGGTCCCGTCGCCGCCGACCACCGCAATCGGTCCCGTCAAGACGGGCAGCTTTTCGACCGAGGTGGAATCCTTCGCGTCGAGATAGGTGGCGGCGAGCTTCAATTCGCGGCACAGGTCGAGCAGCCGCTCGCGCGGCCAGTCATTCTCGCCCGCTTCGGCGTTGTGGAAGACTGTGATGTCCATCGCCAGCTAACGCCGCATGGCGGCGTGGGTTACGCACCCATCCTGCCGGCGCCGCGATCCGCCGCCCTATTCCGCCGCCGGCCGCCCCTTCGACGTGCTGTACTCGAAATGCAGCGCCTCCCCCGGAAAGACCCGTGGATGGATCGCATGCGCGGCCATCGCGGCCTCGCTGAACCCCTGCAGGATCAGCTTGAGCTTGCCCGGATAGGTCGCGATGTCGCCGATCGCGTGGACGCCGGGGATGTTCGTCTCGCAGGTCGCGGGGGTGACCTGGATGTGCTTGTGCTCGACCTCCAGCCCCCATTCCGCGATCGGGCCCAATTCCATCGAGAGCCCATAGAAGGGCAGGAGAAAATCGGCCGGCACGGTCTTCACCTCGCCCTTCAGCGTGGCGAGTTGCACGCCGGTCAGCGTGCCGGCCTCGCCCTCCAGCCCATGCAGCTGGTAGGGGATTGCCATCTCCACCTCGCCGCGTTCGCCAGCGAGCTTGAGCTGCGCCGCACTTTCCGGCGCGCAGCGGAACTTGTCGCGGCGGTGCACCACCGTGACCTTCGCGGCGATCTGCTTGAGGCTGAGCGCCCAATCCACCGCGCTGTCGCCGCCGCCGGCGATCACCACGCGCTTCCCCCGAAAATCCTCGCGGCGTGTGACCAGGTAGCGCACCGCGCCGCTGGCCTCGAATTCCGGCAGGCGATCCAGCGGCGGCCGGTTCGGGCCGAAGGCGCCGGCGCCGGCCGCGATCATCACCGCCTTGCAGAGGAGAACGTCGCCCTCGCTGGTCGCCAATTCGAACCCGCCATCGGTCCGCGCGAGCTTCTCGACCCGGCGGCCCAGCAGCATCAGCGGCTTGAACGGGGCGGCCTGCTTCTCCAGCGCGGTGATCAGCTCGGCGGCCGCGATCTCGGGATGGGCAGGGATGTCGAAGATCGGCTTCTCAGGGTAGAGCGCGCTGCACTGCCCGCCCGCGGCGTCGAGCGCGTCCACCACCACGGTCCGCATGCGCAGCATCCCGCATTCGAACACGGCGAAGAGCCCGACCGGCCCCGCGCCGATGATCACCACATCCGTCTCGACCCTCGCCGACATCCGCGCCATTCCCTCAAGGCGCCAAACCACTAGCCCCGCCGCCGGCCGCGATCAAATCGCGAACCGCTTCTTGTGCCGGCCATGCCCGGCAGGGCAGA
>VFQR01000360.1_pt1 | contig 71531 bp, 49 predicted proteins | sample 3512321 | NCBI WGS metagenome assembly VFQR01 (sample SAMN10412374, study PRJNA504923) | tailings metagenome | isolation source: Relicate 3 Philex TSF1 revegetated site | place: Philippines: Tuba, Benguet | collected 2017-08-29 | reverse complement strand
ATCGCCGTAGGCCACGTAACGGCCGTCGTGCGACATCGTCATGTGGTCGGCGAGAAACGGGCGAAACAGCACTTCCATGCGCTGGTCGGACAGCTCGGCGGCGGCAAGCGAAGCGGCCACCGCGGACACCGCAGCCGCGGTGCGGAACAAGGGGAGGTACATAGGGGAAAGCAGCGCAGCCAAACCGGCGGGGATCCCCCGGCACAACCGACGCACGATCACGACTGACACGTCCGCGGCGCATTGCAATCGCAAGCCGATTTCAGGCGCGTTGCTGAGGTGGCGACTCGCGCACGCCGGACGCTCGGAGGGCCCACACTGATCTTCATTCTGAATCTTCAGGGACATGACCGGATTAGGCGGGTAACCGTGTTGGAAAAGGCTGCTTGGACCGAGGGCAACAAACGACTCTGAAGCAACGCCCCAGAGCCGCTAACCGGCCACGACGCGGTGAGGCGTCACGGACGCTTTTGCACACGATTCGGTCGATTGAGGATGCAAGGAATCAGGGAAGATCGAAGGAGTCGCTGCTGCCAGATCGTCGCACGGCTTCCCTCAGGGTGCGTACGGATTGGTCCGATCGATCCCACGCCAGGATCGTAGCGATCATGATTCGGGCCTCGGCCGGCCTATTCGCACCGGCGAGCACCTCGACGCTGGTTACGAACTTGTCGAGTGTGGCCCTACGCGCTGCCTCGGACGTCTTCTCGTCCAAGGACGACCGATCAAAAGCCCTGGTGTTGCGCTCAAACTCGAGCAGGAGGCCGTCAAGGGTCTGAACGCTCGCCGCCTCATTGTAGCGACGCTGCCGCGCAAGCATTCGGAGCACCCGGCTTGCCATCGCTGATCGCCGAGGATCGCCTTCGTTGAAGCGGAAAAAAGCATCGATCGTGCGCTGCTCCTCGCCCAACGCATCGTTGAGCGCCGCAAACTCGAGAGCATAAGTGGTTTCGCCCGACTTACCGAGCATACCCTCTTCGGACCGGTCTCTCCGTTCACGAAGTGCCGTCATCGCCGGAGCGTAGACCGCAGCCAGCTTCTGAATCTCTCTGACCAGGAAACTCAGCCGCACCCCGGCGTATCTCGGCACCGCCGGCATACCTGTGTCGAAGCACCAAAGGAATCCCTCAAGCGCCTCGGCGTGTCTGCCTGCCTGGGCATGGGCACGCGCCTCTGCGTAACGTTTCTCCACGATGGATTGATTGGGCGGGCCGTCCAACGAATGCGACTCGTTAGTGGGCATAATGTTCGCTTGGCGAACTGCCCCAATGAGCAGCGACGCGTCATCCTCAGCCTGCTGCAGGTGGCGTTCAAGGCGCTGCGCCGCCTGTTTTGTCACATCAAGCTCAGCGCGCAGCGCCGCCACAACCGTGGATGCGCCCGCCAGGTCCCTCTGCAGTTCCGAAACCTGCTTCGCTTGGTAGATCACGGATCCAATCGCACCGACAGCCACGGTACCAAGTCCGAACACCGCGGCCTTATAGGTTGCCAGCATGGCACCAACGCCTGCCGCCGTGGCCGAAGCAACGGCAGTTCCCGCCACCGAGGCGCCAAGCGCAACCGGGGCCGTCGTCGCAGCGTTGACGGTGAGAGCAGCCGACAACGCCACTGCGGTCGAAGTGACGCCCTTCCGTAACATCACCGTACGAAGCTTATCCAGCGCACGGTCTACGCGCTTCCGGGCGCCATCGTCAGAAACTCCAAACATCTGTCCAATCTCCACGAATGACTTCGAACCGTAATAGCGCAGCACGATCGCCTGTCGGTCCTCCTCTGCCAGGCCGTCGAGCGCGTCGTCGATATGAACGTGTAGATTCTGGAGATCACCCTGCTCAGGCGTAGCAGCATCTCCGTGCGAAAGGGCCATGGCTTGTTCCTCTCTGAGTCTCCGCCGGTGTTCTCCACGCGCGGCCTGGGAGGCGGCAAAGCGCGTACTTCGATATAACCAGGCCGCAAGTGCACCATGCCGCGACAATGACTCTGCTTTCCGAGCAAGATCGGTGAAGACCTGCTGAGTTACATCCTCGGCAAGCGCCGAATGCCCATTCAACCGGCGCAAAGCGACCCCGTAGACGAGATTGACGTGACGCGCAACGAGCTCGGCAAACGCTCGTTGCGAACGTTGCTCGAGATAGGACTGCAGCAATTTTTGGTCGGGGTCCATCGCCGGGCTATGCCAAGATACAGCCACTCGGAATCAAACCGGACAAAGATTTTCCCGGAGATGTCGCTGCAAGGGGCGTCACGCGGCTGGTCCGATGTGCCCGCCCGACCATGATCACAGACGAGCACCCGGCTGCCCTCTTTACTGATCGCGGGACTGACTCCTTCTCCGTCGATCGCGCCTGAGACAGGCGCGGCTACATCGGACCGTTATCCATCCGAGCGCTTCGCACGGGTGCCACCGTGCTTGAGCGCTTACGGGTTCACCGCCAGTTCGGGGACGTCGTCGCCGGTGCGATACATCTTCACCAGACCGCGGCGGTGCAGCCAGGCCGTGCCGGCGGTGATCTTCACCCGGCCGGCGTGCAGGCGCGCGATCGACGCGTTGGCCAGGCCAAAGACCGTGTCGTCCGGGTTGAACTGCAGGTAGATGCCGATCTTCCCCACCCGGCCGTCGTAGTCGGCCTTCGTCTCTGGCGTGGGATGATGCGGGTTGATCGTGGCGGGAAACAACCCGAGCGCCGACCGGGTCGGGATCTCCGCCACCGGAAAATCGTTCGTCGTGCCGATGATGAGTCCGGCTACGTTCGCCCCGGCACTCGCGCCGCCGTACGGCACACCGGCCAGCACCCGCCGGCGGATGATGTCCAGCTGCCCCGTGCGATGCAGTGTGCCGAGCAGCACGAAGGTCTCACCGCCACCGACGAAGTAACTTTCCGCCCGCTCGAGCAGCGCGCGCTGACCGGCCTCATCGTGCCGGTGCAGCGACTCGGCCTTGATCCCGCCGAGGTGCTCGAAGGCCTGCTGCAACCGGACTTCCATGCGGTCGCGGTCCGCCGGATGCGAGGCATGCAGCACGAGCACCACGCTTTTCACACCGGCGTAATGCTCACGCATGGCCGGCAGCACCGAGTCGGCGAAATGATTCCCGTTCATCATACTGCCTCCGCAGACGAGCACCGAGGCCTGCGGGCTGGTATGAAACGGAGAGGCGGCGATGGGCGCCGCGATGGCGAGCACCGCGGCAAAGAGGATCACAATGAACTTCATGGTTGGGAAGGAGGCGGGTCCGCGAAGGGCCAGGTGCCGATCGCGCGCATGCGGCGGTCGAGTCCGGCGTCCGTGAACAGACGCCGCGTCGCTTCGGGCTCGCGCCGGAAGGCCCCGAGTTCGCGGTCGCCGGCCAGTGTCTCGACGAGGTCCGCGATCACCACGGTCGAATCGACCACGATCTTCTCCGGCAGCTTGTCGATCGTGTCGGCCACGTCGTGGTAGTAGCGCACGTACTCGCGGGGGATCGGCGCGTTGAACGTGATCGTGCGCACGCCGGCGAGTTGGTACGGTGTGTGGTCGCTGCCGAACCAGTTCACATTCTGCACGCCTTGCGGCAGCGGGGTGCTTCGGGCGGTGTTCCACCGTTCCAACGCGGGCACCAGTGAGGCGTCGCCGAGGGCGTTGACCGCAATGGGCACGCCGACCATGTCGAGGTTGACCATCGCGACCACCGGCTGGTCGCCGAGCTGCGCCGCGGCGTGACGCGAGCCCCACAGGCCCTGCTCTTCGCCATTGTACCAGACCAATTCGATCGTGCGCTCGAACGTGCGTCCGCGCCAAGCCTGGGCCAACGCGACCAACTGCGCGATGCCGAGACCGTTGTCCAGGGCGCCCTGGCCGAGATCCCAGCTGTCGAAATGCGCCCCGACCACGAGCGTCTCCGGCGTGCGCCCGGGCAGGCGCACCACGAGGTTGTGCGTTTCCACCGGCCGCACCCGCGAGCGCGTCTCGACCCGTACCGTCACCGGCGTACCGCGCTCCAGCAGGCGTTGCAGCCAGCGCCCCTCCTCCTGCGCCAGCGAGTAAACCGGAACGGGCAAGGCCTGACCGACAAAGCTGCCGGTGCGCGCCAGCAGCTGGCCGCCGGCCTCGCGATTGAGGAACAGGAGCGCGCGCACGCCGCGCTCCGCCGCAAGCCGAGACAGCACCGCCGTCTGCAACGGGGTGGACGGATCGACCAGACCGACCTTGCCGTGGACGTCGGCCGGATAATCGCCCTCCGTGGCGTTGCCGAGGTTCACCACCTCCGCGGAGAACGCGTCATGCGCCTGCGAATACGCCAGCGCGGCCACCCGCAGCGGACGTACGAAGGGCGCCGTCACCTCGACCGTGTCCGCCCCCCGCTCCCAGCCCGGCATGGAAAACGGCACCCACGCGGGCTCGTAGCCCAGCGCCCGCAGTTCCTCGGCGAGACGCGTCATGGCCGCGCGGTCCGCCGGCGACCCCGTCAGGCGTCCGCCAAAGTCATCGCACAGCCGCGTGAGCATCGCGTGAGCCGCCCGGGCCGACGCGGCGACGACGGCATCGTCTGCCTTGGCCAAGGGTAAAGCCATCGCGGTCAAGGCCGCCGCCGCCAGCCACCGTCTCCAGGCAGAGCGGCTGGCAAGTCGAGGGCGGATCGAAGGAGCGGCGGCACTCCTGTCGCCGGATGCGTCCCCAAGAAGGAAAAGCGTGTCCGTCCTCCCAGACTGGCGATCGTGGGTGCGGGAGCACGGGGACGCCGGACACGTTTGTCCGTCCTCTGCGACCCGTCGCGTCGTTACGAAGCGCCCTAGGGCGTGTCTGGGAATTGCGCGAGCCCATCGTGGCCGGGAAACCACGCTCGGCCAAGGCGGCCGAGGCGGAGGCGGGCCAGAGGCCCGTGCCGCCTCGGGCAACGCCGGCCCAGCGCGGTTTCCCGGCCACCCGAAGGGCTGGAGCGGAGCAGGGACCGGGCGGCGTTGGGCGCGAGGGGCAGGGCCTGAAGGCCCAGCTCCCTCGCCCCCGCCTTGCCCACTCCCTGCTGCGCTCCCAGCGCTGGGCTCTCGCAATTCCCAGACACGCCCTAAAGCCAAACCCGGCGGCAGGAGGGCCGCCGCTCCTTCCGGGCGCCTTCCAACCTTAGAGGCTGGATGTTCCGCTATTCTCTGATCCATACGCGCATCTCTCCCTCGCCGCGGTTGGCCCACAGCGCATACGGTACGGCCCGCAGCGTCGCCGGACGGCGCGGCGCCGGTCCGGTAGAATAGAGGCGGTCCCGTTCGGACTCGCGCCAGCCGGCGGCTTCCAGCACCACGCAACCGCCGAGCAGCCCGGGGTCGCCGCGTGCGACCACCGCCGCCTCGGACGGCAGCACGAGGGCGGCGAGGTCCGGACCATGGTCGGCCTCTTCAAGACAGTAGACGATCGGACCGCGTTGCAGCGCCACGCGGCCGGCCACAGCGGCGACGCGCGGATCCGCGCGCACCCGCTCGACCGGCATTGGCAGGGTGAGCGTCACCTGATCGCCGGCCTGCCAGAGGCGAGACAGGCAGGCGTAGCCGGAGTCGATGGCCACATTGACCTGTTCCCCGTTGAGCGTGAACTTGGCCGAGCGGCACCAACCCGGCACCCGCAGGCGCAGGGAGAAACTCACCGGGGACGCGGGCGCTACCGAGAACGTCACCGTTTCCTCCCACGGGTAGTCGGTCTGCACCGCCATTCGTACCTCCGTGCCGCCGGCCACGAAGCGGACCCGGCCGCCGGCATACAGGTGCACGGTCAAGCCGTCCGCCTCGCGGCCGTAGGCGTAGTAACCGAGCGACATCAGCAGGCGCGCGACATTTGGCGGGCAGCACGCGCAGCCGAACCACGGCACGCGCTGCGTCTTCACGAGGTGACACTCGAAGCGACGCCGCGTGACCGCCGGAATCACTTCGAGCGGATTCACGTAGAAATAGGTCGTGCCGTCGAGCGATAGGCCCGCAAGCACGTTGTTGTACAACGCCCGCTCCATCGCGTCCGCCGTGGCGCCCTCGCGGCGGCGTTCGAGCATGCGCCGCGCGGCCATCATCACGCCGATCGCCGCGCAGGTTTCCGCGTAAGCGCGGTCAGGCGGCAGGTCGAAGGGTTCGCAGAACTTTTCCCCGTACGGCTCGCTGCCGACGCCGCCGGTGACATAGACATGGCGGCCGAGGATGGCGTGCCACAGCCGGTCGCAGGCTCCACCCAATCCGCTCTCGGGACGCTCGCGGGCCAGATCGGCCATCGCCGCCAGGAGGTACATCATCCGTACGGCGTGTCCGACCGGTTCGGTGAGCGTCCGGACCGGCGTTGCCGCCTGCAGGGTGGCGAGGCCGTCGTGGTGCATGTGCCACGGCAGCTTCTCGTCGCCCCGTTGCCGGGCCTCGGCTTCGAAGTAGTTGGGACTCTGTCCGCGCTCGTCGACGAAATAAGCCGCGAGGTCGAGGAAGCGCGCCTCGCCGGTCGCCCGCGCGAGCTTGACCAGCGCGAGTTCGATTTCCTCGTGACCGCAGTACCCGCGACGTTGTCCCGGCCCGCGACCGAAGGTGCGTGCCACCAGGTCGGCGAGCCGTATGACCACGTCGAGCAGGGAACGCTTGCCCGTGGCCTCGAAGTGCGCGATGCCCGCTTCAATCAGGTGTCCGGCCACGTACAGCTCGTGCGCGTCGCGCAGGTTGGCCCAGCGGTTGCCGGGCTCGACCAGCTGGAAGTACGTGTTGAGGTAGCCGTCCGGCCCCTGGGCCTTGGCGAGGGACGCGATGATGCCATCGAGTTCCCGCTCCAGCGCCGGGTCGGGCGCGGCGGCGAGACGGTAGCTGGCCGCCTCGATCCACTTCGCCAGATCGGAATCCTGCCAGAACAGGCCATGGAATTCGCCCGGCTTTTCCCCGGCGGCCACCTGCACATTGTGCACGCAGCCGCTGCGCTCCGCTCCCGGGATGCGGTCGTTGAGCGCGTCCCACTGCCGGGGCAGTGAGGTCTCACGTACGCACCGGGCGCGATCGGCGAGAAACCCGTGCTCGAAACGCACGTCGGAAAGCGGAAGAGCGCTGGGGAAGGACATGGTGGAAGGGGCGCGCCCGACGGCTCACTCCTCGCGCACGCGGTCGGTGACGGAGAGGGTGTTGAAGTCGAGCACGCGCTCGAGGCGGCCGTGGGTGAGCGTGAGGCGGCGCGAACCCTTCTCGGCGTTGAGATACGGGCCCTCGAAGAGCTTCCACTTCGAATAGTCGAGGGCCTGGCCATCGACGAGCGGGGCGCGTCCGTACGTGCAGACCACCTGTTTGCCCCGCAGGGTCCGGAAGGTGACGGTCGGCACCGGGTCCATCGCGTAGGTGAGTGGCAGCGCCCGGATGGCGTCCTTGAAGGCCTCGAAGTCCTTGAACTCGGACGCGGCTGCGGCCTGCACGATTGTGCCGTTGCGGCGATGCGGGCTGTAGAGCCGGCGGTCACCGGTCTCGATGCGTTCATCGCCCCAGGAGGACTTGAACTTCGTCACCGGCTCGATCGTGTACGGCGCGAGCGGACGGTAGGCGAGGAAGGTGTCGCCGCCGCGGGCGAACAGCCAGCCGGAGACGTCGACCGCGAAGTCCTTCAGATCCTTCGACAGGAATCCGTTGATGTGCGGGAAACGCGTGCCCTCGGGGATGTCGTAGAGGGCGATGACCGTATCCAGATCCTGGAACACCTGCTCGAACCGCGAGCCGCCGAGCAGCTTGTCGGGCAGGTCGTAGGAGGGCTTTCCCTCCTTGGCCACGCCCTTGATCATCTGGTCGGGCAGTTCGGCGAAGTACGCCTGCATGTCGAAGCCCGAGGAGATCGGATGCATGGAGAAGATCGTGTTGTGCACCCCGCGCGGATCCGGCACGGACCAGGTCACGTCCCACACGTGGGTCTGGATCGGGTCGGCCATGCCGCCCTGGTAGGAGCCTACGACGTAGTCACGCCGCACATACTGGGTCTTGTAGATCGGGGCGAAGAGCACGTCGCTGTTGCGCCAGCGGCGCCGGGTGCGCTTCAGGTCGCGCTGGACGTAGTCCTCGTTGCGGTCGACCCCGATGCGATAGATGACCTCGGGCAACTCGTAGGTATTGGCGACGGTCGCGAAGTAGATGCCCCAGCCGCCGTAGGACACCGTGGGCGGCGTGTTGCCCAGCATCAGCCAGCTGAAGACGGACGCGAGGGCATTCCAGCGCTCGATCACGGAGGTGTCGTCGGTGCGGGCGTTGGCGCCGCTGAGCACGCCGTGGAGGGTGTTGACGAACTGGTCGGCAAAGAGCCAGTCGAGCATCATGCGTCCGCGCTGGCGCATGGCCGGGTCGCTGGAGAACGCGGCCAGCATGCCCATTGGGATCACGTATTCACCGATGTAGTGGGTGCAGTTGAACTCACCCTGTCCGACGGTGGTCGTGAGATTCATCCAGTCGAGCAGCCACCCGCGGGCCTCCTCGCGGTTTTCCTGCGAGGTCTTGCCCGAGTACCAGCTCTCCGCCGGATCGTCCGGGTACAACTCCGCCATGAGGTAGAGCGACGTGTAGTACATCACCCAGTGGTTCTCGGTGTCGCCGCGCAGCTGCAGGGTCGTGCGCCACGCGCGCCGGATCGCCTGCTGTGCCTCGGGCGAGAGCTGGTCGCGGCCGAGGTAGGCGACGATGGTCGAAGGAAACATCCAGAAGGGGCCGCTGCCCGGCTCCTCCATCGCCTTGAGCACGCTGGCCGAGCACCAGTCGGCGTCCTGCCGCAGGGCGAGCTTGGCGGCGACCGTGGCCAGATCGGCGGACGGGCCTTCGTTCATCTTCGCGAGGCCAGAGCGCCAGTGCAGCATTTCCTGCACGCGGGCCCGGTAGGCGGCGGCGCGGTGATCGGCGCCTTCGACGACGGCACGCGAGGGCATCGGACCGGTGGCGGAGGGCTGGGCCACGCCGGCCGGGATCAGGGTGAGGGCGAGACCGAGGAGGGAGAGAGGGAGGGCTTTCATGGGGTGGAGGCAGGGTTCTCGTCAGCGTTGCTCACGCGGCATGAAGATGAAGTTGTAGATGGTGGAGCCCTCGAGGCCGTCGTTGCGCCAGGTGCGGCCAAAATCGTCCGAGACGAAGAGCGCCTCCCGGTACACGCCAGCGTAGAGCCGGCCGTTGTCCGGATCGATCCCGACGCGAAACACGACATGCTCGTCCGGCAGGCCGGCGTTGCGCGCCGTCCAGGTGACGCCGCCGTCCTCCGTCGTATGCACCCCATAGGTCCAGCTGGAGACGGCATAGCGCTGCGGATTGGTCGGGTCGAAGGCGACATTGTACCACGCATCCGCGGTGGGCAGGCCCTCGAACCGCGTCCAGCTGCGGCCGCCGTCGCGGGAGAGTTGGATGCCGTCGGCCTGCGTGCTGGCGAGCCAGACCCGCGCATCGTGCGGCGACTGGCGGATGTCGGTCACGGTGTAACGCGTGGGAAACACGCGCCGCCACGACCCTGCGCCGTCCTCGCTGAGATAGATCCCTGATTCGCAGCCCGCGAGCAGGCGGCCGGCCGTCGCGCGATCCGGTTTCACTACCTGGGTGTACTTGCCGCGCGCGGGCAGTCCCTGCTCGCGCCGCACCCAGGTCATGCCGCGATCGGTCGAAACCGCGATGCCATCGGGCAGCGCGAGGTAGACATGATCGGGCTGATGCGGGTCGACGGACACATCCTTGGCCTCCGTCATGTCCCAACTGGTGGCGAAGCGGAACGTCTTGCCGCCGTCGCGGGTGACAAGGCAGCCGTTGAGCGAGGCGACGTAGAAGACGTTCCGATCCCGCGGGTCGAAGGCGATCTGGAACAGGTGCGGGAAATTGGGCCCGAAATGCTGATATGTGCCGTCCGGCGCCCGGTGGTAGAGTCCGCTGAGCGTGACGAGCTTGGAGCCGATGACGTAGTTACGGCTGATCGTGGCGGCCAGGTAGAGGTCGTGCCGGGGCACGGCCGCGCCCACCAAGGTGGCGGCGGCAAACAGCAGCGTGGCGAGGGTGAACGTGCGGGGTATCATGGAAAAAATGGGAACGGCATTGCGGCGGGCGCGCGGGCGGGTCATGCGTCTTGCCCGCTATGAAAACGCTCTGGCTCCTTCTCTTCACGCTGGCGGGTGCGGTCGCGGTGCAGGCCGCCGACGGCAAGACGCCCGAACAGCGCCTCGCCGACCTCGGCCTCACGCTTCCCGCCACCAGCGCTCCGGTGGCCAACTACGTCCCGGCGGTGCGCAGCGGTGCGCTGATTTTCCTCGCCGGACACATCCCGCGCGACGCCGAGGGCAAGGTCATCGCCGGCAAGGTCGGACGCGACCTCGACGAGGCCGCAGCGGCGGCAGCGGCGCGCACGACCGCGCTGGCCCTGATTGCCACGTTGAAGGCCGAACTCGGCGAGCTCAGCCGGGTGAAACGCATCGTGCGCGTCGGCGGCTTCGTGAATTCGCCCGACGACTACACCCGTCAACCGGTGGTGATCAACGGATGCTCCGACCTGCTCGTCGCGGTGTTCGGCGACGCCGGGCGCCACGCGCGCGCCGCCGTGGGCGTCAACACCCTGCCCCTCGGCGCCGTGGTGGAGATCGAGCTGATCGCCGAAGTCTCGGATTGAGCTGGAACGGCGGGCGTGCCGACCGCCGCTCCCGGAATTGCGTTCGCCCTCGCCCATGATGCTCAGGCGCTCCGGGGATAGGCGGCGACGGCCGCGACCACCTGGTCGACGTCCGAGACCTGGTTGAACAGATGGGTCGACACCCGGATCGCCTGCAGACCGGCCTCGGTGACCGGACGGCAGCGCAGGCCGTGCTGGCCGAGGAGATAGCCAAACACCTTGGACGCCTCATGGCCCTTGATTTCAAAGGTGACCATGGAGGCTCGCAGTGCGGGCAACGCCGGGGTGAGCACCGTCACGCCAGGCAGGGTGGACAGGCCTTCGAACAACCGCGTGGCCAGCGCCGCGCCGTAGGCCGCGATGCGTTCGCGTCCCACCGCGTCCTGGAAGTGCACCGCCTCGGCCATGCCCACTGCAACTGCAGCGTTGCGCGTGCCGTACTCATGACGCACCACCCCGGCCGCATAGGTGAGGTTCCCCTCGAAATCGAAGGTGTCGCTCGTGTATGCGCCGGCATGGCGCGGTGCGACCTCGTCGATCCGTTCGCGACGGATGAAGAGCAACCCAGTCTCGTGGGTCGCGCCCAGCCACTTGTGTCCGCTCGTCGCGTACGAATCGCATTCGAGCTCGCGCAGGTTCACCGGAATCATGCCCGCCGACTGCGCCCCATCGACGTGGAACCAGAGTCCGCGATCGTGCGCCAGCGCCGCCAACGCGCGCACCGGCAGCACAATGCCGGTCGGCGCCGTGATGTGGCTGACCTGGAGCACGCGCGTGCGCGGCGTGATCAGCGCCGCGATCCGGGCAAAGTTGCCGTCGGCCGAGGTCGGATCGGCCTCGAAGTTCTTTACCACGATGCCCTCCTGTTTCGCCCGATTAAGCCACGGCAGCGAGCCACCGGGATGGGCGTGGGTTTCGAAGATGATCTCGTCGCCCGGCTTGAGCGCGAGTCCCGCGGCGATGATGGAGTTGCCCTCGGTCGCGTTGCGCACGAAGCACACCTCCTTTTCCTCGACGCCGAAGAACGCCGCCATCACCGCGCGCGCCGGCCCGAAATGGCCATGGCCCGTGGCCACGCTCCGTTGCAGGCCGCGCGCCACCTCGTCCACCTTCGCCAGCACGGGACGCGGCGCCGGCCCGAGGCCACCCGTATTCAAATAGATCGGACGTTCGTTCAGCTCGTACTGCGCGCGCACCGCCTGCCAGAACGGCGCGGGATTTGCGGCATCGAACACCGGCAGGGCCACGGTCGGAACCGGAGCGGCGGAGGGGGCGGCGGCAGCGGAGGCGAACGGGGCCGCGAGGGCGCCGACGGCACCCGCGCCGAGCCCCTGCAGGAAAGTGCGACGGTCTAGCGTCATAGATCGGAGAAGGTCAGAAGGTGGTCGACGACAAGGGATTCGCCCGGAGCGAGGGCCTGCTCGCGGTCGAAGTGCGGTGAAAGCGCCGCCAGGGGATAGCCGCGCCGAACGAACCAATGCAGCGGGCCGGTGAGATTGGCAAAGCGGACCGCAACGCGCTGCATCGTGGTGTCCTTCTGCCCGCGCCACTCCATCCAGGTGGCCTCCGCGCCGTGGACCGCCTTTTCGCCGTCCCGCCCGCCTTCGGCGGACAGCCCGATCGCGGCATCGCCATGGTCGTCGAGCAGGTCGCGGGCACCGCGGAACTGCAGACCTGAATAGTGCGAGCCGGCCAGCCCGTGGGTCGCGTGGTAGTTGCCCAGCTGCAGGACGCCGCCCGAGACATTCTCGAGGCGTGCCCGCCATTGCAGCGACCAGGTGCGGGCGTCCTCGATCCGGGGCGTAAGCTCACGCTCTTCGCGCAGCAACACCGTCGCGCCGCCGGCCGACCACCACTCGAGCGTGTGGGCCAGCCGCCCGCCATCGTGCGCCGACCAGGCCACGTGACGTTGCTCGCCGTGATCCGGCCGCCACTGGTAGCCGTCGGCCGGACGGTAACTGCCCCCACCCCAGAAGTTCGTGCCGGATACGCAGGTGAGCGTGTAGCTCAACGCGTGATGCCAGCGGTGGTCGTTCGGGCGGAAATTGGTGAGTTCCGCGCCGGCCAGCGTCCGCACCGGATGCAGGTAAGGTCGCGGCGCCTCGTCCGCCGGGGTTTGCGGCCGGAAGACATACCGAAACAACAGGCGGCCCGCGTGGCCGACCTCGACCGCGGTGTCATCGGAGCGGAGCAACTCTCCGGCAAGGCTCATGGCAGGTGGCAGGACAGGTTGATGCGACCGCCGGTCATGACGGTGGAAACGCCGTTCGGCATGCGCACGTGCACGGTGACGCGGGCCGGAAAGGTGGCCTCGAGGTTGAAGAGACCGTCGGTGACGCGCCAGGCCACGTCCACCCGGCCCTGGGGCGTGCACACGCCGCCCGACGCATGGGTGAGACCGCAGCGGTGCGGAATGATGTCGATCCGCGCATAGCCGGGATCCGCCGGCGTGATGCCGAGCACGCGTTCGATGAACTCGATCGCCGGGTGGGCGCTCCACGCGTGACACAGGGAACGCCAGTAACTGTTCTCCTCCACGAAGGTGTCGAGGCCGTAGTCCACCATCTCGTGCCAGGGACCGAGGAACTCCGGCATGCGGTCGTAGTCGCCGCAGAGCGCGAGCGCGCGGAACACGGCGTGCCAGCAGAAGAAGGAGCCGGGGGCGAGTTTCGCATCGCCCGGGAAACGCTCGAGCAGGCGCGAGCGAATGTTCGCGTCCGCCGCGCCGCACAGGATCGCCCAGGCGTTGCCATACTGGCTGACCTCCGGGCCGCCCGGGCGGTCGGTGTAGAGGCCTTCCGAGTCGGACCAGAACGTCCGGTGAAGGATCGGCTTGAGAAACGCCGCTTCGTCCGCGAGCTCATCGCACTGGCGCTCCCGTCCGAGCAGGCGGCACAGGTCCGCGACCTCGTCGAGGGCGCACAGGTACTGTGAGGCGATGATGCAGGTCGCGCCGGTGTCCGCTCCCGGCACGACGCCGCGCGGCCACCACGGACACCAGTCGGTGATGTTCCAGAAAGGCAGCTTTGCCGGCAACCCGTCGGCGTTGGCGTGACGGCGGAACCAGTCGAGCACCGCGAGGGCGCCCGGGAGGAGATCGCGCACCACCGTCAGGTCGCCCGTGCAGTACACATAGTCCCGCAAGGTGGTGATCCAATGGAGGGACCACGACGGGATCACCTGAAGCAGGCGGGACGGGTAGCGGCTATGGGTGAGGCCCTCCGGCAGCCGCGACCAGTCGAACTGGTAGAGCGCCTGACGCGTCAGGCTGCCGTCGCCGGTCGTGAGCAACGCGATCTTCGAAGTGATCATCGTGTCGCCCGCGTACTGCATCTGCTCGTAATACGGACAATCCTCGAAGGTCTCGTGCGAGCACAGCCGCATGGTCTGGAGCGCGGCGCGCCAGATTTTCTCCAGCCGCGGATCCGAACAGGTGAAATCCACCTTCACCTCGTAGGGGTAGGCGGTGAACCGGTGGCTGACGTCGCGCACCTCGAGCGGCGCATCGCCGGTCGTGATCTCGATCCCGACATAGCGGAAGGCGCGCCAATGCCAGGGCACAAACGACTCGGCGCCCGTGCCGGCGGGCTCCCAGACGTCCGACCAGCCCAACATCGTCCCGCGCCGGTCGAAGGTCCAGCCGGACGACTCGTCGGCAAAGTGCGACGCCAGATTGGCGAGCGACTGGCGGCGTCCGAGCAGTTTCGCCCCGGGCGTATCCCACGGCAGCCGCAGCGCTTCGGCGTAGGTGAGGCGCACCGTCGCCCCCGCGCCGCCGCCGGTGACCAGCTCTGGATACGCCGTGGTGAGACGTCCAGCATCGAGAATGACCGTGACGGTGGTACGAGGCGGCACGGTGACGGCGGCGCGACTGCGCACCAGCGCCTCCCAGCCCGCCCCGGCCGGACGGCCACCGGGAACGAACACATCGGTGAAACGCTCCGGCGCGCCCTCGGCGAGCGGCGCGATCAGGCGCGGCACGAGTCCGTACGGGCTCGTCGGGTCGCGCCGGTTTTCATGGCGTTCGGCAAGGAAGTTGACGGTCGCCGGCGCCCACGTCGTGTCGTCGAAATCTGCGCGCCTCCAACCGGCCGGCTCCTCCCGCGAGACCCGGTGCTCGAAGTAACCGTGATAGCCCTCGAACTTCGTGTTGTCGTTCTGGAAGCGATACGCGGTGTCGACCTGCACGCGCCAGCCCGGCAGCCCGGTGTCGAGACGTTCCGTCCCGAGATCGGCCTCGAGCAGGAAACCACCCGCATAGGTCATGATCGCGCACGGCGCGCCCAGGGCGGACGGACGATGGGCCACCCGCGACATGTCGAAGACCAGGGCCGCCAGCACGTTCTTCCCCGGACGGAGCCGGTCCGAAACATCGATCGTCTCGTAGAAGTGGTGGTGCACGTCACCCCGCGCCGGTCCGCGCGCGACCAGGTCGCCGTTGCACCACAGCAGATAGCGGCTGTCCGCCGTCACATGCACGACCAGCCGGGCGCCGGCCTCAGCGGTGAACCCGCGGCGAAAGCGCCGCACCTGGTAGTGCGACGGCGAAGCCGCACCGGGCGAAGGCACCGCATGGGTGCCCTCGGCGGACCAGATCCACGAGGCGCGCTGGACGAATGGCAGGGAGGACATGGAAACGGGGGAGGCGGGCGCCGCCGCGAGACGCGGGACCGGGGGGTGACGGCGCGATTGGGCAGAAAATGGGCTGGCCAGCGCACGTTTTTCAACCTTTGTTTTCAGCAATTTTCAGCAACCTTATGAAAATTGTTTCATCCCCACCCCGCCTCGTTCTCTGCGCCGCCACCTGGTCGATGATCGCCTACCCTTCGGCGAAGAAGGAGTGGTCCGTCGCCCGCAAGATGCAGGCGATCAAGCAGGCCGGCTTCGACGGCGTCTGCGGTTACATCACCGCCGAAATCAAGGCCGAGGCCGACCGGCTCGGACTTGCGCTCATGAGCGGCTTTGACGCCGACAGCGTGGCGGGCGCGATGCCCCGCCTGAAGGAGCAGCGCGACCGCGGCGTGCGCTTCGTCAACATCCAGCTGCTGAACCACGACACCCCGCCGGCCAAGGCGGCACCCGTGGCGGTGAAGCTGGTCGCGGCCGCCCGCAAGCTGGGGCTGTCCGTCCACATCGAGACGCACCGCGACACCGCGACCGAGACGCCGGAGAAGTTTGAGGAGATCGCACGGCTCTACCGCCGCGCGACCGGCGAGCGCATGCCCGTGACCTGGGACCATTCCCACTTTGCGGTTTCGAAACATATGCTGCCGCACGAGTACTCCCAGCGCCTGCTCGCCCAGCCGGACCTGATCCAGCACTCGCAAATGCTGCACCTGCGCCCCTTCAACAGCCAGCACCTCCAGGTGCCGGTGACCAACGGTCGCGGCGCGCTCACGCCCGAGTTCAAGGACTACCTCGCGTTCGTGGAGGACCTCCTCGCGTGCTGGCTGGCCGGCCCCCGCCCGGGCAACGAGCTCTACGCCTGCCCCGAGCTCGGCATGAGCCACGGCTACCAAGTCAGCGTCTTCCCCCACCCCTGGCCGGACGCGATCCGGGCCCGGAAGGAAATCCTCGGCGCATGGAAACGGGCGCTGGCCCGGACCGCCTGACGGCCTCACGCGGACCGTACGCACTGAAAAAATCTTGACCCATGGAGCACAGTTTTTCATCCATTTTAGTGAAATTTTCACCCCGAAATTTCATACCCCATGCTCATCACTGAGATTGCCCGCAGTGCCCGCGTGTCTCCGGCGACGGTTTCGCGCGCCATCAACCAGCCACAGTTGGTGGGCGCGGAAAGTCTGGCCCGCATCCGGGCGGTCATGCAGCAGCACAACTATGTGCCGGCCCCGCTCAACCGGCGCCGTGGTCCGAAGGCACGGCTCGCGGAACAGCGCCGGATCGGCGTCTGGTTCGTTGGCGCCAAGGCGAACAATGCGAGCCTGAACTGGTTCCAGGACCAGTTGCTGCAGGTCCAGTCGACCGATCCCCGTTACCGGGTTGATTTGCGCGTGCTCTTTTCCAGCAACCCGGACGAACTGCCGCCCGCGATCGCGAACGAGCGCCTCGACGGCCTGATCATTCAGGGCATGGAGCCGACGGCAGCCTGCTTCGCCAAGCTGCGCGAACTGCCTCACGTCTGGTTCATGACCCGCCGCTCGGCCGACTTCGCCGGCGACTACGTGGAGCCGAACAACGAGGAGAACGGCCAGATGGCGGCCGATTACCTCAAGCAGCACGGACACAAGTCGGTCGCGGTCGTGGCGGCCGATCCGGACTACAGTGCGATCGTCCGCCGCACCGACGCCTTTGTCCGTCGCGCCAAGGAAATCGGCCTGGTGGTGATTCCGATCCTCGGACGCGCCAATCCCGGCGTCAGCTACCTGGAGATCGCGCCGCTGCACTCCGACACGAGTGCGTTGGTGAAACGCCTGCTCGAGGCCACGCCCCGGCCCACCGGACTTTACCTGCCGGTCGACCACTTCTGCGGCTCGTTCTTCCGGGCGCTGCGCGAGGCGGGCAAGAAGCCGGGCCGGGACTTCGAGGCGATCCTCGGCAACTACAACCCTCTCATCTACCACAACCTCGACCACTCGCCTGCGGTGATCGACATCAACCTCGGCACGCTCGTGCGCAAGGTGATCGACCACCTGCTCTGGCGCATCGGCAACCCGGGGGTCGCCGGACGCATCGGCGTGAGCGTCTCGCCCCGCCTGCTGCCGCCCGAGACCGCCGGCAAGCCCCCGTCCGTTTCCTGACGCTTTCCCGTCCTTGTCGGCGCGCTGCGCCGCCCGGGCCGGTAACTACAACCCACCCAAAGCATGAAACCAACCCCGCATACCCCGATAGACCGGGTCAGGAAATCCCTGGCCTTCGGTCTGGCGGCGCTGCTGACGGCCTCCTTTGCCTCCGGGCAGACGGCGGATGCCGACGCCTTGCGCCGCCTTCAGGAAGAAAACGCGGCCCTGCGTCGGCAACTCGCCGAACTGCAAGGACGCCCGCAACCGGCCGCTCCGGCCGCTGCACCGGCGGCGCCGTCCGCTCAACCCTCGCCGGTCGCACCGACGACGTCACTCCCGCCACCCGCGGAAGACGGGGTCATCACCCTGTCGCCGTTTACGGTGAGCACGGCGAACGACTACGGCTACCTAAAGACGAACTCGGCCACGGCCACGCGCATCGGCACCGAGATTCAGAAGGTGCCGCTCAGCATCTCGGTCATCGGCGAAGAGCTGATCCGCGACGCCAACATGTCCGACATTCAGGACGTGCTGCGTTACCAGGCCTCCTCGGCCGGTGACACGCGCATGGGTGTGCTGCAACCCGCCACGGGCTTCACCCCGTCGGGCAACATCTCCCTCCGCGGCTTCCCGATCAATTCCCGCCTGCGCAACGGCCTGCTCCGTTACACCGCCTACAACCTCGACAACGTCGAGCGCGTCGAGGTGATCAACGGCCCGGCGGCCGTGTTCTTCGGCCAGGCGTTCCCCGGCGGCGTCATCAACTACGTCACGAAGCAGCCGCAGTTCCAAAAGATCCCGACCACGCTCAACTTCGGTTACGGTGGCACCACCACCCGGATGGGCAGCCAGAAGGTCACCCTCGACCACAACGCCGTGTTCTCGAACAAGGCCGCGTTCCGCTTCGTCGGATCCTGGGAAAACTTGCTCGGTGACCGCCGGTTCGAGTTCCAGGACGGCTACTCGGTCACCCCGAGCATCTCCTTCCTGCCGCTCGACAGCGGCAAGCTGAAGATCACGGTCGAGTCCGAGTTGGTGCGCCGCAAGCGCAACATCGACGACACCTCCTGGTCCTATCCGGAACAGTGGTTCCGCGACTACGCCGCTCCGCCGGCCGCCCTCATCGCGGCCGCCGGCCTGCAGAACGCCGCCGACCCGGTCGCCGCCTATCGCGCGCGTATCTTCTCCGGACCGGGCAACTGGATCGCCGACCGCCGCGTTGCTGCCGGCGACCCGTACCTGCCGCTCTGGACGGAAGGCCTGCAGCATGGCGCCTACGTCACCAACGCCCAGGGCCAGCGCGTCTACGATCCGAAGTTCAACTACTACGGCGCCGGCACCTACTCGGATGAGGAGGTCGTCAACACGTCCGTGGTCGTCGAGGCTTCACCGCTCGAGTGGCTCGACGCCCGCTACGCCTTCACGGTGGACAACTCCCGTTACACGGAGACGAAGTCCAGCGCGACCCCGAATGCCGACGGCATCACCTGGAACACGCTCAACGGCATCCTTGCCCGCGACTACTTCCTCAATGCCCGCACGCACCAGGCCGACATCGTGCTGAAGCAGAAATTCTTCGGCATGGATCACAAGCTGCTCTTCGGCGGCGTCCATCGCGAATCGAAGAACCGCTTCACCGGCACGAATGCCGCCAACCTGAACGGCACCGGCCAGTTCCCGTTCTTCGGCAACCTCCCGGGCTCCTTCGACAAGCCTGACGAAGGCTACGTCTCCCCGATCCCTGCGCAGTTCCGTACCACGACCTTCGCCGGCAACTTCAACCAGCAGTTCATCCGTCGCCGCAACGGCACGATCATGACGCCGGTGGAGATCTTCACCCAGTACGACCCGGGCATCCACATCGCGCCGGACATCACCCGCATCACCGAGATCGACCGCGGTCTCGTCGACGCGAGCCGTCCGACCCGCAAGGAATGGTACCTCAACTACCAGCTCAGCGCGTTCGAGAACCGCCTCACCGGCATGCTCGGCTACCGCGAGGAAAAGCAGAGCACGGTCGGTCAGCTCGTGCAGGCGAACCCGCCGTGGTACACCGTGCCGGACTTCGCGCTGCAGAACATCCCGCAGTCGCAGTGGGCCGAATACGGTCTGAGCGCGATCTTCTCGCGTCCTCGCACCACCAAGGGTGATTCCAAGATGGCCGGTCTCTCCTACGAGATCGCCAAGGGCATCAACCTGTACGCCAGCTACTCGGAGACGTTCCTCCCGAGCGGTGTCACGTTCATCGGCGGCGACTATGATCCTGTGGCCGTGCGCAACCGCGCCATCGCCCAGGGCCTGAATCCCGACTCCGAACTGGCCCGCATCGAGGCCGGCGGCGGCCTGCGCGAGACCGTGAACGAAACCGGCGAGAACCTCGAGCTCGGCGTAAAGGCCAACCTCAAGGACAACAAGATCGTCGGCACCTTCTCGGTCTTCCGCCTCGAACGCTCCAACCGTACGGTGGACGACCTGCCGCGCCAGAATGACGATCCGATCAACTACACCGGCCCGAATCGGACCGGCACGTTCAACCGCATCGTTCGCTGGTACTCCAACGACGCCGTCGAGCGCACCGAGGGTGCGGAAATCGAGGTCATCTGGACCCCGATCCGCAACTACCAGGCGCGTGCGAATGCGTCCTGGATCTGGGAGGCCAAGACCCTCGCTGACCCCAGCGTGCTGCCGACCAACGTCATCGCCCCGATCCTGTTCAACGAGCGCCTGCCGTTCGTCCCCGAGTATCGTTTCAACCTGTTCCAGAAGTACACCTTCACGGACGGGATCTTCAACGACCTCGGCCGTGGCGCCTCGGTGGGTCTCGGTCTGCGTTACTCGAGCGAGATCAACGTCTCGGTGCGTGACCTGAACCTCAATCCGGCCCGCGGCGGTTACACCGCCGGCGACTACGTCGTCTTCGACGCCGTCTTCGGCTACCCGATCGAGGTGCTGGGTTATCAGCTCACCGCTTCGCTCAACATCACCAACCTGTTCGATAAGGAGTACTCCGAGGGTAACTTCAACCTCTCGCCTCCCCGCACCTGGTTGTTCACGACGGGCCTGAAGTTCTAAGCTCCGTCGTTCGGTCCGTTTCATCCGGGGCGGAGGCTTCCTGCCTCCGCCCCTTTTTTTGGCTCCGATCATTTAGTGTCCGATCCATGGTCCCGGTTTCTCCATCCCTCATCGGCATCGACCTCGGCGGCACGAAGTGCGCCGTGTGCGTGCCCGCCGGCCCGGACGGCATCCGCGAGACCGCGCGCTTCGCCACCGCGGATCCCGAGTCCATCTTGGCGCGGCTGTTCCGCGAGATCGACGCCCTCGCGCCCGGGCCCGACCCGGTTTTCGGCGTCTCCTGCGGCGGTCCGCTCGACGCGACCCGCGGCCTCATTCTTTCCCCGCCCAATCTGCCGGGCTGGAACCGCGTCGCGATCTGTGAGGCGCTCACCCAACGTTATGGCGGGCGCGCCACGTTGATGAACGACGCCAACGCCTGCGCGCTGGCCGAATGGCAGAGCGGCGCCGGCCGGGGCGCGCGCAACCTGATTTTTCTCACCATGGGCACCGGCATGGGTGCCGGCCTCATCCTCGACGGCCGGCTCTACGCCGGCACCACCGGCGACGCCGGCGAGGTCGGCCACGTGCGTCTCGCCCCCGACGGTCCGGTCGGTTTTCACAAAGCGGGCTCCTTCGAGGGCTTCTGCTCCGGCGGCGGCATCGCCCAACTCGCCCGCCGCCGTCTCGCGACGTACCCCGGGGATTCCGTGCTCCAACAGCTTCCGCTCGCCCACCTCACCGCCGCCGACGTAGGCCGCGCCGCGGCCGCCGGCGATGATTTCGCCCTGAAACTGTGGTCGGAAGTCGGCACCAAACTCGGCGAGGCCCTCGCGCTGCTCGTCGACGTGCTCAACCCCGACCGCATCGTGATCGGCAGCATTTACGCCCGCTGCGAACGCTGGATCGCCCCGGCCATGCGCGCCGCCCTCGCCCGCGAGGCCCTGCGCCCCAGTGTCGCCGCGTGCACCATCGTGCCGGCGGCCCTCGGCGACGAGGTCGGCAGCCACGCCGCCGTCGCCATCGCACGCTACCACCTTACCACCCCGCCTTCATGAACACGACCCGCCGCACCTTCCTCCAGACCTCCGCCCTGCTCGCCGCCTCCCTTCCCTTCGCCCGCCCCGTCGGTGCCCAAACGCCCGCGCCGGCCGCCGGCGGCGGACGCCCCCGCGGGCTGTTCTTCGACCCCTCCGACCTGCCCCGCATCCGCGCCAATCTCGAACAGCCGCGGTTCGCCGAGATCCGCCGGCAAGTCTACGACCTCGACCACACGGCCGCACGCCGCTTCCTGCGCGACGAACTGCGCCTCAACGACCACGTCACCGACTTCGCCCGGGCGCGCAGCCTGCTCGAGCACGCCGCCCTCGCCCATGCCCTGCGTGGCGATGCCGAGAGCCTCGAAACCGCCCGCCTCGCCCTCGGACGGATCGTGGAGTATCCGCGTTGGGACTACTTTCTCGAGGGCGGACGCCAGGTGATCGGTCTGCAGCGCGCCCCAGAGGGCACCATCGCGGTGTGCTGCGCGCTCGACTGGATCGGCGACAAGCTTCCCGCCGACCTGGTGGCCCAGGCCGAGCGCGACCTCGGCACCAAGGGCGCGCCCGCGTGCTACACCACGCTCTATGGCATGAAGTATCCTGACCGGGTCCGCGGCTGGAGCTTCCACCCGGAGCAGAGCATTCCGATGACGATCGATTTCCGCCGCTGGCCGATCATCCTCAATGCGACCAATCTGAAGATCATCCCCACCGCGGCGCTCGGCATCGTCGCGGTCTGGCTGATGGACCGGCATCCCGAGGCCCGGAAGTGGCTGGAGATGTCGCGCCAGAGCGCGCAGGCCTTCTCCATCATGTATGGCTCGGATGGCTCGTACGACGAGGGCGTGGGCTACTGGGGCTATACCACCATGCACCTCGCGATGCTCGCCGAGGTGCTGCACCGGCGTCTCGGGATCGACGACCGCAAGCTGATTGATTACTCCGGCTCCGTGCGCTTCGCCCTGCACATGGCGTCGCCCACCGCCGGCGACCTCGTGGTCGATCCCAACGAAAAGGCGGCCTACAACGCCGTGCCCAAGGGCTCCCTCGAACCGAAGCACGACCTCGTCAACTTCGGCGATGGTGGCACTGCCATCGACGTCTCCGTGGCCGCCTGGGTCGCGCGCGTTGCCCAGGATCCGCTCGCCCAACACATCGCGCGCGAGACCGGCGTCCTCAAACACTACCACGCCGCATTCTGGTATCAGCCCGAGTTGCCGGCCACCCCTCCGACTGCGGCGCTGCATGACGTGCGACTGAGCAACGACTGGGTCATCTCGCGCACGGGCTGGGCCGCGCAGGATACGGTCGTCGCCTTCCGCAGCGGCGGACCCGCCAATCACGAGCACGCCGACCGCAACAGCGTGCTGTTCAAGGCGCACGGCGAGCGCCTCTTCCACGATCCGTTCAAGGCAGCCTACGTGCCCGAACACCCGAAGTGGGTGCTCCGCCTCACCGAGGGCCACACCGCCGTCCTGATCGGCGGGAAAGGCCACCAGTACCACGACGGCAGCGAGGGCACGAACAGCTCGTGGGCCTCCGCCCGCGTCACCGCCTATCAGACGGGCCCGGGCTGGATGACCGTGACGAGCGACGCGACCGAGGCCTACCAACTGGTCAACGAGAACGTCGTCCGCGTCGAACGTACGCTCGTCTTCGTCAAGCCGGACGTCCTGCTCCTGCTCGACCGCGTCGTCCTGCGCAACCCCGAGGCGGTGCAGACCCGGTATCAGGTCTTCAACGACGACCGGCGCGGCAACGCCACGGTGAACGGTACGACGTTCCGCATCGAACGCCCCCGGGCCACGCTGCAAGCCTCCACGCTGGGTTCTGGACCGGTCACGGCGCGCACCGGGCGTTTGCCGACCCCGGACACCGACGGCATCTTTCCGTTTGCCGAGGTCGAGTCCGCCGCCGCCGCCGAGCACACGTTGCTCACCGCCTGCACCGCCGCGCCATCCGGCACCGATCACGGCACCCTCGCGGTGCGCCGCGAGGGCGACCGCTGGTCCGTCACGGGCCGCCACCGCGGAAAGACCATCAACGTGACGCTCACCGTTCCGACCACAAGCCTGCCGACCGTCACCGTCGCCTGAAACAAGGAGCGGCGGCACTCATGCCGCCGGGTTTGAATGCGGGGCGGTCACGCGAACCTGTCCGGCAACTGAACCGGCGGCAAGAGTGCCGCCGCTCCCTCAATCCTCTACTCATTACTCCCTACCCGCTACTCGCTACTTCTCGGATCCATGCCCGCCTTCAACACCGTCAACGCCGTCGACTACGGTCTGATCGCGCTCTACTTCGCGATCGTGGTTTGCGTGGGCTTTTACGCGGCGCGCAAGAATCGCGGTACGGACGACTACTTCAAGGCCGGGGGCCAAGTCCCATGGGTCCTTGCGGGCATGTCGAACTGGGTGTCCGGGTTTTCGGCGTTCATGTTCGTCGCCGCCGCGGGCTACACGTACCGCATCGGCATCGGTGCGATCGTGGTCTTCACCACCGCCACGTGGTGTTACCTCGTCGGCTACTTCGTCTTTGCGCCGCTCTGGCGCCGCGCCCGGCTCGACTCGCCGCTGCAGTTTCTCACTCGGCGCTACTCGCCGTCGACGACCTACTTCTACTCGGTCACGGCGATCATTCCGCAGATCGTCGGCATCGGCCAGGGGCTCTACATTCTGTGCATCTTCGTGTCGACCGCGCTGGGTTTCGGCGGGCAGACCTTTGACGTGTTCGGCGTGCCGATGAGCGGACTCAACCTGTCCATCCTGTGCGTCGGCACCGTGATGGTGATCTACACGGTGGTGGGCGGCCTCTGGGCCGCCGTGCTCTCCGATGCCGTGCAGTCGATCATCATCGTGGTGATGACCGTGATCATCTTTCCCGTCTCCTACCTCTACCTCGGCGAAGGTGCGGGACTCTTCGCCGGATTCTCCCGCATGCTCGCCGAGGTGCCGGACGGTTATCTGACCTCCTTGTCCGGCACGTCGGGCAACGGCTGGTTCCTTTTCGCCTACCTGCTGAACTGCATGTTGGGTTACAACGTGGCCTGGCATCTCGCCCAGCGCTACTACTCGGTCCCGGACGAACGCGGGGCGCGCAAGATGGCCCTGCTCTGCGCCGGTCTCTCCTTTTTCGGGCCGCTCCTGTGGATTCTGCCGGTCATGGCCGCGCGGGTGATCTTCCCCGACATGGCTGGGCTCTGGCCAACCTTGAAGGAACCGTCGGAGGCCTCCTACGTGTCGCTCGCCCTGCTGCTGCTGCCGCACGGGCTGATCGGGTTCGTGGTCTCCGCCGTGCTGTCCGCCACGCTCGGCCAGGCCAACGACGCCTTCAACTGGCTCGCCGCCACCCTGACCCGCGACGTCTACGTTCCGCTGCGCCGCCGCGTGACCGGCTCCGTGCCGTCCGAGCGCCAGCAGCTTCGCGTGGCCCGGCTGACCATGTTCGTCGTCGGCGCCCTCGGCATCGTCGTGGCGTTCGAGATCCCGCGCTTCGGCGGCGCGTTCGAGTTCGCGCTCCAGTACTACTCGCTGCTCGCGGCCTTCATGATGCCGGTCGCGCTGGGCATGCTTTACCGGAAGACCCCGTGGTGGTCCGGCATGGCGGCCTGCTCCGCGGCGCTGGTCGTAACCGTCACCCTGATGCTGCTGAAGGTGTGGCCGGAGAATCCGATGCCGCGCAACGTGCTCGCGGCCGTGGGCACCTCGACGTTCGTGTTCTTCCTCTCCGCCCGCTGGTACCGAGCCGATGATCCGCGTCACGCCGAACTGCAGCGCCTCGACGCAGATCTGCGCACGCCCGTGCCGGATGCCCCGGCAGCGAATCTCACCGGCTTGGCCGTTTACGGCGTGATCGGTACCATCGCCCTCATTCTCGGAGCCGTGCTGATCGTCTGCACCGCCTTGCCCGGCAGTGCGGTGGCACCCGCCACACACAACCTGATCGCCGGCCTGCTGCTCGCCGCCATCGGTCTCGGCCTCCGCCGCCTCGCGAACCGGGCCCGCGTCTGACCCGGGCCAAATCCTTCTCGTAATCATCCTCGTTCTCCGTGCGCCTTTCCGCCCATCTCTACCGTCAGCATGATGCCGACCCGGCCCGGGAGGTTCCGGCCGAGGGGTTTGGCGGCTGGTTTCGGCGAGAGATCGAACTGGCCCCTGCCCACACCGCGCTCGTGGTGATGCACGCGTGGGACGCCCAGACGGCCGGTGTTCACCCGGGCTGGGACCGCTGCGTCGAATACCGCCCGCGCGCCCGGCGCATCCTCACGGAGGTCTTTCCCCGCCTGCTTGCCGCGGTGCGCCGTTCGCCGCTGCCGGTTTTCCATGTGGTCGGCGGACGGGACTACTATCGCCACCTGCCAGGTTACCAGCGCGCCCGCCGCCTCGCCGGCGCCGACGTCGCGCCGGCACAGGTTGCGCCCGACGCGGTCTACCAGCGGCTGCAGGCCCTCCGCCGCGATCAGATTCATCCCGGTGCGCACAACCAGGCCGACGTCGACGCCGGGTTTGCGCGCCTCGATTTCGCCGCGGAAGCCCGGCCGGTAGGCGACGAGGGCATTGCCGAAAATTCGGCCCAGCTCGCTGCGCTTTGCCGCGCCCACGAGATCAACCACCTCGTCTACGTCGGCTTTGCCCTCAACTGGTGCCTCCTGATGTCGCCGGGCGGCATGGCCGACATGGCGCGCCACGGCTGCCTGTGCTCGACCCTCATTGAGGCCGTGACGGCGGTTGAAAACGCGGAGACGGCGCGCGGCGAGCGCGAGAAGGCACAGGCGCTCTGGCGCGTTGCGGTCGCCTTCGGCTTCGTGTTCTCGCTCGACGATTTTCTCGCCGCGCTGCCTGCGTCCTCTGGCCCCCTTTCGTCATGACCTCACCTGCCCTTGCCCTGCATGGCGGCCCCAAGGCCGTTACCACCGCGCGCCCCGAACACCATCGCTGGGGAACGGAGGAACTCGCCCGGTTGACCGCCATGGTCGATCAGCCGTCGTTGTTCTATTGGAAGGGCCCCCAGTGCACCGCCCTGACCGACGCGTTTCGGCGCGAGTATCCGCTTCGCCATGTCATGCCGTGCTCGTCCGGCAGCGCATCGCTGCACATCGCCGTCGCCGCCCTGCGCCTGCCGCCTGGATCCGAGGTCATCACGTCACCGATCACCGACATGGGCTCGGTGATCGGCATCCTGTACCAGCAGCTCGTTCCGGTCTTCGCGGACATCCATCCGCACACTTACAACCTCGATCCGGAAGCGGTGCGGCGGTGCATCACGCCGAAGACGCGTGCCCTCATGGTCGTCCATCTGGCGGGCAACCCGAGCAACATGGAGGCGCTCCTGGCCGTCGCGCGTGAACACGGCCTCGCCGTGATCGAGGACTGCGCCCAGTCGTGGGGTGCGCGGCACCGCGGCACGCCGGTCGGCCTCTTCGGCGACCTCGCCTGCTACTCCTTCAACGAGTTCAAGCACGTGAGCTGCGGCGACGGCGGCATCGTGGCCACCAACCGCGACGACCTGGGCACCGGACTCTCGAAGTGGGGCGACAAGCATTACGACCGCGTCACCGGCGGCCGTGACCCGCAGACCCTATCGCCCAACTACCGCATGTCCGAGCCGCAGGCCGCGGTGGCGGCCGCCCAGCTCGACAAACTGCCCGGGATCATCGCTGCCCACATCCGCCTCGGCACTGCCCTGCTCGGCCGCCTGCGCGACCTCGCACCGCCGGGAATCCTTTTGCCCGAAATCGACCCGCGCGACACCCACAGCTTCTGGTTCTGCCTGCTCCGCCTCGCCCCCGGGGCATTCCGTTGCTCGCGCGAGGAGTTTGTCGCCGCGCTGGTCGCCGAAGGCGCCACCGCCTACTCCGGCTATATCCCGAAACCGGTCTACCGTTATCCGTTGTTTCAGAATCACGATTTCTTTGCCGGACACTGGCCGCTGCGGGACGCCGGACTGACGACGATGGACTACCGCACCGTGCGCTGCCCGGTGGCCGAGGCCATGCTGGCCGACAGTGTCTCGCTTCCTCTCACGCCAGCCATGCCCGAGGCGATGGCGGTCGAGACGGCCCACGCGATCGACAAGGTCGCCCGTCACTTCGCCGTTTGAGAGCGATGATGACGCCGGCACACGCCATGAACCCCAGCTCCGAGGCTCGCGCGTCCTTCGTGAGGTCTTCGCTCCGTCGGCAGGCCTGCCGCGGCGCTTGGTTGTTCCTTGCGGTCAGCTTGGCCGCTGCCTCCGCCGGGGCCCAGCCGTTGGTCGACACCCACGCGTCGCTGGGCTTGCCGGCGCTGGACGCCGCGCGGCTCAGCGTGGCCGACCTCAATGGAGACCAGCGCGACGATCTGATCGTGCGCCTGAACGGCACGGCCCCGGCCGTCCCGCTCGTCTTTGTTCGCGACGCCGCTCGTGGCGGCTTTCGCGCGGTCGACGCAACCGGACTCCCCCGCCTCGCCCCGCGCGACGTGCTGACCTTCGCCGATCTCGACAACGACGGGCACACCGACGCCATCGTCGCCCGCCATCTTGATTACCTGCAGGACACCTTTGTCGCGCCGGTCGAAGCCCCGGTGCGGACGGCGTGGCTGCCCGGTCGCGGCGACGGCACCTTCGGCGCAGCGATCGAGCTGACCGAGGCACCGCCCGCGACCACGATGGCGATTGCCGTCGGTGACGTGAATCGCGACGGCCGGCCGGATCTCTGGCTGGGCAACGGATACGAGAAGTACTTCAGTGGCTACGAGGCGTTCGCCAACGACCTCCTGCTCCAGTATCCAGACGGCAACGACCAACCCGCTTTCGTCCGCTGGACCGTCCCGGGCGAGTCCTCGCCCGCCGACCCGCAGACCGACGTCGGCGGACGGCCCACCTACGGTGCCATGATCGCCCAGCTGGACGACGGCCCACTGCCGCAGCTGTTGGAGTTGAACTATGGACGCCGCTGGAACCGCCTCTACCTGCTCACGCCGCCCCGGCCTCTGCTCGACCTCACCGGACGACCCGGGGTCGACCCGGCGCCCCATCGTCCCGGCGGTCCCGCCATCTATCGGCGGGAGGAAACCCGTCGCTCGCTGCACGGGGTGGACATCGCCGCCGGCGTGGGATTCGACGGCGACGCCATCCGTCACGGCCGGCATCCCGACCTGAGCGCCCACCGCAATCACGTGGATCCTCGGTACAGCCGGCCCGACGAGCTGCCCTTTCGGGCCAACGGCAACGACTTCGACGCCGCGGTCGGCGACATCGACAACGACGGCGACTTCGACGTGTTCGTCAGCACGATCATCCACGCGTGGGCCGGCGACTCCTCCGACCGGTCCCGGTTTCTCGTCAACCGGCTCCGCGAAACTGGACACCTGCACTTCGATTCGCCGTCGGCGCTGTCGGTCGACCGGATCCCCGAGGTCCTCACGGACGAGAATCGCGATTACAACCAAGGCGACATCTTCGCGGAGCTCGGTGACCTCGATCTCGATGGACGGCTCGATCTCGTGCTGTGTTCGTCCGACTACAACGACCCGCCACCCCACGACGAACGCCTGCGCATTTTCCTCCAGCAGCCGGACGGGACGTTCCGCGATCGGACCGCCGCGCTCGGCCTCGATCATCTTGGCGCCGGGCAGCCGGCGTGGATCGATGTGAACGGTGACGCGGCGCTCGATCTCGTGGTCGGCCAGACCTTCAATCGCCTGAACGCCGAGCGCCGTCGCGAAGCTGGGCAGGCGAATGGGACCCTGAGCGCCGGCGCCCCGACCGCCGACCAGGCGCGTCCGGTGCTCCGCGTTTACCAAAGCACACCGCCGCCCGGACGGTACGGCCTCATTCTCCGCCTGAGCGGTGACCCAACCCGTGGGATGAGTCGCGATGCGTTTGGCGCGCTCGTCCGCCTGCAAGCCGACCTCGACGGCGACCCCGCCACCCCACCGGTTACCTTGCACCGGCAACTGATGGGTCCGGGCGGACACGCCGGGAAACGGTCCGCCTCGTTCGTCCATTTCGGACTCGGCGCCGCTGCTGCGGCCACGGACGTCGTCATCACGTGGCCGGACGCAGCCCGGACCGAGACGAGGATTCCGCTCCTGCCCGCTGGCACCTACGAGATCGACCTTCGCGCCGGCACCGAGCCACTCCCGCTTCGGTAACGTCCTTTCGAGTCGGACTCTCCGGTATTGCTCGGGGCGCGACATGGCGCAGAGGGAGGAAAATCCACGCCCTCAGCAAAATCATCTTGCGCCTGAGTCTCATTAACGTCGATACTGGGTCTCAAGTTCGCTATGATGACGAGTTCGTCCCAAGCCCCCTTTCCTGGCCTCACCGCCGTCACGGTGGTCTCGCTCCTGTCGCTGGCTTCACCGCTGCTCGCCCAACGCGCGGATGACGTGGTCGAGTTGGAGCGCTTTGAGGTGGGAGCCTTCCGCCGCGAGTATGTGGCACCTGCCACGTCCACCGGCCTTGGGCTCGACGCCGACGTTTTCGACACACCGCTCACGCTGGTGTCCATCCCGATGGACATCCTCACCGACCAACAGGTGAACAACGTCGAAGATGCGCTACGCAACGTGGCCGGCGTCTCCAAGTTCAAGCAAGGCAATGGCGGCGAGGAGAAGTTCTCCATCCGCGGCTTCGACGCCTCCCAGTCGCTCTACAAGGACGGGGCGCGCATCAACAATGCCTTCAACGCCACCAACATCGCCACCACGGAAACGGCCAATATCGAGCGTTACGATGTCCTGAAGGGCCCGGCTGCAATCCTCTACGGCCAGGGCGAACCGGGCGGGGTGATCAACTACATCACCAAGAAGCCGCGCTTTGACCGCAGCCTGCGCAGCGCGGAATTCATTTTCGGCAACGACGCCTATCGCCGCGCGGAACTCGATCTCACCGCCCCGCTCGGTGGGCAGGACGGCCGGCCACATGCTCCCGCCTTCGCCTATCGGCTCGTCGCCTCGTACGAGGACAGCGGCAGCCACCGCGACTTCACCTCGCGGGATCGGCGGCTCGTGGCGCCGTCCGTCTCCGCCCGCCTTGGCACCCGCACCACCGTGACCCTGCAGTACGAGTACATTACCGACACCTACACGCAGGACCGCGGGCAGGTGCTCGAGGGCGACGACGTATCCGGTTTTCGTTACAGCGATCGGCTCTCCGGCGAACAATTCTTCGGCGTTCCTGGCTGGAACGACCAAACCACCAGCGATTTTCGCCGCACCGGCCTGCTGTTGGACCACCGCTTCTCCGCGCTTTCCTCGCTTTCGATCCAGGCCTCGTCCACCCGCGTCGACAAGATCCTCTACGACTCGTCGCCCCGCAACAGCCTGCCCAACGCCGGGGTCGTCTCTGCCGCCGGCGATGTCGTGATCCGCCCGTCCGCTCAGGGCGGCGACGGCGAGTCCGACACGGTGACCGCCCACTACCGCCACACCTGGTCGGCAGGCCGCCTCGGCGGTGAGTCCCTCCGCCATCAGGCCCTCGTCGGCGTCGACTGGGAACGCATCTACAACGACGGCTACTCGGCTGCGGTGGTGAACGCCGCCGGGACTCCAGTCACATCGATCATCTACAATGTCATCGACCGCACCTACACCGGCCTGCCCGCCGACGGCCTGCGTCTCGGCGCCCGCACGCCGGGCGTGCGCACCGACACCCGCCAGACCGGCCTGGTCGTCCAGGACCTCGTGTCGCTCGGTGACACCTGGCACCTGCTCGCCGGGGTGCGTTACACGGAGTTTGACGATCGCGACGCCGGCGTGACCAACGACGACTGGTCGCCACGCACCGGCCTGGTCTATCGTCCGCGGCGCGACCTGTCGTTCTATGCTTCGTGGGCGCGCGGCTTCACGCCGACGACGGCCACCGGGCGTAATCCTGCCACGGATACCGGCATCGGCGGACCCCTGCTTGACCCGGAGACGACCGAGCAACGGGAGATCGGCGTGCGCTGGTCCACCGCCGGGGACGGCTTCTCGGTCAATCTCGCCGCCTTCGACGTGCGCAAGAAGGGCATCGTCGTCACCGATCCCGCTTCGCTTGTCCGCCCGCCATCGGAGCAATGGTCGGCCAATCTCGGCGAGACCCGCACGCGCGGGTTCGACGTGCAGGCGGTCGGTCGCTTGACTCCCTCGCTGCGCCTCATCGCCGGATATGCCTACCTCGACAACGAGCTGACCGCCGTCGATCCCGCCTTCGCCAGCCAACGGGGCAACACGCTGCCCGGCATCCCGCTTCACTCCGGCAACGTCTGGGGCGTCTACGAGTTTCGCGGCGGCCCCCTGGCCGGACTCGGACTCGGCTTAGGCGCGTTTGCCCAATCCCGTATCTACGCTTCCACCGAGAACCGGGCCCGCTACGACGGTTGGGTGCAGTTCGACGCCCTCGCCTATTACAAGCGGGACCAATGGAAGCTGCAGCTCAACGTGAAGAACCTGACTGACGAGCAGTTCAACCTCGCGCAGGCGGGGACCACGGCGGACAACTTTGCCGCCATCCGGGTCGGCACCAGCACGCCGCTCACCGCCACGGTTTCCCTCGCGCTCGAATTCTGAGCCGCATTCGCGAGCGCGCCGCATGAAGCCCCCGGGCCCGGAACAGCGCATCCGCCGCTGGCAAACCTACCTCGCGGTCTGGGGTCTGCATCGCTGGCTGGGTTTAGGCACCGGACTCTTCATTGTCGTCGCCAGCCTCACGGGCGCGTTGCTCGTGCTGCACCACGATTTGGAACGATGGCTGCACCCGGAACGCCATGTCGTCCCTGCGCCGCCGCCGGAGGCGCCGCCCGGTCCCGGGCTCGCTGACATCGTGCGCGCCGTCGCCCCGCTCGCTCCGCCGGGCTACCGTCCGTTGCGCATCGAACCGGGCCACGGTGCCACCGACGCGTACAAGCTCGTCTTCATCGGCGCAGACTCCTCGATCCGCTGGTCGGCATTTTTCGATCCGCACACCGGCCAGGTGCTCTGGCACGGCGCGGATCAACACTTGCTCACGCCGTGGCTGCTCCACCTGCACATGCACCTTCATGCGGGTACAGTCGGATACGTGGCGATGGGCGTGGCCTCGCTCGCCTTGACCCTGCTCGCTCTCACCGGCGTCTGGATCACCCGGGGACGCCTCGCTCTGCTGCTGCGGCGACCGCTGCGTCTGGGACGCGGCTGGCGGATCGCCGCGAGCGACCTGCACAAATGGACGGGGCTCGTGAGTCTTTACTTCAGCTTCATCCTCGGTGCGACCGGGCTCTGGTTTTCGATCCTGATCATTCCGGATGAACTGCGACGTCAGGCCCCCGAACCGCTCGCGCCGGCCTTCGATCTCACTCAACTTGCCCCGATCGAACCCGCGCTCGCCACGGTCCGGGCCCAGTGGCCGGGGGCGGAGCTGGCTCGCATCATCTTGCCGTGGGACGACGGGGTCGGACTGCAAGTGCGGGTACTGCATCGGGAGGCACCGGTGTGGCGCAAGCTCAGCCGGATCGACTTCGATCCGGCGACCGGCGCGATCCGCCGGATTCGCGATGCGCGCGACGCCACCTGGACCGACCAGCTTCAATCCATTCTCGGCCCCCTGCACTTCGGTTACTACGGATCGACGCTCGTCAAATGGCTCTACGTCGCTGGCGGACTCTGCCCCACTGTGCTGTGTGTCAGCGGCACGATCATCTGGTGGTGCCGTCGCCGCAGCGCCGGCCAAACGCGGACCTGAGCCCCGACTCAGCCCGCGAGAAACCTCTCCAAATTTCCGGCGGCCACGGCCTGCTTCGGCCTGGCTTGCAACGCGGCAGAGTCGAGCTTGGCGCGGGCCGCGGCGGTAATGAGGAAGGGTGTATGCGACGCAAAGGCGAGCTGGCGCGGATCGACCTTGGCGGTGAGGTGCCCGAGCGTGTCGTACCACTCCGCGAACGACAGGTCGCAGAGCAGGTGCGGGAACGCCGGTGCGAGCGCCTTCAGTTCCGGCCGCATCAGACCAGACGCAAGAACGGGCAGCTCGCGGTGCGAACGCAGGAACGCCTTCAGCTGCTCCGCAGGCACCGGCTTGAGCTCCATGGCGTGAAATTCATGCCGGGCGTCGATCAGCTGTACCTGCACGACCAGCCGCAGGCCCCGCTCCGTCAGCGCCACCGTCAATGCGGACGCCTCCGGTCCATCGAGCCGGAAGGCATGATAAGCCGGGAGCACGCGCACCGCCCGGACCCGAGGATCACGTGCACACCGGTCCAGTTCCTCTTCCCAGTTGCCCAACCCGGGATTGATCACCGGGACGGGTACGAGTCCGCGGTGACCGCGCGTGGTCCGGAGCAGGATCCGGTTGGCCGGCCCCGGTTCCGGTTGAAACACCGCATCGAGGGGCGACACGAGCGCCCGCGCAATGCCGTGGCGCGACAGATGCGTGCGCAAGGTCCGCGGCGTGAAGGCCGGAGCAAAGCTGAACGGCCAGCGCCCGATCCACGTGTTGGCGTCGAAGTACGTCAGGCGGCGTAGGGCGGTGGTCACGGGAGCTTCAGCAGGTTGCGGGCGTTCTCGTACAGGATCATCCGTTGTTCGCGGGGCGTGAGGTTCGATCCCGTGATGCGCGCGATCGCGCACGCGAAGTCACGGATCGGAACGTCCGAACCATAGAGCACCCGCTCCGCACCGAGGTGTTCGACCGCATGCTCCACGATGCCCGACTCTGGCGCCGCCCCGGAGGTGTCGACCCAGACGTTGGCGCAGGCCTTCACCGCGAGCACCCCGCGCACCCCGCAACCGGTAAGATGTGCCATGATGATGCGCACACGGGGGAAGCGCCGCGCGAGCGTGGCCACGTCCTCCGGATCGGTGTGAAAGCTGCGCTCCCGGATCTTGGTCATGCTCCAGGCGTGCTGCAGGACCACCCACCCCCGCGCTTCCGCCTCTTCCATGAGTGGCCGCATGCAGGCGTCGCGCGCATTGTTGGCAATTTCGAGCTTGAGGCCGCGAAAGCCGCGCACCGCGCATCGCGCGACCTCGTCCCGCACCGCCCGTTCACCGAGGGTGGGATTGAGGTGGCAGAAGCCGGTGACGAAGCCCGGATACTCGGCCATGAGCGCCGCCGTCTCGTCGTTGATCAGCCGGAGCTGACGGGCCGTGGGCGAACGCCCGAAGCCCAGCACATCCCCCAAGGCCACGACGTGCTCGATGCCATGCCGGCGGGCGCTCCGGAGCAGGTCCCGCGCTCCGTCCCACCCGCGCCGATCGTGGCGCAGAATGGGATGGGTGTGGACGTCGATGATACGCATGAAAATTTCGCGGCTTTGCGGCTGACAAACGTCAGATTGAACGTCGAATAACGCCACGCAAGCGACGGGTGCGCCGCCGTGAGCTCTCCCCTGAAATTTCATGATCCCCACCTTCGCCACCGACCGCGAGATCGAAGCCCTGCTCTCCACCCCCACCCCGGGCGCGATCGCCGCAGTGCAACGCCTGCCGGGCAGCTTCATGGTGCTCGGTGTGGGCGGCAAGATGGGCACAACGACCGCCGTCATGCTGCGGCGTGCCCTCGACGCCGCCGGGCGCCGCGACACGCCGGTCATTGGCGTTTCGCGCTTCAGCCGTGACGACGCTCGCCACGATCTCGAGTCCCTCGGCGTGAAGACCCTCGCTTGCGACCTCGCCGACGGTGCGGCGGTTGCGGCCCTGCCCGACGCGCCGAACGTGCTCTACCTCGCCGGACAGAAGTTCGGCACAGACGGCGCGCCTGAGCTCACGTGGATTCAAAACACGGTGGTTCCGGCCTTCGTGGCGCAACGTTTCCGCGCCTCGCGCCTGGTCGTGTTCTCCACCGGGTGTGTGTATCCGTTCGTGCCGGTGGACGGCCCGGGCGCGGACGAATCCACCCCCGTCGCCTTCCTCGGTGAATACGCGAGCTCCTGCGTAGGCCGCGAACGGGTCTTCACCCACTACGGCAAACAGGCGGGCACGCCGCAACTGATGTACCGGCTTAACTACGCGGTGGAGCTCCGCTATGGCGTGCTGGTCGACATCGCGCTCAAGGTGCTCCACGGCACGCCGGTCGACGTAACGATGGGCTGGCTCAACTGCATCTGGCAGGGCGATGCCTGCGCCCGCGCCATCCAATGCCTGGAGCACACCGCCGTGCCGCCGCGCCTGCTTAACATCACCGGACTGGAAAAACTCAGCGTGCGCGCCCTCGCCCACGACTTCGGCCGGCGTCTCGGACGCGAGGTGACGATCACCGGTGAGGAGGCTCCTACGGCCTGGCTCGCGGATGCCCGCGAGTCGGTGCGTCTCTTTGGTCCGCCGGAGACATCCCTGGAACGCATGCTGGACCTCGTCGCCGCGCATGTCAGCCAGGGCGGGAAGCTGCTGGGCAAACCCACCCATTTCGAGACCCGCTCCGGCCGGTTCTGAGGGTATTCATTTTTTACTTACACCGTCCTGTTCCGCCATGAATCTTCGCGCCCATCTGCTCGCCGGCCACGTCATTCCCGCGCTGCCCCTCGCGCTCGACGCCGGACGCCGGTTTTCGCCCCGCCATGAGCGTGCCCTCGTGCGCTACTACCTCGACGCCGGCGCCGGCGGACTCGCGGTGGGCGTGCATTCGACCCAGTTCGAGATCCGCGATCCCAAACACGCGCTCTTCCGTCCGGTGCTGGAACTGGCTGCCGAGGCGGCCGGCACGTGGCGCGGCTCGGACCCGCGCGAGGTGGTAATGATCGCCGGCATCTGCGGCCAGACCGCCCAGGCCGTCGCCGAGGCCGAACTTGCCCGCTCGCTGGGCTACCACGCCGGACTCGTCAGCATGGCGGCCCTCAAGACGGAGCCGGAGGAAGCGATCCTCTCGCACCTGGCCACCGTGGCGCGCGTGATTCCCGTGGTTGGCTTTTACCTCCAGCCGGCCGTGGGCGGGCGTGTCTTCAGCTACGCGTTCTGGCGGCGTTTCGCGGAGATTCCAGAGGTGGTCGCAATCAAGATCGCACCGTTCAACCGCTACCAAACCCTCGATGTCGTGCGCGCCGTCGCATCCGCCGGACGCGACGACCTCGCGCTCTACACCGGCAACGACGACACGATCGTGAGCGACCTGTTGACGCCGTTTCCCTACCCGGCAACGGATGGCCGGACACCCCGGCGCATCGTCGGCGGTTTGCTCGGACACTGGGGCGTCTGGACGCAGGCGGCCGTACGCCTGTTCCGCGAGATCCAGGCTCAGGTCGCCTCAGGCCGGCCGGCCTTGATCGACCCGTGGATGGCGCGCGGCGCGGCGGTGACGGACATGAACGCGGCGGTCTTCGACGCCGCCAATCGGTTTCACGGCTGCATTCCCGGCATCCTCGAGGTGTTGCGTCGTCAGGGCCTCGTACCCACCTGCCATTGCCTCAATCCCGCCGAGGTCCTGTCGCCCGGCCAGGCTGAGGAACTCGACCGGGTCACCGCCGCCTACCCCGATCTGATCGACGATGCCTTCGTGGCGGCGCACCGCGATCGGTGGTTGAGCTGAGCGCGTCGCTCTCCCCTTCTCCTGCGCATGTCTTCGTTTGTTCCGCCCCCGTCGGTCGAGGCCCTGCTCGCTGGCATGGTCGCCATCAATTCGGTCAATCCCGCGCAAGGCGGGCCGGCCGACGGACAGGCGCGCTTGGCGGCCTACCTGGAGTCGGTGGCCCAAAGCTGGGGACTCTCGACCCGCCGGCTGCCCGTAGACGACGGCATCTTCAACCTGCTCGTCACCGCCGACGCCAAGCCCGGCGCGGAGTGGGTACTATTGGAGAGCCACCTCGACACGGTGAGCGCCGAGGGCATGACCGTACCGCCGTTTGCCCTGACCGATGATCAAGGCATGCTGCGCGGCCGCGGCGCCTGCGACACGAAGGGCTCGGGCGCGGCGATGCTCTGGGCGCTGCGAACCTTCGCCCAGAACCCAGCACGTCTCCGAAACGCCGGCGTCGTGTTTGTCGTCGATGAGGAAGTCGGCATGACCGGCGCGAAGGCCTTTGCCACCGGCGTGCTGCGTGACCTGCAACCGATGCGCGGCATCGTGGTCGGCGAGCCGACCGGCCTGCGTCCGGTGGTCGGCCACAATGGGGTGCTGCGCTGGCGCTCCATCACCCGCGGACAGGCCGCCCATTCCTCGGATCCCTCGAAGGGCCGGTCAGCCATCGCGGCCATGCTCGGCGTGGTTGCCTCCCTCGAGACGCGGTTCATTCCGCTGGCCACCGCCACCCATCCCCTGACGGGTCACGCCGCCGCGAGCATCAACGTGATCCGAGGCGGCCACGCGGTAAACATCATCCCCGATTACTGTGAGATCCGCTGCGACCGCCGCATCGTCCCAGGCGAAGACGTGGCCGCCGTGCTGGCCGAACGCGATCGCGCCCTCGCCGGCCACGCGGTCGAGCACGACGAGGTCTATGTCGCGCCGCCGCTCCCTCCCGAAACGTCGGCGGCCTTCCACGCTTGGTTGAGCCCCGCCTTGCGCAGCCAGGGGATCGACGCCACCGGGCTCGGCGCCCCCTACGCCACGGACGCCAGCCATTACGCCGCAGCCGGCGCGCCCGTGGTGGTGCTCGGCCCAGGCGACATCCTCGAAGCCCACACCCGCACCGAAGGCCTCGCCCGGCGCGACCTGCACGCGGCAGTGTCGCTCTACACCGCGATCGTCAACTTGCTGTGACCACGGGTCCGGTCGACACGTCCCGTCATTCCACGCGGAGACCCGGCGTCCGCTCTGCCCGCTCCGCCTCCGCTTCCGCGAGCCGGTAGTGGATCTGATAGTAGTAGGCTTCGCGGTCGTTCTGCCCCTGCAGCAGGGTTTGGAATTTGAACTGCAGTTCCGCAGAACGTTCATCGCGCTGCCGCAGCTGGCGGATCGATTCGAGACCGGGATCGGCAAGCATGATCTGCTGGGCGGCCCGACGGTCGCGGCGCCGCAGATCGCCGATGGCCGCCTCTTCCATCAAGGGTGAAGCCGCCTGCGTGAATCCTTCCACGCCCCCCTGCTCGGAGAACAACAGGTGCCATGCGTTCTCGGTGACGCGACGGATCTCCGTCCCCCAGCGGAGATTGAGCCCCGGGATCGAGCCTTCGAGGTCCGGTTCAAATCCCTCCATCCCGCGGGGCACATCCACTCCAGACACCACCGGCAGCCAGCGGCTCCGTTGCACAAACTTCTGGTGCACGTTCCGGCTCGTGAGATAGCGCAGAAAATCCAACGCCTGCTCCGGATGCGCCGAGTCACGGGTCAGGCCGAACGGTCCCGTAACCGCTCGACCGCTCACTTCGGCCGGGCGTCCCCAGGTGAACGCACCGTACTTCGGATGATCGGGCCCGGGCTGCGGCAACCGGAAGACGCCGAGGGGAAACCGGGCCTGGGCCATCAATCCCGTCGTCTCCCAACTGCCCGCGGCCAGCATGAGGGCCTTGCCCTGGGTGAACGCGAACACGGCATCCTCGCGTCGCAGCTGGAGAAACCCGGGCTGCATGTAGCGGCCGACATCGCGCATGAGCCCCAGCCCGGCCTGAATCGCGTCCGATTCCAGCGACCAGCCTCCGGCCAGCATGGCGAGGTAGAAGGAATCGGGCGAGGGATACAGACCCTGGCCACGGCTGTACTCCTGCACCAACTTCTGACTCAGCCCTTCAAACAGCTCGTCGAGCACATAGGGGGCGTTGTCCCTCGATCCGGAGATCGGCACGAGCACTTGTCCAGTCTGCAAGGCATGCGCGCGGGTCCGCTCGCACAGCTCGATGAAGGCATCGAAGGTCTGCGGCGGCTCGTCGCGTCCTGTGATCTCCCGCAGCAGGTCGCGATTGTAGAACATGCGGACGGTGGCGAAGAAGGTCGGGATCCCGTAGTAGTCGCCGAGTTTGTCGTCGAACCCCACCTCCAGGCCGTCGATGAACGTATTGCGCCACGGCACACCGGCCAGTTCGGTCCCTGCGTTGTAGGGATTGGGCAACGACACTTCGCGCGTGATCGGCTCGAGGTAACGCGCCTTCTGCAGTGTCTCGAGGTTGTACCCTATTTCGATCAGATCCGGCGCCGTGCCGCCCACCAGCTGGGTCAGGGCCCATTGGGAAAAGACGCGCTGGGGGATGCGCATCTGCACGATGCGCACATTCGGGTGCAGAGCCTCATAGTCGCGGGCGATTTCGTCGAACGCCTCCTCCACGCCGGCCTCGAGCTGCCAGTGAGCGAGCCTCAGCACGATGCGCTCGCCATCGGCCGCCTCGACGCTCCGCGACACGCTTTGCACCAAGGCGTAGAGAAAGCAGGCGGCGACCAGTCCCGCGGCCAGCACTTGAAAGCGGCGCTCCCAGGTCATGGGCCTGCCTCCAGCGCGGCGAGCCGGGCACGAATGGTGGAGACGCGCATGTCCATGGGAAACTCCCGCACAAACTCACGATAGGCCCGCACCGCCACCTCCTTGCGGCCGACGGCGCGGCCCATTTCGCCCAGTTCGATCCACATCACCGAGCGCATCGGGCCGCGGATCACCTGACCCGTCGCCTCCATCGCGAGCAAATGCGCCAGCCGCTCGGGCTCGCGTCCGGGTTCGAGCGCCAGCGCCCGGCTCATCATGTAGTGGAAATCGCACTTCAACACGGGATCCTCGATCCCGCCGCCCCAGGTCCCGGCCTCCGCGAGGCGAGCCGCGAAACGTCCCGGCCGTTCGGTGTCGTAGAGCGCGAGCATCGCGAGCTTCAACCGGGCCAGCTGGGCAAAGTAGTGGTCCGGGCGCACTGCGATCAGCGCCTGGTAGTGGGCGCGGGCCCGCGCGAGGTCCGGACGCTCACGGTGCAACTGCTCCAGCCGGGCCAAGTGGTATCGGGCCGAGAGTCCGGCATCGTCATCCTCGCGCTCCGCCACCAAGCTACCCAACGCCTGCTCGGCTTCGGCCAGGTTGGCGGCCGTCTTCGGTTGCACGCCCAGCAGCATCACCGCCCGCCCGAGTCGGGCCTCGCGGGTGTCGATTACCCCGGTTGCAGCTCCCGGCTCCAGCAGGCGCGCGGCCCGGTTGTAGAAGAGTCGGGAACCTTCGGACCACGCTTCGGCCGCGGGATCGGCGGCAAACACCGGCGACACGCCGCCGACACCGGCCACCCACCACCCGATCAGTCGGAGTCCGGAGCGCAGGGTCACACGCATGCCCGCAGTCTGACCGCTTTTCCTCATGGGGCGACAGGAATACCGGGCCACTCGGTCGGGAAAACACCGGCCAGGGGCGTTTCATCAAACCGCACCCGCGCAATCCACGGGCCGCCCGACGTCACATGCCAGTACATCATCTGCCACGCCCCGGTCTCATCGGGGAACACCTGCGGACCGAAGAAGGTGTTCAGATTGCCGCGATAATCCTCCTCCACGTTCCAGGTGGTGGGATTCCGGCTCGCGTACACTTGGGTGAAGAGGAAACGGGTGCGTCCCTGCTGACTGACCCGGTTGTTCGTCAGCAGGTACCAGGTGTCGCCGCGCTTGAAGACCACCGGACGCGTGTAACCGAGGCTCTGGCCGCGCGACGAGGTCACGGCCACCTCGGCCGCTGCGCTCCACGACACCAGGTCGGCGCTGGTGCGGCGGTAGAGCACCGCCCGGTCGACGTGCACGCGTTCGTCCGCATGGTTGCTGTAGTAGAGCACCCAGCGTCCGTCTTCCCGCACCACGGACCCGAGCAAGGGCGAGAAGTCATGAGTGAAGACCGGCCCCCCTTCAACCCGGGTCCAGTTCACCCCGTCGGGCGAGGTTGCGGCGCAGACACCGAAAGGACCGCGGTCCGGCGCCGCGCCCGTTCCCCAATAGAGCGCGACGTAACGCCGCGCCTGCTCGTCGTAGGTCACCACCGGACAACGGATCCATGCTTCGCCGCGCGCCGGCTCGCGAACGAGCACCGGTTCCAACGGACCCCAGCGCCCGCGCAGGTCATCGGCACTCGCGTGGTACAGCAGGTTATTCATGAACCCGAAGTAGCCGTTGTCGTTCTTCGACTCCTCGGCGAAGACATGCCAGCGCCCGTCGTGACCCCGGACGACAGACGCATGCGTGAAGGCCGGTCCTTCGTTCAGCGCCGCGAACATGAAGTGAAACTTGCCCGGCGCCATCGCCGTGCTGTCGAGCCAATGGGTCCGGGCGTACAGCACGTCCACCGGCGTCGGGGTGTCGGACAGCACAAAATGATCCGCGCGGAAGAGGACGCGATGCGCCGCGTTGGCGACGAGATGGATGCGTGCCTGGCGCCCGCGCAGGTCGCGCACGTCCCAACCGCGCTCCACCAGGTCGAATTTGTTGTTGGCGTAGGATTGCCGGGCCAGCTGGAAGGTCTCGCCCTCGCGCTCGGGCCGGGGGCTGTCCTCCATCACGAGCGCGACGTACACGGACGGATGCAGCAAGCCGCCAAAGCGAAAGCGCAGGTGGTCGCGGTCGATCACAAAAGGCGGACTGATCAGCCGGCCGCGGGGCACTTCGGTCTCCCGAATGCCACGCCGTTGGCTGAGACGAATGTCCTGCGACACCATCCAGTCGCCCACCCAGCCGCGAAAGCGGTAGCGGGCGGTCGGCGCGTGCTGCGCCTGCATGTCGGTGTCCGGCCGCACGGGCTGCGCCCCGAAGGGGGCAATGCCGTCGACCGTCCAACCGTCGAACGTTCCGGCTTCGAAATCAAACAGCACGCGGTCCTCGGCACCGGAGAGGGAGTGACACAGGACCACGGCGAGCAGGCCGAGCGCAAGGCCGGGCCGGCAGAGGGAGAGCATGGGGAGGCTCATGGAGATGGGGGGTTAGGAGAGCACCGGCGAGGCCGGGGCAAGAGGGGCGGCGCGGCGGAGACTGGCGATGACGCGGGCAAAGTTCGCCGGAGCAACCTCCTGCTCCAGCATCGCGGAAGCGAGTTCAGGCTCCGCCTGCGCACACGCCGACGCAAGGTCGTCGATGGCCGCCGTGATCTCATCCGCCGCCACCGCATCGGGATGCCGGCGGGCAAACTCGATCAGGAAGTAGGCGCGCCGATGTCGGGCGAAGAGCGCCATCCAGAGGCCCAGCTGCCGAATCCCGCTTCGCCACGGGCCGGCGGCCGCAGCCGGCGCAGCGTCGAGCATGCGCGCACATTCGCTGGCGAGCGCGAGGGCCCGATGTGCTTCGCGCTCCAGTTCCTCCAGCCACGGACGCGGCATGGTGCGAAAGAGCCATTCCCGCTCGCGATGCAGCGCGTGTCCGGTCCAGACCGGCAGCCGGTCGGCATTACCGTCGACCAGGTGGGTGGCGGCGTAGTCCCACGTCGGCAGTCGGCTATGATCCGCGTACCAAAATTCATGGGGGAACAGCATGAGCTGCACCGCCTTGGTCGCGGCCTCGACGAGCCGGCGGGCGCCGGGAAACTGGCTGGCCTCCCACTCGCTCCAGATCGCCTCGGCCTCCACCCGCGGATCGGCGGCGAATCGTTGCACGGTCAGTAGTTCCAGGCGTCCCCACGGACAATGCAGGGCCGAGCGCCCGAGGAACCGCACCGCCCGGTCGAGCCGCACGAGGACGGTCTTCACGCCACACGCATAGGCGTGCCGCAGGCGCTCGAGGTTGGCCTCCACTTCGGCGTACGGATACAGGTGCTGCCCCTCATACTCGTGGCCGAAATCGAACTCGATCCACTGTTCCTTGCTGCCGGTGCGGCCGAGGAGCGGATTCACCGGATAGAACGGATGCCAGTCGTGCGGCACGCACTTGCTCATGATCACGATGTCGTCGTCGCAGGCCGCCAACGCCTCCGCCATCGCCTCGATCTCGCTGCGCCGGTAAACGAAGTCACGGATCGCGAGACGTTTCCCGTGGCGCCGGCAGATCGCCTGCAGGGCATTCGCCAGCCGCGCCGTGCGCTGCGCCGGCGTGCCGCCCCCATCGACCTGCCCGTCCTGATAGACGGGGAAATCCGTCTCGGCAAAAGTCAGCACCAGACCGTCAATCCCCGGCAGCACGGTGGTGAAGAACCGCGCGTACTTCGCCTCGAGGGCGGACCAGAGCGCGGGATCATCGAAGTCGAGCCGTCCAGCGCGCACGCACGCCGCCGGCGGCAGTCGCACCTCATGCGTCCAGCACCAGACGGACTGGCCCGCCGCCCGGTAGGCCGCCACGGTCTCCCGTGCCCGCGCCGCCCGGGCCGGATCACCGATCAGATCGTCGGCGTCGTGGCAGAGGTGATGCGACAGCTGCACCTGCCGGCAACCGAGCGGACGCGCAAGGGCCGCGACATCGCGGTGCAGGGCGGGAGCGTCGGCCAGAGGGAGCCAGCCGACGGTGAGGGCGGACGACGGAGTAGCCATGAGTCGAGGACGGGGAGGCGCACCTCACCGCGCAGGTGCAGACCGGGCCGACCGCCGACCTGAGGGCCGGCGGCGGCACACGGAGCGTGGGCCGGACTCAGAAGTCGAGGCCCACCCGGAGGAACGGCTCCACCGGATCCTTAAAGATGAAGTACGGCTCGGTGGAGTTATCCTGGAACTGGTAATACCGTTCCTGGCGCGTGAGGTTCTTCACGTTGAGCGAGACGAAGAGATGCGCGTTCCCGAGCGGACGGCGATAGGCAAGGAAGAGCTCGAGGTACGGACTGGTCGTATCCTCGGCGGCGGTCAGCGCGCCATTCACCGTGCGATACTCGCGGATCGCGCCGCTGTCGCCGCGAATGCCGCCGCCGATGGAGAAGCCCTTGAAGGCGCCCTGCTCGAAATTGTACCGCGTCCAGACCGAGTAATTGTGGAAGGCGTGATTGTTGAAACGCTGCCCCACGCGCTCGGGCCGATCCCCGCGATCCTTCTTCACGAAGGTGTCGAGGTAGGCATAGCCGAGGATGACCTGCCAGTTGGGCCGCGGCGTGAGGGTGAACTCCGCATCGATGCCCCGGCTGCGGTCTTCACCCGAGGCCACGAGTTCACCCGGGTTGGTGTTGCCGTTGATGTCGGGCACGGTCGGATCATTGAACTGCCGGTTCACGAAATCCGTGGAGAAGAGGCTCACCGTGCCGCTGAAGCGGCGGTCGGCGGTGTCGATCTTCACGCCGGCCTCGTAGTTCGTCCCTTCGAATGGCGGAAGGACCTCGCCGCGCGAATTGCGGCGATTCTGACCTTGGATCGACTTCGCGTACACCGCGTAGGCGCCGAGCCAGTCGTTGATCTGGCGCACAACGCCAATCTGGGGATTCACCCCGTCGTTCTCGGAAACGGTCAAGACGTTGTTGGCGACGCGCTCATCCTCGTAGTCGTAGTAGAACAAACCGGCAAGCGTATGCCACGCGCCCCCGTTGAAGTTGCCCTGATGCACCACGAAGGCGTTGCGCTCCGTCGTCTGGGTTTCCGGGGTGCGCGCATCGTAGACATAGTTGAGCGAGGCCGGACGGGACCGGTCCGGATTGGTGTCGCCGAGGCGGAAATAGTAGCGCTGTTCGGCGTTGCTCACGGCGTCCCGCCCGCGGCCGTTCTGCGACCAGAACTTGCTCTCGCCTTGGTTGGCGCCCACCACGACCTTGCCGTCGCTGCGCTCGCCCAGCCTGTGTTTCCAGAGCAGGTTCAGCTCGTAGTTGTAACTCCACGGATTGACCTGCTCGCTGCTGTCCCAGCGCACACCCAGGTAACGCTCGCCGACAACGAGGTTCTGGGTGGGGTTGGCGGCGAGCAACGCCGCGTTGGCCGTGACCAGCCCCGTGGAGGCGGGACCTTCGATGAGCCGGGAGCGATCCTTGCCGTTGACGACCAGCTTGAGCTGGAGGTTCTCGGTCAGGGTCTGGAGCACTTCGACGTCAAACAGCGTGTTGCGAATGTCGTCGACCGCGTCCGGCCCGCTCAGACCGAAGGCGCGCGGATAGTTGAACGGCGCCTCGATCAGGTAGACCGTCGGTTGTCCCGTCGCCGGGGCGATGCGGCCGTAGGTATCCCATCGCACGTTGGGCTGGTCGCGGAACGGCCGGTCCTGGGTGAGGTAGGTGAGATTCGCGGTGATCGTGGTGCGTTCGGTCACGCGCCACTGCGCCACGCCGTAGTAGGTGAACTCGCTCTTCTCGTAGTCGTAGAACTTCTGCTTCAACCGCTGGGAGCTGAATTCGTCCTCGGACACGTACGCGGCGGCGAAACGCAGGCCGAAGTCGGGATTGACGCGATAGTTTGCATCGAGCTCGGTGCGGAACAGGCCGCGGTCGTTTGCCACCTGGGCGACGGTGAACTGGTTGCGCGCGAGCGGACGCTTGGTCAGCACGTTGACGATGCCACCCGGCGCACTGGAACCGGAGATGACCGCACCGGGACCCTTCACGACCTCGACGCGGCCGATGGAAATGGAGTCGTCGCGCTCACTGCCCCCGAAACCGTTCACACGCGTGTTTGACTGCAGTCCACGAATGCGCGGGTTGTTCGGTCCCGTGTTCGACGCCGTCCACTGGAGGATGCTGTCGACGTCGTAGATCGCCGCATCGCGCAAAAACTCCTCCGAGAGGACGCTGAGGTTGAGCGGAAGATTCTTGATCTCCGTCGCCACGCGCGTGCCCGACAGCGCGTTGGCAGTGTAGTAGCCGTTGTCCGAACGGGCATCGATGGTGAAGGGGGACAACTCGACGACTTCCTCGGCCGGCGGGGCCGACGGAGCGGGCTGGGCGGGCAGGAGCTGGGCGACCAAGGCGGTCAGCACAGCCCCGCGGGTCAGACGGATCATGTTCATGGGGGCGGGGTGTTGAGGTTTTCGGAACCGACGGGAACAGACGGAAAGCACTGATTTCCCACACGTGTTAGATTATGTGGCCGGGTTTGTCAATCCCAACGATGACCTCAGGCCTGCGTGGCCGTGCGCAGCTCGCGCCAGAGGCTGGGGGCCGGACGATGGTCGTCGGTCACGACCCGGGGGCCCCGGTCACAGAAGGCGTGCAGGGCCTGGGTGAGCGGCAGGGCGAATCCCCGGCGCTGCGCCTCGGCGAGATAATACGGGAGCTCGCGAAACTTGATCCCAAAGTGAGCATCGGGGTTCGCCGCCACCGTCCGGGCGTACTTCACGATGACGCTGGCTTCATCGGGCGACCCGGCACTGAACGCTTCGGCGACCACCTCGGGCGGCACACCGTCCCGCACCGCAACGGTCAGCGCCTCCAGCAACGCCGCCGTCTGCAGCGCACTCTTCAGCTGGTTCACGCCCTTCACGGCCTGGCCGCTGCCCGACGGGCCGCAGTACGTGAGCTTGTCCGGCCCGCCCACGGCGTGGAGAATCGGACGGACTTGCTCGAACGCGTCGCGCTCGCCGCCGGCAAACATGCGCAGGCGCCCCTTGACCACGCCCTCCCCTCCTCCACTGACCGGCACGTCGAGCAACACAGCGCCGCGGGCGGCAAACAACGCGGCCAGACGGCGGATCTCCTCCGGGATTACCGTGCCGAAATCGATGAAGATCTGCCCCGGACGGCTGGCGGGCAGCAGGTGCGCCTCCGCCACACTGGCAAAGGCCTCGCTCGTCGGCAGACTGGTGCACACCACGGCACAGCCGGCCAGCACCGCCGCGGCATCGGCAGCCGACCGTCCACCGGCGTCCACCAGCGCCTGCGCCCGCTCTGCCGCAGGGTCGAAACCGAGGACACCGAATCCCGCGCGCAGCAGGCTGCGCGTCATGGGACCGCCCATGGCACCAAGGCCGAGGAAGCCAACGGTCAGCGGAGGAACAAAGGAAGCAGCGGGCGGGGTTTGCATGGTCAAAGCGGGAGTGGCGGGGAACGGAGGGCTGAGGCGGGCGCGATCCCCTCGTGGACGAGGGCCAGATGGTCCACCGATTGCCGCAGCAGTGTCACCACTTCCTCCGGCGTTGCGGCCGCATCCGGAAACTCAAGACCGAAGCCGCCGGTGTAGCCCGAACGGGCGAAGTCACGGAAGAGCGCGCCAAAATCGATCTGACCGGCACCTAAGGGATAGCGCCCCTTGCCGGCCGCCTGGTCCTTCAGGTGCACGTGGTCCACGTGGCGGCCCACGCAGGCCCAGGCGTCCGCCAGCGTCCATCCCGCCCGCAGGTGATGCCCCACATCGAAAATCAGTTTCATCGCCGGATGGGCGCAGGCCTCAACCAGCGCGAGGGCCTCCGCGGCATGATGGATCAATCCGCCCCGATGCGGCGCCTCGAAGGTCAGGACCAGTCCCTGGTCCTGCGCGCGTTGCGCGAGGACGCGGAAACGCGGTGCAACCCGTGCCAGCTCCCCCGCCAGGGGACGCGCGTTGCGATCGACCGCCACGCCGGGAGCGAAGGTCACCCCGTGCGCCCCCACCCGGGCGGCAGCGGCCAGACAGTGCCGCGCCCTCCGCTCCACCTCCGCGACGTCGGCCAACGGATCATTGAAGGCGCCCACGACCACATTGAGCGTATGCACGCGTAGTCCGGATTGCGCCACGACCGCGGCCCATGACTCCAGCGCGTCGGTCGTACCCGCTGGATCGAAGTGCTCGCAGTAGCCCGGCATGCCGCCCACATCCACCGCACCCACGCCCGCCGCAGCGACCGCCGCCAATGCCTCCGCCAGGCCCAAGTGCCGAAAGCAGAGGGTGGACACCGTCAGGCGCGACCGCCACGGTAGGGGGGAAGTCATGGCGTCCGCACCCCCAGGCGGTCGTGACGGATCGGTTTTTTCCCTCGACACACGGTCACCAACACGTGTTTGATTCGGTCGACTTGTCAATGGCCAAATCCCGTTCATCCCCGGTCAACTCCACCGCCGCGCTCGCCCGCCACCTGGGACTCTCCCGCTGGACCGTCTCGCGCGCGATCAATGGACACCCGGAGGTCACACCGGAGACATCGGAGCGGGTGAAGGCGGCGATGGTCGAGCTCGGCTTCGTGCCGAATCCATTCGGCCGCGCGCTGCGCGGGGCACGGACGCGCACCGTGGGCGTCAGTTTCCGCGAGTTGGAGACCCCCATCTTGGTGCGCAAGGCCGCCGTCATCCAGAAGCTGCTGCGGGCGCGGGGCTTTCGCCCGCTGTTTGAGATCATCGACGAGGGTGCCAACTCCGGACTCGAGGTCGTGCGGCATTTTCACTCCATGCAGGTGGAGGGCGTGATCATGGTCGACGCCAACGTCGGTGCCGCGGGCAAACCGTGGCAGGACTATCTCGCGGCCCAGCGAATCCCGACCGTGCTGCTCGAGCCCCGGGGTGCGGTGGAGCACAACGCCATTCTGGTCGAACGCCGCGCCGCCCTCGCCCAGGTGACCGATTTTCTCTTCGGGCTCGGACACCGCCACTTCGCGCTGCTCGGCATCGACCGCAGTTTTCCCTTTGGCGTACCGCGTTGCGACGGTGTGGCCGACGCCCTTGCCGCCCACGGCGCCCGATTCGAGGACTGTGTTGAAACGATCATGCAGTCGAATCGACGTTTCGACTCCTTCGACTATGGCCGCGAGCTCGCCGAGTTCCTGCTCGGCCGCCCCACCCTGCCGACCGCGTTGATCGCGCTCAACGATGAGATCGCGGCCGGCGCCTTGTGGCACCTGCAACGGGCGGGGTTGGTGGTCCCGCGGGACGTCTCCTTGGTGGGCTTCGACAACATGCCCATCGCCAACCACACCTCGCCGCGGCTCACCACCGTCGACCAGCAGGTCAACGAGCTGGTTGCCGCGGCCACCGGCATGCTGTTCGATCTGCTCGGCGCCAAACCCGGCACGCTCCTGCCCACCCGGCACGTCCAGGCCCAGCTCGTGCGCCGGGACTCCGTGGCCTCACCGCCGCGCAGCGTGCCCGGTTTCAAGATCCGTCCCCATGGCCTCACCTGATGCGGCCGAGCTGTTCGCGTGTCTGCACCGTCATGTCGAAACGGTACGCCGCGCCACCCGTCGTGACGGCCCGGTCCCGGGGCTTCTGCCCGACGCGCTGGATGTCGTATCGCTGACTCCGCCGGAGTGGGCGCATCCGGACGACGGCCGCACGCTGATCCTCTCCAACTTCGCGAACCAGCAGGACCTCCTCCGCCTGCTCGACGGCCTCAGCGCCGCCACTGGCGCAGCCGAACCTGCGGCTTTTTCCCGGGAGCTCATCCTCGCCAACGTCGAGCATGCGTCCGACGACTCGGGCCTGCTTCACTGGGGCGGACATCGCGCGATCGACCTCGTTTCGGGAAGTCCCTTCGGCATGGAGGACTTCCACGAGCTCAAGGCCCATTATCCATACTACGAAGCGCTGCATGCCCTCCGTCCGGCGGCCACCCGGGGCTTCATCACAGCGTTCTGGCAACGCCACGTGCTGGACTGGGATCAGCTCGATCTCAACCGGCACGGTTCCTTCGGCGCGCCGCCGGCGTCGCTCGCCCCCTGGCCGCAACCGCGCCGCCTTGCGCCGGTGTTCTTCGTCGGCCGCGGACTTTCGTTCATCAACACCGGCAGCGATCTGTTTTACGCCGCGGCCCTGCTTGCCCAGTTCACCGGCGATGAGCGACCCCGCCTGTGGGCGCACGCGCTGGCCCGGCGCTACGCCGAGGAAACACGCCATCCGGAAACCGGACTTGGCGGCTATCAGTTCAGTCGCATCGAAGGCGACCGCGCCGAAGCCCAGCTCGGACCGGAGTTCGGCGAGCGCGCCCGGGAGTACTCCGTGCTCGATCGCACCCGCGCGACCCGCAAGTTCGCTTGTGTCGCGCTCTGCCAGCTCGAACTGGCCGAGCGTCTGGGCGCAGCAGGCACCTGTTATCTCGAGTGGGCGGTCGCCGACCTGAAGGCGTTTGCCCGCCACGCCTACGATCCCGCCCGGCATTGCTTTCACGCCGTGCTTCGCGACGGCACGCGGCTCTCGCCGTCCGACGTTCGTCGTCCCGGCTACTACACGCCCGAGACCTTTGCCCCCTACCCGGCGAGCTCGCTGTTTGCTTGGGCGTATGCGCGCGCGTTCCGCCTCACCGGAGATCCCGTCGTGGGCCACACCGCCGCGTCGATTGCTCGCGGGCTGGGCCTCGGCGACATCGCCGCGGGGGCGCCAGCGGTGCCGGCGCAGGGCGGCGACCCGTGGACGCTGCACGCCCTGCTCGAGTGGCATCGCATCCGCGGCGAGGCGGCCCTGCTCTCCGCGGCGCAGGCCGTCGGCGCGCAGATCCTGCGCGAACGCAGGGTGAATCACCTCTTCGTCGACCGGCCACGCCAACGCTTCGCCCGCGTTGGCGCGGCCGCGCCGCTCGCCCTGTTGCACCTCGCCACTGCCCTGGCGGGCCTGCCCCCGGAAACCGTACCCACCCAGTTGCCCGGACAGAAGTACTTCACCGCCCACGCTTGGGACCGCGGCCGCACCAGCGATTACCTCGATTGGTTCCCGCAGGAGCTACCCGCGTAAGCAACCGGCCGTACGTCGCCCGTTTTTCCAGTGGCATCGGCTGCAGGCGGCGTTAGCGTCGACATTTCTCTACCCCATGAATGCCCCCCTGCCCCGCCTTGGCCGCATCGCGGCTCTCGTGTCAGCCCTTGTCCTGCTTGCCCAGTTCGCCCCGGCGCACGCCGCCTCCGCCGACGACCGGTACGTGCCGGGTCCCGATGCGATGGTCCAGCCCGGCGTTCCCCAGGGCAAAGTCACCAAACATAGCTGGGAAAGTGCGATCTTCCCCAACACCACCCGCGACTATTGGGTGTATGTGCCCGCCCAATACGATGGCTCCAAGCCCGCCGCCGTGATGGTCTTCCAGGACGGCGAGGGCTGCGTGAACCCCACCGGCACCATCCGCGTCCCCACCGTCTTCGACAACCTCATCCACCGCGGCGAGATGCCCGTCACGATCGGCATCTTCATCAACCCAGGAGGCCTGAAGGACGGCGCCAATGAGAACGCCCGCCGTCGCGGCAACCGCTCGTTCGAGTACGACACGCTTTCCGACCGCTACGCCCGCTTCCTGCTCGAGGAGATCCTGCCCGAGGTCGGCAAGACCTACCGCCTGACCGACGACCCCGAGGGGCGCGCCATCCAGGGCAACTCCTCCGGCGGCATTTGCGCCTTCACCGTCGCCTGGGAACGTCCCGACGCCTTCCGCAAGGTCGTCAGCTACATCGGCAGCTTCACGAGCATCGCCTATCGTCCCGCCACCGCCGACCGCCCGATGCAACCCGGCGGCGACCTCTACCCGACCTTGATCCGCAAGAATCCGATCAAACCGCTGCGCATCTTCCTGCAGGATGGGTCCAACGACCTCGATAACGCCCACGGCAACTGGTTCCTCGCCAACCTCCAGATGCTTTCGGCGCTCCAGTGGGCCAATCGCAATGCGGACGAAAAGAACACACCGGGCCCGCGCTACGACGTGAAGCACGAATGGGGCGAAGGCGCGCACAACGGCCGGCATGGCGGCGCGATCTTTCCCGATGTCATGCGCTGGCTCTGGCGGGACTATACACCCAAGAGCTGAGCGTCGGGTCGCGGCTACGTTGCGGATTGCACCCGGGCACGATCATCCGCCTTCTGCGCCTGGGGCTTGACCGAGCTCCCGTCAACCCAGCTGGCGCCGATCAAGGTAGCCCGCGGGAACGCGGGAATCCCCGATTCATTGCGATGGATCTGCCCCACGACCATGTCCACCGCCGCCTCGCCCACCGCGTCGTTGTGCTGGTTCATACCCGAAATCTCCGCATGGCTTGCCCGCCACTCCAGTTGGATGACTCCGACGTCATCGGGTACCTTCAGCCCCATTTCGTGTAACCAGGGAAACACCACGTTGTAGAGTGAAAGCAACACATCGGGGCGATGACGCTCAAACCACTGGTTGAAGAGCGTCCGATCGGTTCGGGCGTGCTCAATCTCCATAAAGGCTGGCACGCGCCGCCCGACGGGTAAACCTTGCTGAACCGTCAGCATCGCCCCCGAGAAACGACCCTCGACCAACCGGTCGATGCGCCGCTCCACTACCAGTGCGGGACGCCTGTAACCGAGCAGCAACGCCCGCTCAAAGGCCTGAATCACGAGGTCGTGATGATCGACGCAGCTAAACGAGAGCGCCGGATCGCGGGTGCGCACGCCGGTGACCACACATGGGAAGGCCGACCAGACTTCCGCCAAATGCTCCGGCAGTTGATTGTGATCCATTAATCCCACGATGAGCACGCCCTTAATGCCTCGCGTACGGAGGATTCGGATAAGGCTGCCCGCCTTCAGCTTGGGATCATGCAGCCAGAAACGATCGAAGGCATAACCAAGTTGCGCCCCTCGCCGCTCGCAGCCCTCGACGTAGGCCGGGATCGTCGCGTGCGTGCGAAACGCTTTCGGATCACGGTGCGCATTGAAAAGTGCAAGCTTGGCCTGAAAGCCCGCCGCCCGGCTGGACCGCAACTGGGCGAGGAGATGCGATACGATTGCGTTTGGTTTGTAGCCGAGTTGCTCCGCCGTCGCACGAATGCGATCCCGGGTCGACGGTGGAATCGATCGGTCGCCACGCAGCGCCAGCGAGACGGTGTTTTTTGAGACACCGGCGTGCTCGGCAATGATACGCATCGTGACCGGCGGCATGGCAGTAGGGGGACGCTGAGCCGCTGGGCACATTACCGTCAAGCGGGCAGCGACACGGCGCCTCAGCGCACCACCGCGACACGGACAACAGTCAGGGAATGTGCAGGCAGATCGAGGGCAAAGGTTCCGCCGCCGGGCGAAAAGGGCGTCACCTGCGGTGCAATCCGTTCAGGGACCTCGAACGTGTTCTCCGCTGTGACCGCATCTGCGGCGAGTACCGTTAAGGAGCCGCCGGCGACGCGCGCCGCCCCAGTGAGCGCAACCTGCATCCGCGAAGTCTGTCCTGTGGCGTTCACCAGTTTGACGACCACTTCTCCGGCTACCTGGTCCTCCACGGCCGACGCGTAGATCCGCTTCGCCTCCCCTTCGCTGAGCTCGGTCAAAACCACGGGCAGGATTCGATCGCCGCGGTTGCGCGAGAACAGCGCCTGCACGTGATAGTTCGGCGTACGCAAGGTACGCAGATTGTCAGTCCAAAGCAGATTGGGCGTCCATTGCCACGCATCGATATGGGCAAACAGCGGAGCATAGGCCGCCATGCGCACCACGTCCGCGTTGCGTTCGAGCCCGGTTAGGAACGCCGCCTCGGCGATCGCCGCCTCGTGTGTGTTGCGGTTCTCCACGCTCACGACGGCCACCGTCTGCGCCGCATACTCGCCCATGAAAACTTTGGGGCCCGCCCGGTCGTAATGGTCGTAGCGATGTGCCTGGTCAAGGAACCACGAGGGCTTCGCGTAAGCGTGTTCGTCCACGATGTCCGCGCGTAGTTCGCGTAGCTTAGACCAGAGAAAATGAAAACGTTCGTCATCGGGCGAAGGACCGGCCGCCGCCACTAAGGTGATCTCAGGGTGTTTTGCTTTCAGCACCTCGGCAAACTTCGTATAGCGATCCACGTACTGCTGCCCCCATTGCTCGTTGCCAATGCCGAGCATCTTCATGTTGAAGGGCTCCGGGTGCCCCATCGCCGCACGTTTGGCCCCCCACTCGCTCGTGACCGGGCCGTTCGCGAACTCGATCAGATCAAGTGCGTCCTGAATGTAGGACCCGAGATCATCGAGCGCGCAGAGCTCACCGGAGTTGAATTGACAGGCCATGCCACAATTGACGATCGGCAGAGGCTCCGCCCCGATGTCAGCGCAGAGCTGAAAATATTCGAAGAAACCGAGGCCAAAGGATTGGAAATAATCGGGCGTAGGTCGGTGCAGGAACTCGTAGTTCCAACGGTTGATCAGCAGGGGACGCTCTTCGACCGGACCGATGGTGTGCTTCCATTGGTAGCGACGGTCGAGATGACTGCCTTCGACGATGCAGCCACCGGGAAACCGCAGGAAACCTGGTTTCAAGTCGGCCAGAGCCTGCACCATGTCTGCACGCAGTCCTCCGGGGCGCTGTTTCCACGTGGCACGCGGAAACAGCGAAACGAAGTCCACATCGAGGGTACCAGCCCCTTCCACGATCAGCGCAATCCATCCTTTGTCCGACGTGGCCTTCGGCTGAAGCACCGCCGCTTGGCGCCGCCATTCACTCGTAAAATCACTCAACTGAACGGATTCAAGGACCGCACCGTCGCTGCCGTACAGCCGTACCGTCAGTCTGGGCGCACCCGAAACCAACCGGACCTGCATGGCAAAATCATAGACATCGCCGGCGCGCACGCCGATGCCGCGAAAACCCTCGTTGGAGACTCCGAAAGGCGCGGTGCCCTCGGATTGGATACGAAGGTAGCGCGGATTCTTCGCATTGAACGGCTGATCGGATCGGACCGAGACGGTGCCCCGCGCAAGCGATGGGCTCAATGTTGCCCAGCCCATCATGGGTTCGGGAAACTCGAAGCCGCGATTCTTGATCAGCTCGGCGTAGAGACCGCCATCCGCGCCAAAATTGATGTCCTCGAAGAAGACGCCCCACATCGCGGGGTTGATCGCAGCCCCGGGACGCTCCACGTCGACAGTGAGGGTGGCGCCGGGGGCCGAGGAGGCGCCGGCCGCACCGAAGGCCAGTACGCATAAGAAGGAATGGAATGAATGCATGGAAGAAGGGCCCAGAGGTTGAGGACGTGCCACGGCTGCAGGCCGCGCGTACGGTGGCTTGGCCACTCGGGTAAGAAAGAATCGAACGTCCCGGCCTCGCGCCGCCGCAGGGCCAGGACGTCGGTCAATCTCAGTAGCGGTAGCGTACCCCGACCTCGACCGTCTGATCGTAAAGGCGGGAGTCGCGGGGATGAGTACGGGGGTTTTCGCCGAAGTAGTCCTGGAATTTCTGGTTCAACAGGTTGGTCGCATCGACCGTCACCGTGAGATGCTCACCCCAATTGTAACTGGCCGAGAAATCCAGCCGGTCGGTGGGCTTGACGCGGATGACACGCAATGGATCACCCGGTGCGTTCGGTCCGTCAAAGGTGTCGACGAACTCTCCCCGCCAGTTGTAGGCGAGACGGGCCGAGAAGGGGCCACGCTCAAAGATGGCGATGACATTATACGAGTCCTTGGATACGCCGGTGTAGGCGCGCTTCACCCGGGCTCCCACCGCCGCCCCAGGCGACGTGTCTGCCGCGTCCGCGTCGCCTTCGATGTAGGTGTAGTTCGTCTGGAGGCCAAAGCCGCGCAACGATTCCGGCAGCAGGTCATTGAAGAAATGAGTGTAACCCAGCTCGAAGCCCTGCAGGTGTCCGCGGCCGGAGTTGCGCGGTCGGGTGACGATGTAGTCGACGCCTCCGATGGTCTCTCGCGACGCGAACGACTGCACGTACCCGTCGATGCTGCGATAGAACGGGTTGAGCGAAACGTAGTTCGAGTTGGAGAAGTAGTACTCGATGGCCAGGTCGTAGTTGTCCGACGTCACGCTTTCGAGGTCAGGATTGCCGCCACCGCCGGTGCCCAGGGCGCCGCCGGTGGTGGTCGGGCTGTTGAGATTAACGACTGGACTTAGGTCGGCGAAGTTGGGGCGGGTGACGGTACGGCCGGCCGAGAAGCGGAAGAACAGATTCTCCTTCAGTTTCATGCGACCGGTGAGCACGGGCAGGATATCGGTCTGGCTCTTGTCGCCTCTGACGGGCGAGCCGTCGGCCCGATTCCCGACGAGCTTCTGTTCGGTGCGGACCGCGCGAACGCCTACCTGCCCATCCAGCGGCAATTTGCCAAGGTCGAGCGAGTAGGAGGCCTGCACGTAGGCAGCGTACGTCTTCTCCGTATCTGTGAAGGCCAGGGCCGGGTTGAAATCCGGATCGGTGACCGGGCGGCCGAAGAGCGGACGCAAGGTGGCAATGTTGTCACGCTGGTAATCGGGATCTCCCGAATACCAGTTCGAGGCACCAAACTGGCTGGACGAAAAGAGGCCGTCCGGCGCAAGACTGCCAAAGCCCGGAATCGAGGCCGTTGGCGTAACGCCGCGGCCGGCGAGCGGCGCAACGTCGTTGACGCTGGTCTGGCGGGAACGCGCATCGCGGTCAGCGACACGAACGCCTGTCTTCACCTTGGTTAGGAACTGACCGTCCAGGGCGTAATCCGCATCCAGCTTCCACGCGGTCTGCTCGCTTGTCGCATAGCCGCGATTGTCAAAGAGCCCCCAGAGCCGATAATTAGCGGCATTGCGGATATCGCCGCCGGTGATGTTCACGTTCGTGCCGTCAGGGTTGTTCAAATCGAACGTGAACGTGGAGGGCGCGACGTACTGCACGTCCACGATGACGCCCCGGTTCTTGAAGCTGCTCCAGTTGTACACCACCTCGCTGGTGAGCTTCAGCGCGCCACGATTGAATTTCGCTCCGAAGACGGCTTGATAACTGTCCGTGCGGTCGTCGAAGGCTTGGGTGCTGTTGAGGTGGAAGTTATTGGTCGTCGTCTGGCGGCTCACGACATTGGTGCCGGGATTGAGCGTGACTGAGTTGAACGCCCCAAAGCGCGGAAATCCGATGAAAAAGTGCACCTCGCGCTTATTGCGGTAGCCCGTGAAGAGCACATCGGAGTAAAGCTCCAGCTCGCTCGTCGGACGCCATTGCAACGAAAGGTTGAAAGCCGGCCGGTCGCGATCTCCGGGTACGAGAAGCGAGCCAGCCGTTACGGGCAGTTGCATCGTCGGGGTGGTCGCGCCTCCCGCGCTCGGCACGGCTTCCCAGAGGAAATTGAAAACGCGCTGATCCTTGAAGTGGTAACGGGAGTTGGAGACGGAGAGCAGCGCACCAAACTCACCGCCACCTTTGAGCTTCCAGCGGTTACTCACCAGCGCACTGCCAATCCAGCTCGTGCCGTCGGCATGTTCGCCCATGATGGCCCGCCCGCCGCCGGCGAGCTGGAATCCATTGAAATCGAAGGGACGGCGCAGCCGGATGTCGATCAGGCCGGCAATACCGCCTTCGATCTGATCCGCTCCGCTGGATTTGTAGACGTCTACTCCCGCCACCAATTCGGCCGGTATGTCCTGCAAGGCAACACCGCGGCCAGTACCAGTGAAAATCTCATGTCCGTTCAACGTGGTGCCCAGATTGGGCAGGCCGCGGACCAAGACGGTGTTGACCTCGCCATTGTCGCGCGCGACCTGAATACCGGGCACCCGCTGCAAGGCGTCTGCTACGGTATTGTCGGGCAGCTTGCCGATGTCCTCCGCGACGACGGAGTCGACCAGCTGCACGGAGTTGCGCTTGATTTCCTGGGCGTTGATGAGGCTCGCACGCAGACTGCTGACCGTGAATTTTTCCATCTGCACGGCGGCCTCTTCGACGGGCTTGGGTGCGGCAGAGGCCGTGGGCTGGGTCTGGGCCGGACTGAGCACGAGTGAAGCATTCAGGGCCACGGCACTGCAAAAGGCCGCGAAACGACGGGAGGCGAATGCGGGCAAGGAGCCGGGGCGCCCTCCAGGGTGGGTAGTCATGATCGGGTTGGGTGGGGTTGCGGTTTCCAGCGGGGTAATCTCCGCCTTCATCCCCATCATGCGTCGCGACGCGGGAAAACCCGACAGACCCGCAGAAAAAAATCTGACGGAGGTGAACTCACAAAGCCAGGGGCGTCGTTTCGAGCAGGGCCACCGCCTCCCGCATGAGCACGCGGGCAAAGGCCCAGTCGAACCAAAAACCCTGCACCGGGCTCCCGGCGTCGAGGCGCTGGCGAAACTTGCTCTCGATAATCTCCCGGCCGGCACGCAGTTCCGCAAGCGCCTCTCCGCTCCGCCCCAGCTGATGCCATGACATCGCGAGGATGAGGCGGGCAGTGGCCGTACGGGGCGCGTTGGCTCCCGGGTAGGCAAGGCAGCGATGGCTCAGCTCGGCCGCCCTGACGTAGTTTCCACGACGATACTCAAGCAAACCCAGGGCGACCGAAACCCATGCCGCTGTGAAGTCGTCGCCCCCCTTGTCCGCTGCAGCGAGGTACCGGCGGGTCTCGCCTTCTAAAGGGCGCAAGGCCTCGATCAGGCGTTCATTCGCCGGCAGAAGCAGGCTGATCTTGACGATGCGGTCCGCAAACGGAAAGGGCGCCCCGGTGAACCGCGCGATTGCCGCTTGGCGGAAGCGTTCATAGGCCACCGTGTCACCCAGTTCGATCAATACGGGTCCGTTGCGCAGATGATCCATCGACGCGACATCCGAGCCATCGAGCGGATTCACCTGCAGCAGGATACGGTAACGCTCCGCCGCCTGGTTCCATTGCAGGCGCAAGGCATGCCACTCCGCCACCGACCGCAGCACAGTCGCGCCTTCCAAGGTTGGTTGGGAGAAGGAAATCTCGCCCAGGAGTTTGTCCGCCTCGTCGAAGCGCTCCTGAGAGATGAGCAGGGCCGCCGCCGAGATCTTTCCCCGCTCCTCCGCCTCCAGACGCAGGCGCGCTTGCTGCTGCTCAGCTGCAAGGGCCCGTTGCAAGGCCTCTCGTTCCCGCAAGAAGAGCCAGGTGGAGGTGCCGAGCCCCGACACCAGCGCCGCGGCGACGGCGGCTCCCGCAGCGAAGACACCTCGATTGCGCCGGACCAGTTTGCGGAAGCGATAAAGCCGGCTGGGCGGCCGTGCGACCACCGGCTCGTTGTTGAGGTGGCGCTGGATATCCATCGCCAGACCGTTCGCGGTTTCGTAACGACGGCTGCGATCCTTCTCGAGGGCCTTCATGACGATCCAATCAAGATCGCCCTGCAGCAACGACGGCAGCCGATGCGCCTCGACTCCACGCGTCTCCGCCAGTCGCGCCCGCTCAGGCACCGGAAGTGCCCGAAGACGCACGGAGGGTCGGGGTGGCTCCTGTACACGCAGGATTCGCCGCAGCTCGTCGAGACCGGATTCAAGCAATCGCTTTGGCTCGAAGGGTGTCGTACCGGTCAGCAGTTCGTACAACACCACGCCAAGGCTGTAGATGTCGCTGCGCGTATCGGTGTCGGTGCCGTGGTAATCGGCCTGCTCCGGACTCATGTACGCCGGCGTTCCGATGAGCTGGGCGTAGGCCGTGAACAGCAGACGGTCGGTCAGCCTCGCCTCGGTCGCCTTGGCGATGCCGAAGTCAATGACCTTGGGCACCGCCTTGCCATCCTGGAGCGACACCATGATGTTCGAAGGCTTGATGTCGCCGTGGATGATTCCCTTTTGGTGCGCGTGCTGAATCGCGTGGCAGACTTGAATGAACAAATCGAGCCGCTGATCGAGTCCGAGACGATGATCGTCGCAGTATTGCGTGATGCGCACCCCACGCACGAGCTCCATGACAAAAAATGGCGGTCCTCGATCGGTGGCCCCGGCATCGTACACCCGGGCGATGTTGGGATGATCCATCATTGCCAGGGCCTGCCTTTCGGCCTCAAAGCGCGCAATCACACTCCTGGTTTCCATGCCCAGCTTGATGATTTTCAGCGCGACGCTGCGACGAACCGGCTCCTCCTGCTCGGCAAGGTAAACGACACCCCACCCCCCTTCGCCGATTTTCTCCGTTAGCTTATAGCGGCCGACGCGGGTACCGATGGTTTCCTCGCCTGGAACCGCCGCGCCCGCGGCCGTCGTTCCAGCACTCGGGGGCAACGCGGATCCGTGCGCACCCTGAATCACTCCTGGGTCCGTCAGGCTTCCGGCGAAGAACCGCTCCGCCTCGTCTTCGGCGGCGAGCAACGCCTCCAGCCGCCGGCGCAGCGCAGGATCACTCGCACACACACGGTCGAGGTAAGCCTTGCGGGCGGCGTGATCCCGCAATTCTGCCGCTTCTCCGAAGAGTTCGGCTTCGCGTGACGCTTCAGAGTTCATCGTGACCAGGAGTTGCACCTTCATGCGCGCTTACATCCCCAAACCCGACAGCGCTCCGAAACCCGCCTCCCATACTCAAGCTTGCGTGCGGATATGTTGGAAGAGCCACGCCTTGGCGTAGGCCCAATGGCGCTCAACGGTTCTTTCCGTGACCCCGAGGCTGTCGGCCACCTCCTGATTGGTGCGCCCCCCGAAGAACTTCAGCAGGACAACCTGCGCCCGTTCGGGGTCCTGCCGCTGGAATTGCTCGAGCGCATCGTTGATCAGCAGGACCTTGTCGTCAGGTGTGGCGGCAGCCAGTTCGATCTGATCGGCATCCACGCGTACCAGATCGCCCCCGCGTTTCAGCCGCGACTTTCGTCGCGCATTCTCGACCAGAATCCGACGCATGGCCTCCGCCGCTGCGCCAAAAAAGTGTGCCCGATTCTGCCAATTGTGAACGCCGTCGCCCGCCACCCGCAACCACGCCTCGTGGAGCAGCGCCGTCGGTTGCAGGGTCTGCCCCGCTGATTCCCGCGCCATCTGCGCCGCCGCTTGGCGACGTAAATCTTGGTAGACCAAAGGCAACAATTCCTCCGAAGCCTTGGGATCTCCGCGGCTGACTGCCTGCAGAAGCTGAGTGACGTCACCCATGGGCAAGGGAACGAGACATCCCGGCATTGGTCAGCCTAGGCATGGACAAAAGGGGCAAGGGGTAGAAAGCGAAGCCGACATCAAACGATGCCTAACGTGAGGGGGAGGGTCAACGTGTTTGGCGGGCACCTTTACTTGACAGTCATGCGGGGTGGACCTTGCCCCGAGCAGTCCCCCTCGAAAGCTAAAGCCACCCCATGCACGTGAAACCGCTTCAGTGCCTGTTCGGCGCCCTTGTCGGGCTCGCTGCCCTTACTTGCTCGCGGGCTCAGCCTTCCGCACCGCTTCCGCCTCCCGCGATTGGGACGACACTGACCGACGTGCCGGTCCATGATCCAGTGATGATCCGCGAGGGGGACGTCTATTACCTATTTGCCACCGGTCGCGGGATCGCGGTTTGGTCATCGCGCGATCGGGCGAGTTGGACGCGCGAGCCTCCCGTCTTCGCCTCCCCGCCTGCCTGGGCAGTCGAAGCCGTGCCGGCCTACACGGGCCACACCTGGGCGCCCGACATCAGCTATCACAACGGCCTCTATTACCTCTATTACTCCGTGTCGGATTTCGGGAAAAACACGTCGGCGATGGGCGTAGCGACCAACGTGACCCTGAACCGGACCGACCCTCGCTTCCGCTGGCAGGACCACGGCAAGGTCGTCGAGTCTACTCCGGGGGTGAACAATTGGAATGCCATCGATCCCAACCTGATTATCGACATGGACGGCACGCCTTACCTCGCCTTCGGTTCTTTTTGGGAAGGTCTGAAACTCGTCCAGCTCACGCCAGATCGTCTCAGGCCGGCCGAGTCACTTGAAAGCTTGCCGACGATCGCCAGCCGCCGCGCCCCGACCGCGCGATCACCGGATCAAGCCGCACCCGCCGAGGCCGGCAACAACCCGATCGAGGCGCCCTTTATTTTTCGCCGTGGCGGCCATTTCTATCTGTTCGCCTCGATCGACTACTGCTGCCGCGGGGCTCAGAGCACGTACAAGATGATCGTGGGCCGCTCGCCGACGCTGAAAGGCCCCTACCTTGATCGCAACGGGCAGCTATTGGAAGAGGGCGGCGGTACCCTCCTACTGGCGGGCGATGAACGCTGGCATGGCGTAGGGCACAACGCCGTCGTCTCCATTGATGGAACCGATTATCTCGTCTTCCACGCGTATGATGCCAACGACGCCCGTGGTCGCGCGAAGCTCCGCATCGAAGCGCTGAGCTGGGATCAGGAAGGCTGGCCCGCCGTGGTCCCGCGCTGAGCTCGTCTCGATCTCAGCCCAAATCACCCTCCCGCGCGGCGAAGGCCGTTGATCCACGCGGCGCAGACAAAACCCAACGTCACTGCAACAAAGCATAGCACGAACATCGCGCCTGCGTTGCCAGCGGCTTTCGCCCACTCACCCGCCCGCGCAAGCGCAAACGTCTGCTGGCTGAAGGACGAATACGTCGTGAACCCGCCGAGCATTCCGGTCATCACGAAGTGTCGCGGCGTCACGCCCAAGAGCGGCTTGCCCTCCGGCGTCAGCAGGGCCGCCGCGAACCCAATGAGGAAGGAACCGGCCACGTTCACCACCAAGGTGCCCCACGGCAAGGATCCGGCCCAGCGGGCGTCCACCGCCGCCGAGACGCCAAACCGGAGCACTCCGCCGAGCCCGCTGCCGAGAAAAATCCAAAGCCACGTCGTGTTCACAGGAGCGCCATACGAACGCCCGTCGTCCGGGAACACAATCTTCCGGGCGCTGACGGTGAGGTTTCGCGACGCCGGCAGCCGGGTCTCGGCCCCCCGTTGCAGCCACGGCCCGGGCGGCGGCCACAGGTTCACCACGACACACGAAGCCGTCCATGTGCACATTAGCTCCGCATGCCATTCTCCTTTCGTATTTAACTTTAATATTTTGTAATCATATATTTGTGCCACCGTTAATCGAGGTATCTTTCCGTGACTTGCCTGAACTAGGTTTGAGGTGCACAACTTTTCTTGCCCTCGCCGGGCCGTCCCGCCTAGCGTGTTTGCTTCATGCCCCCGACCGATCAGCAGCGGCTCGCCGACCTCCTGTCGCTTTCGCGCACGACGGTCTCGCGCAGCCTGTCGAATCACCCGGCCATCGCCCCGGCGACGCGGGCCCGGGTGCAGGCGCTGGCGGCCAAGCTGGGTTACCGCAAATCGCCGGTCCGGGTCGTGCGGCGCTCGCGGCAGACCCGGCCGCTCACCGTCGGCGTGCTGGTGGGCAATCCGCTGGTCGAGGCCGACCGGCGCACCTTGCCGCTGATTCTCGACGGATTGCGCCGTCGCGCGCGCATCGATCACGTGGAGCTGGAGGTGGCACCCTGCGATCCTGACACCGGACGGCGGGAGCTCTTCCGCCTCATCCGGGCCGGCGGCTGGCGCGGCGCGCTGCTGATCTACCCCTTTCCCGAACCGACCGTCGAGATGCTTGAGCGCAAGCTCCCGACCGTGTCGGTCATGACCGAGTACCGCCACGTGCGTATCGATGTTGTCGATACCGACCACGGCGGGGTGCGCGGCCTGGTCGACCGGTTGGTCGGCCTCGGGCACCGTCGCTTCGGATTCCTCACCTGGCACTATGCGGTGGGCGGCGTCTGGGCCGGCCGTCGCTTCGCCGCGTTCGCCGAGACACTCTACCGCCACGGCCTGCCGCCCGACCCAGCCTGGGTACTCAACCTCGATGACACCCGGCCGCCGCTTGCCACACCGGAGGCGCTCGCCGACCGCGTTGCGGACCTCGTGCGCCGGGAGCGGGTGACCGCATGGGTCTGCGCCGCCGACCACCAGGCCTACCCGCTGCTCGCCGCCCTGCGCACCCGCGGCCTCGAGGCGCCGCGCGACCTGTCCGTCACCGGCTTTGACGGCAGCCCCGCGCCGCGCGGCCTGCCCCGGCTCGCCTCGCTCGGTGTGCCCAACGAGCACATCGGCGAGTCGGCCCTCGCCCGCTTGCTCAGCCGCCTGCTCCATCCCGGCTCGCCCTTGCGCACGACCTTGGTCGAGACCTCCTTCATCGCCGGCGCCACCCTCGGACCTGCGCCGGCCTGAACTCCCCCTTTTTCCCACCCATGAAAAAATCCAAAGCACACTTCCCCACCGTCGGGACCATCGCCTTCGAAGGCCCCGGCAGCGAGAATCCGCTGGCGTTCCGCCACTACAACCCGTCGGAGCTCGTCGACGGCAAGTCCCTGCAGGACCACATGCGGTTCTCCATCGCCTACTGGCACGCCTTCCGCGGCACCGGCTCCGATCCGTTTGGCCCGGGCACCATCGTCCGTCCCTGGGAAAAGGGCCGCGACGCCCTCTCCGTGGCCAAGGTCCGCATGGACGCCGCCTTCGAGTTCTTCCAAAAGCTCGGCTCGCCGTTCTGGTGCTTCCATGACCGCGACATCGCCCCGGAAGGCGCGACCCTCGCGGAGTCGAACAAGAACCTCGATGTCATCGTCGCGCACGCGAAGGCCCTGCAGAAGGCCACGGGCGTGAAGCTGCTCTGGGGCACGGCCAACCTGTTCTCCAACCCGCGCTACATGGCGGGCGCCTCCACCAATCCCGATGCCCACGTCTTCGCCTACGCCGCGGCGCAGGTGAAGAAGGCGCTCGAGGTCACCAAGGAACTGGGCGGCGAAAACTACGTCTTCTGGGGCGGCCGCGAGGGCTACGAGACGCTGCTCAATACCAACCTCAAGCGCGAGCAAGACCACCTCGCCGCCTTCCTGCACATGGCGGTCGATTACGCCAAGGCGATCGGCTTCAAGGGCCAGTTCCTCATCGAGCCGAAGCCGAAGGAGCCGACGAAGCACCAGTACGACTTCGACGTCGCCAGCGGCATCGCCTTCCTCCGCACCTACGGCCTCGAGAAGCACTTCAAGTTCAACATCGAGACCAACCACGCCACGCTGGCCGGCCACACCTTCCAGCATGAGATCAAAGTCGCCGCCTCGCAGAACATGCTGGGCTCGATCGATGCCAATGCCGGCGACCTGCTGCTGGGTTGGGACACCGACCAGTTCAACACCGACGTGAAGGAGCTGACCCTCGCCATGGTCTCGATCCTGAAGGCCGGTGGCCTCGGCACGGGCGGCTTCAACTTCGACGCCAAGCTCCGCCGCCAGTCGATCGACCCCGAGGACCTCTTCCTCGCGCACATCGGGGGCATGGACGCCTACGCCCTCGCGTTCAAGACGGCCCGGCGCATCCTTGCCGACGGCAAATTCGAGAAGTTCGTCGCCAACCGCTATGCGTCCTTCGACACCGGCTTCGGCCGCGACATCGAAACGGGCAAGGTCGGCTTCAAGGAGCTGGAGAAGATCGCCCTCAAGCTCGGCGAACCGTCGCCGCGCAGCGGCAAGCAGGAATACCTCGAGAACCTGCTCAACACCTACCTGCACGGCTGAGCCTGATCACCGCCGTCCGCTCGCCTTCAGCCCCTGCCGCCCTGGTCGGGGCTTTTTGCGTTCTTGAATGGAGCATGCCGCCAGCATAGACCCCTCGCCCCTCACCGCCGAACCGGTCCCGGGGTGTTGATCGACAACGCACCGGTACTCGCGCCAGGCGGCTCGCCGTACTTGAAGCCGGGCAGGCGGCGCCCGGTTTCGAGTTCGATGTTGGTGGGAGTGGGATCGGTCGGAATCGAGTCGCCGGTCTCGCGCTGCCAGCGGTCCATCGCCGCGCGCAAGTGGGCAAGTTCGTCGGCCACCGAATGATCGCCGATGCGGTTGAGGACCTGGTGCGGATCGGCGGCGACGTTGTACAACTCCTCGGCGGGCCGCGGCCGCTGGAAGATGTTGGTCTGCGCCTCGGTGAGCGTGCCCGCCGCGCGCCGCACCTTGAGGGCCTCGGCACTCGCCGTGTAGAAAGTGTCGGAGGCACCGGGCGTCGGCAGGTCCGGCCACGCGTTGCGCAAATAGACCCAGTCGCCGGATCTCACCATCCGCACGTGCGCGGGAAAGTTGTGCCAGTTCTGTTCCGCGAAGACGTAGTCGCGCACCGTCGCGCGCGGATCGCGCAGCATCGGCACCAGGCTGACGCCCTGGAAGCTCGCGGGCCGCTCGATGCCGGCAAGGTCGAGCATGGTCGGCGCGAGGTCGATCGAACTGACGAGTCCGTCGACGTCGGCCGTCTTATGCAGCTCGCCGGGTACGCGGATGAGCAACGGCGTGCGCACGCCGTCCTCGTAGAGATGGGTCTTGGACCGCGGAAAGGGGCGACCGTTGTCGCTCATGAACACGACGACCGTGCGGTCGAGCACGTTCTGACGTTCGAGTTCGCGCAGCACGTCGCCGACGTAGAAGTCGAGGCGCGTGATCTCGTCGTAGTACAGGGCGAGGTCCGTCCGGGTCTCGGGCGTGTCGGCCAGGTAGGGCGGCACCTCGACATCTTCGGGACGGTGCAGTCCGGTGAACGATTCGCCGTCCCAGATGCGATGTGCGTCGTGGGCGCCGAACCACATGAAGAACGGCCGGTCCACGGGTCGCAGGCGCAGGCGCTCGACCCACTTCTCGGCACCGCTCGGTCCGCCTTTGCCGGGAATCGGTTCACCGTCACCGCCGATGTCGAAGGCGGCGCGCGCCGGGCCGACCGGCATGTGCACCCCACCGTGCGCGCTGGTGCCAAAGTGCGCTTTGCCCGCGTGCGCGGTGTGATAACCCGCCGCGCGCAACAAGGCGGGAAACAGCGCCGGGCCTTCGGGCAGCGGCCCGTGAAGTTCGGCCGCTGTCTCGAGGTTATGCGGATAACGCGAGGTAATCAGACTCGACCGGCTGGCGCTGCAACTCGGGGCCGTCACGTAGGCTCGCGTGAATCGCAGGCTCTCCTTCGCCAACCGGTCGAGGTTCGGCGTGCGCACGCCGCGGTTCCCGAAAGCGCCGATGTCCTGCACGCTGATATCGTCGCCGATGATGACGACAAAATTGGGACGCTCTGCGCGCAGCAGCCCGGGCATGAGGACGGAGAGACCGAGCAGCAAAGCGGCCAAAACCGGTACGAAACGAACGTTACTCATCGTCCACCTCCAGTTTCGCGATGCCGAGGCCGTACTCACCGGCGGCGGAGTACAGCAGCCACGCGTCGTTGCCCTCCCGATACACGGCCGGGTCGCGCAGTTCGCGGACACGGTTGTAGCCGTACTTGATCGTGCTTCCTCCTCTGGAGTACGCGAGCGGCAGGTCGGCTCCTTCCCAGATGCGCTCGGGCTGAAGCACCTCGTGCACCCCCTTCGCCACCCAGGTTTCCGGCGGTCCCTTCATTTCGACGACCGTGGCCAAAATCCGCTCCGGGCGATGAGCCAGACACGAAAAATACACGTACAGCCGTCCGTTGTGCACGTCCGTGCCGACATGGCGAATCCCGTAACGTCCATCGCCAGTCGCCGGACGCTGGTCGGCCGGGACGGCGCCGGGCTCGCCGCGCAACCAGGGATCGAGCGCATCGACGATGTCACGGCCGATGATGGTCGCCACCGGCTCAAACGGCGCCCCCAGCTGCGACGCTCGACGCAGCACGCCGGATCCCGTGAGGCCATACCAGGCCCCGTCATGCCGAAAGACCCGCAGATAGGCGGGTGCCAACTCCCCTCCCAGATCACGGAAGGTAACGCCATCGGGCGACACGGCCACCGTCGTGACCTGCGGCCCGTCGCCCGCGCGCGGATTGCCGTGCGTGAAGAGGAAGATCTGCCGGCTGGCGTCATCGATGACCGCCTCAGGCGACGCAATGTGCCCTCGCAAGGCCTGCTGCTCCCCCACCGGCAGCATTCCTCCCTCCTTGATCGTCCATGGCCCAGTCAGTTCATCGGCATAGGCGAAGCGGATGTAGTTGCCGTCATGATGCGCGAAATAGAGGTAGTACTTGCCCAGCCGATTCGGAACCCAGTCGGGAACGCGGATGAGCGACGGACCGTTGATGCTCTCACCCTCGTCGCCCGGCAACATGGACGGAGCGATGATCGGATGGTCGACCAGCCGTTCGGCGCGGATGGTGGGTGAGCGGTCGGCCGCCTGGATACCCACAGAAGAGAATACGAGCATGGCCAAGCCGATGATCTTACAGCAGGCCGCAGAGGGCGCAGAGGTTCGGTCTCCGTTACCGCTGTATCCTCCTGGGCAATGGTTCCGTGGTTCGAATCTCATGGTGCAGTTATGATCGTCAGTTCTCTCCCCGGGCCGGGGTCGTGGGCCGGCGGGGCTGCGTGATGCGCTCGAAGGGTCGTGGGCCGACGTCGTTGGCGAGCAGGTCTGCCACGAGGGCGTCGCCGTGGCGTTCGCCAAAGCGGCGCAGGCGCTCGCGATGGTCGAGCAAGATGGCCCGGTATCCCGGATCGCGGGCCAGATCGACCATCTCGCCGGGGTCGTTGGCGAGATCGATGAGGCTCTCGCGGTGTTCGCCGTGCAGGTACACGGCGTATTTGTAGCGGTCGGTGCGGACCATGCGGCCCTCCGTGATGGGCACAAATCCTTCGTCAGGGAGCAGGCCGCCCTGCGACAGGTGGTTGCCGAGCACGATGGCGTCGCGCCAGTCCGCGGGCGCCGGCCCTCCTTCGACCAGCGGGCGCAGGCTGGCGCCGGGCAGTCGGTCCGGCTTGGGCAGGCCGGCGTAGTCGAGCAAGGTCGGCAACAGGTCAATGCCCGTGTTGACGAACGCAGCGTGCTCGTGCGCCCGAGTCTGGCCGGGCGCTTTCACGATGAGCGGCACCTTGACCGACTCCTCGTAGAAAACCGTTTTCTGAGTGAGCCCGTGCGCGCCGGCGCACTCGCCATGGTCGCTGACAAAGACGATGAGCGTGTTGTCGTCCAACCCAGCCTCGCGCAAGGCATCGAGAACCCGGCCGATCTCAGCATCGACTTTCTCGACCAGGCGGTAGTAGCCCCAGCGCAGCGCACGCCAGGTCGACGGGGCAAAGTTGGCAACCGGGAACAGGCGCTGGTTCGCGTGATAGCCGCGGCGAATGTAGGTCATCGTGTCGGGCTCGTTGACCGGCGCACCGAGATTGGCGGGCGGCGGCGGCAGTTGCTCAAGCGGCGGCGGCTCGCCGATCGGACCATTGGACAAGGGCTGTCCGCGCGAGAGTTCGGCGACGTTGTGCGGATTGAGAAAGCTGGTCACCAGCAGGAAGGGCCGTTCATGCTTCCCCTCAAGAAAACGCACCGCATGGTCGGCGGTGATCGCGTCCTTTTGCTGCGTATCGAGTTCCACGAAGCCGTGCGTCTCGGGTTTCGCCTGATCGTAGCACAAGTGCCACTTGCCAAAGTAGCCGGTGCGGTAGCCAGCCCGTTCGAAATAGACGCCAAGGGACGTGAACTCGTCCGGGTCGACCTTGAAACCCGAATACATCGGTGTGTTGTCCGTCACACTCGTCTCGTGCGGGTAGCGACCTGAAAAGATGGAGACGCGCGCCGGCATGCAGAGCGGATTCGGCGTGTATGCGCGCGTGAAGAACGTGCTGCGCGCCGCCAGTCCGTCGAGAGCGGGTGTGTGGATGTGCTCACGACCGGCGCGGAAGCTGAGCGCGTCGGCTGTCTGCTGGTCGGTCATGATCAGCAGCACGTTCGGCGTATTCGCGGCGGTGGCCGCGAATACACCAAGTGGGACCAGCCCGAGCAGAAGCAAACTGAGCTTCATGGGAAGTCGTTGAGCCAGCTCACGTGCGGCCAGGGGATCGTGCGGTCGACGGGTTGGGCCGGGCCGGGGGTGCTGCGGCCGTCCTCGATGTAGCGGCGCAGGAGTCGGCCGAGGCGTTGCACGACCTCCGGGTGGGCGTCGGCGACGTTGTGGCGCTCGGCGAGGTCGCTCTCGAGATCGTAGAGTTGATACTTGGGCAACGTCGACAGATCCGTCGCCTCGACAGGCAGCCAGCGACTGGGCGTGGGCGTGGGCGAGCTCCACCCGCCGGAGCCCGGCCAGAGCAGGAGTTTCCATTTCCCCGCCCGGATCGCGAAGCGCCCGTCGGCGGAATGATGGACGACACCCTCGCGGGCGGGCCGCCACGCGGCGTCGCCGCGCAGGAGCGGCAGGAAACTCACGCTGTCCTCGCCCGCATTCGCCGGCACGGTCGCGCCCGTCACGTCCGCCAGCGTGGCCAGCAGGTCGACCTGCCCGACCGTGACCGACACCTCGCGCCCGGCCGGGGCCACCCCAGGCCAGCGCACGATAAAGGGAACGCGATGGCCGCCTTCGAAGAGGTCGGACTTGAAACCGCGCAGGCCGCCGCTCGGGTCGTGGTTGAACGAGGCTTGCGGCGGGATATCAACCGCCGGCGCGAAGCCATTGTCAGCCGTGAACACCACGAGCGTCGTGGCGGCGAGCCCCGTACGATCGAGGGCCGCGAAGATCCGGCCGAGGTCGGCGTCGACCTGGGCCACGAAGTCGCCGTAGGGCGTCGTGCCGGTCTTCCCCTCGAACTCGGGCGTAAGCATGACCGGCGTGTGCGGCGAGGCCAGCGGCAGATAGAGGAAGAACGGCTTCCCATCGTTGGCAGCGGCACGGCGTTCGAGGAACGAGATCGTCTCGGCGGTCACACGCGGCTGCACCGCGGCGATGTCGAAATCGGGACTGATCACCCCCGCGCGCCAGAGCTTGGGCGACGCACTGTCTTCGATCCAGCCGGTGGGCTGGCTGACGGCGCGGCCTTGGCGCAGCCAGACGTAGGGCGGCATATCGAGTGAGGCGCTGATCGCGAGGTAGTCGTCAAAGCCATGGGCCGAAGGACCGCCGCCATAGGGTTTCGCGAAGTCGACCGCCTCCGGCTCCGGGCCCGTCTTCACCCAGTCGAGTCCGAGGTGCCACTTGCCGAACATCGCTGTGGTGTAGCCGCGGGACTGCAAGAGGCGGGCGAGCGTCAGCCGGCCCGGCTCCAGCAGCGCAGGGCTGTAACCCTGGGTCACGCCCTGCTTGAGCGTGCCGCGCCAAGCGTAGCGTCCGGTCAGCAAGGCATAGCGGCTCGGAGTGCACAGGCTGGACGCCGAATGGGCATCGGTGAACCGCAGACCCTCGCGCGCGAGGCGATCGAGGTGCGGGGTCTGCCACGCGCTGCGGGGATTGTAGCACGAGAGGTCGCCGTAACCGAGGTCGTCAGCGTAAATCAGGAGAACATTCGGCGCGGCGGCCCGCGCCCCCGTCGCGACGACCATGACCCAAGCCAGCACAGCGGCGAGTCGGCCCCAACGAACGCCCGGAGACGCGCGGCGACGGGCCGGTCGCCAGTTTGAACGGGGGGACGGCCCGCGTATGCCTTCATCGGCGGCAGCAGTGACGCTGCTCCTTGGACCGGCATGGGAGAGGTGTGGAGCACTCATTCGACCGCTTCCTTTCCGTGGCGCGCCACCTGCGTGCCGAGTTCGACCAGTTCGGGGCGCTGATACATGACCGCGTGATAGATGAGCGCGAGAGCGACTTCGCGGGTGTTGACCTTCTTGATGCCGACTCCGCCGCGGCCGGTCTCCTGTCCGAGCCCGGTGCGGGTGTTGCCCTCGACCAACACCTCGCCATCGGACCGGATGCGGGAGAGCTGCCAGACCATCGCCCGACGGAACGCCTCATCCAGCTCCGGTGCGGGCAGATAGAGCGCCAGTTCCTGTCCCATGAGAATCGACACCGCGTTGTAGCTCGAATCCCGGCCCTCGCGTTCGATGAAGACCCCGTCCGCGTCCCGCCGCTCCAGCGCCAGAGCGGCGAGCCGGCGGGCAGCCGCGAGGTAACGTTCGTCGTTCACCAACACGCCCGCCATCCCGATGGCCTTGGCGGCAATGAAGAGACGGTTGGCGGTGTGTCCCACCTTGCGTACAATCCCGTCATAGCCCGAGAGCACGAATTCCGTCGCCCGGATGATTCTGGGCCGCAGCGCCTGCACCCGCTCGCGGTACTCCGGCTC